>Ga0209959_100229_pt1 | contig 69757 bp, 72 predicted proteins | sample ThiBiot_300_biof_2_FD_183943 | JGI IMG/M metagenome (GOLD analysis project Ga0209959, IMG submission 183943) | Wastewater bioreactor microbial communities from Cape Town, South Africa - Thiocy_expt_300_biof (SPAdes) | ecosystem: Engineered > Bioremediation > Thiocyanate > Unclassified | place...
GAAGCTCAAATCGCTGTCGAATGCAGAAAGCTTCCTCAAGCCGGGCGTCTCGTTCGACAGGCTGGATGAAATCGCCAGGAGATGCAGCGATAATGAGGCCGCCAGACGCCTCAACCAGGCCAAAGCAAAACTCTTTCAACTCATCAACAAATCTCGACAACGCGCCGCCTGAGTCAACTCCGATTGCCCCGCTCGCTCAGGCTCATGTGTGAATTGGAAAATACTGGGTCATGACGGTTTTTTGAAGCGCGGGACGGCTTGTCATGCCGCGCGCATCATCATGGCGTACTGCACTTTCATCGTGATGGCGCTGCCCAGCACGATGGCAATAAAGGTGAAGATGGAGCCCAGTGCCAGGGTGGAAAAGCCGGTGATGCCCTGGCCGATGGTGCAGCCCATCGCCAGCACGCCACCAAATCCCATGAGGATCGCGCCGACCAGGTGGTTGAAGAAGTCGCGGACGGAGGCGAACCACTCGATCCGGAAGCTGCGTGAAATCAGCGACCACAGCAGGGAGCCGGCGAGCACGCCCGCCAGCGCCATGATGCCGAAGGTGAGCAGCGTACGGTTGAAGCCGCTCGCCACGTAGCCGAGGGTTTGCCCCATGGGGTTGATGAAGGTGAAGGACTGCGGCGCAAGCGGTCCGGCGGCGGCGGGTCGGAGCGCGTCGGCCGGGGCATAGAGGTCCCAGTCCTGGACGTAGGCTTGCAGCGAAAGAATATCGCCGTCTGCGCTGATCCGGATGTTGCTGGTGACATACCAGGCGGCAAGCACCGCCAGGCCGACCACCAGCCCTCCCAGGATATTGTCGAAGCTGCCACGGAAATCAGGCGACTTGAAGGCCCAGATCAGCAACAGGACGCCGATGACGGCGCCCATGACGATGCGGCCCGTGGCGACTTTATCGCCAAAGAGCATCGCGCCGAGGTCCTGATTGGTGGTCAGTGCCACCGCGGTCGGGTTGGTCCATGGATAGAACAGGGTGGAATACAGGGTCTTGTCGCTGCCGGGGAAGGGATTGATCATGAAATAGGCAATCAGACCGATGACCCCCAGCACCATGACCGACTTGAGGTTGCCGCCGCCGATGCGGATCAGCGTCTTGTTGCCGCAACCGGAGGCCAGCGTCATGCCGATGCCGAAGAGGGCGCCACCAAGCACGTTCTCGAGCCAGACGAGGTTGTTCTGGCGATAGGGCGGGAAGGTGCCGTTGAGGTTCACCAGGCCGGTGGCCTGCAGAGCCGTCACGCCCAGTACGCCCACCGCGATGGCCAGGATCCAGGCGCGCAGACGCCCGGTGTCACCCATGTTTATCCAGTCGGACACGGCGCCCATGGTGCAGAAATTGGTCTTGTTGACCACGGCGCCCATGACGAGGGCGATCGCGAAGGTCGCCCACAGAAAAACCGATTGCGCACTCACGAAATGTTCGTAAGTCATGAATTCATCCCTCCTCTGGAACGGGAGCGGCAGGCGCCGCTCTCCGGAAATGGCCGAATTTTAATGCGTTCCCGTGCAGACTTTGCTGACCAATAAATACCAGGGCCTGTTAACAGGCCCTAGCCAGACCGCGCATAGCGCGTCGGATCGGGCTTGCCCGCGGCGAGAAATCCCGCGCGCCTCAAACGGCAGGCATCGCAGCGCCCGCAGGCCAGGCCGTCCGCAGTCGCCTGGTAGCAACTCACGGTCTGCCCATAGTCCACGCCGAGCGCGATCCCGCGCTGGATGATGTGTGCTTTCGACAGATGCTGCAGCGGGGCATGAATGCGCAGCTTCATCCCCGCGACGCCGGCTTTGGTGGCCAGGTTGGCCATGTTCTCGAAGGCGGCGATGAACTCGGGGCGACAATCGGGGTAGCCGGAATAATCGACGGCATTGACGCCGATGAAGAGGTCGCGCGCACCGAGCACTTCGGCCCAGGCGAGCGCCAGTGCCAGCATCACGGTATTGCGGGCGGGCACGTAGGTGACCGGAATGCCGTCGGTCGGGCTTTCCGGTACGGCGATGGAAGCATCGGTCAGCGCCGAACCGCCGAGGTCGCCCAATCCAAGACGCATCACCCGGTGCTCGACCGCGCCCAGGCCGCGGGCCACGCGCGCGGCGGCGGCGAGTTCGGCGGTATGGCGCTGACCGTAATCCAGGCTCAGCGCATGGCAGGCATAGCCCGCCTCCCGCGCCATCGCCAGCACGGTGGCGGAGTCCAGGCCGCCGGAGAGCAGGATGACCGCGGGTTTCATGTGCCCGGCGTGTTGCCCCACAGGATCTTGTGCAACTGCACCTGCATGCGTACCGGCAGCCGGTCGGCCAGAATCCATTCCGCCAGTTGGGCGGGCGGGAGTTCCCCCTGCACCGGCGAGAGCAGCACGGGGCAGACCCGCACCAGATTCCGTACCCGGATGACCTCGCACGCCCAGTCGTAGTCGGCGCGGTTGGCCAGCACGAACTTGATTTCGTCGCGCGGTGTCAGATGGGCGATATTCTCCCAGCGGTTGCGCGCGGCCTCGCCCGACCCCGGCGGTTTGATGTCGACGATGCGCGACACCCGCGGATCCACCTTGCCGACATCGAGCGCGCCGCTGGTTTCCAGCGATACCGAATAGCCCGCGTCGCATAATGCGGTCAACAGGGGCAGACAGTTTTTTTGCGCCAGCGGTTCGCCGCCGGTGACGCACACGGTCGATACGCCATATTCCGCCACACGCGTCAGCAGCGTCGCCAGCGGAACGGTTTCGCCGCCCTGGAAGCTGTAAGGCGTGTCGCACCAGCGGCAGCGCAAGGGGCAGCCGGAAAGACGGACGAACACCGTAGGCAGGCCGGCCCGGCTGGTTTCGCCCTGAAGCGACAGGAATATTTCTGTCAAGCGAAGCGGGGTGGCCGCCGACGCATCGGCTTGGCGGCCATGCCCGCCTTCAGGCGGATGGAGCGTCAGGGATTCGGGCACAACGCTTACTTGATCGCAGCCAGCCGGCGCTCGGCAAGTTTGGCCGCGGGCGTGCCCGGGTGCTTGACGACCAGTTCCTTGAGCGTCTTGCGCGCACCGGCCATATCGTTCAGCTCGATCTGGCTGGAGGCGACATTGAGCAGCGCGTCGGGCACCTTGGGGTTGTCGGGATAGGCCGCCAGAAGCTTTTGCTGATGCGTCAGCGAGGTCTTGTAGTCCTTCAGCGCGTAATACGAATAGCCGATCCAGTATTGCGCATTGGCCGCCAGTGAGCTGTCCGGATAGGTTTTGAGAAAGTCCTTGAAGCCGGCGATGGCGTCGGCGTACCTGGCACCGCGGAACAGGGCGAGCGCGCCTTCATAACTGCGCGACTCGGCCAGCGGATCGGTCTTCGGCGCCCCGCCAGTCGCTCCAGTCGCTGGCGCCCCTGAAGCAATGTCGCCCGCGGCGGAAGGCGGCGCCGCATCGGCCGCCGGCGCCGGCCTGGCCGCCTTGGCCAGTTCAGTGAGGCGCTGGTCGAGATCGGCATACAAGTCGTTCTGGCGCTTGCCCAGTGTATCCAGCAGATTCGCCTGAACCTCGATCTGGCCGCGCATTCGGGCCATCTCCGTCTTGATCGATTCCAGTTCCTTCAGCAAGTCCAGCAGCGGCTGGTTTTGCTGCAGCGCCGTTTCCGTCTTGTCGAGGCGCGCATCCAGCGCATCCACCCGTTGCTGCAGCGCCTGCTGCTGGCGGCTCAGCTCATCGGTATTGCCGAACAGTGCCGCGTGCGCCGGCTGGGCCAGCGCAAGCGCGGACAGGGCGAGCACGCCATAGCGCCGGATCGGGCTCATTTCTCGTCGCTATACACCACGTCGGTGCGGCGATTCTCGGCATACGCCGCTTCCGTATGGGCCGTGTCGCGCGGCTTCTCCTCGCCGAAGCTGACTGCTTCCATCTGCGCGTCGCTCACCCCCAGTACGGCCAGTGCCTTGCGAACGGCTTCGGCACGCTTCTGTCCCAGCGCGAGGTTGTATTCACGGCTGCCACGTTCGTCGGTATTGCCTTGCAGGATCACGTGCGCATCACGCTTCGATTTCAGGTAGCCCGCATGCGCCTCGATCATCGGGCGGTATTCGTTTTTCACCACAAAGCTGTCGAAATCGAAATAGACGCTGCGCTTGGACAGGAGGCTGGCCGGATCCTTGCGCGGGTCGCCGGAATATTGGTCGCCGGTCGCACTGCCTGCCACACTGCTGCTGCCCACGCCCGTGGTTTCCGTGCCCTGCGCGGTACCCGCCGTTCCACTGCCGGCGCGGTCCTCGACCGTCGCTTGCGTGCCGCCCGTGGTACCGCACGCGGACAGGGTCAATGCAACCAGAACGGGCCATACAATCTTGTTCATGTGTGTCTCCTTATGATGAATGAATACAATCCGTCATGGGCGGTCCTTGTCTGCTGCCTGCAACCCCCCACCCAACATTAAAACAGGCGCCTGCCTTTCATGGTCCCCAGACCGGCTCCCGCGCATCCACCCCCGATTCCGACAGGCGCGCACGCGTTTTGCCGTCCAGGCTCACCGTCCCGAGTATGCCCTGCTCGCCCCGCACCGTCGCGTACAGCACGGCCTGGCCATTCGGGGCGAAGCTGGGCGACTCGTCCTGCGCGGTATCGGTCAGCACCCGGGTCTGCCCTGATGCCAGTTCCTGCAGGCTGACACTGAAGCGCCCGCCCTCGCGGCTGATATAAGCCAGGTAGCGCCCGTCCGGGCTGATCGCCGGAGAGACATTATAACTGCCATTGAAGGTCACCCGTTTGGGTTCGCCGCCGCTGGCCGCCATGCGATAGATCTGCGGGCTGCCGCCGCGATCGGACGTGAAGTACAAGGTTTGCCCGTCCGGAGTGAAAACCGGCTCGGTATCGATATTGCCGCCCCGCGTCAGGCGCGTCGGCCCGCTCCCGTCGGCGTTGATCATGTAGATCTGCGAGGCGCCGTCGCGCGTCAGCACAACCGCCAGCCGTTTTCCGTCGGGCGCCCAGGCCGGCGCCGAATTCGATCCCTTGAAAGCCGCGATCTTGCGGCGGTGGCCATCCTGCAACGACTGCATGTATACCACCGGTTTCCTGTCCTCGAACGACACATACACCAGCCGGCTGCCATCCGGCGAGAACCGCGGCGAAATCACCGACTCGTTGGAGCGCATCACGGTGCGCGGGTTCTGCCCATCCGCATCGGCCACCCGCAATTCATAACGGCGGCCCTGCTTCTGCACGTAGGCGATACGGCTGCTGAATGCGCCGGGAATGCCGGTCAGCTTCGCGTAGATGAGGTCGGCGATCTGGTGGGCCGTGGCACGCCACTGGCTGGCGGTGATGCTGTAGCTGTAGCCCGCAAGCTGGGTCTGCTTGAGCACATCCAGCAGATAGAAACGGACCTCGAAGCGTCCGCCAGGCTGCGCGGCGACCTGGCCGATCACCACTGCGTCCGCGCCCTTGCCGCGCCAGACGCCATAATCGACCTGGGCGGGCGTGACGGGCGGTTGCGCCCCCTCCACGTCCACCAGCCTGAATTGACCACTGCGATTGAGATCGTCTCCGGCAATCTGTGTCAGCGCAGGGCTGGGCTGCCCGGGCGCTGCCTGGAACGGCACCATCGCCACGGAAATCTTGCTGGCCGCACCGCCGATGACCTGGATTTCCATCGCGGCGCGCGCGGAAAATGGCGCGTACAGCAAGGCCAGGCACAGCAGGGGAAACAGAACAACGGAACGCAGCATGAATACAGACATCGGGCTCACAAACGCTTTCTGGTTGGGGCAGTCTAGCATAGGCTGCCTGCGGGTCCGGCGAGGCGCGGCCTCGTTTCGGGCTCACTCTTTGGGGCGATGGACAAAGGAAAGTTCCGGAACGAAGGCCGCGCGCGCGGCGCGGTCGCCTGGCAGCGGCAGCGGCGATGATTTTTCGATGGCACGTACGACCGCATCGTCATAGGCCGGGTTTCCGCTGGATTTCGTCACCCGCACGCTCAGGACTTCGCCGGTAGGCAGCAGCTTCACCAGACACCGGACTTCCGGATTGCCCTTCAGGTTATCGGGCAATCGGGTGTTCCCGCGCACCTTGGCACTGATCTGGTCGCGGTATTGGCCGACGACGCTCGCCACTTCGGCCTGCTGCCTGCTGGCCGCCGCCTGCGCTTCGGTCAGGCGGGCAAGGCGCGCCTCGTTCGCTGCCGCATCGGCCGCCACACGCTGCTTCAGGTCTTCGGCTTCCATCTCGCGCAGCAGTGCCTGCCGCTTCTGCTCCGCCAGCTGTTTTTCATGGCTCGCCCTGGCGGCGGCGGCCCGGGCCTTTTCCTCGTCGGCCTGGATGGCCTTCAATTTCTTCAGCTGTTCGGCCTCGGCTTTTTTCTTTTCCAGTGCGATGTCGGGGGGCTTCGGCGGCGGCGCTTCCTTTTCCACCGGTTTGTGAACGGGTGCAGCTTTCTCCGGCCTGGCGGTTTTCTCGGGTTTGGCAACGTTCACGGGCTGCGGCGGGCGGGGTTTGGCGGGGGACGGGGGCGTCTCCGGCAGGGTTTGCCACAGATCGACCTGCACGGCGGCGGGATGATGGGTCTGCCATGACACCCCGAACACCAGCAAGAGGACAAACAGGACGTGCACACCCAGCGCCAGGGCCCCGGCAAGGAGATTGGGGACCGGGCGGGAAGCGGGCGGCGCGTCGGCCGTGAAATTCATGGCGCCGGGCGGGCAAGCAGGCCGATACGTGTAATCCGGGCCTGCTGCAGGAGCGTCATGGTATGCATCACTTCCTCGTAGCGGACGTTCTTGTCCGCCGCGATGACGACCGGCTGGTCGGGCTGTTCGCGATGCAATCCGGCCAGTTCGTCAGCGAGCGCCGATTTCGCCACGACCCGCTCGCCGCCTCCCGCCGCGCGGTTGCGCAACAGATATTCACCCGATTCCCGGATGATGATTTCGAGCGGTTTCTGCGGCGCCTGCGAGGTCTTGCCGACACTCGGCAGCTCGACCTGGGCCGGGTTGATGAAAGGCGCGGTCACCATGAAGATCACCAGCAGCACCAACATCACGTCGATCATCGGCACGACGTTGATCTGGGCCATCTGTTTGCGGGACCGTGCCACGGCTTATACCGGTTTGACCGTCACCTGGCGTTGCAGGATGTTGGAAAACTCTTCCATGAAACTTTCCATGCGGTTGGCCAGGCGGTCGATGTCGTGGGTGTAGCGGTTGTAACCGACCACGGCGGGAATGGCCGCGAACAGGCCCATGGCGGTGGCAATCAGCGCTTCGGCGATGCCCGGGGCAACCTGCGCCAGCGTGGCCTGCGCCACGCTCGACAGCCCCATGAAGGCGATCATGATGCCCCACACCGTGCCGAACAGGCCGACGTAGGGCGAGACCGAGCCGACCGTCGCCAGAAAGGACAGGTGCGATTCGAGACCATCGAGCTCGCGCTGATACGTCGCGCGCATCGCGCGGCGGGTACCGTCGATGATGACATTGAGCGACAGCCCGGCCTGGTGCCGCAGCTTCATGAATTCGCGAAATCCCGCTTCGAAGATGCGCTCCATTTCGCCCGCGCCCTCGCGTTCGCCGGCCACGCGCTGATAGATGGCGTTCATGTCGCCGCCGCCCCAGAATTCGCGCTCGAAACGGTCGGTGACGCGCAGGGCACGCTTGAGGGAAAACATCTTGATGAAGATGAACCACCACGACATGATCGAGGCGCCCAGCAACAGCGCCATGACAACCTGCACCGGCAGCGAGGCATGGAGGACGAGGTGGAACAGCGAAAGGTCTTGACCGAGTTCAGGATTCACAGTTTTGGATTCACGTTGCGCGGGCCAGTGCCTGCTGGAGGGGCTCCGGGATTCTAACGGGTTTGAAACGTGCCGCGTCGACGCAGGCGAGCGTCACGACGGCTTCTGCCAGACGGGTCGGACCGCGCATAAGTTCCTGCCGTACGCCGAGGCTGGCGCTTCGGGCTTCATGCAGCGCCACCGATACGTCGAGCTGCTCGTTGAAGCGGGCCGGCGCCAGGTAATCGATCTCCACCCGCCGCACCACGAAGACGATGCCGGCTTCGTCGCGCAGCACATCCTGCTCGAAGCCGAATGCGCGCAGCCATTCGCTGCGTGCGCGTTCCATGAATCTGAGATAGTTGGCGTAATACACGACACCGCCGGCATCGGTATCTTCCCAATAGACACGGACCGGCCAGACGAATGCCATCAGAACAGTTCCGCGTTCGGCTCGGCGGGCGCGGCCAGCCCGAGGTGGCGATACGCCAGCGGCGTGGCAATACGGCCGCGCGGCGTGCGCTGCAGATAGCCCTGCTGGATCAGGAAAGGTTCGAGCACATCCTCGATGGTGTCGCGTTCTTCGCCAATGGCGGCGGAAAGATTGTCCAGCCCGACCGGGCCTCCCATGAATTTTTCAACCACGGCTGACAGCAGCCTCCTGTCCATCACGTCGAGTCCGGCCCGATCGACATCCAGCATCACCAGCGCCGCATCGGCCACCGCGCCCGTGGCCTGCCCGTCCGCCTTGACGTCGGCGTAATCGCGCACCCGGCGCAGCAGACGGTTAGCGATGCGCGGCGTGCCGCGCGAGCGGCGGGCGATCTCCAGCGCGCCGGCCTCGTCCAGGTTCATCTGCAGGAGACCCGCCGAGCGGTGGACGATGAAGCCCAATTCCGCCGCCGAGTAAAATTCCAGCCGCGCGACGATGCCGAAGCGGTCGCGCAGCGGGTTGGTCAGCATGCCGGCACGCGTGGTCGCGCCGATCAGGGTGAACGGCGGCAGGTCGAGCTTGACCGAGCGCGCCGCCGGGCCTTCGCCGATCATGATGTCGATCTGGAAATCCTCCAGCGCGGGATACAGCACTTCCTCGACCACCGGGGAGAGGCGATGGATCTCGTCGATGAACAGCACGTCGTGCGGCTCCAGATTGGTCAGCAGCGCCGCCAGGTCGCCCGCACGTTCGAGCACCGGGCCCGAAGTCTGGCGCAAATTGACGCCCATCTCGCGCGCGATGATGTGCGCCAGCGTGGTCTTGCCCAGCCCCGGCGGGCCGAACAACAGCACGTGGTCGAGCGCCTCGCTGCGCTTTCTGGCCGCATGGATGAAGATTTCGAGCTGCTCGCGCGCCTTCGCCTGGCCGACATATTCGGCCAGCGTACGCGGCCGCAGCGCGCGCTCGATCTGCTCTTCCTGCGGGCTGACGGCGGCGGGGGCGATGAGACGGTCGGTTTCGATCATGCCGACATCTTACCCTTTGGAAAGCAGCTTCAAAGCCTGGCGAATTGCCTCGGACACGGGCAGACCGGCGGGCAGTTTCTGTATCGCCAGCCCCGCTTCCTTGTCGTGGTACCCCAATGCCAGCAAGGCCTGACGCACGTCATCCGACACCCTGCTCTCGCCCGCTACCACGGAGACCGCGCCGGCGAACACCGGCTTGCCCTTCAATTCGAGCAGCAGGCGCTCGGCGGTCTTCTTGCCGATGCCCGGCACCTTGACGATACGGCCGATCTCCTGTGCGGATATCGCCGCCGACAGGTCGTTGACCGACAGCCCGGACAGCACCGACAGCGCGGTCTTGGCGCCGATGCCGGAAACCTTCAGCAGTTCGCGAAACGCCGCGCGCTCGATCTCGCTGCCGAAGCCGTACAGCAGATGCGCATCCTCGCGGATCGCCAGATGGGTCAGCAGGCTGACTTTCTCGCCCAGCGCGGGCAGGTTGTAGAAGGTGCTCATCGGCACGTCGATTTCGTAACCGACGCCGTTGCAATCCACCAGGACTTGCGGCGGCTGTTTGGCAACGAGGGTGCCCGTAATGCGGCCTATCATGCGTACCCCTTCCTCATACCAGGCGCCCACCCTTGACGCGATAGCCCGCAGTGGACTGCGTCCCGAGCCGGCTGCCATGCGCGTGGGCAATGGCGCAGGCGAGCGCATCGGCGGCGTCGGCCTTCGGCGCGACCGGCAGCGCCAGCAAACGCTTGACCATGTCCTGCACCTGCTCCTTGGCCGCCTTGCCATGGCCCACCACCGCCTGCTTGATCTGCAGCGCGGTGTATTCAGCCACCACCAGCTCGCGCGACACCGCCGCGCAGATCGCCGCACCGCGCGCCTGCCCGAGCAGCAGCGTGGACTGCGGATTGACGTTGACGAAGACGATCTCGACCGCGCAGGCATCGGGCTGCCAGGTGGCGATCACCTCGTTCAACCCCGCGAACAGCACACCGAGCCGCTGCGGCAGTTCGCCCTCACCGCTCTTGATGACGCCGCTGGCGACGTAGGCGAGCTTCTGGCCGGTCTGCTCGATGACGCCGAAGCCGGTGAGGCGCAGGCCGGGGTCGATGCCGAGGATGCGGCTCAAGGCCACAACTCGACACACGTCGCGCCTGCTGCAAACGCTTCGTGGATGGTGGCATGCTTGTCAATCAATACGCGCAGCATTTCGGATTTATCGGGGTTATTGATGCGCAGCCACAGCACGACGGGTGGGGCGCCTCGGGTAAGACTCAAATCATAGAAATCCGCATCGCGGGTCACCAGTACGTAATCATGCTGACCTGCGTACTGCCACAATGCAAGGTCGGTTGCCTGTTCCAGTCCGAGCAAAGCAACCTGGCTCGATCCCGGCCAGGTTTCCTGCAAGAAAGGCACAAGGCGTCTGGACAGATTTTCGTCCAGCAACAGTTTCATCCGTGTACCGATGCAAGCTGGCGCTCCCGGTCTGCCGCAAAGGCAAGGCAGGCACGAATGTCGGCCGCTTCGAGTTCGGGAAAATCAGCAAGGATCGCTTCGTTGGACTGCCCTGCCGCCAGCATTTCCAGTACGTCGTAGACCGTGATTCTAAGTCCACGGATGCTAGGCTTTCCACCGCGCTTGCCAGGCTCGGACGTAATGCGGCTGTGGTAATCCATGCGCGGCTCCTTCACTGAATCTGCCTTGTGATTTTACTCAGGAAGCACGGCGTTGGTGTAGACCTCCTGCACGTCGTCGAGACTTTCGAGCGCGTCCAGGATCTTCTGCATCTTCACCGCGTCGTCGCCGGCCAACTCGGTCTCGGCCTCCGGGCGCATGGTGATCTCGGCCACCGCCGGCTTGAAGCCGGCCTTTTCCAGCGCCTCCTTCACCGCTTCGAAAGCCTTGGGGTCGGGCGAGGTCAGCACCTCGATCGAGCCGTCCTCGTTGGGGATGACGTCGTCGGCGCCGGCGTCGAGCGCGGCGTCCATCACCGCTTCTTCGCTCGCGCCCGGCTCCAGGATGATCTGGCCGCAGTGCTTGAACTGGAACGCGACGCAGCCGTCGGTGCCCATGTTGCCGCCGTGCTTGACGAAGGCGTGGCGCACGTCGGCGACGGTGCGCGTCTTGTTGTCGGTGAGGCAATCGACCATCACCGCGACGCCGCCGATGCCATAGCCCTCGTAGCGCGCTTCCTCGTAGTTGACGCCGTCAAGCTGGCCGGTACCGCGCTTGATCGCATTCTCGATGTTGTCCTTCGGCAAGGACTCGGCCTTGCCCTTGTCGATCGCCAGGCGCAGGCGCGGGTTCATCGCGGGATCGCCGCCGCCCATTTTGGCGGCCACGGTGATTTCCTTGATAAGCTTGGTGAAGATCTTGCCGCGCTTGGCGTCCTGGCGACCCTTGCGGTGCTGGATGTTGGCCCACTTCGAATGTCCTGCCATGTCGATTCCAACGCAATTTGAATAGCCGGAGATTTTACACCGTGGCTCCCCTTCTACGTTTCGGCGTCGACCTCGGCGGCACCAAAATCGAACTGATCGCGCTCGACGCCGGCGGACGGGAAATCCTGCGCCGCCGCGTGCCGACGCCGCAGCACGACTACTTCGCCACGGTGGCGGCGGTCGCCGCCCTGATCCAGCAAGCCGAAACCGAACTCGGGCAGCGCGGCAGCGTCGGCGTCGGCACCCCCGGCGCGCGCTCGCCCGCCACGGGACTGATGAAGAACTGCAACTCGACCTGTCTCAACGGCAAGCCCTTGCAGCAAGATCTTGAACGCGCGCTGAAGCGAGACGTGCGGCTCGCCAACGACGCCAACTGCCTGGCGCTGTCAGAAGCTGCCGACGGCGCGGCAGCCGGTGCGGATACGGTGTTCGGCGTGATCCTCGGCACCGGCGTCGGCGGCGGCGTGGTGGTGCGCGGCCATGTGCTGAATGGCGTCAACGCGATTGCCGGCGAGTGGGGCCATTCGCCGCTGCCCTGGTTCCAGTTCGCCGCAGCCCCGTCCGACCGCGCCTCCACCGGTCAGCATCCCGCCACCGGCGAGGCCATCCTGCATCCCTGGCCGAACCCGCGCGAGCTCGATGCCGCGCCCGCGTGCTACTGCGGCAAGAAGGGCTGCATCGAAACCTGGCTGTCCGGCCCCGGCTTCGCCGCCGACCACGTGCGCTACGGCGGCGAGGATCTGCCCGCGCACGAAATCGCGCAGCTCGCAAACGCCGGCTACGGGCCGTGCAGCGCCACGCTCGCGCGTTATGAAGAACGCCTGGCGCGCGCGCTCGCCGGGGTGATCAACCTGCTCGACCCCGACGTCATCGTGCTCGGCGGCGGGCTCTCCAACATCGCCCGCCTGTACGACAGCGTGCCGCGGCTGTGGCCGCGTTATGTCTTTTCCGACCGCATCGACACCAAACTGGTGCCACCCAGGCACGGCGACTCCAGCGGGGTACGCGGCGCGGCGTGGTTATGGAGCGGCTGAGCGCCCACACTGTTCATGCGAGGCGCGCAGTGGCGAAACAATCCAGCCTGCGCCCTCACGCCGTTGAAGACTGCTTAGCGTACTGACTTCCGTCCCGTTCGCCCTGAACCGACCGTTACAGTTGAAGTATTCGCGCTGCTGCAACGTTCAGACCCTTCCACAGGCCAGGCAAAACGGTGGCCAAATCAATGCAGCTTGATGCGCGCCCGCGTCGGCGTGCTGATGAAATGGGCATAGGTGGTGAGCGTAGTCTTGACCCAGCCGTGCAGCGCGATCTGGTGCATCCTGTGCAAGGACCAATAGACGAAACGCGCGATCGCGCCTTCGATCATGATGCTGCCGCCGGTGAGTCCGCCCATCAGGTTGCCGACGGTGGAGAAGCGGCCCAGCGCGATCAGCGAACCGTAGTCGCGGTAGACATACTCGGGCAGCGGCTTGCCGTGGAAACGCCGGCAGATCGACTTCACCAGCAGCGACGCCTGCTGGTGGGCGGCCTGCGCGCGCGGCGGGACGAAGCCCTTGCCGCCCGGCATGGGGCAGGCCGCGCAGTCGCCGAAGGCGAAGATGTTGTCGTCGCGCGTGGTCTGCAGGGTGGAACGTACCACCAGCTGGTTGATGCGGCTGGTTTCCAGGCCGTCGATGTCTTTCAGGAAATCCGGCGCCTTGATGCCGGCCGACCACACCATCATGCTGGCGGGAATGAACTTTCCGTCGGCGGTCAGCATGCCGTCGGCGCGCACTTCGACGATACGCTCGCGGGTGTGCATTTCCACTCCCAGTTCGGTCAGGCGTGCGGCGGCCGCATTCGACAGGCGCGGCGGCAGCCCCGACAGGATACGGTCGGAAGCTTCGACGAGGAGCAGCTTCAAACTCTTGTCGGGATCGATGTGATCCATGCCGTAGGCCGACAGTTCGCGCGTGGTGTCGTGCAGTTCGGCGGCGAGTTCGACGCCGGTGGCGCCGGCGCCGACGATGCCGACGGTGAGTTGGCCGGGTGCGACCGCTTCGGTCTGGGTGTTGGCACGCAGGCAGGCGTTGATGTAGCGGCGATGGAATTTACGCGCCTGTTCGGGGGTGTCGAGCATGATGCAGTGCTCCTTCACGCCCGGCACGCCGAAGTCATTGCCGACCGAGCCGACCGCGATGATCAGGGTGTCGTAATGAAATGTCCGCCGCGGGATGATCTCGACGCCGTCATCGTCCAGCGTGGGGGCGACGCTGACTTCCTGGCGCGCGCGGTCGAGCCCGTCCATGCGGCCGAGACGGAAGGTGAATCCGTGCCAGTGGCCCTGCGCCAGATATTCCAGCCGTTCGGCGTAGGAATCGAGGCTGCCCGCCGCGACTTCGTACAACAGCGGCTTCCACAGATGCGAAGGCGAGGCATCGATCAGCGTGATGTTCGCGCGTTTCTTCCTGCCCAGCTTGTCGCCCAGCCGGGTGGCCAGTTCCAGCCCGCCCGCGCCGCCGCCCACGATGACGATGTCATGCATCCGCTGTGTGATAGCCACGAATTTTCCTCTTTTTCTGAAATACCCTGCACACTAGCACCGGTTTCCCTTCCTTGCCCGGGGCACGTGGCCGTCGAACTCGATAGAATCCGCATATCGCCACCGCAGGATACGCCATGACCGAACCGCTGCTCGTCGCCCGGAACGCCACCACCGACCTCGTCCTGCTGCCGCAGATGGCCAACCGCCACGGTCTCATCACCGGCGCGACCGGTACCGGCAAGACCGTCACCCTGCAGACGCTGGCCGAACATTTCTCCCGCATCGGCGTGCCCTGCTTCATGTCCGACGTGAAGGGCGATCTGTCGGGCATCTCACAGCCCGGCGGCGGCAATGCCAGGGTAGCCGAGCGGGTCGCATCGCTCAAGCTCGACGGCTTCACCTACCAGGGCTATCCGGTGACCCTGTGGGATCCATTCGGAGCCAGCGGGCATCCGGTGCGCGCCACCGTGTCCGACATGGGGCCACTGCTGCTGGGGCGCATGCTGGACCTCAACGACACCCAAAGCGGAGTGCTCAACCTGGTGTTCAAGGTGGCCGACGACAACGGTCTCTTGCTGCTCGACCTGAAGGATCTGCGCGCGATGCTGGCCTACGTCGGCGAGAACGCCAGGCAGTTCACCACCGACTACGGCAACGTGTCGTCCGCCTCCATCGGCGCCATCCAGCGCGGTCTGCTGGCGCTGGAATCGCAGGGCGGCGAGCAGATCTTCGGCGAGCCGATGCTGAACATCGCCGACCTGATCCAGACCGATCGCGGACGCGGCGTCATCAACATCCTGGCGGCCGACAAACTGATGCAGTCCCCCAAGCTATACGCCACCTTGCTGTTGTGGCTGCTGTCCGAACTGTTCGAACATCTGCCCGAAGCCGGCGACCTCGACAAACCCAAGCTGGTGTTCTTCTTCGACGAAGCCCACCTCCTGTTCAACGACGCGCCCGACGCGCTGGTGGAAAAAATCGAGCAGGTGGTGCGGCTGATCCGCTCCAAGGGTGTCGGCGTCTACTTCGTCACCCAGAACCCGGCGGACGTGCCCGACAAGGTGCTGTCGCAACTCGGCAACCGCGTGCAGCACGCGCTGCGCGCCTTCTCGCCGCGCGACCAGAAGGCCGTGAAGGCCGCGGCCGAGACCATGCGCGACAACCCGGCGCTCGACGAAGCCGCCGCCATCACCGAACTCGGCGTGGGCGAGGCGCTGGTGTCGCTGCTCGACGGGAAAGGCCGCCCCGGCGTGGTCGAACGCGCCTTCATCGTGCCGCCGCAAGGGCAGATCGGCCCGATCACCGATGCCCAGCGCAAGCAGCTGATCCAGACCTCGCTGGTGGCAGGCACCTACGACAAACCCGTCGACCGCGAGTCCGCCTACGAAACGCTGAAAGCGCGCGCGGAACACTCTGCGCAGGCGGCGCAGCAGGCCAAGGCCGCCGCGCAACCCGCAGCGGAAGGCGGGCTCGGCGGGGTACTGGGCGAGATCCTGATCGGAAACGGTCGCCGCCAGGGGATGGCCGAAGCCATGGCGAAATCCGCCGCCCGTTCCATCGGCAGCCAGGTCGGCCGCAGCCTCATACGCGGCGTGCTCGGCAGCCTGTTCGGCAATAAACGCTGAGCGATTTCTGATCAGGCGAAGAGGCGGGCGAGCGCGGCGCCCGGATCGGCCGCGCGCATGAAGGCCTCGCCGACCAGGAAGCCATTGACCTGATGGCGGCGCATCGTGGCGACGTCGGCCGGCGCGAGAATGCCCGATTCGGTGATGACGATGCGATCCCTGCCGATCCCGGGCAGCAGCGCCAGCGTGGTGTCGAGGCTGACCTCGAAGCTGCGCAGATTGCGATTGTTGATGCCCTGCAGCGGCGTTTTCAATTGCAGCGCGGCGTCGAGTTCCGCGGCGTTGTGCGACTCCACCAGCACTGCCATCCCCAGTTCGGTTGCCAGCATTTCCAGCGCCTGCATCGCCGGCAGGTCCAGCGCGGCGGCGATCAGCAGGATGCAGTCCGCCCCCATCGCCCGCGCTTCGTAGACCTGATACGTATCGATGATGAAATCCTTGCGCAGCACCGGCAGCGTACACGCGGCCCGCGCCTCTTCCAGATACGCGGCGCTGCCCTGGAAGTAGTCGCGGTCGGTCAGCACCGACAGGCAGGCGGCGCCACCCGCCTCGTAACTGGCCGCGATCGCGGCGGGTCTGAAATCGGGCCGGATCACCCCCCTGGACGGGCTGGCTTTCTTGATTTCGGCGATGACCGCAGGCTGATCGGCCGCGAGCTTCGTGCGCAGGGCGCCGACGAAGTCACGCGGTGGCGCGGCGGCCTCGGCACGCGCCCGCATCTCGGCGAGCGGCACGCCGGCAAGTCCGGCAGCGATTTCGGCACGCTTGGTGGCGAGGATCTTGTCGAGAATGTCGGACATCGCGCCTAGCCCTCCACTGCACGATGGGAGAAGGCCACCAGCTGCCGCAGCTTTTCGCGCGCGGCGCCACTGCGGATGGCTTCGCGCGCCAGTTCGATGCCCTCGCCCAGGGTGGCGGCACGATCGGCCACGTAGAGGGTGGCGCCGGCATTAAGCAACACGATGTCGCATGCCGGTCCCGGCAGTCCGTCGAGCACGCCGAGCAGCATGTCCCGGGCCTGTGCCGCATCCCATACCTTCAGCACCTCGCTGGCGCTGGTCTCCAGCCCGAACTCGGCCGGGCGGATCGTATATTCGGTGACCTCGCCATCCTTCAGTTCGCCGATCAGGGTCTCGCCGCTCAAGGTGATCTCGTCCATGCCGTCGGAACCGTGCACCACCATGACGTGGCGGCTGCCGAGGCGTTGCAGCACACGTACCAGAATGCCGACCAGATCCGGGTGGAACACGCCCAGCAACTGGTGCGGCGCGCCCGCCGGATTGGTCAGCGGGCCGAGGATGTTGAACAGCGTGCGTACGCCCAGCTCGCGCCGCACCGGCGCGGCGTGTTTCATGGCGCCGTGGAAGTTGGGCGCGAACATGAACCCGATGCCGATCGTGTCGATGCTCTCGGCCACCTGCCCGGGAGTCAGGTTGAGATTCACGCCCAGCGCTTCCAGTACGTCGGCGCTGCCGCTGGTGGAAGAGACCGAGCGCCCGCCGTGCTTGGCGACCCGCGCCCCGGCCGCCGCCGCGACGAACGCGGCGGCGGTGGAAATGTTGAAGGTATGCGCGGCGTCGCCGCCGGTGCCGCAGGTATCGACCAGATGCGCGCCGTTCCGTGCCGGCACCGTGGCGGCGAATTCGCGCATCACCTGGGCCGCCGCGGCGATCTCGCCCACGGTTTCCTTCTTCACCCTGAGCCCCGTGAGAATGCCGGAAACCTGCACCGGGGTGAGTTCGCCGCGCATGATCTGGCGCATCAGCGACAGCATCTCGTCATGGAAGATTTCGCGCTGCTCGACCAGCCGGGTGAGCGCCTGCTGCGGCGTGATCATCGGGTGCCTTTCAGAAAATTCGCCAGCAGGGCGTGCCCGTGCTCGGTGAGAATGGACTCGGGATGGAACTGGACGCCCTCGATCGCCAGCGTCTTGTGACGCACACCCATGATTTCGCCATCATCGGTCCAGGCCGTGATGTCGAGGCAATCCGGCAGCGTCTCGCGTTCGATGACCAGGGAGTGATAGCGCGTGGCGCGGAACGGCTCGGGCAATCCCTTGAATACGCCCGCGTCCAGATGATGAATCAGCGAGGTCTTGCCGTGCATCGGTTCCTTCGCGCGCACGATGCGGCCGCCAAAAGCCTGGCCGATGCTCTGGTGGCCAAGGCAGACGCCGAGGATGGGGATTTTCCCGGCGAATTCGCCGATCAGCGGGACCGACACCCCTGCCTCGTTGGGCGTGCAGGGGCCGGGCGACACCACGATGTGGTCGGGGCGCATGTCGGCGATCCCGGCGAGGTCGATTTCGTCGTTGCGGATCACCCTGACGTCTTCGCCCAGTTCGCCGAGATACTGCACGAGGTTGTAGGTGAAGCTGTCGTAGTTGTCGATCATCAAAAGCATGGGATGTCCTTCGGCGGCGCGGCGCCAAGAGCCGCGAATTATAGCCGGCAGCCTGCTCCGCACCCACAAAAAAAGCGCCCGAAGGCGCTTTGGGACAAGCCTTGCGGGCAGCCTTACTTGAGCTTCTTGATCCCCATCAGGCCCAACACATATTTCTCGTACAGCGGCTCGGTCGAGCCCTTCTTCATCTTGCGCATGAAGTATTTCTCGAACGCAATTTTGGCCAGGTGCACCCATTTCCCTTCCTTGAACCAGTTGACGTTGCGCGGCGGGATCTGCGGCAGCGCCACGAAGGCCGCGCCGGTATCGCCGAAGTCCGCCAGGCAGATGGCATTCCAGGTGGCTTTCTCGGTGGGTTCGCGGCCATCCAGCACGGCGCGGATATTGTGCGCCGTGGCGGTGACCATGGATTCGATCATGTAGCCGGTTTTCGGCGCGCCGACCGGCACCGGCGTAGGCTCGACCGGCGGGATGGCCACGCACACGCCGACCGAGTAGATATTCAGATACTTGGGATTGCGCTGATAAGGATCGATGATGATGAAACCGCGGGGATTGGTGAGCCCCTCGATGCCGAACACGGCATCGATCCCCTTGAACGCCGGCAGCATCATGGAATACGCGAACGGAAGCTCGTGTTCCTTGATGACTTCGCCTTGATCATTGTGCTCGGCGACGAACATCTTTCCCGCTTCGACCTTGGTGACCTTGGCATTGCAGATCCACTTGATGTGGCGCTCTCGCATCACGGATTCCATCATGCCCTTGGAGTCGCCGACGCCCCCCAGTCCCAGATGCCCGATGTAGGGTTCGGCCGTGACATAGGTCATGGGTACGCGATCGCGAATCTTCCGTTTACGCAGATCGGCGTCCATGATCATGGCGAACTCGTAAGCCGGGCCATAGCACGACGCGCCCTGCACCGCCCCCACCACGACGGGGCCCGGTGCCTGCACGAACGTTTCCCATGCGCGGCCTGCCGTGACGGCGTGCTCGACCTGGCAGACCGACTGGGTATGGCCTTCCGGCCCCAGTCCCGGCACCTCGTCGAAAGCCAGCTTGGGCCCGGTCGCGATGACGAGGAAGTCGTAGTCCACGATCTGGCCGTCGGTGAGTTCCAGTTGATTCTTCTCGGGATGCACGCGCGCCGCGCCGACCGCGATGAAGTCGATATTTTTCTTGTTCAGATAGGGTGCGGCGGGAATCGTGACGTCGTCGCGCTTGCGCCAGTTCACCGCGACCCAGGGGTTGGACGGGGTGAACTGGAAATACGGCAGATTCGAAATCACCGTGATCCTGTCTTCCGCACGTGCCGTTTCACGCATTTCATAGGCCATGGTCATGCCGCCCACGCCCGCTCCCAGAATAACGATATGTGCCATGTTCCGTCTCTTTGGTTGATGTTGAGTGGATGTTGCAATCCCTATAAAGCAATATGCATGCCTCCATAAAAAAGCCTCCCGCATGCGGCTTGCCGGGGCAAACGGATTTGACATGGCCAGTGCGTCATGTCATTTTGAGGAATTGTCATGACAGGTGTCTCATCCATGGATATCGACTTCCAGAGCCTGATCGATACGCATGAGCAGCCGTTCGTGGTCATCGACCGCCGCTACCGTATCGTCGCCGCCAACCAGCGTTACTGCGATGCCTACGGGATGACCCCCGCGGCCATCGTCGGCAAACTCTGCCACGCGGTATCCCACCACTCGCAACGACCCTGCCACGAAAATGGCGAACAGTGTCCGCACCAGGCACTGTTCACCCGGGACGAGGCGGTCGAAGTCCTGCACACCCATTACCACGCCGACAATCAGCCCGAACGCACCCGCATACGCGGGCACCGCCTGCGCGGCGCGGCGGGCGAGATCTATCTGGGCGAGCAGTTGTTCCCGCTGGAAGCCCAGGCAGGCAGCGAATGCGATGCCATGCAGATGATCGGACAGTCGCCCGCCTTCATGGCCTGCGTCGACAAGCTGGCTCGCGTGGCCGAGAGCGAGGCATCGATCCTGCTGTACGGCGAGAGCGGCGTCGGCAAGGAACTCGCCGCACGTTTCATCCATGCGCGCTCGAATCGCGCCGGGATGGCATTCATTGTCATCAATTGCGCGGCGGTGCCGGAGAACCTGTTCGAGAGCGAATTATTCGGCCACGAGCGCGGGGCGTTTTCCGGCAGCAGCGGCCTGAAAAAAGGCCTGTTCGAACTCGCCGACAACGGCACCCTGTTCCTCGACGAAGTGGGCGAGATTCCGCTGGCGATGCAGGCCAAGCTGCTGCGCGTGCTGGAAACCGGCGAATTCCGCCGTGTCGGCGGGATACGAACGCTGACCGCCAATGTGCGCGTGGTATCGGCGACCAACCGCAAGCTGCTGGACGAAGTCGATGCCAGGCGCTACCGGCTCGATCTGTATTACCGGCTGGCCGGTATCGATGTGACCCTGCCGCCGTTGCGCGAGCGCGCCGCCGACCTCCCCGACCTGGCGATTTTCCTGCTGAAACGGCTGACCGGCGGGCAAAGCACCTGCCGGCTCGCGCCCGATGCCGTCTCGGCATTGCAAGCCTACGATTTCCCCGGCAACGTGCGCGAACTGCGCAACCTGCTGCAGCATGCCGTCCTCAACTGCCGTGACGGCACCATCCGCGCGGCGGATCTGCGGCTGCCGGCAGGCATGTCGCCCGCGCCGCCCGACCACCTCGGCGCCCGGATCTCGCTGCGCGACATGGAACGCGCGCACCTGCAATCCCTGCTCGACGCGCACCAGGGCCATCGCGCCCGCGTCGCCGCCGCGCTGGGCGTCACCGAGCGCACGCTGTACCGCAAGCTGAAACAACATGGCCTGGGCCGCTGAACGCGCAAACCCGCACGGCAATTCACAGACCGCCGCATCGGCGGCCAGCATGCAGGCATGCCTTACCCGCTGCGCCTGGTGCAGTCCCGACCCGCTCTACCGCGCCTACCACGACGAGGAATGGGGCGTGCCGCTGCATGACGAGCGCGCGCTGTTCGAACTGCTGACGCTGGAAGGCGCGCAGGCGGGGCTGTCGTGGCTCACCATCCTGAAGAAACGTGAAGGCTACCGGCGTGCGTTCGACCATTTCGACGTCGAGCGCATTGCGCGCTACGACGCGGCGGATGTCGCGCGGCTGATGGCCGACGCGGGCATCGTGCGCAACCGGCTGAAGATCGAATCGACGATCACCAACGCGCGCGCGACGCTGGCGCTGCGCGAAACGGTGGGCGGGCTGGACGCCTACTTCTGGAATTTCGTGGACGCCCGCCCCCTCGCCAACGCGTGGACGGACATCCACCAAGTGCCGGCCAGCACGCTGCTGTCGGACGCGATCAGCAAGGACCTGAAAAAGCGCGGCTTCAGGTTCGTCGGCTCGACCATCGTGTACGCGCACATGCAGGCGATGGGGCTGGTGAACGACCACACGACGGATTGCTTCCGTCATCGCGAGGTCGCCCGCGTGGCTCAACGGAAGTAGCCGCTGGCTGGTTGCTCCAGGCCATACAACCCTGATTCAGCCCCAGACCGCCGTACGTACCGGTCCATGTGTGAAAGCGATGCTGAGGCTCAGCGGGACGGCCCCTCATCCTGGTTCTAGAATTAACGTCTCACACCCTTTCGGGCATCCTGCCATGACAACTGCGCATTCCGCCGCCGACCGCACCGCCTTCAAGGTGCTGGGCGCGATCAGCTTCTCGCATTTTCTCAACGACACCATGCAGTCGCTGCTGATCGCGAGCTACCCGCTGTTCAAAAGCGAACTTCATCTCAATTTCGCGCAAATCGGGCTCATCACATTGGCCTTCCAGTTCACCGCCTCGCTGCTGCAACCGGTGGTGGGCGCCTATACCGACCGCCACCCGAAGCCGTTCTCGCTGTCACTGGGCATGGGCTTCACCCTGGCGGGACTGCTCCTGCTGTCGCAGGCGACCACGTTTCCACTGCTGCTGCTGGCCGCCGCGCTGGTCGGCAGCGGCTCGTCGATCTTTCACCCGGAAGCGTCGCGGGTGGCGCGCATGGCCTCGGGCGGACGGCACGGCCTGGCGCAGTCGATCTTCCAGGTCGGCGGCAACGCGGGGGCGGCCTTCGGCCCGCTGCTCGCGGCCTGGGTCGTGCTGCCGCACGGCCAGAAAAGTCTGGCCGTGTTTTCGCTCTTCGCGTTGCTGGCGATGATCGTGCTGGCGGGGGTCGGCATCTGGTACCGCGACCAGCACCGCAGGCCGAAAAAGGCCGCGGCCGCCGCCGGCCACAATCTGCCGCGCAAGCTCGTGCGGCGCACGCTGGCGGTGCTGATGGCGCTGATGTTCTCCAAGTTTTTCTACCTCGCCAGCATCAGCAGCTACCTGATTTTCTATCTGATGCAGCACTACGGCATCGGCACGCAGGAAGCGCAGTACCACCTGTTCTACTTCCTGTTCGCGGTGGCGGCGGGCACGCTGCTGGGCGGGCCGATCGGCGACCGCATCGGCCGCAAGCGGGTGATCTGGCTGTCGATCCTGGGCGTGGCGCCGTTCACGCTGGCGCTGCCCTACGTGAGCCTGGCGGCGTCGGCCGGGCTGACGCTGATCATCGGTTTCATGCTGGCCTCGGCCTTTCCGGCCATGGTGGTCTACGCGCAGGAACTGATGCCGGGCAAGGTCGGCACCGTGTCGGGGCTGTTCTTCGGACTGGCGTTCGGGCTGGCCGGCATCGGCGCCGCCGTGCTGGGTACGCTGGCCGACCGCTGGGGCATCGAAACGGTGTACGCGCTGTGTTCGTTCCTGCCGCTGATCGGGCTATTGGCCGTGTTCCTGCCGGACCTTCGCAGCGGTGCGGCCGCACGCGGCGCGATGCATCCTGCCGCGACCCCCGCGAAGTAGCGCGCTACTCGACCGCTGTCCGGCCAAAACGCGCCTGCGCGAGCTCGGCCGCCCGTACGACCGCACGCGCCTTGTTCAGTGTTTCCAGCCACTCGTTGTCGGGCACCGAATCGGCGACGATGCCGGCCCCGGCCTGGGAATAGAGCATGCCGTCCTTCACCACCGCGGTGCGGATGGCGATCGCCAGATCCATGTCGCCACTGAACCCCAGATAGCCGACCGCGCCGGCGTAGATGCCGCGCTTGCTGGGTTCCAGTTCGTCGATGATTTCCATCGCCCGCACCTTGGGCGCACCCGACACGGTGCCGGCGGGGAAGCTGGCGCGCAACACGTCAAGCGCGGACAAACCGGGTTTCAGCCGGCCTTCGACGTTGGAGACGATGTGCATGACGTGCGAATAGCGCTCGATCTGCATGTGCTCCGTCACCCTGACGCTGCCGGTGACGACAACGCGCCCGGTGTCGTTGCGACCGAGATCGAGCAGTTGCAGATGCTCGGCGCATTCCTTGGGATCGGCCAGCAGTTCCTCCGCCAGCCGCTGATCGTCCTCGCGCGTCAACCCGCGCGGGCGGGTGCCGGCGATGGGGCGCAGGGTGACAAGATCGCTCTCGAGGCGCACCAGGATTTCCGGCGACGAACCCACCACATGAAAACCGCCCAGATCGTAGAAAAACATGTAGGGCGAGGGGTTGAGGCTGCGCAGTGCACGGTACAACGACAGCGGAGAAGCGGCGAACGGTCGCGCCATGCGCTGGGACAGCACCACCTGCATGACGTCGCCCGCGGCAATGTAATCCCTCACCTTCTGCACCGCCGCCTTGAATTCGGCCTCGCCGAATTCCGAGCTCGGTTCGACCGTATCGGAAGCAGGCTCGTCCGGCAGCGTCACGGGCATGCTCAGCCTGTCGGTCAGTTCGGCGAGGCGCAGATGGCCCAGCGCATACGCATCCGGCTGCATCGGATCGGCATGGGTGATGAGGTAGAGCTTGCCGGCGAGATTGTCGAACACCGCCAGCTCTTCGGTCAGCATCAAGAGGATGTCCGGCGTGTGCAGCACGTCGTCCTTGCGCGGCCGATTCTGATTGAATTCCGGTGCGAGCCGCTTCTCGATATAGCGGATGGTGTCGTAGCCGAAGTAGCCGGCCAGCCCGCCGGTGAAGCGCGGCAGTCCCGCCACCGGCGCAGCCTTGAAGCGCGCCTGGAATTCGCCGATGAAAGACAGTGGATCGGGCAGACTGTGCTCCTCGATCACCTGACCGTCGGTTTCCACCGTCAGCCGGTGGGCGCGCACGCGGATCACGGTGCGTGCCGGCAAGCCGATGAAGGAGTAGCGCCCGAAGCGCTCGCCGCCCACCACCGATTCGAGCAGATAGGTGTAGGGCGCGTTGGCCAGCTTGAGGTAGACGGAAAGCGGCGTCTCCAGGTCGCCGGGCAGTTCGCGCACCAGCGGAATACGGTTGTAGCCCTGGCGGGCGAGGTCGAAGAAGTCTTGTTCAGTCATGGTCAGGGATCAGGATTCAGGGGTCAGGGAATGTGCTACACGCCTTTTCAAGACGAGCGCCGCCATCGGCGACACCGCCCCTGAATCCTGATCCCTGAATCCTGACCCCTTGCCATCAAGCCTTCATCACCATCTGCGCCGCCTCGGCGAGACTCGGCACCACCGCATCGAGGTCGAGTTCGGCGACCGGGCGGCCACGGTTGTAGCCGTAGGGGACGCAGAACACCGGGCAGCCGGCGGCGCGTGCGGCCTGGGTGTCGTTGAGCGAATCACCGATCAGGAGCAGCTCGGCCGGCTGCACCTTGAACACCTCGCAGGCGTGCAAGAGCGGCAGCGGGTCGGGCTTGCGCTTGGGCAGGGTATCGCCGGACAGGATCAGCTCGAAGTAGTCGAACAGGCCGGTGTCCTTCAGCAGCGGATGGGTGAACGCTTCGGCCTTGTTGGTGATGCAGGCGATGTGCACGCCCATCGCCTTGAAGGCATCGAGGCCTTCGACCACGCCGGGAAACGGGCGCGAGTACCGCGACACGTGTTCGCCATAGTGCTTCTGATACGACGCGATGGCCTGTTCGAACAGCGCCGCATCGGGCTCGGCGTCCATGTCGCCGGTGAGCACGCGCTTGACCAGGCGCGACACGCCATTGCCGATGTAACTGGCGACCGTTTCCGGCGACGGGCAGGCGCGGCCGAGGTCAGCCATCATCAACGCCGCGGCGTAGGCCAGGTCGGGTGCGGTATCGAGCAGGGTGCCATCGAGGTCGAGGACGACGGCTTTGATGGGGAGAGGGAAGCTTTTCATTTTTTAGGGGTCAGGATTCAGGGGTCAGGGATCAGGAGGCTTTGTGCTTCGCGGTTTCTTGAATGAGCGCGGCCGCAGGCCGCACATTCCCTGAATCCTGGCCCCTGAATCCTGACCCCTATGTTGTCAAACCTTCGCCAGTTCCGCGCGCATCGCGGCGATGACGCTGTTGTAACGCTGCGGGTCGCTGTCCTTGGCGGCACCGAACACGGCGGAGCCGGCGACGAAGGTATCGACCCCGGCGCGCGCGACGTCGGCGATGTTGGCGGGACCGACGCCGCCGTCGATCTCGATGTTCACGTTGAGGCCGCGGTCGTCGATCATCTTGCGCACGGCGCGCGCCTTGTCGAGCACGTAGGGGATGAACTTCTGGCCGCCGAAGCCGGGGTTGACGCTCATCAGGAGCACCATGTCGAGCCTGTCCAGCGTGTATTCCAGCACGTCGAGCGGGGTGGCGGGGTTGAACACCAGGCCGGCCTTGCAGCCGTTTTCCTTGATCAAGCCAATCGTCCGGTCGATGTGCTCGGAGGCTTCGGGATGAAAAGTAATATAGGTGGCGCCCGCCTTGGCAAAGTCCGGAATGATGCGATCGACCGGTTTCACCATCAGATGCACGTCGATCGGCGCGGTGACGCCGTGCTTCCTCAGCGCTTCGCACACCAGCGGGCCGATGGTGAGATTGGGGACGTAGTGGTTGTCCATCACGTCGAAGTGGACGATGTCGGCGCCGGAGGCGAGTACGTTGTCGACTTCCTCGCCAAGCCGGGCAAAGTTGGCGGACAGGATGGACGGGGCGATGCGGTACGTCATGGGAAGGGCTCCTGGGATTTCTGCGGATTTTCGGGAAACCCGGTCATTTTACCAGCCCGCCACATCATTGCGTTACACTCGACGCATTCCATATCTGTCGAGCAAACCCGTGGCCGAAGGCAAGAAATATCAAATCAGCATTACCGTCAACACGGCCTATCTGGCTGACCAGAGCGATCCCGCAAGCGATCGCTATGTGTTCTCCTACACCATCACCATCGCCAACAGCGGCACGGTGGCGGCGCAGTTGATCTCGCGCCACTGGATCATCACCGACGCCGAGAACGTCACCCAGGAAGTGAAGGGACTCGGCGTAGTGGGCGAACAACCGCTGCTGCGGCCGGGCGAAAGCTTCGAATACACCAGCGGCACCGCGATGGCGACGCCGGTAGGCACCATGCATGGCACCTATCAGATGGTGGCCGATGACGGCAACAAGTTCGAAGCCGAGATCCCCCGATTCACCCTGTCGATGCCGCGCGTACTGCATTAGGGCGAGTAGTCACGGTAAGCCGGCCGTAATTTATCCACTCACCACTCACTACTCACTACTCACTACTCACCACTCACCACTCACCCATCCTCACTTTTTCATCGTCCACCATACGATAAACACCAGCAAGCCTGCCGCAATGACGGCTTCCAGCACCAGCCAGCCCAGTCCTTGACTTTCCATGGAACGCGATTCTCCTCTTGATATGCCCGCTACGTGTTGTCCACGCGGGCCATCTTCACCCGCGATGCGCTTGCGCGCAAGTTCGTGGCTGTGTGTCCTGTTGCTGTCAGCCTGTGCGGTACAACCCCCCGCGCCGCGCCCTGTCCCGGCGCCGGTGCCACCCGTCGCCCCGCTTCCCGCTCCGCCCGCGGCGCCCCTTCCCGCTCCGGCCGTGACCTATCCAACGCTCAAGCCGGCAAGCTGGTCATCGGTCAATCTGGGGCGGGACAGCCAGCTCAGCGAAGCCTGGACAGCTTTTCTGCGCAGCTGCGCCACACTCGTCAAGCAGAGCGGCTGGCAGGCGGTGTGCAGCAAGGCGATGGCCATGCCGCTGCCCGATGACAAGACGACACGCGCCTTTTTCGAGCAGTGGTTCCAGCCCTATCAGGCGACCCAGGAAGATGGCACGCCCGACGGCCTGATCACCGGCTACTACGAACCCCTGCTGAAGGGCGACCGCGTGCGCACCGAGCGTGCCCGTTACCCGCTCTACGCCGCACCCGACGACCTCATTGCGGTAGACCTGGCAAGCATCTATCCGGAACTCAAAGGTCTGCGCCTGCGGGGGCGGCTGCTGGGCAGCAAGATCGTGCCCTACTTCACCCGCCAGGACATCGAGCAACCGGCCAACGGTAATAGTGACCGTTTCAAGGGCAAGCCCATCGCCTGGGCCGAGGACCCGGTCGATCTGTTCTTTCTGCAGATCCAGGGGTCTGGACGCCTCGAACTCCCCGACGGCTCGCACATGCGGGTCGGCTATGCGGATCAGAACGGTTACCCTTACCTGTCGATTGGGAAATTGCTGGTCGAACGCGGCGAACTCAAGCTTGAACAGGCTTCGATGCAGGGAATCAAGGACTGGGGAGCGAAGCATCCGGACAAGCTGCCCGACCTGCTGGCCAGCAACCCGAGTTTCGTCTTTTTCCGCGAGCTGCCCGACGACCTGCCCGGCCCGCTCGGCTCACTTGGCGTCCCCCTGACCGGCGGCCGCTCGATCGCTGTCGATCCGGGATTCATCCCCCTTGGGGCACCCGTTTTCCTGTCCACCACCCAACCCAACTCGACCCAGCCGCTGAACCGGCTGGTGATGGCACAGGACAGTGGCGGCGCGATCAAGGGCGGCGTGCGCGCGGATTTTTTCTGGGGCTTCGGCAATCCGGCGGGCGAACTCGCCGGGCGCATGAAGCAACGCGGCCGCATGTGGGTGCTGCTGCCCAGGACCTTATCCGGAATCCTCCCACGCTAACCCGGACATTTCACCCTTCCCTCGCTGAAGGGCCATCGTGCGCCCGTCCATGGCGCTGACAGACCGCTGACCGGCTTGACCTTGCCATGATGGCAAGGTTTATGGTGCACTGGAATCCGCATCCATCAGGAGTGTGTACATGACTTCCCCCTTATCTGTATCGGTCGGCATACAGGGCATGACTTGCGCCAGTTGCGCCACGCGGCTGGAAAAGGTCCTCAGGCAACTGCCGGACGTCACCGACGCGACCGTCAACCTGGCCACCGAAACCGCGACGATTTCGGGCGATACCGACATGGCAAGTATCGAGCGCGCGGTCGAGAAGGCAGGGTTCGGTGTCGCCACCGAATCCTGCACGCTCGATATCAGCGGCATGACCTGTGCGAGCTGTTCGGCGCGGGTCGAAAAAGCCTTGAACAAGGTCCCCGGCGTGCTGGAGGCCAGCGTCAATCTGGCGACCGAGCAGGCGACCGTGAAGCGGGTGCAGGGAGGCTCGGCGGCGGCGCTGATTACTGCGGTGGAAAGTGCCGGCTATGGCGCGCAATTACCAAAAACTCCGGACGCCGCACCGGCCGCGTCAACGCGCGAACTCCCCGGCTGGTGGCCGGTCGCGCTGTCGGTCGCGCTGTCGCTGCCACTGGTCGCTCCCATGTTTGCCAGCCCGTTCGGCGTGCACTGGATGCTGCCCGGCTGGGTGCAGCTGGTGCTCGCCACGCCGGTACAGTTCTGGCTCGGCGCGCGTTTTTATCGTGCCGGCTGGAAAGCGCTCATGGCCGGCAGCGGCAACATGGATCTGCTGGTGGCGGTGGGCACCAGCGCGGCCTATGGTCTGAGCCTGTATCTGATGCTGACCCAGGCCGATCCCACGCACCTGTATTTCGAAGCCTCGGCCGTGGTCATCAGTCTGGTACTGCTGGGGAAATGGCTGGAGGCACGCGCCAAGCGCCAGACCACCGAGGCCATTCGCGCCCTGCAGGCCCTGCGCCCGACGATGGCCCGCGTACGTCTCGACGGCGTCGACCGTGACATGCCGATCGACGCGATCCGGGTGGGCGACGTGGTGGTCATCCGCCCCGGCGAGCGGATACCGGTTGACGGTGAGGTGGTCGAGGGGATCAGTCAGGTCGACGAATCCCTGCTCACCGGCGAATCGCTGCCGGTCGAGAAGCAGCCAGGCAGCCCGGTGACCGGCGGCGCCATCAACGCGCAGGGCGTGCTGGTGGCGCGCACCACGGCGGTGGGGACGGAAACCACGCTGGCGCGCATCATCCGGCTGGTGGAGAACGCGCAGGCGGCCAAGGCACCCATCCAGCGGCTCGTGGACAAGGTCAGCGCGGTGTTCGTCCCGGTCGTGATGGGCATTGCGCTGCTGACCTTCATCGCGTGGTGGGCAGTCGGCGGCGGGACCGAGCAGGCCATCCTCAACGCCGTGGCGGTTCTGGTGATCGCCTGTCCGTGCGCGCTGGGGCTCGCCACCCCCACCGCGATCATGGCGGGCACCGGCGTCGCCGCGCGCCACGGCATTCTGATCAAGGACGCCGAGGCACTAGAACTGGCGCACAAGATCAGCACGGTGGTGTTCGACAAGACCGGCACCCTCACCGACGGCACGCCGCACCTCGTGGCCTGCGTGCCGACCGCTGACCACGGAAAAGATGAAGTGCTGGCGATTGCGGCCGGGCTGCAGTCCGGCAGCGAGCATCCCCTGGCGCGCGCAGTCATGGCGGAAAGTGCTGCCCTCGCTGTCTCCCCCTTGCCCGCACGCGCGCAGCAGGCGTTGCCGGGCCGCGGCATTGCCGGCGAAGTGGCCGGCGAAACCTGGTGGCTGGGCAACCGTCGCCTGATGAACGAGAACGGCGTCGACATTTCCGCGCTTGACGACGCTGCCGGAAAACTGGAGGCGGCAGGCCGCAGCGTATCCTGGCTGGCGCGCGCCAGCGATCGTCATGCCCTCGGCCTGCTGGCGTTCGGCGACGCCATCAAACCCAGTGCGGCCACCGGCGTGGCGCGTCTCAAGGCACAAGGCGTCACCACCGTCATGCTCTCCGGCGACAACCGTGGCGCCGCCCGGCACGTCGGCGACGAACTGGGCATCGACCGCGTGCTGGCCGAAGTGCTGCCGGCCGACAAGGCCACACACGTCGAGCAACTCAAGACGACCGGACAGACCGTGGCCATGGTGGGCGACGGCATCAACGACGCCCCGGCGCTGGCCGCGGCCGATGTCGGCATCGCCATGTCCTCCGGCAGCGACGTCGCCATGCATACCGCCGGCATCACGCTGATGCGCGGCGACCCGGCGCTGGTAGCCGACGCCATCGACATTTCCCAGCGCACCTACGCCAAGATCCGGCAGAACCTGTTCTGGGCTTTCGTCTACAACGTGGTCGGCATCCCGCTCGCGGCGCTCGGCTTCCTCAACCCGGTGATCGCCGGTGCGGCCATGGCGTTCTCCAGCGTCAGCGTGGTGACGAATGCCCTGACGCTCAAGCGCTGGCGGCCCCGCCCATGAACATCGGTGAAGCCGCCCGCGCCAGCGGCGTGTCGGCCAAGATGATCCGGCATTACGAAAGTATCGGCCTGCTCCGCGAAAGCCACCGCACGCTCTCGGGCTACCGGCAATATCACGAACGCGACGTGCATCTGCTGCGCTTCATCCGCCGCGCCCGCGACCTCGGGTTCTCGCTCGAGCAGATCCGGCAGTTGCTGTCGCTGTGGGACGATCCCGAGCGCGCCAGCGCCGACGTCAAGCATCTGGCCGAGGCTCACATCGCGGAACTCGACGCCCGCATCGCCGCATTGAGCGAGATGCGCGCCACGCTGGTCACGCTGGTGCGGGCCTGCCATGGCGACCACCGCCCCGACTGTCCCATCCTGCAGGGACTGGCGGCACCGCCTTCCGATGCGTGAGCGGTGCGGGCGCGCAACCCTAGCGGAGCTGGCCGCTCCAGTCGTACTTCACCTCGATCAATATCAGCGCGCGCACCGCACGGCCGTCCTTCTGCGCCGGCGCGAAACGCGCATCGCGAAACGCCTTGATCGCGGAGTCCTCGAACACGTCGGGCGGCGTCGCGCTCACGACCTCGATGTCGCTGACGCGCCCGTCGGCTTCCAGCTTCAATTGCAGGCGCAGCGTGCCGGACACGCGCTGGCGGTCGGCCTCGGCCGGGTAGTCCGGCCGGATGGTGCGCAGCGCGTGCGGCTGCACATCGAGATCGCGCGCGCTGTAATAGGTCAGGTCGACCGAACTGGCCAGGGCCGCGGCCGGCACCGGGGCCGTCTCTGCCGTGGCCGGTGCCGCAGGCAGCGGCCCCTCGCGTGGCGGCGCGGCGGCGGCCGCCGGGGTGACGGCTGGCGGGGACGGCGCCTCCGGGACGTGGCGCGGCGCGGATGGCGCCACGGGGACGATATCCGGCTCCGGCGCGGCCGGCGATGACGGGGGATGGATGGCAGGCTTCGGCGCTGACGCGACCAGCCGCACTTCGATCACCGGCGCCTGCGCGCTGGCGCCCGTACGGGGTGCCACCTGCACCAGCGCGATCACTGCCGCATGCAGGCCCAGCGAAATCCACAGGGCCGCAAGCGGCCATCGCAGCCGCGGCGGGATCGACGGTTCGTCGAACGATGCCCTCACGGATTGCGATACCCTGGGTGGCATCGCCGTCCGGGAGACGTCAAGACTGTACGGAAAAACGGGATCGCTGGCCTAGAATGACGGCCAGAAAAATGACAGGAGCAGACCATGAGAAAACACGTCATCGCGGGCGCCATCTTAGCATCGGCGCTGGCGGCGCCGATCCTCGCCCAGGCCGTCGAGCTGAGCAAGACCACCCTCCAGGCCGCCGACGGCTCCGAGGTGCCGGTCGAGATCGCCACCCCCGCCGGCAAAGGCCCGTTCCCGCCGCTGCTGTTCATCCACGCCAAGCGCGGCTACGAAGGCGACGAACGCGCCCACGTGCGTGAACTCGCCGGGCAGGGCTTCCTCGTCGTTGCGCCCGACTGGCAGAGCGGCCGCTTCATCGAACGCTGGCCGTCGGCGCACAATCCCGATACCGAAATGGACGTCGAAGCCGGGCTCGACTACCTGAAGTCGCTGCCCAACGCCTGCAAGCAGCCGGTCGGCATCGTCGGCCTGTCGCGCGGCCCCTATTACGCGATTCGGCTGGCCGCCAAACGGGGGGCGGACATCGCCGCCATCGTCAGCTACTACGGCCACATGCAGAATCCCAACGCGCCCGAACCGGATCAGCTGTTCCGCGTGGCGCCGGAGATCATGCAGATCACCACCCCCATCCTCTATCTGATCGGCGACGCCGATTACGAACTGCGCCGCATGAACGGCGGCCGCGCGTTCTATGCGCTGTGGGAGCGCGGCGTGCCGGTGGAGTGGCAGGAGTACCCGATGGCGCGGCGCGCGTTCGATTTCCGCCCCGACCAGACGCCGGAAGAGAAGATTGCCACGCGCCATGCGCGCGAGCGGGCGAAGGCCTGGTTGATGAAGTGGATGAAACTGACGCCGGAGATGCGCTGCTCATGACCCTTCGCGAACATGAATCCGGCAGCGGACGCCGGTTTCATGAAATGCGGGGGGAGCGCGTTTCGTTGCCGCCGACGCAACATGACCCCGGTAGCCCCGCACGTGAACCGGACTGATAGGGGGCCACGTTGATTTCACACGCTGCATGTGCCTTGCTGCTTGCCGGGGTGGTCTGGCACGCAGCCCATGCCGCGCCGATCTACAAATGGGTGGACAGCGCCGGGCATGTGACTTACTCGTCCGCCCCGCCACCCGCGGGCGCCAGGGCACTGAAAGTCGACGCGCCCCCGCAACCCAGCGCTGAAGAAGCCCGGCAGGCAGGCGAACGGGCGAGACGCGCGCAAGAACAGGCGGGGGACCTGGAGGCCAGGCGCCGCAAGCAGGAAGAAAAGGAGGCCGAGGAGGCCCGGCTGCGCGCCCTGCAGGCCCCGCCGGCGCCCGTCGTGATCGAAACACCCGTCTATGTGCCCCAGCCGATCTATTACCCACCTGTCATGAGGCCACCGCGGAAACCCCATCCTGACCGGCCGCCGCATGACCGGCCGCCGCATGACCGGCCGCCGCACGACCGGCCGCGGCCGGCGCCGCGCTGACGCGCTTGCGTTTTTCTTACGGCTGGAGCGGGCGCGTGCCCCGTTTTGATTCCATTTCTCCGCGCCATGCACCACAAGCGTTCACCCCGCCCCGCCCGGCGTCGGCCTCAGCAAAGCACAAGCCTTTGATCATTCACCGCTCTCAGGCCTGGCATGTCTCCTGCTGTATCCCGATTGAACTTCCAGATCGCCAGACCATGCGTGTACTGATTATCGAAAACCAGCCCGAGCGGCTGGCACGGCTGATGTCCGCGCTCGATACGGCGGGTTGCGTGATCGCGGCGGCGCTCGACTCGGCGCGCAGCCTCGACGCGCAATTCCAGACCCTGCGCCCGGACGTGGTCGTCATCGCGCAGGACTCGCCCGACCGCGATACCCTGGCACACCTCTGCGTGGCGAACCAGGATTGTCCGCGCCCGATCGTGATGTTCACCGGCGACGGCAGCGCGGAATCGATCCGCGCGGCAACCCAGGCGGGGGTGACCTCCTATGTGGTCGATGGGCTCGACCCCTCGCGGCTCAGACCCATTCTCGATGTGGCGGTGTCGCGCTTCGAAGCCGTCCAGGCGCTGCACGGCCAGCTCGCACAGGCACGCCTCGAACTGGCCGAGCGCAGATTGATCGACCAGGCCAAGGCGCTGCTGATCAGGCAGACCGGCGCGCCGGAGCCGGAGATCTACCGCGAAATGCGGCGCGCGGCGATGGATCGCGGGATCAAGCTGGCGGACGTTGCGCGGCAGATCCTGCAGAAGTCAGCGATCTGATTGTCCGTTCCAATTGGTGCACCACGCTGCCAACGCGCACCGCGTGGGTGCAGCCATCCCGCAGCAAGCGTGTGACCGCTCTACCCAATCACTCGTAAACCCAATCCACACAAGGATTTTGCACAACTGGCACAGGGGTTGCTAAACGTGAACTGAAGCGTCGCAACGATGCGGCCTTCGGTTCTACCCTCGATTTATCCGGCAATGGACAAAGGCGTCCGCCCTCGCAGGCGACGCCTTTTTTATTCATGCCCTCCGGGCATTTGGAGAACGCAACGTGAGCGACACTCAGGACAAGGCTCCCATCCAGGATCCGGGCAAGCGCGATTTCATCAAGAGGACCACCGCCCTGTCGGCCGCCGCCGCGCTGATGGCGATGGTGCCGCCTGGCGTGCGCAGCGGCGCCTGGGCTGCGGGTTCCGATGCGCCGGAGAAGCCCAGGCTCAGCGTCGGTTTCATCCCGCTGACCGATTGCGCGTCGGTGGTGATGGCCGCGGTGAAGGGCTTCGACAGGAAATACGGCCTCACCATCACGCCCAGCAAGGAAGCCTCGTGGGCCGCGGTGCGCGACAAGCTGGTGAACGGCGAACTCGACGCCGCACACGTGCTGTACGGCCTGATCTACGGCGTGCAGCTCGGCATCGGCGGGCCGAAGCAGGACATGGCGGTGCTCGCCACGCTGAACCACAACGGCCAGGCGATCACGCTGTCGAATCAGTTGAAGGCCAAGGGCGTGCGCGACGGCGCCTCGCTCGCCAGGCTGGTGAAGGCCGAGCCGCGCGAATACACCTTCGCCCAGACCTTCCCCACCGGCACCCACGCGATGTGGCTGTACTACTGGCTGGCGGCGCACGGCATCGACCCCTTCCGCGACGTCAAGAACATCGTGGTGCCGCCGCCGCAGATGGTCGCCAACATGCGGGTCGGCAACATGGACGGCTTCTGCGTCGGCGAACCGTGGAACGCGCGCGCGATCCGCGACAACATCGGCTTCACCGCCGTCACCACGCAGGCCATCTGGAAAAATCATCCGGAGAAGGTGCTCGGCACCCGCGCCGAATTCGTCGAGAAATATCCCAACACGGCGCGGGCGATGATCGCCGCGATTCTCGATGCGTCGAAATACATCGACGACATGAAGCACCGCGCCGAGGTCGCCAGGGTCATTTCGGCCAAGTCCTACGTCAACACCGACTACGACTCGATCGTCGGTCGCATGCACGGCGAGTACGACAACGGCCTCGGCAGGAAGTGGAGCGACCCCGACTACATGAAGTTCTACAACGGCGGCTCGGTCGGCTTCCCCTACCTGTCGGACGGCATGTGGTTTCTCACCCAGCACAAGCGCTGGGGTCTGCTGAAGACGCACCCCGACTATCTGGCGGTGGCCAGGAAAGTCAACCGCATCGACCTCTACAAAGAGGCCGCCGCGATGACCGGGACGCCGCTGCCGAAATCCGGCATGCGCGCGTCGAAGCTGATCGACGGCGTGGTGTGGGACGGCAGCAAGCCCGCCCAGTACGCCGACAGTTTCAGGATCAAGGCCTGAGTATGAACCGCGCCCCGATCACGCCGGGGCGCCAGGAGAACGCACATGAATGCAGTCACATTGAACGGCCAAAGGCTATCCGAGGTCATGGCGGCGCCGGAAACCGAAACGCACGCGGCCGCGAACGAACCCGCGCTGCCGACGCGCCGCACGCCGCTGTTCGAAACCGAGGGCGGCAAGCGCTTCCGCGAAGGCGTGACCAACGTCGTCAAGGCCACCATCCCGCCGGTTCTGGGGATCGCACTGTTCGTCGCGCTGTGGGCGATCATCGCCAGCATCGGCGGCAAGATCCCCGGCCCGGCCGAAACCTGGGGCGCGGCGGTCACGCTGTTTTCCGACCCGTTCTACGACAGCGGCCCCAACGACCAGGGCATCGGCTGGAACATCCTCAATTCGCTCTATCGCGTCGGCATCGGCTTCGGACTCGCCGCCGCCGTCGGCATTCCGCTCGGCTTCCTGATCGGCCGCTTCGCCTTCCTCAACCAGATGCTCGCGCCCATCATCGGCATCCTGCGTCCGGTGTCGCCGCTGGCGTGGCTGCCGATCGGCCTGCTGGTGCTGCAGAAGGCCGAACCGGCGTCGATCTGGGTGATTTTCATTTCCAGCATCTGGCCGATGGTGCTGAACACCGCCGCCGGCGTGCAGCGCATCCCACAGGACTACCTGAACGTCGCGCGCGTGCTCAAGCTGGCCGAGTTCAAGGTGTTTACCCGCATCCTGTTCCCGGCGGTGCTGCCCTACGTACTGACCGGCGTGCGGCTGGCGATCGGCGTCGCCTGGCTGGTGATCGTCGCCGCCGAGATGCTCACCGGCGGCGTCGGCATCGGCTTCTGGGTGTGGGACGAATGGAACAACCTCAACGTCGCCCACATCATCATCGCCATCTTCATCGTCGGCATCGTCGGACTGCTGCTGGAGCAGGGGCTGATGCTGGTGGCGAAACGGTTTAGTTATGAGTGATAAGGGGCCAGGGGCCAGGATTCAGGGGTCAGGGGTCAGGGGTCAGGATTCAGGGGCCAGGGAATGTCGCTTCGCGCCTTCTCAAAAAATCGCGGCCGCAGACCGCTCCACCCCTGACCCATGATCCCTGAATCCTGATCCCTAGAAAGGAAAAGACATGCCATCCTACGTCCAGATCGAAAACGCCGGCATGGTGTTCAGCACCAGGAAAGGCAAGTTCACCGCGCTGACCGGCATCAATCTCAACGTCGAGCAGGGCGAGTTCATCGCGCTGATCGGCCATTCCGGCTGCGGCAAATCGACCCTGCTCAACCTGGTGGCGGGCCTGCTCGACGCCAGCGACGGCGTGCTGCTGCTCGCCAACAAGGAAATCAAGGGGCCGGGGCCGGAACGCTCGGTGGTGTTCCAGAACCACTCGCTGCTGCCCTGGCTCACAACATTCGACAACGTCCACCTCGCGGTGGAAAAGGTGTTCGGCGGCCGCGAATCGAAAGCGCAGTTGAAGGCGCGCACCCGCGCCGCGCTCGATCTGGTGGGCCTCGCCCACGCCGCGGCCAGGCTGCCGGGCGAAATCTCGGGCGGCATGAAGCAGCGCGTCGGCATCGCCCGCGCGCTGGCGATGGAGCCGAAAGTGCTGTTGATGGACGAGCCTTTCGGCGCGCTCGACGCGTTGACCCGCGCCCACCTGCAGGACGAACTGATGAAGATCGTCGCCGCGACAAAAAGTACCGTCATCATGGTGACCCACGACGTCGACGAAGCGGTATTGCTGTCCGACCGCATCGTGATGATGACCAACGGCCCCGCCGCCACCATCGGCGAAATCCTCAGCGTCGACCTGCCGCGCCCGCGCGACCGTCTGGCGCTGGCGCACGACCCGCACTATCACGGCCTGCGCAGCCGGGTGCTGGAATTCCTCTACAGCCGGCAGATGCGGCCGCAAGAGGCGGCCTGAGCCCGCGCACGGGGCAAGCCGCCAGCCAGTATTGCCCCGCCATGCAGGTGCGGCTAGACTCTCGGGGTTGCTTTCTATCCGTCCGTTTTGTGAATCCACCCCGCCCCGCTCGCCATGCCGCGCCGACGTGAGCCCCGCCCCGCGCCCGCGCTGGAACTGAAAACCACGCGGCTCGCCGGAATCCAGGTCGTCCTCAACAGCGCCGACCATGCCGCGCTGAACACTCACATCTCCACGCTGTTCGCGGCGACGCCGGATTTCTTCGGGGGCGAGGCGGCGGTGTTCGAGTGCGGGCGGCTGGCGGCGGACGCTGCTCCGCCCGACTGGACCTGGCTGGCGAATGAGCTGAGGAGCCGGGGGCTGAATCCGTTCGCGGTACAGAACGCTTCGAATGAACTGGCGGCAGCCGCCCGGCAGGCCGGGCTACTGGTGCTGAACGATGCCACACCGGGACCTGCCGTCGCCGCAACCGAAGAACCCGCGCCGCAAGCCGAAGCGGCGCCCGTACCGGAACCTGCGGCACCTGCCGCCGCGCCCACCCGCATCATCGACAAGCCGCTGCGCTCGGGCCAGCGCGTGTACGCCGCGGGCGGCGACATCGTGGTGCTGGCGGCGGTCAATCCCGGCGCGGAAGTGATCGCCGACGGCAGCATCCATGTGTATGCCCCGCTCAAGGGCCGGGCCCTCGCCGGCGCGCGCGGCGACACCTCGGCGCGCATCTTCACCACGCAGCTCGAGGCCGAACTGGTGTCGATCGCGGGGGTGTACCGCACCTTCGACTCGGCACCGGATGCCGCCGTGGCGAAGAAACCGGCGCAAATCCGCCTGGCCGATTCGAGCCAACTCGTCATCGAACCTCTCTAACCCCCCAGTAAAAAGGAAGCTCCGTGACCACCATCATCACTGTCACCTCAGGCAAGGGCGGCGTCGGCAAGACCACCACCAGCGCCTCGATCGCCAGCGGCCTGGCCCTGCGCGGCTTCAAGACGGCCGTGATCGATTTCGACGTCGGTCTGAGGAACCTCGATCTCATCATGGGCTGCGAACGCCGCGTGGTGTACGACTTCGTCAACGTCATCCAGGGCGACGCCAACCTGCACCAGGCGCTGATCAAGGACAAGCACGCCGACAACCTGTTCGTGCTGCCCGCCTCGCAGACGCGCGACAAGGACGCGCTGACCGAGGAAGGCGTGGAAAAGGTGCTGCAGGAACTCGCACACCAGGGCTTCGACTACGTCGTCTGCGACTCGCCCGCCGGCATCGAGCACGGCGCGGTGGTGGCGCTGACCTTCGCCGACGTGGCGATCGTCGTCACCAATCCGGAAGTCTCGTCGGTGCGCGACTCCGACCGCATTCTCGGCATCATCCAGTCGAAGAGCCGGCGTGCCATCGAAGGCCGCGAGCCGGTGCAGGAACACCTGCTGGTCACGCGCTATTCGCCCAAGCGCGCGCACGACGGCGAGATGCTGACCTACACCGACATCCAGGAACTGCTGCGGATTCCGCTGCTGGGCGTGATTCCCGAATCCGAGGCGGTGCTGCAGGCGTCCAACCAGGGCATCCCGGCGATCCACCAGAAAGACACGCCGGTCGCCGACGCCTACCAGGATACGATCGGTCGTTTTCTCGGCGAAGCACACCCGCTGCGTTTCGTCGAATACGAGAAGCCGGGCCTGATCAAACGTCTGTTCGGAGGCAAGTGACATGTCCTGGCTCTCCCTCATATTCGGCGAAAAGAAAGCCACCGCCTCGGTCGCCAAAGAACGGCTGCAACTCATCATCGCGCACGAGCGCGCGAGCCTGTCCGGTCCGGATTTCCTGCCCGACCTGCAAAAGGATCTGGTCGCGGTGATTTCAAAATACTTCCCGGTCAACCCCGACGACATCAAGGTAGGACTCGAAAAACAGGGCAATTACGAAGTGCTGGAAGTCAATATCGTGCTGCCCGAGGGGCGCTGATCCAGACCTGCCGCAGGAGCGCCCGCTGCACGGCGGACAGCGCATTGGCCCCTGCCGGCGGCAGCGCCCGGCCCGGCCCGCGGATCCTCTCCGGATGCATCCAGTCTGGCTGAACGGTCCCCGGTTCACGGACATTCCGGTCTATGATTCAGGAGACGTCAAGACACGCTAGAAGAAAAGCATCCGCGGCGGGTCTTGCCTTTCACCTCTGCCGTCGGAAATACGTGGCGATCCGACGCGCAGGGCGCGCAGCCATGAAAGGGGGTGAACGATATGCGTTACCTCGCACTGGTGACGGACTACGATGGCACCCTGTCTTCGGATGACCGGCTGTCGGAGCCGGTGGTACACGCGCTGGAACGCCTGAGGGTATCCGGCAGGCGGGCGATTCTGGTCACGGGCCGCCAGCTCGACGATCTGCTTGCGGTCTGTTCCTGCGCGCAGCTGTTCGACCTCATCGTCGCCGAGAACGGTGCAATCGTTTACGATCCCGCGAGCAGGGAGGAAACGCGACTCGCCAATCCACCGTCCAAACTGCTGGTGCAGACCCTGCTGGCGCGCGGCGTCGCACCGCTCGAGATCGGACAGGTGCTGGTGGCGACCCACGCGCCACATCGTGCAACCGTCCAGGACGTCATCTGGGAACTCGGCCTCGAGGCCCAGGTGATCGGTAATCGCGGCGCGGTGATGGTGCTTCCGGCCGGCATCAACAAGGGCACGGGACTCGGATACGCGCTGCGGAAACTGGGACTTTCGCGTCACGAGGTGGCAGGGATCGGCGACGCGGAAAACGATCATTCCTTTCTGGAACGCTGCGAATGCGCCGTGGCGGTGGCCAACGCGGCCCCCTCCATCAAACGCATCGCCGCCTTCGTGACGGCCGCCGAGAGCGGGGACGGCGTGATCGAACTGATCGACGAACTGATCAGCAATGATCTGCGCCGGCTGCAGGGCTCGCTTCCCCAACACTCGATTCTGCTCGGGAAACGCGCGGACGGCAGTGCCGTGCAGCTTTCACCCTACGGCCACAACCTGCTCGTTGCCGGCCCGTCCGGCTGCGGCAAATCGACGCTCGCCGCCGGCATCATCGAACGGCTCATCGAGAAGGATTACCAGATCTGCATCGTCGATCCGGAGGGTGATTACGGCACCCTGCGCGACGTCGTGGCACTGGGCAACCCGTGGCGCGCCCCGAACGTCAGCGAAGTACTGTCGATTCTCGAAGATCCCGAGATCAATCTGAGCGTCAATCTGCTCGGCATCCCGCTGGATGCCCGGCCGGATTTCTTTGCGCAGCTCCTTCCCAGCCTGCAGGCCATGCGCGCCCGCACCGGCCGGCCGCACTGGCTGGTCGTGGACGAGGCGCACCACATGCTGCCCGACACCTGGGGACATGCAGCGGCCATCCTGCCGCAGCAACTCCATGAAACCATCCTGGTCACCGTTCACCCCGACCACGTGGCCCGGGCCATCCTGGCCCCCGTCGACATCGTGCTGGCGATCGGCCATTCGCCGCGACAGACCCTGGAGACATTCACCCAGGCGACCGGGCAGGCATGCGCGTGGCCCGTGGATCTGGATTACCGGGCGGATCGCATCGTCGCATGGTTCCGCGGGGAAGGGCCGCCGTTCGCGATGCAGGCCTACCCCGGGCGAGCCGAGCGGATTCGTCACCGTCGCAAATACGCAGAAGGAAATCTGCGCTGGCACAGTTTCTATTTCCGTGGCCCCGACAACCGCCACAACCTGAAGGCGCAGAACCTTGTCGTGTTCTGCCAGATCGCCCAGGGCATCGACGAATCGACCTGGCTGTACCATCTGCGCCGCGGCGATTACTCGCGCTGGTTCCGCCACACGATCAAGGACGACAGTCTTGCCGACGAGACGGAGCGCCTTGAGCGCCGCGTCGATCTTGAGCCGTGGCAGACACGGCAGATGATCGAAGAATTGATCCATACCCGTTACACGCTGCCGGAATGATCGCGACGGCCATCGTTGAACGGCTCCGCACACGCATCAAACACGATGAATGACGGCGGCAGGACAGATCAACACATCGCAGGCCGCGGTTTGCAGCACCCGGCGGGTGACGCTGCCGAGCAGCGCCCGCCGGATCAGGTCCGGGCTGCCGGGACCCAGCACGATCAGACCCACCTGCGGATTCCGCGTCGTCCTGGCAAGAAGCTGCGCCGGATCGCCCACGGCCACCCAGGTCGAACTGCGCGCCGGCCGATGCGCCAGTTGTTCCGAGAGGTCGCGCAGGCAGGCCTTCGCCTGGCGGACCAGGGCATCGCGATGAGCCGCCAGGCTTGCCTGTCCGTGGCCCGCACGCCGCATCGCCTCCTCGAACTGCGATGAAATCTGTACCGCATGGACCAGACGCAGCCGCGCCAGCGGAAACAGCGCGGCCACGAAGGTCACGATCGCGCCGGATTCATCGGATGGATCCACGGCCACCACCACGCGTTCATAGGCTTGCATGACCGGCCGCTTGACCACCAGCACCGGCGCACAGGCTGCGCGAATCACCCGATCGGTCGTCGAGCCGATGATTTTCGCCAGGATCGACTCTCCCTGATGCGCCATCATCACGACCAGATCGGCCCGGGTTTCATGGGCCAGATCGACGAGGCGCAGGGACGGCGATCCCGACTCAATGCGAATATCGACTCCGGGCATGTCGATTGCCTGCCTTGCCATGGCGGCCTCGATGTTTTCGCGGGCGATGAGGCGTATTTGATGCTGGATCATGCCCGGGTCCGCAAGCGCAGGATCGAACCCGGCGAAGCGGCCGACGACATGAACAATGGTGAGTCGCGCCTGATGTGCACGGGCAATCTCTGCGGCGCGCGCCAGCACGGGATCGTTCTGCGGAAACCGGTCCACGGCAGCGAGGACATGTCTGATCCGATTCATTGCGCCCACCCTCCTGACTGGATTGCATCGCGGACATGACAGGCCCGGCTGGCAGGTGCCGGCCGCCGGAATCGGCCGTCAGGATTCCAGATACAGTTCATCGCTGTCCTTGTCGTACCCGAACAGTTCCGCGTAGCGTCCCCAGTCGATGACGGTGTCGATCTGGTCATCCGTCTCGCCACCGAATTCGCTGCGCAAGGCCTCGACAAAAAAGCTGCGGTCGATACGCTGATTGTCGTCGTTCTGCAGTTTTTCGTAGATCCAGCGTATCAGCGGGAGGCGCAGAATGCGGCCGGCGATCAGTTCCTTGCGCACCTGGATACCCGCCCCGGCGTAGGTTTTTCCAAGCTCGAGCAATACGAGATCGCCCTGTTCGGCCCGCGCGAACCCGAGCCACTCCGACGCCTCCACCAGCGGCAGCAGCGCACGGGGCTCATGCCCCAGCGCCTTCGCCAGACGCGGGAGATCGCTGCGGCCGTTATCGGCCAGCACCGTTTCGGTCAGACCGCCCATGGCCTCGAGCCGGATGACGGGCAGGCGGCGGATCGTGCCGGCCGCACCGGCCGCCGTTCCCATGCGATCCGCCTCGCTCAGCGCGCGGCCGGTAAGCGTTGCATAGACCCGGTCCACCAATGCCTGGAACGCCGTGTCCTTGCGGTTGCGCGGGTGACGCAGATCGATCCGAAGCTCGCTGACGATGCGGCCCGGATCGTTGCCCATGATCACGATCCGATCGGCAAGTTCCACGGCTTCCTCGATATTGTGGGTGACCATCAGGATGGCCTGGGTCGGCATGCTGCGGTTGAGCCAGAGTTCAAGCAGTTCGCCACGCAACGCCTCCGCCGACAGCACGTCGAGCGCGGAGAACGGCTCGTCCAGGCACAGCAATTCCGGCTCGACCGCCAAGGCGCGGGCAAACCCCACCTTCTGGCGCATGCCGCCGGACAGCTCGCGCGGGTACGCGGCCTCGAAGCCGGCGAGCCCCACCAGCCGCACCAGCTGCGTGGCGTGCGCCTGCCGGGTAGCGGGATCCAGCCCGCGGGCCTTGAGGGCCACATCCACGTTCTCGATCACCGTCAACCATGGAAACAGGGCAAAGGTCTGGAAAACGATGGCGGTGTGCGGATTGACCCCCGTGAATGGCGCGCCGCGATAATGCACCGTGCCGGCGGTTACGGGCGTGAGGCCGGCGATGATACGCAGCAGGGTCGATTTTCCACAGCCGGAAGGGCCGACCAGACAGACCAGCTCGCCGGCTTCCAGCGTCAGGGCCACGTCGCGCAAGGCGTGGAACGTGCCGTAACTCTTGCTGACGCCGACAAGTTCGAGCAATGGCGCATGGGGGGTTGCCGGGGCGAGTGACATCGTGACTACTCCATGCGATAGCGCGCTTCGGCGAGCCGGTAAAGGGGCTGCCAGAACAGCCGGTTGAGCAGCACGACGGTGACCACCATGGCAAGCGTCGCCGCCAGCAGCAGGGCAAAATCGCCGGTCGCCGTCGCATGGGAAATCACTGCGCCAATGCCAAGGGTGGCGTGGGTTTCCCCCCCGAACTGCACATACTCGGCGACCACGCTGGCGTTCCAGGCCCCGCCCACGGCGGTAATGGCGCCTGTCACCACATAGGGAAACAGTGCGGGCAGCAGCAAGGTGCGCCAGCGCTCGACGGGGGACAGGCGCAGCAGCGCCGTGGTGTCGCGCAGATCCCGGGGAATGGCGCTGGCGCCGGCAATGACGTTGAACAGCAGGTACCACTGGCTGCCGAGCAGCATGAGCAGCACCGCCGCCAGATTGAGGCCGCCCGGCAGGTGCAGCAGCGCCAGAAGCAGAATCGGAAACAGCGCCGTGGCCGGCACCGAGGCCGCGACCTGCGCCACCGGCTGCAGCACGGCGGCGAGGCGTGGACGGGTACCGATGGCCACCCCCACCGGTATGGTCCACGCCGCCGCGAGGAGTAGCGCTGCCGTGACGCGCAGCAGCGTGGCGCCCAGTCCTATGGCGATATCCCGCCACGCAGCCAGCGGCAGCGTGGCCAATAGCCGTCCGGCGGACAGCGCCAGATAGAGGAGTCCGATGCCGGCAGCGACGACGATGAGCCGAACGCGCCAATCCCTGGAGGCGGCACCGGTTTTCCCGTTGTCGATCACCACCGGCGCGTGCGGAATTTGCCAGCGCCGGTCCAGGCGTTCCATGAAGGGTGCCCACCACTTGGCAAGGAAGCGCTCGACCAGCCATGCACGGGCCAACTGGTCGTGAAACCACGACTGGGGCTCGTGCTCGCCCTCCACGGTCTCCAGCTTGAAACGCTGCGCCCAGGCCAGGAGCGGCCGCCACAACAACTGGTCGAGTGCGACGACGATCGCGATCATCGTCGCCACGCCGAGGCCCAGGGCGTGCAGGTCGCCGGCCTGCGCAGCGGTCGACAGATAACTGCCGAGTCCGGGCAGCCGGAAGTCGCGGCTGCCGACGGTGAACATTTCCGCCGCCATCAGAAAGAACCAGCCGCCGGCCCAGCTCATGACACTGTTCCACACCAGGCCGTTTGCGGCAAATGGCAATTCGACGTACTTGAGCCGGAACCATGCGCCGAAACGGAACACCGCCGCCGCCTCGCGCAGTTCACCCGGGACGGTGCGGGTCGACTGATAGACCGAGAAGGTCAGGTTCCATGCCTGCGAAGTGAAGATCAGCACGACCGCGGCCAGCTCCGCCGCCACGGCGCTGGAAAGCAGGACCGACAGGGACAGCAGAACCACCGGCAGGAAGGAAAGGATCGGCACGCTCTGCAGCACGTCGAGCAGGGGAATCATGACCTGCCCGGCACGGCGGTTGCGCGCGGCGTAATAGCCGTAGGCGAGACTGAAGACCAGCGACAGCGCATAGGCCGCGCTCATGCGCGCCAGCGACAAGGCGGCGTACCACGGCAGCGCCGTGGCATCGAGCGATATCTCGGGACCGGCCACGACGGCCGGCGCCCGCAGCGCCAGCCGCGTCCCGACGTAGAGTATTCCAGTGAGGGCGACGAAAACCATCACATCGCCGAACGTGAGGCGTGTGACCCGCGGCAGCACCGTGCTGAATCCTGGTCGCTTCATTCGAGGGTGTTCCTGATACCAGATGCGATGGACAAGAACCGTGTCTTTCAGTGCGTCCGGAAATATTGCGCCGATGCCGATTCAGACTGCGGCACGGCAGCAGGCCAGACGTTGCCGAATGCCTGTTTCACGCTGCCTGAACAGGCGTGCCGGCGTACCGGAAAGAGGCGTTAGCGGCGGAATTCTCCGGCTCGCTCGGGTTGGTAGATGACCTCCACGAGACGTACCTTCATCACGCCGCCTCCCGGCCTGGGCCACTCGATCTGTTCGCCCGCGGACAAGCCCAGCAACGCGCTGCCAACGGGTGCGAGGATCGAAATACGGTCGGCACTGCCGTCAATGTCCTGCGGGTATACCAGCGTCAGACAAAACTCTTCCCCCGATTCGAGCACGAAACGCACCTTGCTGTTCATGGTCACCACATCGGGCGGCACGTCCTCGGGCTCGACGACTTCGGCACGATCGAGTTCTGCCCGCAATTCGGTCTTCCCCGGAAAAGTCTCCGCCGGCAGGGCATCCAGAATGGCTTCCAGACGATCCAGATCCAGCGACGTCAAAATGATTCCTGGTCGTTTGTCCATCGGATGGCCTTTCTTGACAGGTTCGTTTCATCCGGCGCCTATTTCACCCGGGGGCCGAAATGCATGAGCGTGATGCTACCACGCCGCTTTTTTTACGAACCGCCGCGGAACGTTCGACATGCATGCGCGCATGAGCGTCCCCCGAACGCCAAACCCCATGCGGCGTGGCCAGTGCGGCATGATGGCTTGTCGGGCTCGCGCAATTATTCCATACTCGCCCCGTACGCTTGGCCAGACGCATTCAGCCATCTTGCCGGTTTGCAACATGAAGAGAGGTGTCACTCGGGACATGAAACAGATTTTGGTGGCAACGGACTTCTCTCAGTACTCGAACATTGCGCTCGACCGGGCAGTTCTGCTGGCGACCGAACATCAGGCGGCGCTCGAAGTCCTTCATGTCATCACCCCGGCATCGGTCGATGCGCTCTGCGATTTCCTGCCCGACTCCCGGCAGGCGATCGAAGAAAATCTCACCAATTCCTTTTATTCGCAGCTTTACGATTTTGCCGACCGGGTGAAATCAAGGCAATCCATGACGATTCAGCCCCGCGTCAGGATCGCGGAAATCGAAACCGGCATCATTGAAGCGGCGGCGGCCTGCGATGCCGATCTGATCGTTCTCGGAAGCCACGGCGAGCATTCTTCCGATGAGCTGTTTGTCGGCTCGACAGCCGAGAATGTCCTCGCCCGGGAAACACGGCCGGTTTTGATCGCCAAGCAAAAAGCTGACGCCCCGTATGGCAAGATCGGTGTGGCAGTGGACCTGACCGAGCGTTCGGCCGCCACGATTCGCAAGGCGGGCGAACTGGCGCCGAACGCGACGACCTGCCTGTTGCATGCCCTTCAGGCGCCGAACCACGAACGTCTCCGCCAGCTCGGCGCGTCCGATGAACACATCAAGCGTTCCCGTTCCGAATTCTACGACCGCGCCGTTCGGGAAATCGGCAAACTGATCGCCGACCGTCAGGACGAGCGCATTTCGCGCGTGGTTGAACTGGACTACCCGCCGGCCATGATACGGCGGTGGACGGAGAAGCTTCATTTCGACCTCATTGTGATGGGCAAGCGCGGCGGCCGGCTGGGCAGCGTGGTCAGGCACGTGCTGCACAACAGCGCCAGCGACATCCTGGTGGTCGGCTGAACGGGGTTTCACCGCCACGATCAAGTCCCGTCTGGCCGGGTTTCTGCGCCAGCCGGGCGCCCGGCGTCAAGTCTTCCCGCCCGTCACGAACAGCATCCCGCCCCAGGGCAGTGCGGCAGGCATGACCCGCTCCAGACGGCGCGCCCAACGCGTGGCCGAAGGCAGGAAAATGGCCGAGCGCAATGCCAGACGGGCGACCGGCAGACCGGTGAACAATGCGCGCACTTCTTCCGCGGTATGCCAGTGCGCACCACGATAAGCGCCACGGCCTCCGTCCCGTCCCTTTTCCCGATACAGCATGCTGTGCCGATTGAGCCAGCCGATGGCAAAACGGCGGCGCGCGACCCGCACGATCTCGGTCACCGCCTGGCGCTCGTCGGCGACAAAGCACAACGCGGCGATCGACAGGACGTGATCGAAACCGGCATCGACGAACGGCAGGTCGCGCGCGTCGCCTGCCGCCCAGTTCAGTGTCGGGCCGCTCTGCGCGCGCGCATAAGCCAGCGCGGCGGCGCTGGAATCCAGTCCGGTCGCGACAAGCTCGTCGGCGTCCGCCCGGCGCGTAAACCAGCCGGTCCCGCAGCCGACGTCGAGCAGGCTGTCGCCTGCCTGCGGCGCAAGCAGACGCGAAGCCAGGGCGTATTCCGTCTCGCCGATCCAGCGCCCGCGCGGCGTGTCATACCAGGCATCGTAGTCGGCGGGAGTCATGTGGTCCGCAACGTCCAGGCGCCGATCGGCACGTCGGCCGGGCGGAAAGAAACGACGCCCAGCCGCACGGATCTCACGTACCTTCCAGCATGCGTTGCAGCGGGACGTCCAGCGCGTCCTCCAATCCGGTCAGGCCTGCTTCATCCTGCCCGGCCACCGTTGCCAGCACCGCGCACAGATCCGCCGGCATCAGGATCGCCCCATCCGCCGGCTGGACCGGATCTCCGTTGACCAGCAGGGAAGGAAAGCCCGTGCCATGCGCATCGCGCTCGGCGCTGGTGACGATTTCCGTCCGCGCGCCCAGGCGGACACGCAGGACTTCGGCATAGCCGGCATACAGGATGCACCGCCCACCGGGAGGATGCTGTGAGATCACCCGGACATGCAAAGCCATTGTTATCCTCCCAGGACACTCTTCATCAAGACATCACTCGCAACCGGACCCGGTCAGGTCTTCGAATCCGGCGCCCCGCGCTCGACCGGCCGGCTTTCGGCCTTCCACTCGGGGAAGCCGTCTTCCAGACGGCGCGCCTGATAGCCGGCCTCCCGCAGCGCCGCCACGGCATCGAAGGCCAGCATGCAATAGGGGCCGCGGCAGTAGGCAACGATCTCCTGCCCATGCGGCAGGGCTTCCAGGTGTTGCGGGAGGTCGTCCACCGGGATATTGACCGCACCCGGGATGTGGCCTGCCTCGTATTCCGCAGCGGGCCGCACGTCGATGACCATGGTCCCCCCTTCCCTGACCCGGGCCATCAGCTCATTGCGCCCCACGGGCGTCAGCGAGTCGCGCGGATCGAAATGTTCCTGGACGATACGTTCCACTTCGGCAAGGTGCTTCTCGGCGATGCGGCTGATGCCGCCCATCAGGGCCGGAATCTGATCGTCCGACAGGCGATAGATCACCTGCAGTCCTTCCCTGCGGGATTCGGCCAGGCCCGAATCCCGCAGGATCTGGAGGTGATGCGAGGTATTGGCCACCGACATGCCCGTTGCCTGCGCGAGGGCATCCACGCTTTTTTCTCCCTGTGCCAGCGATTCCAGCAGTTCCAGCCGGTTCGGACTGGCCAGCGATTTGGCGACACGGGCGAATTGCTCGAACAGTTTCTTCTTGGGACTCATGGACGCATTATCCCGTAAGTCGGCCCGGCCGGAGTCGCGCGCCCGGCGAATCGTCCCGGACCATGAAGGACCCTTGTGCGCGGGCTCAGGCGTTGGCCGGGTTGAGACGTGGGTGGGTTTCCTCGCACGCCATCAGGACAATGAAGCCCGAAATGAACATGGCGCCGGCGGTGAACCAGAACCCGGCCTCGATGCCGCCCGCCAGCGCCGCCACCGCGCCCAGCAGCAGCGCGCCGATGCCGTAGCCGAGGTCGCGCCAGAAGCGGTAGATGCCGATCGCCGAGCCGCGCCAGTTGGGATGGGCGATGTCGGACACCGCCGCCGACAGCGTGGGGTACAGCAGCGCCATGCCGAGGCCCATCACCGCGGCGGAAAACGACCACCACAGCTCGCCTTCGCCGAGCAGCACCAGCGCGACGCCGGCGCCGCACAGCCACATGCCCCAGACGATCGGCTGCTTGCGGCCGACGCGGTCGGACAGATGGCCGGTGAAGAACTGCGACATGCCCCAGACGAAGCCGTACACCCCCACCACCCAGCCGATACCGGGCAGCGACAGCCCCCGCTGGTGCAGGTAGACGGGGAAGAACACCCACACCAGCGCGTCGACGAACTTCTCCACCAGGCCGGCCTGGCTGATCGACGCCATGCGCGCATCGCGCCAGGACATCAGGGTGAAGACTTCCCAGGTGCCGGGTTTGTCCGAGATGTTGACGGGATAGCGCGGTTTCGGACCGGTCATCTGTCCCGCCGCATGTTTCTTGCCTTCGGCCTGCGCCCACGGCAGGGTGTCCTTGACCCACAGCAGGGTCAGCAGTCCGGCCAGGATGATCACGCTGAGGCCGAACAGCATCAGCCCTTCGCGCGCGCCGAACACAGTGGCCATGTAGCCGGTGACGATGCCGGCGACCGCGACGCCGAAGTAGCCGGAGAACTCGTTGAGGCCGATGGTGAGACCGCGCTGGCTGGAGGTGGTCAGATCCAGCTTGGACGTCTGCGTCATCGACCAGGTGAGGCCCTGGTTGACGCCCAGCAGCACTGTCGCCGCGACGATCCAGTTCCAGTTCGGCGCGTAGAGGATCATGAAGGGCATCGGCAGCGCGACGAGCCAGCCGATGAACAGCACCTTCTTGCGCCCCATGCGCTCGGACAGGCGGCCGGCCACGAAATTGAGCGTGCCCTTGACGAAGCCGAAGGCGGTGACGAAGGCCATCAGCATCATGAACGAGCCCTTGGCCACGCCGAACTCGGTTTCGGCGAGCGCCGGCACCACGGTGCGGAACATGCCGATGGTGAGGCCGACCAGGAACACCTGCACCAGCTGGTGCGAGAACTGGGCGAAGTTATCGCGGATGCCGTAGCGGTATTCCGCCACTTCCTGGGTGATCGACATGGACATCTCAGTTCCCGAGGTTGAAATCGACCATGCGGTCCATTTCCGCCGGACGCGGCGGGATGGTTTCGGTCAGCGCGGCGACAAACGCGTCACGGCTCATCGCCAGCATCGGATTCCAGCGCTTCTCGAAGCCGATGGTCGACATCGGCTTGCCCGACATGCCGGCGCCGCAGACGCTGCCGGAGGTATGGCCGGGATACAGTTCGACCTCGGCCGGCAGCGTCAGCAGGCGCTGGTGCAGGGTGTCGTGGAGCTGCCCCGCCATTTCGGTTTCGCGGCCGGCGAGGTCGGGGCGACCGGCGCTGCCGACGAACAGGGTATCGCCGGTGAGCACGAACCACGGCGTCTCGGTGCGGCGCTTGTCGGTGACGACCAGACAGATCGAATCCGGCGTATGGCCGGGGGTGTGCAGCACGTCGACGAAAACGTTGCCGATCTCGATGCGCTGGCCGTCCTTGAGCGCATCGAAGGGATAGTTCACGCGCCCGGCGTTGGCTTCGTGCAGGCAGTAGGTCGCGCCGGCGAGTTCGGCCAGCTTGCGGCCGCCGGAAAAATGGTCGGCGTGGACATGGGTGTCGATCACGTGGGTGATCTTCACGTCCTGCTTCGCGGCTTCGTCGATGAACCACTGCTCGTCGCCGAGCACCGGATCGACCGCGACGCCGACGTGGCACGAGCCGCAGCCGAAGAAGTAGGACAGGGTGGCGTCTTTCGCCAGCAATTGACGGAAAAACATGGAAGTCTCCTTGATGGGAAGTGGTGAGTGGTGAGTGGTGAGTGGTGAGTGGTGAGTGGTGAGTGGTGAGTGGTGAGTGGTCAGGGCTCGGCCAGCGGCAAACCTGCCGCCTGCCATTCGGGGATGCCGTCGGCGATCTTCTGCGCGCGGTAGCCGTGTTCTTTCAGCAGTGCCACCGCCTCGGCGGACATCATGCAGAACGGCCCGCGGCAGTAGGCGACGACGTCCTTGTCGGCGGGCAGTTCCTTGATGCGCTGGCGGATCTCGTCGAGCGGCATCGAACGCGCAAACGGCAGGTGGCCGTTGGCGAATTCGGCCGACGGGCGCACGTCGATCACCACCACGTCGCCGCGCCGCGCCTTCTCCATCAGCGAGCGCCGCGTTTCGGTGTCGAGTTTTTCCGGTCCGGAAAAAATCCTGTCCATGGCCACTTTCAGCTCGATCAAATGCTCTTCCGCCACGGTGCGCAGGCTGACCCACAGCGCGCTGACGTCCTCGCCCGACAGGCGATAGACGATGAAGCGGCCATCGCGCTGCGTCTCGACCAGGCGGGCCGCTTTCAGCACCTTGAGGTGCGCGCTGGCCAGCTTGATGTCGAGGCTGGCTTCGGTGGCCAGCACCTCGACGGTTTTCTCGCCCTGCGCCAGCAGTTCCAGCAGTTCCAGCCGTTTGGGGCTGGAGACGGCCTTGCCGATGCGGGCGACCTGTTCGTAGAGCAGGTCCTTGGTTTGGCGTTTATTCATGGAGCCAATATTCTTACGATTATTAGAATATTGCAAGCGATATTTCCACCCGCCCGCTTCGCGCGACGACACCGCATCCCGCGCCGGGGTCGCGCGTGCCATCGCGCCTCCCCGCAGGCACTCAGGCCGGCCCGCTGTAGAGGCAGCCCGAATCGTGCGTTTCCATCACCTTTATCCGCGACAAGCCGGGCAACGCGGGCTTGAGCTGCCGCCACAGCCACATGGCCAGATTTTCGCTGGTCGGGTTGTCGAGGCCGGCGATGTCGTTGAGGCAGCGGTGATCGAGCGCGGCATGGATCGGTCGCCAGGCCGCCTCGATGTCGGCGAAGTCGAGCACCCAGCCCAGCACGGGATCGACGTCGCCGCTGACGGTCAGTTCGACCTTGAACGAATGGCCGTGCAGGCGCGAGCAGGGATGCGAGGCGGGCAGCGCGGGCAGTCGCCGCGCACATTGCAGGTGAAAGGTGCGGAAGAGGTCCATGCGGCATTCTCACGCATGTCGCCGATGCTGGCTAGGCGATGTCCCGGATGTCGTAGGCCCCGGCGAATGGCGGCAAACCGGCGCCGGTCCGGATCACCCGCAAGTTCCCGGTCGTGTCCGGCCTGTGCCGCTGACGGCCGCCTGCCTCATCCCCGGCAGCCCGCTCCTGCCTGGACGGGCGGACACGGCACGCTACCGTATGAACAGAAGACGCAGCAGTCGCCCGGTTTCGGCCTCAAGACCGTATGGCACGCCTCGCACGCATAGAACCACACGCAGGCGTCGGCGGGCATGATCTCGGTCTTGAGGTGGCCGCAGACGGGGCACGTCAGGGTGGATTCGAGCGTCACCCGACCCAGCGGATTTCCGTCCGCGCATTCATCCGTTCCGGTCGTATTCATGTGGCGTAGCATAAAGCCCGTACCTCTGTACGGAGTCAAGATGCGGACATTCACCATTTCCAGACTGGCGCAGCAGGCGGGCGTCAGCGTCGAGACGATCCGCTTCTACCAGCGCCGCGGCCTGCTGGCACAGCCGGAGAAACCGTCAGGCGGCATCCGCCGTTATGGTGAGGCGGACGTGGCGCGCGTGCAGTTCATCAAGGCGGCGCAGCGCATCGGGTTCACGCTGGGTGAGATTGTCCAGCTATTGCAGTGGGATGACGGCGCGCACTGCCCGGAAGCCCGCGCCATCGCCGCACGCAGGCTCGACGACGTGCGCAGGCGGCTGGCCGACCTGCAGCGCATCGAAACGGCCCTGGTCCAGCTCGTCGGACAATGCGAAGCCCGGCGCGGCACAGTACGTTGCCCGCTGATCGCCGCGCTGCGGCCGCCGCTGGCGCCCGCAGCCGGATAGCCGGCTGTTCGCTCTCAGGCGACCAGTTCTCTGGCCAGCGCGTTGCGGCGGCCGGTTTCGCTGCCAGTCAGCACGAAGCCCTGGAGACGGCCGCCGTCGTCCACGTGCAGCGCGCAAATACCGGCATCGCCGCATTCCACTTGCCAGCCGCCCGGCACGCCGGGCCGGGGCGACAGCACGGCAACCGGGTGCGCCGGCGTTTTGACCATCACCGGCATGACCGGATACACCACCGGCGTCGGCGTGCCGGTGAGCGTCGCGGCAAGCGCTCGCGCCTGGACCATCAGCGGCTGCACATAGGGCAGGTTCTGACCGTCCACCTCGGCGCAGTCGCCCAGCGCATACACATCCGGCACGCCGGTCTCCAGCAGGCGGCCGGTCTGGATGCCGCGTCCGACCGGGATCCCCGCCGCCTGCGCCAGTTGAGTGCGCGGTCGCAGGCCGATCGCCGAAAGCACCGCCTCCGCGACCAGGGTGTCGCCATTGTCCAGCGTCACCCGATACCCCGCCGCGGTCCGTTCCACGCTGCGACCCGTTCGCCCGAAATGCCACCTCACGCCCAGCGCCGCGAGACTGTCGGCCAGGCGCCGGCCGGCTTCGGGCGGCAGCAACCGTTCCAGCGGCCATTCGCCCAGGTGCACCACGTCGACCGTCAGGCCGGCGTGCGCCAGATCGTTGGCGAACTCGCAGCCGATCAGCCCGCCGCCGAGCACCGTGACGCGCTTTTTGCCTTCGATGGCCTCGCGGAAGACGGCGTAACCAGCCAGATCGTTCACCGTCAACACGGCGGGCGCGCCGTCGCCGGACAAGCCGTGCGGAATCGGGTCGGCTCCCAGCGCGAGCACCAGCTTGCCGTAATCGAGCGCGCCGCCATCGGTTTGCACGCGCCGGTTCTGCGTGTCGATCGCGCTCACACGGGTATGCGCGAGCACCGTTGCCTGCTGGTCGGCCGCCATGTTCGCCGCGCTGGCGCCCGCCAGCGCGGCGGCCGGCCTGCCCGCCGCAAGCGCGTTCGACAGGTTGGGCTTGGAATAAAAAGTGCCGTCATCCGCGGTGACGAGCGTGACCGGCGTATGCGCGTCGCGCTTGCGGATCTCCTTCAGCAGTGTGTAGCCGGCGAGACCCGAGCCGACGATGACGATAGGATGCATAAAAAACTCCTGACGGGATAAGGGAGGCCGCATCAGCGCGGCCCCGCGTACGTTCAATGGCGCTCAGGCGGCCGCGATCTCAACCATCTCGAAATCCGCCTTGGCCACGCCGCAATCCGGGCATTCCCAGCCTTCCGGCACGTCCTCCCAGCGGGTTCCCGGCGCGATGCCGTGCTCCGGGTCGCCCTTCGTTTCGTCGTAAACGTAACCGCAAACAATACATTCCCAGGTCTTCATGGCATGTCCTTTCAAATAGTCAATGAACTCTCAATAGCCGCCTGAACTCAGGCCGTGATCGCGTCTTTCTGCGCCTGATAGTGTCTGGCGTGCTTCTCTTCCACCTTCGCCAGCGCAGCGAAGCGCCTGGCCGCTTTTTCCAGCACGCCCTTGAACATCTCGGCGTGTTCCTTCGATTCGGCAATCTGCTCGTCCATCTCGGCGACCACGGCGTCATGGCCTTCCTGCATCGCCTCGTGGCGGAACTTCGGATACATCTCGGCATACTCGTAGGTTTCACCCTCGATCGCGTACTGCAGGCACTTCTCGGGCGTCATCGACTCGTCGGCAAACAACAGTTCGGCATGGCCGAAGGCGTGCAGCATCTCCTGCGCCGCGGTGTCCTCGAACACCCTGGCGGTAGCTTCGTCGCCCGCCTTGCGGCACTGGCGCGCGAACCACATGTACTTGATATGGGCCATCGACTCGCCGGCAAAGGCGGCTTCGAGGTTCTGGATGGTGGGGGACTGGCTGTTCTGCATGGTCGGCTCCTGTCTGGTTAATGTTCTATATCAATCAATACAGTTCGAATGTTAGAGATCATCAATGATTTGATCCAACAGATAGTATGGATACATTCAATTGACATCATCAATCGATGGAGCCGAAATCCAGGCTATGCAACACTGCCGCATTCACCCACTCTTGAGGAATCCATCATGCGCATTCTGCTGCCCGCCGCCCTGCTTGCCCTGTCGTCCCTGCCCGCTGCCGCCGCGGCGCCTGTCATGCAGCCCGGCCTGTACGAAATTACCGCGCAAATGGTGATGAAGGGCATGCCGATGCAGATGCCCGCCTCCTCCTTCCGGCGGTGCATCACGCCACAGGACATCGCTGACGGCAGCGCCTATGCCCGCGGCAGGGACAACAAGGACTGCACAATCAGCCACTTCAAACAAAGCGGCAATTCGATCAGCTATGACTTTTCCTGCGTCATGCAGGGACACGGCAGCATGGTCGGACGCGCCAGCGGAAGCAGCCATGCAAGCGGCTACGACATGCAGACGAACGGGCACTTCGTCCCCGCGATGGAAGGCATGGGCGAATTCAGCCAGAAGATGAGCGCAAAACGACTCGGAGACTGCGGAAAATAAGCGGCACGGGGTGCGGCGTCGCAAGGCGGAAGGCCCTTCGCCGTCAGGCCGGGGCCCTTCGCCGTCAGGCCGAGGCTCGGCGCAGGCCGGTTTTGCGTGAAAACGCCGATCCCGAGGATCGGTTTCAGGTGCTCACCCAGGCCGCATGATCCATCCAACGCTTATCCCGGTTAGTCGGAACATGACAAGTCACTGCTGCAAGCATTCAAATCCCGTTTTATAGTGGCGTCTGGTCGATGGCGTCATGTTCTGGCGATTGACGGGGGCGATACGGCGTCTTGCCGCATGGCGACAATTGCAGGACCCACCATGACGCGCGCGTGACATTCATGCACTGGCACGGGGACGGAACAGCTTTCACTGCACCGCAATTTTTATCCATGGCATCTGGCGATCAAGTGTCTATTTTGAAATTATTCCAAGCAGAGGAGATTGAATTGGCTCAGATTCTCGTTTTGGGTGCCGGAATTGCCGGCATGCCTGCTGCATATGCCTTGAAATCCCAGTTGGGCCCCAAGGACGACGTCACGGTGGTGTCCGACCAGGACCATTTCCACTTTGTGCCGTCGAATCCGTGGGTTGCAATGGGCTGGCGGAAACGCCCGGATATATCCATTCCCCTGGCGCCCTGCCTTGACGCGCGCGGGATCCGGTTTATCGGCAGTGGCGTGCAAGCCCTGCAGCCAGAAAAGAATCAGGTATTGCTCGACAACGGGGAGACCCTGTCCTACGACTACCTGCTGATTGCAACCGGGGTAGAAGGCAATTTCGATGAAATGCCCGGTATCGCCCGCCATGCCCATTCGGTGCTCAACATCGGGCAGGCCGAGAACACCCATGCCGCCTATGAGGCGTTCCTCAAGAATCCGGGGCCCCTCGTTGTAGGAGCCATGCAAGGTTCAAGCATCCTCGGCCCGGTTTATGAGTTCGCCTTCATGGCGGATGCCGACCTCAAGCGCCGTCATCTGCGCGACCGTGTGCCCATCACCCTGATCACGCCGGAACCCTGGCCCGGTCATCTGGGCCTGGGCGCAAAGAACAAGAGCCAGGAGGCATTTGCCGCCGCGCTCGCCAACAGCAATATCAAGGTCCTGAGCAACGCGCGCACCCTGAGTGTGGAAGCGAACACCGTCAGCATTGCCGAAGTCGACGCTTCCGGCCGTGAAAAACAGCCACAGACGATACCGTTTTCCTTCGCGGTGTATTGGCCCGCTTTCCGGGGCATACCGGCTGTCCGGGCGGCGTCGACCCTGGTCAACCAGCAAGGCCTGATCGAAGTGGATGAATTTCTCAGAAGCCCATCGCATCCAAACATTTTCGCTGCGGGCATCTGCATTGCACGCGAGATCGTGGATCAAACCCCTCTTGCGGTCGGCACGCCGAGCTCCGTGTATTCCATCCAGAAAGAGGTCAATACGGTCGTCGCGAACATTCTCGCTCAAATGCACGGCAAGCCCCTTGCCAGCAACACCCCGCAACGGGCGCATTGGTTATCCGACATGGGCAAGAATGGCGCCGCGTATCTTTCGGAGCCGCATGTCCCCCTTCGCGACATCAACTGGCTCAAGCAGGGACGCTGGGTCCACATCGCCAAAGGGGAGTTCGAGAGATATTTCATCAACAAAATCACCCATAAAGCCTGAGCCGACGAAGCACGGCCGCGCAGGGAGAACCTACCGGAAGGGGGCGCCACGCGTCGGGACGCGCCGCTCCAGCCCGCAGCCGCACCGGACATTCGATAAACCGGTAGCCCATATTCAGGCGAAACGAGCGCGCCAGCGCCGCAAGCCCGCTTCCACCCGCGCCATGCTGACGTAGAAGGTGGGAGTGATGTAGAGCGTGAGGAACTGCGAGAAGAACAGGCCGCCGACCACGGCGATGCCGAGCGGACGGCGCGCCTCGCCGCCGGCGCCGAAGCCGACGGCAATCGGCAGGGTGGCGAAGATGGCGGCGAAGGTGGTCATCATGATCGGCCGCAGACGCACCAGGCAGGCCTCGACGATGGCGTCCTCGGCGCTCATTCCCGCGCGCTGCCGGGCCAGGGCGAAATCGATCATCATGATGCCGTTCTTCTTCACCAGACCCACCAGCAGGATGATGCCGACGAAGCTGAAGATGTTGAGTTCGTCGTTGGCCAGCAGCAGCACCAGCAAGGCCCCGAATCCCGCCAGCGGCAGCGCGGTGAGGATGGTCAGCGGATGGCCGAGATGCTCGTACAGCACCGCCAGCACCATGTAGATGATGACGACGGTGAACAGCAGCAGTAAGGGCAATTGAACTGTCGATTCCTGGAACTTCTGCGCCGCACCGGTGAATTCCAGCGCCACCTCGGGCGGCACGACTTCGCTGGCGGCATCGTAGGCCGCGGCCAGCGCGGCATCGAGCGAGGCGCCTGGCGCGAGATTGAAGGACAGCGTGACCGCCGGCTGCTGGCCGTAATGATAGACCGCGATCGGACCCACGCCCGGTTCGACCCGCGCCACGGCGTCCAGCCGCGTGATTCCGCCCGTTGACGTTTTCAGGGGCAACTGGCCGATGACTGCCGGGTCCAGCTGGGCCTCGGGCAGCGCCTTGACACTCACCACATACTGGTCGCTGGTGCCGTAGATTTCGCTGATACGGCGTCCGCCCAGCGCGTCGTACAGCGTTTGCTGGACCTGCTGGGCCGTGATGCCGAGCCGGGCGGCTTCCAGCGGATCGAGGGTGACGCGCAGCTCGGGATTGCGCAGTTCGAGATTGCTGTCGACGTCCTCGATCTGCGGCAGCGCTTCCAGCCGCTTCTCGACTTCGGCCGACGTCGCTTTCAATGCCTCGAAATCCCCCGAGATGAGTGTCAGCTGGTAATCGCTGCTGGAGGACAAGGCGCCGACGTTGATCGATGCGGGATTCTGGAACGTGACGTTGATGCCGCTGATCTTGCGCGTAACCGCACGCAGCTCGTCGATCACCCCGTCGGCGCTTTTGCGCGTGTTGCGCGGCGCCAGACGGATCACCAGGCGCCCGATGTTGCCGCCGGTCACGCCACCGCCGCCCTGCCCCGCGCTCGACATCAGGCCTTCGACCGCCGGGTGCTTCTGCACGAGGGCGGCCAGCGCCTGCTGGCGCTGGCTCAGCTCGTCGAACGGAATGCCTTCCGGATACTGCACGCTGGCGAAGATCATCCCGGAGTCGACACGTGGAATGAATCCCTGCTTGACGTGGCCGGCCAGCCACAGCATCGCGGCCAGCACGGCCGCCGAGAGCAGCAGCATGCTCCCCCGATGACGCATCGACGCGCGCAGGGTATCGCCGTAGAAATCGCGGAAGCGGTTGAAACCCGCATCGAACAGGCGCGACAGACGATTATCGGGCGGCTGGTTGACCAGCCCGCGCGCGCACAGCATCGGTGTGAGCGTCAGCGCCACCACGCCGGAGAGCAGCACGGCGATGCCGATGCTGACCGCGAATTCCTGGAACAGCCGCCCGATCATGCCGCCCATGAAGAGAATAGGCAGGAAGACGGCCGCGAGCGAGATCGTCATCGACAGCACGGTGAAGCCGATCTCCTGTGCGCCGTCGAGCGCGGCCTGCATGCGCGGCTTGCCCATTTCCATGTGGCGCGCGATGTTCTCGATGACCACCACCGCATCGTCGACGACGAAACCGATCGCCAGCGTGATCGCCATCAGGGAGAGGTTGTTGAGGCTGTAGCCGAGCAGATGCATGAAGGCGAAGGTGCCCAGCAGCGAACTGGGCAGCACCAGCGCGGCGATCAGCGTGGCGCGGACATTGTGCAGGAAGGCGAAGATGACGAGGATCACCAGGCCCAGCGCGAGCAGCAGCGTGAAGTTCACCTCGTGCAGCGAATCCTTGACGAAGCGCGAGCGGTCGAAATGCACCTGCAGGCGAACGCTGTCGGGCAGCTCCGCCTCGATCTGCGGCAGCATCGCGCGGATGCGGTCGGCAACCGCGACCGTGTTCGCCCCCGGCTGGCGCTGCACCGCCAGCACGATGGCGCGGGTGCCGTTGTACCAGGTCTTGCGCTTGTCGTCCTCGACGCCATCCTCGGCCCGGCCGAGGTCTTTCACCCGCAGCGCGGTGCCGTCGTGATAGGCGACGATGATGTCGCCGAAATCCGCCGCGTTGGCCAGCGCCACCGGCGCCTTCACCGTATAGGCGCGGCTGGCGCCGTCGAGCGTGCCGGACGGCAGGTTGGCGTTGGCGGCCTGCACCGCCGTGACCACATCGGCAAACGTCAGCCCGCGCTGCTGCAGCTTGGCGGGATCGAGGTAGAGACGCAGCGCGTATTTCTGCGAACCGAACACCAGTACCTGCGCCACGCCGGACAGCCCGGACAGCTTTTGCGCCACGCGCGAATCGGCGATGGCGTCGAGTTCGGTCAGGGGCAGACGGTCGGCCGACAGCGCCAGATACAGGATGGGCGAATCGGCCGGATTGATTTTCCTCAATTGAGGCGGATCCATGCCCTGCGGCAGGTTGCGCGCCGCCTGCGCGATGGCGGTCTGCACGTCCTGCGCGGCGGCATCGATGTCGCGCCCGAGTTCGAACTGCAGCGTGATACTGGTCGAGCCCTGGCCCGATTGCGAGCTCATCGACTCGATCCCCGCCACCGTCGCCAGCTGCCGTTCCAGCGGCGTCGCCACGGTGTTGGCCATGGTCTCGGGGTTGGCGCCGGGCAGGGCGGCGCTGATGCGCAAGGTCGGAAAATCCACCTGCGGCAGGTCGTTCACCGGCAGCTGCTTGTAGGCGATCGCACCGAACAGCGCCATCGCCAGCACCAGCATCAGCGTGGCGACCGGGCGCTCGATGAAGAGCCGCGACAGATTCATCGATGCGTGCCTTCGAGCTTGACCTGGCTGCCCGCCTTGAGGCGTTGCGGAATCTCGATCAGCACCGGTTCGCCGGCATGCAGTTCGCCTTCGACCACCTCTTCGCCGTCGAGGCTGCGCGTCACGTTCACCGTCTGCACCACGGCCTTGCCGCCGCGCACCACGTAGACATACGTGCCGTTCTGCGCATGCTGCAACGCGGCTTCCGGCACCACCCTGGCATTCGGCACGACCCCCAGCCGCAGGCGGATCCGCACGCCCTGGCCCGACAGCAAGGTGGCCGGCGCAGCGGCCAGCCGCACCTTGATCGGCACCGCGCCGGTGGTGGCATCGACCTGGGCATCGACAAACACCAGCTCGCCCTGAGCCTGGACAGTATGGTCCATCTCCCGGAACACCCGGGCTGTCACCTTGCCGTGCGCGCGCGCAGCCGCCAGTTCGGGCCAGTCCTGCTGCGACACGCTGGCCCGCACGTCGAGCGTGCCAGGCGCCAGGATCGTCGTGAGCGGCGTCCCGCCCGCCTGCACCAGCGTGCCGGGACGCACGGCAATGCGCCCGACGCGGCCGTCGATCGGCGCGCGGATCTGCCCGTACGCCACGTCCAGTTGCGCGGCTTCCAGTTCGGCGCGGGCGGTGCCGGCGCGCGCGCGTGCGGATTCCAGCGCCAGTTGCGCGTCGGCGAATTCCTGGCGGCTGATGTAGCCCGACTTCATCAGCGGGCTCAGGCGATCGAGTTTCTGCGCGGCATCGGCCGTTTCGGCGCGGGCGCCGGCCAGCGTCGCCTGGCTTTGCGCGATGCGTGCCTGCGCCGGGCGGCTATCCAGGCTGAACAGGACCTGCCCCGCCCGCACGGCGTCGCCTTCCTGCACATGCTGGCGCAGTACCGTGCCGCCGGTCTGGGCGACGATGGCGACCTGTTGCGCCGCCTCCAGCGTACCGGGCAGGTCGATCACCCGTGGGAAGTCGCGCACCGCCACCGGAACCGTCCTGACACTGAGTGCGCGAGCGCCGCCCTTGTCGCCTGTCGCGGATGGCTGGATGCGGTAAGCCACTCCGGCGACCAAGCCGATTGCGACGATGATCAGCAGCATGCGCAGTTTCATGGAACGCTCGCAGGAGAGGCGGCTGGCAGGCGGCCCAGCGCGTGGTTCAAACGGGAAAATGCCGCCAGCCAGTCGCTGTCGGCCTGTGCCTGCGCCTGACGCGCGCGCGCCAGATCGGCCTGGGCGGTCAGCCATTCGAGCAGGCTGCCGACGCCGGTCCGGTAACGTGCTTCGGCCGCCTGCGCCGATTCGCTGGCGCTGTCGAACTGCGCCCCCACGCCTTCGCGCTGGGTCTGGGCCTGACGCACATCGTAATAGGCATCCGCCACCGCCAGCGCAACCTGGCCGCGCTGCGCCTCGGCATCGGCCTGCAGACGCTCGGCATCGCGCGCGGCGGCGCGCGCCTGGGCGGCCAGCCGCCCGCCGTCGAACAGCGGGATTGCCACATTCATGCCGACGCTGTACGTGGTGGACGGCGAGCGCTCGCTGTCCAGAAACAGCGTGCGGCCGGTGTTGGCTGTCAGCGACAGACTCGGCCAGCGGGCCGCGCGCGCACGCTCGGCCTCGAAGCGCGCACTGGTCGCGGCCGCCTGCAGGGCTTGCAGGTCGGGGCGATTGCGCTGGGCCTCCTGCAACAGATCGGCCAGCAGGGTGGTGGTTGCCAGGGGATCCGGCGGCACGGCCTGCCAGTCCAGCTCCAGCGTTTGCGTCTGGGCGATGCCCGCGGCCTGTTTCAACGCGGCGTCCGCCTTGGCCCGGTCGCGCTCCGCCGCCTGGCGCGCCAGTTCGGCCTCGACCAGCGCTGCCCGCGCACGCAACTGGTCGGCGCGCGACGCCAGCCCGCCCCGCAGCCTGGCGTCAACCGCATCCAGACTGGCGCGCAGGGCGGTTTCCTGCTCGGTCTGGGCGGTGACCTGCGCACGCGCCGCCAGCAGGGCAAAATACGCGGCCTCCACTTCGGCGACGGTATCCTGCAGGGTGCGGTTGTTGGTCAGCAGGCTGGCGATGAGCTGATAGCGCTGGGCATCGATGCTGGCGGCACGCGCGCCGAAATCGACCAGCACATAGGACAGGCCGAGGCTGGGGCCGTAGCGGTCAAGCGTGGGCACCTGCGAACCCGAACTGGACAGCGCCCGGCTCCGGGTGAAGCTCAATTGCCCCGTGAGCGTCGGCCAGTTGGCCGCGCTGGCGGCATCCAGCCGCGCGGCCTCGGCCTGGATGCCGAGCCAGGCCGCACGCGTCTCCGCCCGCTCGCGCAGTGCATGCTCGGTCAGCGCGGCGAGGCTGGCAAAGTGCACGATGCCGACGGGCGTTGCGGCCGGGACCGGCAGGCTGTCCGGCTGCGACCAGAAGCTGCCGGGACGCTCAGGCAGGACGAGCGGCGCCGCGCGCGCCCACGACGGCCACAACACCAGCGATACGCACAACAGGAAGCGATGCAGGATGGCGTTCAAGGTGAAGGGATTCTAAACGAGTCCACGACACGACAGGCAGCGCATCGCGCATCGACCTGCACCACGGCAGCGGCTGCTTCACGGTTCGCCGCGGCCAATCCGTATGCCGGCTGGCTTTCGCGCCGGCTATCGGATGGCGGCCCGCGCCGACTCCCGCATGGCGCGGGCCGCCGCCACCATGTGGGCGAGCGCCGTTTCGGTTTCCGTCCAGCCGCGCGTTTTCAGTCCGCAGTCGGGGTTGACCCAGAGCCTGTCGGGCGCGATCACCCTGGCGGCTTTTTCCAGCAGGCGCGTCATCTCCGCCGTATCGGGAATGCGCGGGCTGTGAATGTCGTACACGCCGGGGCCGATCTCGTTGGGATAACTGAATTCGCCGAAACCGCGCAGCAGTTCCATGTCCGAACGGCTGGTCTCGATGGTGATGACGTCGGCATCCATCGCCGCGATCGCGGGCAGGATGTCGTTGAATTCCGAATAGCACATGTGGGTGTGGATTTGCGTCGCGTCGCCCACCCCGGACGCGCTGATACGGAACGCCCGGCTCGCCCAGTCGAGATACGCGGCCCAATCCGCCTTCCTCAATGGCAGGCCTTCGCGATAGGCCGGTTCGTCGATCTGGATGATGCCGATGCCGGCCGCTTCGAGATCGGCCACCTCGTCGCGGATGGCCAGCGCAATCTGCAGCGCGGTGGCGGCGCGCGGCTGGTCGTCGCGCACGAACGACCATTGCAGCATCGTCACCGGGCCGGTCAGCATGCCTTTCACCGGCTTGCCGGTCAGCGACTGCGCATAGCGCGCCCAGCCCACCGTCATCGGCCGTGGGCGCGACACATCGCCGTAGAGGATCGGCGGCTTGACGCAGCGGCTGCCGTAGGACTGCACCCAGCCGTTGTGCGAGAACGCGAAGCCTGCCAGCTGCTCGCCGAAATACTCGACCATGTCGTTGCGCTCGGCTTCGCCGTGGACCAGCACGTCGAGCCCCAGCGCGTCCTGCTTCGCGATGGCATACCCGATCTCGCGCTGCATGGCAGCCGTGTAATCGGCCTCGCTGAGCGCGTCCGCCTTGAAACGGGCGCGGGCACGGCGGATCTCCGGGGTCTGCGGGAAGGAGCCGATGGTCGTGGTCGGGAAATCAGGGAGCTTGAAGCGTTTCCGCTGCGCCGCCTGGCGCAGCGGAAACGGGCTGTTGCGCCCATCGTGAACGGGGGTCAGCGCCGCCAGCCGTGCCGCGACCGCCGCGTCATGCACCCGCGACGAGGCGTGCCGTGACGCCAGCGCCCGCGCATTGGCGGACAGTTCCGCCGCCACCGCCTGGCGGCCCTGGTTGAACGCGGTCCTGAGCGTGGCCAGCGCGGCGATTTTCTCTTCCGCGAAAGCCAGCCAGTTTCCGGGTTCCGCGTCCAGCGCGGCTTCGCCCGCCAGGCTCACCGGCACATGCAGCAAGGAACACGAGGGGGCCAGCCATAGCCGGTCGGCCAGCCGCGCATGCAGGCCCTCGAAGCGTTCGAGCGCGGCAGTGAGGTCGGTCTTCCAGACATTGCGGCCGTCGATCACGCCGAGCGACAGGATTCTGGTGGCCGGCAGCCAGTCGATCACCTGGGCGAGCTCGTCGCCGCCACGGATGCCATCGACGTGTACGCCGGCCACCGGCAGCTTCAGCGCCCCCAGCAGATTGTCGCGCAGCGGGCCGAAATAGCTGGCAAGCAAAAGCTTCGCCCCTGCCGTATTCAGGTGATGGTAGGCACGCTCGAACGCCGACCGCCACTCGGGCGGCAGATCGAGCGCGAGAATCGGTTCGTCGATCTGCACCCATTCGATCCCCTGCGCGTTGAGCCGCGCCAGGATCTGCGCGTAGACCGGCAGCAGACGCTCGAGCAGGTCGAGGCGGTCGAAGCCCACCGCTTTCTCCTTTCCCGGCTTCTCCTTTCCCAGAAACAGGAAAGTCAACGGGCCGATCAGCACCGGCTTGGCGTCGAACCCCGCGGTTTGGGCCTCGGCCAGTTCCTCGAACAGCCAGCCCGGGTCGAGTGAGAACTGCGTCTCAGGCGTGAATTCTGGCACCAGATAATGGTAATTGGTGTCGAACCACTTGGTCATTTCCATCGCCTGGCAGGCGCCATTGCCGCGCGCCAGCTGGAAATATTCCGGCAGCGCAAGCGGTGCGCCGAAGCCGAAGCGTTGCGGCGCACAGCCCAGCAGCGCGACGTGATTGAGCATCTGGTCGTAGAACGCGAAGTCCCCCACCGTCACGAAATCCAGTCCGGCGGCATGCTGGCGTCGCCAGTTGGCCTGGCGAATGCCGCTGGCCGTCGAACGCAGCGCAGCTTCGTCGATCTCGCCGCGCCAGAATGCTTCCAGCGCGAATTTCAGTTCGCGATTCGGGCCGATGCGCGGAACGCCCAATACGTGTGCCAATGCCATGTGCGTGCTCCAGAAGAAAGGATGGACAGCATCATGCCGCGGCGGCTAACATGAAACAAACGAATGTTTTTCATTGCTTGCATGAACATAACTCATATCGAGCTACGCCACCTGCGGCTGCTGCAGGCGGTCACCGAAGCGGGCGGGCTGACCGCCGCCGCCGAGCGCCTGCATCTGACTCAATCGGCGGTGTCGCATCAACTGAAGGCACTGGAAGCTACGCTCGGGCTGCCGCTGGTCGAGCGTGCGGCGCGACCGCCACAGCTCACGGCCGCCGGGCGCCGCCTGCTGGCGCTGGCGCACACCGCGCTGCCACAGGTGGATGCCGCGCTGCGCGATCTCGCCAAACTGAAGGATGGCGACGCCGGCGAGTTGCGGATCGCGGTCGAGTGCCACACCTGCTACGACTGGCTCATGCCTGCGATGGACCGCTACCGCGACGTCTGGCCCGCTGTGGAACTCGATCTGCTGGGCGGTTTCCAGGCCGATCCGGTGGGCCTGCTGCTGGACGCGCGCGCCGATCTCGTCATCACCTCGGACACCGCGCCGCGCGCAGGCGTCGTCTATGCACCGCTGTTCGGTTTCGAGATGCTGGCGCTGCTGCCGCCGGGCCATCCGCTCGCCACGAAAAAATGGCTGCTCCCGGCCGACTTTGCCGGCCACACCCTGATCACCTACCCGGTGCCGGAAGACCGGCTCGACCTGATCCGGCGGGTGCTCGCCCCCGCCGGAGTCAAACCGCTACGGCGCGAAGCGCAATTGACCGTGGCGATCCTGCAGCTCGTCGCCAGCCGCCGCGGGCTGGCCGCACTGCCGGCGTGGGCGGTCGCCCCCTATCTCGAACGCGGCTACGTCACCGCGCGCCGCATCGGCAGGCACGGCCTGTGGGCTGAACTGCACGTCGCGGTGCGTGAGATCGACGCCGCGCGCGCGTATGTCGCCGACTTCATCGAAACCGTGAAGCGCGACAGCTTTGCCCGTCTGCCCGACATCCGCCCGGCCACCAGCGCACCATGACGCCGTACCTCGCCTTCCGCCTCATTCTCGGCGACGACATCGCGCTCGGCCCCGGCAAGGTGCAACTGCTCGAAGCCATACGCGACACCGGTTCCATCGCTGCTGCCGGACGCGCCATGGGCATGAGCTACAAACGCGCCTGGCATCTGGTCGACACCATGAACCGCTGCTTCGCCAATCCACTGGTCGAGGCGAGCAAGGGCGGCGCGCACGGCGGTGGTGCGAGCCTGACCCCGCTGGGCAGGGAAATCATCGTTCTGTATCACGGCCTCGAAACGAGGGCGCGCAAGGCGACCGAAGCCGATCTCGCGGCCTTGATCCGCCACCTGGCGAAGGGGGCATCGGTGAAGCGCTGACACGGCGGCCGGTCGTGCGGTTCGACACACTCACACGGCGGTTCTCTTTACAGAACGGTAACGATCCCCCCGCAGCCTCCCCATCCGCGGGTATTTAAGGAAGTCATGAACAAGTTGATTCCGCTCATGGTTCGACAAGCTCACCACGAACGGAATCAACAACTTGCCGTTCGTCCTGAGCTTGTCGAAGGACTTGTTCAGGGCCTCCTTAACGCGCGCACTGTTGCTGCATGTTGCGGGCCAGCGTAAGCAGGAAACGCAAGGTTTCCTGGTTTTCCTTTGCGCGCATCAGGCTCCACAGACCTCCCAGCCCGCCTGCGGCGGGCGGGCCGGAAGAGGCCTCCTGAGCGGACTTCTCCAGACAATTCAACAGCCCCTCAAGCATTTCCATCTTGTTTACCAACGCGGGCAGATTGTCGACCAGCTTGTCCAGGGTGCCGGCCTTGTCGAGATGCTCCAGCATGTTGATCACGCGGTCGCCACTGCCGCGCTGCAATCGATCGAGAAGGGACAAGCCGCCGCCGATGGCTTCCGACAGACGGCTGACCATGTCATCGGTCATTGCATCCTGCGCCGAGCCCACCAGCCGGGCCATATCGGCAAGCCGATCCAGATCGCCTGTGTGCACCAGTCTGGCAATGACGGGAATGGCTTTGGCAAGATCGGCACGGTTGATCTGGTCGAGCAGATCCAGACCGCCGCCGACCGCCTCGGACATGCGCGACACCATGTCATCGGTGAGCGCATCCTGTGCCGAGCCGTAGACACGCGCCAATTGCGCCAGACGTTCCAGGTCGCCGTTATTGGCCATCGTGGCAAGATGCGGCAAGGCACTGGCCACACCGGAACGATTGACGCGATCGAGCAGGTCCATGCCGTCGCCCGCGGTAGCCGCCAGGCGCGTCACCAGGTCATCGGTCATCGCATCCCGCGCTGCCTGGATCAGCCGCGTCATTTCTTCCGCATCGGTTGGCGGGTTACTGTCGAGTTGAGCGTTCATGATGCGCTCCCCTTAAAGCAAACCACGGGCTGAAGTCCAGTAAAGCTTGTTGTAGGCGGTCTTGAACCAATGCACCGCCCGGGTTGGCGGCTGCGGATCGGGCGGCGTCGTGTAATTGAAGCTGGCATACGTTGCACGCTCTTTGCCCGCCTGGATGAAACAGAACACTTTGCCGTCGTAGTCGCGCACGGGAACGCCCATCTTGATGACTGCTGCCAGGTTTTCCGCAATGACCTCAGCCTGGAAGTGCGTGGTGGAGCCGGCCTTGGAAATCGGCAAATTGGTCGTGTCGCCCAACACGAGGACGTTCTTGCCGTGTTCGCCTTCCATGTGCAAACTGGCTCGATTGGTGGGTATCCATCCCCCCGGGAAGCCTGCTTTTTCCACCACTTCCATCCCTTTGTGAGCGGGAATGGCGATGAGCAGATCATATTTTGTTTCACTGCCCTCTTCGCTCCTGAGAATCTTGTTGGCGCCGTCCACTTCCTTCATGTTGAACAGCGTTTCATAGGTGATGCCCAATCTGCCGAATTCAGGCGTCGCCCACTTGGCCACGTTTTCCAGGCTGTGCGCGCGCCCGATGGGATAGGTGTAGTGCAGCTGGACCTTGTCACGAATGCCGCGATCCTTGAAGTAGTCGTTGAGCATGAAGGTGATTTCCAGCGGCGCCATCGGGCACTTGTGAGGCACCCCCACCGTCACGACAACGCGTCCCCCTTCGAAGCTGCGCAATGCCTTGAACATCTTCACGGCGGTTTCTTCCGTATAGAACGTCTCGGCATTTTCAGCCAGACCCGGAATGCTCGACATCAGGGCGCGCGAACCCGTGGCGATGACGAGTATGTCGTAGTCGTAATTCTTGCCGCTTGCAGCGGTGACCTGATTCCTGTCGAAATGGAATTCGGTCACCGGGTCGACGTGGAATTCGATGCCCGGCTCAAGCAGGCTGGCCTGATCGCGATAAAGCTCGTCGGGCGTCATGCGCCCCACCGCGACATAGAGCAGACCAGGCTGGTACATATGTCGATCGGAGGCCGACAGCATGACGATGCGGGCCTTGCCGGCCTTGAGCTCGCCGCTCAGCCTGCGGGATAGATTATTGGCAAGAATGGTGCCACCCGTGCCACCGCCTATGATCAGAATTTTCAAGATATTCTCCTGTATGGATTACACCCGGTTACTCGCGGGCGCCCTGCTTGCTCGGTTCCTTCCCCTGCGTTACTTGAGCTTGCGCACGAATATGTGCCAAACCCCCCCTTCCTCCCTGGTTTCGATGACCTCGTGCCCCACCTTGTTGATCCATTCCGGAATGTCGCTGGCCGACCCCTTCTCAGTGGACAGCACTTCCAGTTCATCGCCCACAGCGGCGGCCTTCATCCCCGCAATCAGTTCCATGAGGGGCCCCGGGCAGAAGCTATTCCTTGCGTCGATGATTTTCTTCTCCATATGCAACGTTGCCTCCTGAAAAGCGCATCCTTGCTCATACCGGGCCTGGAATTGATTTTGAGAGAGTGGCCGCACGGTGGTATCAGAGCCGAGCCGGACAGGGGAATCAATCAGTAGAATCACTTATCCGTTTCCGTATTCTCCCCATTCGCAGCGTCACGGGGCAGGTCTCGAAATCCTTCAGGAACCGCGCCAGCACACATCACTGAACGCATGAAATTCAGATTAGGCGAGCGCCTGTGTTAAAGCAAGACAGAGCCTTGTCCAATGACACATGAGCCTGAAGGTGGTGGCGTAAATCCAAAGTGAGTTGAGCCTGAAGGTGGGTGAATCGGGATCATGGAGACATGATCGTGACGCTTCAAACCCATGCCCTGCAAACCCTGGAACAAGTCCGCGCCTTCATGGCAGGCGCCGGGCCCGTCTCCTTCACCCTGACCGATCGGGATTTGGC
>Ga0209959_100230_pt1 | contig 69665 bp, 73 predicted proteins | sample ThiBiot_300_biof_2_FD_183943 | JGI IMG/M metagenome (GOLD analysis project Ga0209959, IMG submission 183943) | Wastewater bioreactor microbial communities from Cape Town, South Africa - Thiocy_expt_300_biof (SPAdes) | ecosystem: Engineered > Bioremediation > Thiocyanate > Unclassified | place...
GCCAAATCCCGATCGGTCAGGGTGAAGGAGACGGGCCCGGCGCCTGCCATGAAGGCGCGGACTTGTTCCAGGGTTTGCAGGGCATGGGTTTGAAGCGTCACGATCATGTCTCCATGATCCCGATTCACCCACCTTCAGGCTCAACTCACTTTGGATTTACGCCACCACCTTCAGGCTCATGTGTCATTGGACAAGGCTGCTTCTTGCGTCCCAGCAGCCGGATCGCATACTTGCGGTGGTAACCGCAAACGGCACAGAACTCATCCAGTATCCGCGCCTTGCCGGCCCGCTTCGCCTTGCGGTAACGCCCCCGGATCGCTTCCAGATAGGCCCGTCGCTCGTGCTTGCCCATGATCGGTAACCCCCATTTCTTCGGTTACCTTCAATTTGAGTCAACGTACCTGTCCGGCTACTTCCTTCGGTTACATTCTTTGTGAGGCAATTCGCTTTCCGCTCGCCTTCCAAAGGAGGGGTCCGTTTGAAGGTTTCCGCTGATATGTTGTTGGGGGCTCGTCTGGGTCGGGTAAAATGGCGCGCCAATAGGCAGCGCCTCTTTCTTCTTTTCTTCCGATGAAAAAAGCTCTCATCACCGGCGTCACCGGCCAGGACGGCGCCTATCTCGCCGAATTCCTGCTGGGCAAAGGCTACGAAGTGCATGGCATCAAACGCCGCACCTCGCTGTTCAACACCGACCGCATCGACCACCTCTACCAGGATCCGCACGAGCAGGGGCGCCGCTTCATCCTGCACCATGGCGACCTTACCGATTCGTCCAGCCTCATCCGCATCATCCAGCAGGTGCAGCCCGACGAAATCTACAACCTCGCCGCGCAGTCACATGTGGCCGTCAGCTTCGAGGAACCCGAATACACCGCCAACTCCGACGCCCTCGGCGCGCTGCGCATCCTCGAAGCCATCCGCATCCTCGGCCTGGAAAAGAAAACCCGCTTCTACCAGGCGAGCACCTCCGAACTCTTCGGCCTCGTCCAGGAAACCCCGCAGAAGGAGACCACCCCCTTCTACCCGCGCAGCCCCTACGCCGTGGCCAAGCTCTACGCCTACTGGATCACCGTCAACTACCGCGAAGCCTACGGCATGTATGCCTGCAACGGCATCCTGTTCAACCACGAAAGCCCCATCCGCGGCGAAACCTTCGTCACCCGCAAGATCACGCGTGCGCTGGCGCGCATCAAGCTCGGGCTTCAGGACTGTTTGTTCCTCGGCAACCTGGACGCCAAGCGCGACTGGGGCCATGCCAAGGACTACGTCGAAATGCAGTGGCTGATGCTGCAGCAGGACCACGCTGAAGACTTCGTCATCGCCACCGGCGTCCAGTACTCCGTACGCGACTTCGTCAACGCTGCTGCCAAGGAGCTTGGCATGACCATCCGCTGGGAAGGACAGGGCGTAGATGAGAAAGGCTACGACGCCCACGGCAAGTGCATCGTCACCGTCGACCCCCGCTACTTCCGTCCCACCGAAGTCGAGACTCTCTTGGGCGACCCCGCCAAGGCCAAGGCCAAGCTTGGCTGGACGCCGAAGATCACGTTCGACGAACTGGTCGCCGAAATGGTGCGCGAAGATCTCAAGGCCGCCGAACGCGACGAACTGGTGAAGAAGCATGGCTACAAGGCCATGGACTACCACGAATGATGATCAAGCGATTTCTCAGAGGAGCGCTCAAGCGTTTCGGTGTCGTCGCATTCAAACGCTCAAGCCGGGTGTATATACCGGAAGAAGAGACGTACCGGATTGTCTCCACCTTTGCCGGCTGTCCTAATCCTGTGGTCATTGACGGCGGGGCGCATCTTGGCGACATGGTAGAGAGATTGGGGACCATGTTACCGAGAGCCGAATTTCATTGTTTTGAGCCAGACCCCACGTTAGGTCAAACGCTTGAAAGCAAATTCGCGGCCAATCCTCGGGTTCATGTTGTTCAGGCGGCGATTGGAGATGTCATTGGCAAAGCGAAGTTCAATATCAATGTCTCACGCCCGACCAACTCACTATTGCCCTCCGCTGAGTCCTTGCAGCCAGACCTTAAGAGACTTTGCGAGCTTGTCGAGCAGGTCGAGGTAGACGTCACCACCATTGACGAATACTGCCGATCAAATTCAATCAAACGCGTGGATATAGTCAAGCTTGATCTCCAGGGTTATGACTATCTCGCCCTCAAAGGCGCGCGCGACACTCTCAAAGAAGCTAAGGTTGTGCTCGTCGAAGTATTGTTCAAAGAGATCTACAAGGGTTGTCACGGGTTTCCTGACATCCTGAATCTGATGATCAGCCTAGGGTTCAAGCTGCATACTCTTTGCGGGCTTCATTACGGCGAGGCAGATGAATTACTCTGGGCAGATGCCATTTTTGTGAAATCAATCCATGCTATTAGCGGGGAGTCAGAAGAAGTCGACTCGTCAGTTGTCTGACCTTCGATATGGGAGGTCATTTCAAGAATGCCACATGGAGCGGGGTTGTAACCGGGTTCCGTGCGCTTTCCGGATTGGTCAACGCCTTGCTTGCCGTTCGATTGGTGGGTGTGGAGGGTTACGGGCATCTGGCTGCTCTGCTCTCGGTTTTTGTGCTTTATCTCTCCTTGAACACGAGTCTTTATACGGTGCTGGTCACCAGGCTCATGTCACCCGTTTTTGCGGAAGATCCACGAGCTCGCTCTGAAATCTTGGCGTCAACGGTGCTGCTGACCGCAAGTTCGCTCGTCTTGCTGATCTTGATGACGGGGGTTGTATTTTGGATCGCCCCTTCCTTCCTTGGTTTGGCTACGCACCAAGACATGGGTTTGGCTCTTTTAATGATGGGGGCACTTGTCGTTGTACAGATACTGGCCGCACTGCAGGCAGCGATCATCGAGGCCTCCGGCCGTCTTGATTTGGCGATGAAAGCGCAACTGTTCGGCCCGTTCGTATTGCTGATCATGTTGTGCATCAGCTATCTGTTGCATCTCTCTCTTAGCGTGCAGGACTATGTCGTCATGCTGTGCGCTGCTGCCTGCGTAGACCTTGGCCTGCTGTGGGTGGTCAGGCGGATGAGATTGCGACTGGTGATATTGCAGGCTGGGGCGTCCGTGAACATGCCAAAGCTGAAGGAACTGCTCCGCTCCGGCGGCGTGCTACAGGCCACCTCGCTGATGAGCCTGTTTCTCGAACCGCTGAACAAGCTTCTGTTGAATCACTTCATCGGCCCGGCTGCCGTGACGACTTACGACTTGGCGATGAAAGTGATCTGGGGTATTCAGAGTTTGTTTGGGGCAGCAATGCGTGTTTTTCTGCACTTCGCACATCAGGATGGCGCGACCGTGGGACGAACCTATACCCGCGTGATTTCCCTGATTGCCGTACCTGCGCTGATCATGCATACCTTCGGCGCGATCCTTCTGTCCTGGGTCGCCCACCAGTGGGTGGATATCAACGCATCACAGCTAATGCTTTTTTACGCGATCGCCACGCTATCGAATCTTGGCATGATCTTTGTCACACCGCTCTACACCAGCTTGATCAGCAGAGGCGATCTAAGATTCATTTTCAAGAGCCAGGCGATTCTGGCGCTATCCAATACATTTATCTCCATAATCGCGATTCCATTCTTGGGGCTGGCAGGTGCTGCGATCGGCTTATTGGCGGCAACGATTTATAACGTATCGGCAATTTACGTCCGCCATGGCCAGTTACTCGGCCAGGTAGAGGGTGTGGCGAATATGTTCAAAGGAATCGCAGCGCGTTTCATTGTTACTGGAGCGCTATTCTCCATCACGCTGTATCTGGGCGTTCAAGGTGAATTGGAAAAGGTCTGGTCTGCAGTTTTGTTCATCGGTCTATTCGCAATTGGTATAACCGAGTCACTTCCACGCCGCATCTTGGTGAGGAGTGATAAGGGTGAAATGACCACCAAAGGCAGAAGAAGATGAGAGTTTCGGAAAGGGGCAGTATGCGAAAAAAATTATTTGGCTTCACGTGGACGTTGTTGTGGCCCATACGGCTCTATTTGTGCCATTTCCCGTACCCGCGCGGAAAAGGCCTATTGCTCCGTTATCTGGTGCTCCCACTCCTGCCGCCTAAAGGCGTCGGATTTCTATTACCAGTTCCCAGCGGCGGATCGGTTCGCGTTGACTATCGCGAGACTCTAGGCTTGTCGAGCCTGCTCTATGGCACCTTCGAAAAGGGGGAGCTGGAGTTTGCCAGCCAGTATTTGCAGCCTGGGAACACCGTTATGGACATCGGGGCAAACATCGGTTTGTTTGCCGTGGTAATGGGGCGAACTGTCGGCCAGGCCGGGGTGGTAATCGCCTTCGATCCTGTGCCAAGCAATATCGTGAGACTGAAATCCAACCTGAATGAGAACGGTATTTCTGCAGCGGCGGTATATGAACTGGCATTGGGCTCGACTAACGAGCAGATGGAATTGAAAATGTCCGACGATACCGCCTACGCTTCAATCCACAAGGTCGAGCATGACCTTGGAAACGGGCAAGTTATTCAGGTCAGCGTGAAAAGGTTGGATGACGTCTGGCATGAGAGGGGGCGTCCAGCAATCTCTTTTATCAAGATGGATGTTGAGGGGGCAGAGCTCGAAGTCATCAAGGGGGGGGAGGCGATGCTAAGCGAGTGTCATCCCACCATGCTGATTGAGGCGAATACGCCTCAGCACCTTGCCAAACTGAAAGAAGCGTTGCAGCCGTTTAACTACCGACATATCCACCCTGATGGCTTTCTTCAGCACAACCATTTGTTCATTTGTCCCCGGCATGCCTAGGCGGTTCCTGCTGGATGAGAACAAGGGATCATGAGCCCGTGTCGCTGGAATAATTGTCTGGAATGAAAATCCCCTCCGGCCTTTATTCGACCGCCTATCCGGCGGCATGGTTGATTTTTGGCATGCTCTTCGCGCTGGCCGGGGCGCATTTCATGGCGATTCCATGGCCACAGTTTGCGACCGTCGCGCTCTATTCGGTGGCTTTCGCGTGGGTATCTGTCCTGGCATGGCGGGGGAAACAGCATATTTGGCCACTCACTGCGCTTGATGTGCTGTCTGCAGGTTTTGTTTTACTGGTGTCGGCCTCGCTCGTTTTTCAGGGTGGTATTTCTGGTGAAGACGGAAAATTCGGAGGCTATCTGCTTTTCATGGTGATCATCCCGTATCTCTGCGGACGATTGATGCGGGTGCCGGATATTGTTCTCTTTATGCGTATTACCCTGGCTGCAGGCATGACCCTCCCGCCGCTCCTGCTGATTGATCGCTTGACGTCGCCGGGACGAGAGGGCGGGCGTTGGCCTTTCTTTGGGCAAGATCATGGCGCGTTATTGGCAGGCGTTTTGCTGGCAGCCGTATTGATCGCGCTTTGTGTGCGTATCCTTGATTTCCAGAATCTTGGCGAAGCAACGAAGCGGCCTGGCCCATTATTCCTTTATGGCCTTGCCGGCCTGCTCACGGTCTTTCTGGTCTGGGTAACAGCACGGGGCTGGCTGCTTTCCGCTTTGCTGGGGGTTGCAGTAGCCTGCCTATCCGCGCGGCAGCATTCCATCGGGAGGCGGGTTGGGCTGTGGGCTGCAATACTGGCTGTCGCGGGGCTGTCGTTGTCGGGGCTGCCTAAACTTGATCCCTATTTTGGGCGCATGTATGCAGTGCCCATGAATATGGGATCGACTGTTGAACCTATCCTTGGCGCGACTGGCCCCATCCTTGGCGCGACTGGCCCCATCCTTGGCGAGGCGAGTTGTCAGCCATTCAAGGAGGGAGTCAATTCCGTAGCCATGCGCTGGGTGTTGTACCAGGAGGCGATGGCGATGTTCTTGGAGAATCCCATCTTCGGCGTTGGCGCAGCGAGATTTGGCGAACAATCTTGCACGGGGGCCATGGGGTTTCCCCACAGCACGATTCTTCAGGGGGGGGCGGAATTGGGCCTGATTGGTGGCGGATTGTTGATTGGGCTCATGATACTTGCTGCTGTGACGCTGGCGCGGCCGTTTCTGTCAGTCAGGCAGGGGTCGAACTGGTCGGCGCATGCCTTTGTTCTGGCGCTGTTTGCGGCTTTTCAATTGGGAGACCAGATCTACGGCAATTACTTCATGTCGGTGGGCACATGGCTGCTGCTGGGAATTGCCGCGAGCATGCGTGCCGTTGGCAATCGGGAGCACATGGACCGTGGCTGACTTTCCGCGCATTACCGTTGTTACGCCCAGTTTCAATCAGGCGGCCTATCTGGAGCGCACCATTTGCTCGGTGCTCGATCAGGGCTACCCCAACCTTGAATACATCATTGTCGACGGTGGCTCAACGGATGGAAGTGTGGACATCATCCGCCGCTATGCAGACCGCTTGTCCTGGTGGGTAAGCGAACCCGACCGCGGGCAGACGGATGCCCTCAACAAGGGGCTGCGACGGGCGACTGGTGAATGGGTGGCGTGGCAAAACTCGGACGATATCTACTATCCGGGCGCTTTCCATGATTTGAGTGCGGCTGCCGCAAGACATCCGCGGGTGGGCCTTGTCATCGGCGACATGATGCTGATTGATGAGCATGATCATCCGCTGCGCGACATTCGCTATGTGACGCCTAGTTACAAGGCACTCCTGGCGGAAGGCATGCTGCTTGCGAACCAAGCGGCATTTTGGCGGCGCAGTCTTCAGGAGGAGACGGGGTTGCTTGACGTGAGGTATCACTGTTCGTTTGACTACGAATGGTTTCTTCGACTGGCGCAGCATGCCGAAGGGATACACGTAGATCGCATCTGGGGCGCGCTTCGTCTGCATGGCGAAACCAAAACCAGCCTGATGGAGCATCTCTTTCAGGAAGAGAATCAGCTGATCCTGGCTGGGCGCGAAATGCCCCCATGGCAAAAAAAATTATACAAACTGCGGCGCCTGGCCCTGATGCTAGGGCATGGACGGGTTGGCTATCTGATTAGAGGGGCGCTGCGTCATGCGCGTGGGCAAGGCGGGGAGATGCGCTGATGTGCGGCATACTCGGATGGTTTGGCCGACACGAGGCGGCGGATGCTGGACGCTTCGGCGCCGCGCTTGATCTGCTCGCACACCGCGGTCCGGATGACCGTGGTGTATTCGCTGCACCGGGTGTTCTACTCGGTCATCGGCGTCTATCCATCCTCGATCTTTCTCCTGCCGGTCACCAGCCAATGGTGGAACCGGCAAGCGGTGCGGTGATTGTCTTCAACGGGGAAATATACAACCACGTAGAATTGCGTGCCGAACTCGAAGGGCTTGGCCATCAGTTCTTCGGGCATTCAGACACCGAGGTGCTGCTGCACGCACTGATCGAGTGGGGCGACCGGGCGCTGCCACGCCTCAACGGCATGTGGGCGTTCGCGTTCTGGCAACCCTCGAAGCAGCATTTGTTGCTGGCGCGCGACCGGTTTGGGGTGAAACCGCTGTATTTCCGGAATGGCCACGATGGTCTGGCTTTCGCTTCCGAGCCCAAGGCGCTGCTGGCTTTGTTCCCTCAGCATCGGGCGGTGTCGGAAACAGCGCTATTGGATTTCCTGGGCAACAATCTGCTTTACGCCCGCGGCGATTCTTTCTACCTGGGTATCCATGTGATGCCGCCAGCGCATTGTGCGACCTATGAGGCCGGTACCGGCAAGCTGCGTTTGTCGCGTTACTGGGATTACCCGGCGAATACGGATGAGGCGCTCAGCGCAGAGGATGCGCGTGCTCAATTTGACGCGCTGTTTACCGACGCGGTGCGGGTGAGGCTGCGCAGCGATGTTCCGGTGGGTCTGACGCTCTCCGGCGGTCTTGATTCGACCGGGGTGCTTGCCGCAGCCAGCCGGCATGCCGCCAAGCCTCTGGTCTGCTATACGTCCGTCTATGGTGAAGGCGAGTCGGGAGAACTGCCATGGGCGAAGCTCGCCAGCGATGCGGCGCATTCACCGCTGATCGCGGTGTCCGCGCCGCAAGAGGGCTGGCTTGATACCTTACGCAAGGTCGCATGGCACATGGATGGGCCAGGCTACTCCCCCGCGGTCTATCCGCTCTGGCATCTCATGCAGCATGCGCGTGGCGATGGGGTGGCGGTGTTGCTCGAGGGGCAGGGGGCTGACGAGGCGCTGGCCGGGTATCCGCAATATGCGGTTCTGGAACTGCTGGGCTATCTTTCCGGGAAATCGGATCAGCGGCGCTGCCTGGATGGCGTGCTGGAGCGGTTGCGCGCCTTGCGCCACAGCTTCTCGCCGCGCTGGGCGCTGGCATGGTCGGCACGTGAGATATCGCCCATGCTGTTGCGCTGGCATCGTCGTCGCGTGGGTTTCCAGTCGCTGATGCGCGACGGGGTGCGGTTGCCGCCGCTACCCGAGCATCACGGGGAAATGGACGCTGATCCGGTCAGGCAAAGACTGATGGCGGACCATTCGCTTACCATTCTGCCCGGGCTTTTGCATTATGGCGATGCCATCAGCATGGCGCATGGTGTGGAGGCACGAAATCCGTTCCTGGACTACCGGCTTGTCGAGTGGATGTTCAGCCTGCCAGCCAAGCTGAGATTCAATCGGAATGAAACCAAATGGGTGCTGCGCGAGTACTTGCGCGCGCACGGCCAGCGATCCATAGGCAATCGACCTGACAAAAAAGGTTATCCAACCCCGGTGGGGAAATGGCTGGCGTCTGAGCAGGGGCGGGAAGTCGAACGACTGCTGCTTGATCGACATAGCCTGCTTCACCAGTGGTGTGATCCGGGCAAGATCAAGCGCTTGATTGAACAGAACAGGAAAGGGGTCATGGCGGCGGAGCATCACGTCTACAAGCTCGTGACCACGCAGCTTTGGTTGCGTGAATGTGTGCAGGCTGAACAACCGTCGTCCAGAGTCTGAGATCATGGAACATACACGAGACTGCGCGCCGCTCGCGCTCTTTGTCTACAATCGTCCAGAACATACGCGCAAGACGGTCGAGGCGCTGCAGGCCAACCTGCTTGCGCCGCATACACCGCTGTTCGTGTTCTGCGATGCAGCGCGCAACGAGGTTGCGCGCGAAGGTGTGGAGCGTGTGCGCGATTACGTTGCGCAGATCAGCGGCTTTGCATCGGTGACCATCATCAGCCGGGAGCAGAATCTTGGCCTGGCCGATTCGATCATCAATGGCGTCAGCATGTTGTGCGAGCGGTTTGGGCGTGTCATCGTTCTGGAGGACGATCTGGTGACATCGCCGCACTTCATGACCTTCATGAATGATGGGCTGGACACCTATGCCCTGGATGAGCGCGTGCAGAGCGTCTGTGGCTACATGTATCCGGTCGAGCTGGCCGCCGATGCGCCATCCTTCTTCCTCAGCATGCCGCACAGTTGGGGCTGGGCGACATGGTCGGATCGCTGGCGCATATTCGATCGAGACGGTCAGGCGCTGCTCGAGCAGATTCGGTCACGCGGACTGCGGCGGGCTTTCAATACGAACGGTCCGCATTCCAACATCAAGATGCTCAAGGACCAGATTGCAGGCCGTAACCATTCATGGTTCATCCGCTGGCACGCGGTAGGCTTCCTTAGACAGATGCTGACGCTTTATCCCGCCTGCTCGCTGGTCCGCAATATTGGCATCGACGGCAGCGGTGTGCATTGCGCGGAGTGGAAGATCGATCCTTACCGGGTCGAGGTGGCCGTCGAATCGATTCGCGTCGATCGGATGCCAATCATCGAGCATGTCGCCAATCTGGCGCGGCTCAACAAATACTTTGTCCGGATCAGGGGTACGCGATATATTAATTTTCTTCTCCGCAAGCTGGCACAGTTCCGGCGCAAGCTTGCGGCTTGAACCGTGCATCTCTTACCCGAACTCAAGCCGTGATCGACGTACTCAACTGGGTTTTTCTCAGACGACTGTTGCTCGCCAGCAGACTGCCATCCTTCCGTGCACCGCTACTGAGTTACGTAGACGCAGGATCGTCGTTTGCCGGCTTCAACCGCCTTTCCATCGGCACCATGGTCGTCGATTCGACTATTGGCCGCTGCACTTATATTGGCGGTGGGCGTGTGCAGTCCTGCGACATGGGTGGATTTTGCAGCGTCGGTGCACGCACGCGCATCGGTGGACTGGGCCGCCATCCGACCAACTGGATATCGACTCACCCGGTCTTCTACTCTCCACTGGCGCAGGCGGGCATCACTTTCTGTAACAAATCGCATTTCGCCGAATCGCACCGCGTGTATGTTGGCAATGACGTCTGGATTGGTGCCGGCGCGATGGTGCTGGACGGCGTGCGGATCGGAGATGGGGCGATCATCGCAGCAGGCGCCGTGGTGACGCGCGATGTCGAACCCTATGCCATCGTCGGCGGGATTCCGGCACGCGTCATTCGTCATCGTTTTGACGCCGCGACAATCGCGCTGTTGCTCGAACTGCGCTGGTGGGACTGGCCGCTGGATAAACTTCACCGGGCTGCCCACCTTTTTCGCGATGATTCAGCCAATGCCGTCCAGGCACTGGCTGATTTTCATCGCGGCCCTCCCTAACCGCCTGTCAGCTGCTTCATGAAAATTTCTGTCATTACTGTCTGTTTCAACTCCGCGCGAACGCTGAGCGATACCCTTCAATCGGTGGCTGCGCAGACGCATCCGGATATTGAGCACATCGTGGTGGATGGAGGATCGGTAGACGATACCCTGGCTGTCATCGAGCGCTATCGCCAGTCTTTGTCCAGGGTGATCTCCGAGCCGGATCGTGGTGTCTACGATGCGATGAACAAGGGGATCGGGATGGCGACAGGCGAGGTAATCGGCTTTATTAACTCCGATGATTTCTACGCCGACGATGCAGCGCTATCGCACATTGCCGAAGCATTTTCCGATCCGACCATCGAGGCTTGTTTTGGCGATTTGGTCTATGTGGATCAAGAAGACCCCGGCAGGATCGTGCGTTACTGGAAATCGTGTGCTTACCGGCCGGGCCGGTTTGAATATGGCTGGGTTCCGCCACACCCGACATTTTTTGTACGACGCTCGGTATATCAAAAACTGGGTGGATTTAACCTGGATTTGCTGCTTGCCGCAGATATGGAACTGATGTTGCGCTTTCTGGAAGTGAACGGAATCCGTTCGGCGTATGTGCCGCGGACATTGATAAAGATGCGTCTGGGTGGCAAAACCAACCAGAGTCTTTCGAATGTAATCCGGCAAAATCGAGAAATTATGGCCGCGCTGAAGCTGCATGGACTACGGGCTTCGTGGCTCCATTTTCTCGGACACAAGTTATGGTCTCGTGGCAGGCAGTTCTTCGTACATCCACGGACGTAAGTAATGGCCGCTAAAATTCTGGTCACCGGGGCATCAGGCTTCCTGGGCAGAGGGCTGTTTGAACATCTGCGCAGTGGCGCTTACGACGTTCTGGGTTCGGTGCGTGTGGCTGCGGCGCTGGAAGAGGGCTTCATCCTGGCACCCGAGTTGTCTGCGACATCCGATTGGCGTGAGGCGCTCGCGGGTCGGGATGTGGTGGTGCATACGGCGGCACGCGCCCATGTCCTGAAAGAAACGGAACAGGATCCGCTTGCGGTTTTTCGCATGCTTAATACAGAGGGTACATTGAATCTGGCGCGTCAAGCCGCTGCAGTGGGCGTGCGCCGTTTCGTTTTTATCAGTTCCATAGGCGTACATGGCTTATTTACCCGCGAAGGGGAATGTTTCACGGAGCAGAGCCCGCCCGCACCGCACAACGACTATGCACGTTCAAAGTGGGAGGCTGAACAAGGGCTGCTGGAAATTGCCGGCGAAACAGGGCTGGAAGTCGTTATCGTGCGTCCGCCGCTGATTTATGGGCCGGGGGTGAAAGCGAATTTCCTGCATTTGCTGAGGCTGGTCGAAAGTGGATGGCCGTTGCCCTTGGGTGGGATTCGTAACCGCCGCAGTTTTCTGTTTCTGGGTAATTTTGTCGATGCGATCCGGGTATGTTCGGAGCACCCTGACGCAGCAGGACAGACTTTCTTGCTGGACGACGGCGCGTCGGTTTCGACGCCTGAACTGATCCGCGCCGTGGCGCGTGCAATGGGGCGGCCGGCACGTTTGCTGCCGGTGCCTGCGGGCATACTGGAACTGGCGGGCAGTCTTCTGGGCAAGCGCGCAGCCGTGGCACGGCTTACGGGTTCGCTTGTCGTGGACAGTTCGGCTATCCGGTCGCACCTGGGTTGGACGCCGCCGTATTCGATGGCCGCCGGCCTGGCAGCGACGGTTGGCATGACGCCATGATGTCGTGCTAGACTAGGCTAAGTTAAGTACGAGGAGACGGCCATGCAAACAGTCAATATTCATGAGGCCAAGACGCATCTTTCTCGCCTCTTGGAGCAGGTGGCTGGCGGCGAGGAGATCGTCATCGCCAAGGCTGGCAAGGCGATCGCACGTCTGGTGCCGCTGGATGCCGCGCCGAAAAAGCGCCAGCTTGGCCTGCTCAAAGGCAAGCTCAATGTTCCGGATGATTTCGACGCACCGCTGACCAATGACGAACTGGCCCTGTTCGAGGGGCGCTGATGGTACTGCTGCTCGACACGCATGTTCTGCTGTGGGGACTGGACGCACCGGAACGCCTGCCGCGGGAGATTGTCGGGCAGCTTGAATCGCCTGAAACCACGGTTTATTTCAGCGCCGCGAGTATTTGGGAGATCGCGATCAAGGCGAGCCTTGGAAAAATTGATTTCCCGTATTCGCCGGAAGCCATCGCGCAGGCTGCACGGGATACCGGTTTCGTTGAATTGCCCGTCCGTGCCGAGCACGGCGCGAAGGTGGCCCAATTGCCGCTGCACCACCGCGATCCCTTCGATCGCCTGTTGATCGCCCAGAGTTTGCTGTTGCCTGCACAACTACTCACCGCCGACGCGGCACTTGTGCCCTATACGGAGTTGGTGCGGCTTGTCTGAGCTTACGATTTAAATTGAGGAGCATCCGATGACGATTCGAGGAGGCGGATGCCCCCAACTTGTCGATGAGGCACACCGCATGCCCTTCGGCTGGCCCGGAACGAATGGGGCGGGCGCGTATGTCGGTTGACTGGGCGGCTGCTGTGGCCGCTTTTGTGGTGTGCTGGCTCGTGCTCGTATGGTTGCTGAAGCGGGAGCATGCGCTGCCTATGGATCACCCCAACGCCCGCTCGCTGCACGCAACGCCGACGCCCCGCATCGGCGGGCTCGGCATCATGGCGGGGATCGCTGCGGCGAGCCTGTTCGTGGTGGACATCGCTCTGCTGCCGGTAGTGCTGGGCGCGTTCGCGCTGGCCGCAGTGTCGCTTCTCGATGACGTGCGCGGCCTGCCGGTCCCGGTACGCTTCCTGGCCCACTTCGTCGCGGCGGCAGGCTGCCTGTTCGCGCTGGGGGTCACCGGCTGGGCGCTGCTGGCCGGCACGCTGGCGGTGGTGTGGATGACCAATCTCTATAACTTCATGGATGGCGCGGACGGGCTGGCGGGCGGCATGGCGGTGATCGGCTTCGGCGCGCTGTCGGTCGCGGCGTGGCTGGGCGATGCGCCGGGTCTGGCGGCGTTCTGCGCAGCGATCGCGGCGGCGGCGCTGGCCTTCCTGTGCTTCAACTTCCCTTCTGCGCGGCTGTTCATGGGCGACGCCGGCTCGATCCCGCTTGGCTTCCTTTCTGCGACCCTCGGCATCAGCGGGGCGACGACTGGCACATGGCCATGGCTGTTTCCGCTGCTCGTGTTTTCACCTTTCATCGTCGATGCCAGTGTGACGCTTGTGCGTCGCACGCTGCGCGGCGAGAAGATCTGGCAGGCGCACCGCTCGCATTACTATCAGCGCGTCGTGCTCCTCGGCGCGACCCACCGCCAACTCGCGCTCTCGGCCTATGTGCTGATGCTGGCAATGGCCGCGCTGGCGTTCGTGCTCAGGACTTTTCCAGGACATGGACCGTGGGTGCTTATACTGTCGGCCGCGACCTACCTGACGATTTTTCTTGCCATCGATATCCGCTGGCGCCGATTCCGCAATGAAGCTTAACCCCCGAACCGCCATCATCATTCTGTACGATCTCGTCGTGGCGGTTGTTGCGTGGCTGGCGGCATACTGGCTGCGCTTCAATCTTTCGCTGCCGCCCGAATATCAGGCGGCGGCACTATCCACCCTTGTCTGGGTGGTGCCGTTGCAGGCCGTGGTCTTCTGGCGTTTCGGTCTCTACCGTGGCATCTGGCGCTTCGCCAGCCTGCCCGACCTTAAACGCATCGTGCTGGCGGTGGGCATTGCGGCGCTGCTGGTTCCCGTGGCGCTGATCCTGTTTCGCGTTCACGCGGTGGTGCCGCGTTCGGTGCTGATCCTCGACCCCTTGCTGTTGGTGATCGTGATGGGCGGCAGCCGCCTGGCCTACCGGGCCTGGAAGGAACACCGCATGGCCAGCGTGCTGCACCCGGACAGCAAGCCGGTATTGGTGGCCGGCGCGGGCTCGGCGGCAGACTTCCTGCTGCGCGAACTGGCCCGCAATCCATCGGGCTTTCATGTGGTGGGCCTGCTGGACGATAGTCGCGACAAGCAGGGGCGTCTGGTACAGGGTCTCCCAGTGCTCGGCGCGCTGGCCGATGTCGCGGTCTGGGCGAAGAAGATGGAGGTGGACGACGTCGTGCTCGCACTGCCGTCGGCGGCGCACGAGGTACGCAAACGCATGACCCAGATCTGTACCGAAGCCGGCTTGAGCGTGATGACGATCCCGTCGCTCGAAGACCTGGTGGCGGGCAGGGTGTCGGTCTCCAGCCTGCGACGCGTCGAACTCGACGACCTGCTGGGGCGCGATCCGGTACAACTCGACGACAGCGGCCTGCACCGTCTGCTGACCGGTCAGATCGTGATGGTGACCGGCGCCGGCGGGTCGATCGGCTCCGAGCTGTGTCGTCAGATCGCGCGCTTCAAACCGGCAAAACTCGTCCTGTTTGAACAGTCCGAACTGGCCCTGTATGCCATGGAGCAGGAGTTGCCGCAACGCTTCCCCGATTTGCAGATCGCGCCGGTGATCGGCGACGTCAAGAACGCCGTGTGCGTCAACCAGGTGATGGCCGCGCATCGGCCGGCCGTGGTGTTCCACGCCGCCGCCTACAAGCATGTGCCGCTGATGGAAAACGACAACGCATGGGAGGCGGTACGCAACAACGTGCTGGGCACGCAGGTTGCCGCGGCGGCGGCGCAGGCGCATGGTGTGGGCAAGTTCGTGATGATTTCCACCGACAAGGCGGTCAACCCGACCAATGTGATGGGGGCGACCAAACGGCTCGCCGAGATGACGTGCCAGGCGATGCAGCAGCGCCAGCCCGATCAGGAACCAGGCGGCACCCGCTTCGTGTCGGTGCGTTTCGGCAATGTGCTCGGTTCGTCGGGCAGCGTGATTCCGAAGTTCGAGAAGCAGATCGAGGCGGGCGGGCCGGTGACGGTGACGCATCCCGACATCACGCGCTATTTCATGTCGATTCCCGAGGCCGCGCAACTGGTGCTGCAGGCCGGGCTGATGGGCGGGGGCGGCGAGATTTTCGTGCTCGACATGGGCGCGCCTGTCAGGATTGCCGAACTGGCCAGACTGATGATTCGCCTGTCGGGCGCGGATGAAAACCGCATCCGCATCGACTACACCGGACTGCGCCCGGGCGAGAAACTGTACGAGGAATTACTTGCCGACGATGAATCCACCCTGCCGACGCCGCATCCCAAGCTGCGGGTCGCGAAAGCACGCGCGGCCGATGCCGGCTGGTACGCCGAGTGCATCGACTGGCTGGCGCATCCCGGCGCCTGTGACGAAGCAACGGTCAAGCGCCAGTTGAAGACCTGGGTGCCGGAATACCGGCCGGAGTCGATACGGGGATGAAGCGCGTGCCGTGCGGGATGAGCCTTTGCATCCTGCCCGGGTCAGCGGGGAATCCTGGTGGGCGGAGTGCGCATCAGCTGCTCGTACAAGGCCAGGGTCTGGTCCAGCATCGCCTGCAGGGGAAAGAAATCACCTTCCGGAACCGGTTCGGGTGACTGCAGCAATCGGGAAAGACGCTGGCAGGCTGCGTCGAGGTTGTTGCGCGGGATCAGGCCGGCGGGATAGATGACACGCAGGATTTCTCCAACGCCGCCGTGATCGTAACCGGCCGTCGGCACGCCCAGGCGCAGCGCTTCCAGGGTGGTGCGCCCGAACGATTCGGGCTGGGTGGACAGCGACAGCACCAGGCTGGAAATCGCCAGAATGTTTTTCAGGTCGTCACGCTGTCCGGTCAGGCTGATGTCGGCCTCCAGCCCCATGCTGCGCACACGGTAATACAGCTTCTGCAAATAGCGTTGCTTGGATGCCGATGCGCCGCCGGCAATCAGGCCGTGCACGGGCAGGCCGCGCCGTTTCATCCGCGCAACCAGCTCGATGAAGTCTTCGTGCCCCTTGAGGCGGGTGATGCGGCCGGGCAGGGTAAGCAGCAGTTTGCCCGCGGCGTTCGGGAACTGGGTCAAAAAATCCTGCTGCCAGGAGGGGTCGGGTTTCCAGCCATACGGATACGCTTCGCCATCGACGCCGCGATGAATGACCTGGATGCGCCACGGCAGCGTGTCGGGATATTCCCGCAGGATGTAATCGCGCACGGTATCCGATACTGCGATGACCCGCTCACCCCGCGTCATGATGCGGCTGTAACGGTTGACGCTGTACAGGCCATGTACCGTGGTGACGAAACGCGGCCGCGTGGCCGGATTCATGCCGCGCCAGGCCAGCCATGCGATCCAGGCGGGCACCCTCGACCGTGCATGCACGATGTCCACGTTCTGCTCCACCATGAATCTGCGCAGCTTGCCCACCAGCCGCAGTGTCCGGAATGATTTCCGGCCGATTGGCCAGACAAAATGCTCGGCGCCGCTTCCGGTCAGCGCTGCGACCAGCCGCCCGCCTGCCGACATCACCATTGCGCGATGGCCTTGTTCGACCAGCGCGCGGGCGATCTCCAGCGTGCCGCGCTCGACGCCGCCGGATTCAAGCGCGGGCAGTATTTGCAGAACGGTCAGGGTATTTTTTTCTTGCTCTTCAGCCATGTGAGAATCCGGATGGCGCAACGGTCCGCTTCGGCGAGCGGGTGCGAATTGGGGTGAAGCGTGCCGCTCGCGCACCAGTGCGCGAAGCGGGTGACGCGTTGTGAATCGGCAAGCTGTGCGATCGCCCCGCCGACGCGGCTTTTCGGGTTGCAGGGGAGATCGAACACGCCGACCGCGGCGCCAGCCGACAGGGCTTCGAACACCATCGAGGCGCTATCGGGCGTGACCCACGCGACGCCGCATCGTGCCAGTTGGGCCGGCAGCCAGCCGGGGGGCGTGGCGGTGTGCGGGACAACGGACAGATTGGGCCAGGCGGGCAGCCCGGCCAGAAATTCGGGGGGAGTGCGACGGGAGGTGGTCAGCGTCCATTGCGTATCGGGTGCGCGGGAGAGGATGCTCCTGATCTGCAGATGGAGGGCATCGTCATCCCATTTGAAATGAGACGAGAGGCCGCCGATCAGCAGCAGGCCTTGTCGCATATCGCGGGCCGTCGCAGGACGAATGCGGTTCAAGGCCCCTTCGGTCACCAGGGTATGGGCGTCGGCGGCGATGCCGTCGTGCCGCGGAACAAGGCAGAGGTCGAACCAGGCGCGCGGCAGGCTCGGCTTCATCAGGACGACGGCCCGCCCTCCACGCGCACGTCGTGCCGCCAGCAGGGTCAGGTGCGTGGCGTGTCCCGCGCCCACGATCAGATCGGGTGAGGGCAGGGCCTTGCCGGGCGCGTATTTCAGCAGCCACGCCAGCCCCGCGCGCCAGGCCGGCAAGGCAGGCAGCATATGGGTTTCGGTCGGCGCGGCGCGCGCCAGTGCCTCGGCCAGTCCCAGCGATTGGTTGACATGTCCCGGTTTGCCGTCGCTAACGATCCAGACAACCAGCGGTGACTCCCGCTTGCTTGATTCAGACAACGGGCAGCCCCGTGTCCTCGTACAAATCGTCCAGCGACAGGGCAAGGCGGGCGTCGCCGCACGCCACATCCAGCCGGTCTTCGGGCGAGAGTTCCTGTTCGAACCAGGCGCCGTGTTCGTCGCGAAAATAGACCTTGGCCCACAGCCGCTCCGAATCGACCAGCAGGTAATAGCGCAGGCTCGCCAAACTGCGATAGGCCGCTAATTTCTCGCGCACATCAATGCTGGCAGTGGCGGGGGACAGCACTTCTGCGATGAGGCAGGGCGACTGTTTGTAGATCGGGTGATCGTCAGTCGGGTCGCACACCAGCATCGCGTCGGGGTAGTAATACGTCGAGCCGCTGGCAAGCCGCAGCTTCATGTCGGCCATGAACGCACGGCAGGTCTTGCCGCGGGTGGCGCTGCGCAGGTGAAAAAAGATGTTGCCAGCAATGCGGTTGTGCCGCTCGCTCGCCCCCGCCATCGCGAAAATTTCGCCGTCCACCAACTCATGTTTGCCGGCCGCGGCTGCCTCGCGGCGCAGGTAGTCGGTTTCATCGATCGGCGAATGGACGTGGGCTTGTGACATGGTGTGGGCGCAGGGGAGAAGCGGTTGGGGCAATTATGGACTGTCTGTCCAGTTGCGTTCAAGCGCGGCTTGCCAGCGATAGGGCGCGGGATCGAGCGCCGGTGTGCGGTCTTCCATCAGATCGATCAGGAGTTCGGCCGAGGCCGGTGCCATCGTGACGCCATATCGATAGTGGCCCACGTTGACGAAAACGTTGTCGAAATGAGGATGACGGTCGATGACCGGAATGTTTTCGGGCGAACCGGGGCGCAGGCCGGCCCAGTGCCGGATAGGTTCCAGGCCGCCCAGAACGGGCAGCAGTTCGGCGGCCTCCGCGTGCAGGCGCTGGCACGTGGCATCGTCGGTCGTCTTGTCGAAGCCGGCGTCTTCCAGCGTGCTGCCCGCCAGCACATGGCCGTCGCGGCGCGGAATCAGATACAGGCCCTGGCGGTACAGGATCGTATCGAGCATGCCGGGTTCCAGTTTGAACAGCAGCATCTGGCCGCGGATCGGGCGGATGTTCGGAACGCCGGCCAGGCTGGGCAGCGCAATCCCCGACCATGCCCCAGTGGCTACAACGAAGCGATCCGCCGCGTATGAATTCCGTGCCGCGTGTACCGCCACCACCTCTCTTGCACGGATCGTGAGCGTTTCCACTGCACTGTGAGTATGGATGATCCCGCCAAGTCGAAGCACCGCCGCGCGCAAGGCCATGATCAGGCGTGGATTGCGCACCTGGGCAATATCGGGTAGCCAGAGACGCTCTCCCGTCTGCGTGAGCATGTGCTGCGCCGCCAGGCCATGCGCTTCGCACCAGGCAAGCGCCTCGCCGAGTCGCGCCTCGCCCGATACCTGCATGCCGCAGCGCCAGTATTCCGCATGGCGTTCACTGAGTGTTTCGATGTCCGACACCCAATCGGCATACCCGGCCATCGAACGCAACGCCAGCGCGGCGAGCGCCTCGCTGTAATGCCACGGCAGCAGCGGCGACAGAATCCCGCCCCCGGCCCACGACGCTTCGGCGCCCACTTCTCCGCGTTCCAGCAACGTGACGTCATGACCGCGCTTCAACAGAGCAAGCGCCGTGCTGAGGCCCGAAATTCCCGCGCCCAGAACGACGATGGACGGTTTCGAGTCCGGATGGCCCGGTTTACGCATGTCCCGGACCTACGACTAAAGTCGTATAGATGCGCCTCCCGCGACATGGCAAGCTGGCATTCCCATCAAAACAAGCGAGGGAGGAGAAAATGAAACGACGTGGATTCACCCTGGTGGAACTGCTGGTTGTGCTGGCGGTAGGGTCGATTTTATTGGCGATTGCGGTTCCAGGCTATGGGTTTCTGGTTGAGGTCGGCAGATTGTCGGCGGCGACGAACGAACTGGTCGCGGCCATGCATTTCGCGCGCTCGGAATCCATCAAGCGCGGCGTGCGGATAAGCCTCTGCACGACGTCCAGTCCCACGGCCGCAGTTCCTGTCTGCGACCCGACCGCTAACTGGCATCAGGGCTGGCTGGTGTTCGAGGATGGCGGCACGCGAGGTGTTCTCGACCAGCAGGATGTGCTGTTGCGGGTTGGACAAGACGATCTGTGGCGCGACATCAGCGTTACTCCCAGCAATTTCAGCCATCACATCAGCTACCTGTCCAACGGCATGAGCCAGGGGCCCAACAATCTGGGTAATGGAAAGCTCGTCCTGTGCCTGCAGCATATGGAGCGGCAGATCGTCGTGAGCGTGACGGGTCGCATCCGTTTGGTCACGGGAAACTGCTGAGCGGCAGTCGGCGTGTGAGCCAGTCGGTCAGGCCGGACGGCCACAACGGACCGACGGCAAACCAATTCCCACTTTTCAAGTCGACCGTTTTCCTGCCGTTAAGACCTGATGATCGGCAGCCGAACCTTTCATGTGCGCAAACCGGCCGTCAATCGGAAAGAGATGGCAGCAGACTTGAAGGGGAGATAGGGTGCAAATGCATCTTTACAGGAATGGTGTGGAAATGAGTCGCTGGTCTGGTGGGTTCACCTTGATCGAGTTGTTGGTAACGATGGCGATTCTGGCCATCCTGCTTGCCATCGGCGTGCCCAGCTATCAGAGCATCACGACGTCGAACCGCATGACTGCAGAAATCAACGGGCTCGTGGCCCATCTACAGTACGCCAGATCGACGGCCATCAAGGAAGGTCAGGACGTGACAGTCGGCACCGGTGGCGGTAACAACTGGGAAGGCGGCTGGAGCGTAACCGACGCCAGCGGCACCGTGCTCAAGCAGCAGCAGGCCTTCCAGGGCGGCGACACGCTGGCGGCGAACCTTGCTGCGATCACCTACGACCGCAACGGGTTCACGGCCAACGCGACCACGCTGACGCTGCACGATACGGCCAACACCGTGGCGTTTCGCAAGTGCGTCGTGGTGTCCTTGGTTGGCCAGTTGACCTTGAACAAACAGGGAGCCTGCCCATGATTCGTCATGCAGCCCGTCAGCGCGGCTTTACCCTGATCGAGGCGCTGGTCGCCCTGCTGGTGATTTCCATCGGCCTGCTGGGCATCGCCGGTATGCAGGCGTTGGCGATCAACAATACCAGTGTCGCCCGGGTCCAGAGCCTGGCGGCCCTGCAGGCCGCCAGTCTGGCCTCCGCGATGCAATCCAATGAAGCTTACTGGACGCTGGGTGCGCTGGCCAATACGACCGTCAACGGGGCTGTGCTCAGTGATGCCACGCTCAATGCGCAGTCGGTCGATTGCACGGCTGCCGTATGTACTCCAGTGCAGATGGCCGGCTGGGATGTTCAACAGTGGGGGCAGAGCCTGGCAGCCCTTTTACCCGGTGGCAATGGACAAATCACCTGCACGACGGTCGTCGGCACGCCAATCACCTGCACCATCAGCGTGAACTGGCAGGAGAAAACCGTGGGGCTGAATGCCGGCCAGAGTGTGGCGGCCCAACAGCAGACCTATACGATGGTGGTACAGCCATGATGAATATCAAGCGCCAGCGCGGCATCGGGTTGGTGGAAATCATGGTCTCCATGATGATCGCACTGTTCCTGTTGCTCGGGATCGGGACGATTTTCATGACCACCCGCTCCACCTACGGGGATCAGCAGGGGCTATCCAATCTGCAGGACAACGAGCGTCTGGCCATGTTCATGCTCACCAACGTGATTCAGATCGGCGGCTACTTCCCCGACCCGACCACGAGCACAGCCGCTCTGTCACTTCCTGTCGCGGCGCCCTATGTCGTGGCCGGCCAGGCGGTGAGCGGCACCGAGGGGGGTGCTGCGCCCGATAAGGTCAGGGTGCGCTTCATGACGGCATCGGGCGATGGCATCGCGAACTGCAATGGCGGCGCCAACACGTCTGGCACCAATGTCGTCTACTCTAACGAGTTCGATATTAGCGGCAATACCCTGCGTTGTGCGGTCAACGGTAACAACCCGCAGCCGCTGGTCACAGGCGTGACAGACATGCAGGTGCTTTATGGCGCCGACACCACGAGTTCGGGATCAATCACGCAGTATCTGACGAAGACGCAGATCGATACGAACGTCAACGGAAGCAGTTGGAACAATGTGCGATCGGTCCGCATCACCCTGTCCTTCGTCAATCCACTCGCCGCGCAGGCAGGCCAGCCCGCCACCCTGCCTTTCACCAAAATCATACCGGTGATGAACAAGCTATGAACAGGCCGGCCTTGAACCTTTTCCGAACTGGTGTTGCAGGGCAGTGCTGTCCGCCTGTGAGTGGTCGCAGACAGACCGGCTATGTACTGGTCGTCAGCATGGTCCTGCTGGTGGTACTGACGATCCTCGCGGTCAGCATGTTCCGCAGCTTCGGCCTGCAGCAGCTCATGGCCGGCAACCTGCGAGAAAAGACGCGCGCCGTGGACGCCGCGCAAACCGCGATCAACTACGCGGAGTGGTGGCTGGCCCAGGGCACCAATGCCACGACCGGCGTGGCCTGCGCGAGTGTGGTCAATGCCCCGGTGGTAGTGGTATGCAACACGGCGATCGCCAATCCGACCGCCAATGGCAACTGGGCGGTCGGCGTCAACTTCAACCCCAACCCGGCGTATATGACGGTCAATGCAAGCGGTGGCGCGGGAACCTATTTCCAGGCGCCGCAGTTCCACATCCAGTACGTAGGCCTGGCTGCCGGCGGTACGGGCGCGCTGTACCGCATCACCGCCAAGGGTTGGGGCGGCAATTCCGCAGCTGTCGCCGTCCTGCAAAGCACCTACATCATCAGTACCGGCGTCAAGTCCCTCACAGGACCCTAAGCCGACCGCCTCATCAGGGAGTAGCGCAATGAATGCGAGCACACTCAAACCTTCTTCCACTGGTTTCTTGAAGTGGCAGATCCTTGCGACGCTGACGGCCTGTCTGGGCATGTCGTCGGCCTGGGGGGTCAACTACCTCAATCTGGCGCAGTCACCGGCGACCTCGGCCGCGCAGAATATCGCCCCCAACCTCATCTACCTGCTGGACGATTCCGGCTCGATGCAGTTCGAGTACATCGGGACACAGGGAAGTATTGCATCCTATTCTTATGGCTATCCCGTTTGGGACACTAGTTCCAACCCTAATGTGGGTTCCAAACCCTACAACGGGGCGAACTATTCGGGTATAGCACCGTTCCCACGACTTCCATTCACGAACACGAACAACGTTAACGCAGCCCAATACCGCTCCGCTGCGATCAACCCGGTCTATTATAACCCGACGATCACCTACACGCCCTGGGCGTGCGCGGGACCCTATCCAGAAAGCGCTGCGGGAACGGGCTATACCGTCCCGTTTTCCAGCAATCCGGCGGGTATTGCTTGCCATTGGGACAGCAATGTCAACCTGCATCTCATGTCCGGTGCCACCCCCAACAAGGCCTACCTCAATCCTGCTAATCAGGGTGCCGGATGGCGCGCGCTCGATGTCTGGAATGATGGCTCCGCCAGCTACAACAACACCGCCAACAACGGCTTTGTGAGCACTATAACCACGCGATTCGGAAGCAGCAGTTATGACAAGACGGGATTTTGGCCTGCGGTGTATGCCAACTACCAAGGGGGGGCGAATTCAAACATCAGTTCCTACCAGTTTGTCCAGATCTGCCCGCCTGCGGCCGCGCCCACCACGAATTCCAGCGGCGTGAAGAGCAATGACATGGTCAACGGTTACAGTCGCTGCACACCGCCGCCCACATTGCCCGCAAGTCCGGCAAACAAAACAACCTACCTGGATGCATCGGGGAATTATGTTTACATCGACGGCAGCGGCAACCAGACTGTGCGAACCTATGCACAGGAGATGCGGAACTTCGCCAACTGGTACCAATATTACCGTTCACACAATCTGATGGCGCTGGCGGGAACCTCGCAGGCATTCATGAAACTGCCAACGGATTTCCGGGTGAATTTCGCCACGCTCAACGGCAGCAGCGGGACGCCGAGTTACACAACAGTTAATAACTTTGACACCAGCACGGGTGGGGCGAACCAGCGGGAAACGTTTCTCAGAACTTTGTACGAGCAGCCCGTTCCAAACTCGGGTACCCCGTCGCGGCTTGCTTTGGGGAACGTCGGAAAATGGCTTAAAAATGCTCCGAGTGCTAGCGCGCCCTGGGGAATGACGCCTGCCGAGGCGGCAGCCCCAACCAACAGTGGCTTGAGCTATTTGAGTTGCCGGCAGAATTACACGGTATTTGTGACGGATGGCGACTGGAATGGGAGCGGTGCGAGTGGGCTCAGTGGAAAGAACGTTGACGGTAACAATGGCCCCCTGATTACCGGGCCCAACAGCCAGAGCTATCAATATATCGCGGCGTCGCCGTATAAAGACAGCTATTCCGATACCCTGGCCGATGTGGCCATGTATTATTGGATGAATGACCTTCAGACCGGCACGGGCATGGATAACAATGTGCCGACCAACGGCACGGACCCGGCCTTCTGGCAGCACATGAATACGTTCGCAGTGGGGCTGGGGGTACAGGGAACCTTGAGTTTTCCGGGTGACCTCAGTGGCCTGCAAGCAGGTACCAAGTCGTGGGGAGATCCAGTCCCCAGTGCCAGTGTAGGGAACCGGATCGATGATCTCTGGCATGCAGGCATCAACGGCCATGGTGGCTACCTGAGTGCATCTGACCCGGTCGATTTTGCCAGTTCCTTGGCCAGCACCTTGACCAACATCGTCAATGCCACGCAGGCCTCCAGTGCCGTCTCGATCAACACCCAGCAGGCCGGCCAGGTCAAATCGGGGACCCAAGCCTATTTGGCAAGCTATCATCCCAGCGGATGGTGGGGCGAACTGGCGGCGAATCCATTGGTCGTCGATGCGACGGGCGCGCTTGTGATAGGCGGAACAGCGAACTGGAATGCGTCCTGCGTATTGACGGGAGGCGCTTGCCCGTCGATGGGTACGAACGCCCAGGGTGTCGCAAACGTGAATGTCACGGTTCAGGGCTCAGCCAGTCGCACCATCCTGAGTTGGGATGGCAGCCAGGGCATTCCCTTCCAGTGGACCAATCTGAACGGTGCGCAGCAGACCTCACTGAATGGTAGTGATGGTCAGGGTGCGATTCGCCTGGATTATCTGCGCGGCGGCCGCAACAACGAAGGCACCGCAGTAACGGCCATGCGCCAACGGTCAAGTGTCCTTGCGGATATTGTCGATTCCAGTCCGGTCTGGGTTGGACCGCCGAGCACCGCCTTCCCCAACACCTGGAGCGATCAGCTCTATACTGGCGCGACCAATCCGGAAAACTCGGGAACAGCACAGAACTATGGTGCCTTCGTAACTGCCAGGGCGACCCGCACCCACGTCGTGTATACGGGTGCCAACGACGGTTTGCTGCATGGCTTTCGCGCCGGAGAGAATGACAGCAGTGGCACCTACCAGACAGCCAACAATGACGGCAGGGAAGTATTGGCCTACATGCCCAACGAGGCCTTGTTACAGATCAATACGTACACGAGCCAGAATTACAACCACCGGTTCTTCGTCAATGCCACTCCCGGTACCGGCGATCTGTTCTACGGGGCCCAATGGCATACCTGGCTGGCTGGCGGCCTCGGGGCTGGTGGCAAGTCCCTGTATGTGTTGGATATTACCAACCCGGCCAATTTCTCCGAAGCAAATGCAAGCAGTCTGGTGATCAAGGAGTTGTCCACCACGTCGCTGACATGCAGCAATGTGGCGAGTTGCGGCGACGATCTGGGCTATGTGTATGGCACCCCGATCATGCGCCGCATGCATAACGGTAACTGGGCGCTCATCTGGGGCAACGGCTTTAATAGCCAGAATGGCACGGCGGCCGTCTTTATAGCAAGCATTGACGCGGCCAATGGCGCCTGGACTGTGTACGAACTGAATACGGGCTATGGTGGATCAAAGGATCCGACTGGCCAGAACCGGCCCGACGGGATCGGCTATGTGAGCTCTGCTGATCTGGATGGTGACCATGTGGTGGATTATTTGTATGCAGGCGATCTGTTCGGCAACGTCTGGCGCTTCGATGTCACCAGCGACACCGTATCGAATTGGGGCGTATCCAAATTTGGCGGTGGCGTGGCGCAGCCTTTGTACAGTGCCCAGAATTCGAGCGGCACTGCTCAGCCTATCACGACGTCGATTCAGGTCGTGTCGGTTCCACAGACTGCCGGGGCGCCACGTGTCCTGCTGACATTTGGGACCGGCAAGATGCTTGAACCGGGCGACCAGACGCCCAATCCGTCGACCCAAACGATCTACGGGGTATGGGATTGGGATATGTCGAACTGGAATTCCTTGTCCAGCTCTCAGTACGCCACCCTGACAGGAACGCAGACGATTGCCCGTTCGACCCTCCAGCAACAAACCGTTACGGGTACGTACGATGCGGCTGGCAATACCTATAACGGTACCGGAACGGGCTATCGTACGCTGAGCAGCAATCAGGTGTGCTGGAAAGGCGGTACGGGGTGTACCAAATACGGTTGGTATCTGGATCTGCCAATGACGGGCGAAGAAGTAATCTTCAATCCAACGATTGCCTACGGCGTGTTCCTGGTAAATACCTTTATCCCGTCGAACGTGTCTAACCTGACGTGTTCAAGCCAGCAGAGTTCGGGTTTCACCATGGCGCTCAATCCAGCGACTGGTGGGTCGATGCAGGGTTCATTCTTCGCGGACGCCTCCGGGCAATTCGTCACCATCAACGGTCAGCTCGTGTCCGGCATGGCGCAGAATGCAGTGGGTACGCCCAGTATCGTGACGGATGGCAGTCAACCCTACATGGTCAACCAGACCGCAGGTGGCCAGGGCAAGGTCGCACCCATCAACCCGCCGTCTGGCGGCATCGGCGGGCGTGCGACCTGGATGCAACTGCGTTGAGCACGCCTGAGCCGAATAATTGGAGCAGGGCTCTGATGCCCTGGGAAGGGAGTGCAACGTGAACAAAAATCCGGAAAATCGCATCAAGGAGGCGCTCCGGCTTGATGGGAATGCGTATATGCGCGAGCGGGGCATTACGCTCATCGAGTTGATGATAACGGTGGTCATTATCGCGATCCTGGCTGCGATTGCGTACCCGTCCTATACGCAATATGTCCTGAGGTCGCACAGGACTGCTGCGAAGACGGCCCTGCATGATATGGCGAGCCGCCAGGAACGATTCTTCTCGACGAACAATACCTATGCAACGACACTTGCACAATTAAACTACCCGGCGGGGGCCAGCGTGCCTATCCCCGACGCTAGCAGCCACTTCTATGATTTGAGCATCAGTGCAGCGAATGCGACGAGTTATACGCTTATAGCCACTTCTGCTGGCTCACAGCAAAATGATCTAGAGTGTGCAAACTTTACCCTGGATCAACTTGGAAGTCAGGGAATCACTGGTGGGACGGGCACGGCCCAAACCTGCTGGAGATGATGGACCGCTAGATAGTGTCGTCACGAGATAGCCAGCCAAAGTGTCAGGCAGCGAATCTGCACAGCAGCAACGAAGGAAGAGAGGTTCTTTGCATAGCGGGTGGCGATTCCCCTCCATCGCTTGAGATGCAGAAAGGCGTTCTCGACCAGATGTCTCAGTTTGTAGAGCGCCTTGTCGTATTCCCTCGGGTGCTTACGATTCTTGCGCGGCGGAATCACCACCCGTGCCCCTTGTTCTTCGGCCTTCGTCACGATCGTGTCGCTGTCGTAGCCTTTATCGGCAAGCAGGTATTCCATGCTGAATCCGTCAATCAACCTGTCAGCTTCCGCGCAATCTGCTCGGGTACCTTCCGTAACAACAACTCTGAGCGGCATACCATGCGCATCCACGGCCAGGTGTACCTTGGTGTTGAGCCCCCTTTTGTGCGGCTCATGCCCTGATTGCCCCCTCGTGCACCCGCCGCATGCGGATGAACCTTGCAATGGCTGGCGTCGATCATGAGCCATTCGTAATCCGGCTCGACAATGAGCTTTTCCAGCAACGACTCCCAAATGCCCTGATCGCGCCAGCGGCAGAAGCGCCGGTGGGTGTTTTTCCACCCCCCGTAGGAAGCGGGCAGATCCCGCCATGGCGCGCCCGTGCGAAGAATCCAGAACACGGCATTGATGAATTGGCGGTTATCTTGTGCGACCCCACCCCAAACCCCGGCTCGTCCCGGTAAATGCGGTTCGAGCAACTCCCAGTGTTTGTCTGATATGTCATGTCGATGAAGGGTTTCCGGCATTCGGTCATGAGATTTGTTGCGAAGAAGGTATTATGACATATCTCGTGACGACGGTATCTAGGAGAGTAGTTCTTTTGGCATAGGAAAGTTCACTTTCTCCAGCAAACCCTGCAGTGGAGCCACTTCGGTGGCCCCGAGCTTTTTCATGTGGTCGATGACTTCTTCGACGAGCACTTCGGGGGCCGAGGCGCCGGCAGAGATGCCGACACGTTGCCTGCCTTCGAGCCAGGCGGGGTCGATATCCGCTACACCATCCACGAGATAGGCCGGCACACCAAGATTCTCCGCCACTTCCCGCAAGCGGTTCGAGTTGGAACTGTTCGGCGACCCCACCACAATGACCACATCGCTTTCGGCGGCCAGCTTCTTGACCGCATCTTGCCGGTTCTGCGTGGCATAGCAGATGTCGTCTTTCTTCGGGCCGGTAATGTGTGGAAAACGTGCACGCAGGGCGTCGACCACGCGCGCGGCGTCATCAACCGATAGCGTGGTCTGGGTGACGTAGGCGAGCTTGTCGGGATCGGCAACCCGCAGGCTGGCGACGTCTTCCGGGGTCTCGACCAGGTACATGCCGCCATTCGACTGGCCTAGCGTGCCCTCGACCTCGGGGTGGCCTTTATGGCCGATCATCACGATCTCGAACCCCTTGTCGTGCATCTTGCTTACTTCGACGTGGACCTTGGTGACCAGCGGGCAGGTCGCGTCGAACACGTTGAGGCCACGTGCCTCGGCTTCGGCGCGCACGGCCTGCGAGACGCCGTGGGCGCTGAAGATGACGGTGGCGCCGACAGGCACTTCCGCCAGTTCCTCGACGAAGATGGCGCCCTTGGCCTTGAGGCCGTTGACGACGAAGGTGTTGTGGACGACTTCGTGTCGCACGTAGATGGGCGCGCCGAATTTTTCCAGCGCGCGCTCGACGATGGCGATGGCGCGGTCGACGCCAGCGCAGAAGCCGCGCGGGTTGGCGAGAAGAATGGTGGGGGTCATGAGGGTTGCCTTAGAGGATGCGGACGATTTCCACTTCGAATTCGATCGACAGATCGGCGAGCGGATGGTTGAAATCGACCTTCACCGCATCGCCGCCGATTTCCAGGATGCGGCCGGCCAGCGTCTGGCCGTTGGGCATGGTGAATTCGACCAGTTGATCGACGGCGAATTCCATGTCGGCGGGCAGGTCTGTTCCGGGCAGCGTCTGGACCAGGTCGGGCTGGCTGGCGCCGAAGGCCTGCCAGGGATCGAGCAGGAAGACGTGGCGTTCGCCGGGAGCGAGATCGATCAGCCACTGCTCCAGCATCGGCGCCAGGGTGCCGTCGCCAAGTGTGAGCGTCTCGGGTTCGGCATCGTCGAAGTTGGAAACGATATCGTCGCCGCCGCGCGGCCGCAGCGCATAGCGGAGCGCCAGGGTGTCGCCCATGGCAACGGTACGTGCGCTCATGGTTTGCTTGCCGGGACGCGCTTGCCGCGCAGGCTGTCCCAGATCAGCAGAACGGCGCCGACGGTGATGGCGGAATCCGCGACGTTGAAGGCGGGCCAGGCGAGGCCCCGGTAGTGGAAATACAGGAAATCCACCACGTGGCCGAGCGCGACGCGGTCGATCACGTTGCCGAGCGCGCCGCCGAGCACCAGCGCCAGTGCGAACGACAGATGCGGATCATGGGCATGGCGCTTCAGCAGGCGCACGATGACCACGGTCGCGACGATGCCCACCGTGATGAAGAACCAGCGTTGCCAGCCGCCCGCGTCGGCGAGGAAGCTGAATGCCGCGCCGGTGTTGTACACCAGCACCAGCGAAAAGAAGGGCAAAACCGGAATGGCTTCCTGGTAGTCGAGCGTGGACGTTACCCAGAACTTTGTCAGATGGTCGAGCACGATCACGGCCAGTGCGATGCCCAGCCATTTGCGCATGGCCGGATTAAGGAAATCAGGCATGGCTGCGTACCTCGCCTGCGCCAAACAGATTGGTGACGCAGCGGCCGCACAGGCCGGGATGGGCGGCCTCCGCATCGACGTCGTCGCGGTAATGCCAGCAGCGCTCGCATTTCTTCGCGGCACTCGGGGTGACCTCGATGCGATCGGCGGCGGCGGCCACCAGGCGCGCCTGTGAGGTGATGAGGACGAAGCGCAGATCGTCGCCCAGCGGCGCCAGCAGTGCCTGGGTATCCGCGCCGGCATGCAGGGTGACTTCGGCCTGCAGCGAGGAACCGATGCCACCGGCGACGCGCACGGTCTCCAGTTCCTTCTGTACCTCGGCACGCACTGCGCGGATGCGCGTCCAGCGTTCGAGCAGGCCGGCTTCATCGGCCTGGGCCGGCAGGTCGTGCCAGACATGCAGGAACACCGAATCGTTTTCACCGCCCATTGTGGAGCCCGTTCGCCCTGAGCTTGTCGAAGGGCCTTGTGTGTCGCTTGAGGGCTTCGACAGGCTCTGCCCGAACGGGGTTGAGGCTTCATTATTTCGGGGTGTCAGTTGCGCCCACACTTCCTCACCGGTGAACGACAGGATCGGCGCCATCCAGCGTACCAGCGCGTGGGTAATGTGAAACAGCGCATTCTGCGCGGCGCGGCGCGCGCGGCTGTCGGCGCCGCTGGTGTAGAGGCGGTCCTTCAGAATGTCCAGATAGAAACCGCCGAGATCTTCCGAGCAGAAGCCTTGCAGTTTCTGCACGATGAAGTGGAATTCGTGGGCGTCGTAATGCGTCTGCAATTCGCTTTGCAAGTGGCGTGTCAGGGCCAGCACGTAGCGATCGATTTCCAGCCAGTCCGCCACCGGCAACGCATGCGTCATGGGGTCGAAATCGGACAGGTTGGCGAGCAGGAATTTCAGGGTATTGCGAATGCGGCGATAGCTTTCCACCACGCGCTTGAGGATTTCATCCGAGATCGTCAGTTCGCCGGAATAATCGGTGGTCGCCACCCACAAGCGCAGGATGTCGGCGCCGTACTGGTCCATCACTTTCTGCGGCGAGACGACGTTGCCTTTCGACTTGCTCATCTTGTGGCCGCGGCCGTCGACCACGAAGCCGTGGGTCAGCAAAGCCTGGTAGGGCGCGCGGCCGTCGGTGGCGCAGCCGGTGAGCAGGCTGGACTGGAACCAGCCGCGATGCTGGTCCGAGCCTTCGAGATAGAGGTCGGCGGGATACGCGAGTTCGGGGCGGTGCTTCAGCACGCAGGCGTGGGTGACACCGGAGTCGAACCAGACGTCGAGTGTATGACCGGTCTTGTCGTAGTGCGCGGCATCGTCGCCCAGCAGTTCGACGGGGTCGAGCGCGAACCAGGCCTCGATGCCGGCCGCCTCGACGCGCTGGGCGACGGTTTCCAGTAGTTCCGCCGTGCGCGGATGCAGTGCGCCGGTTTCCTTGTGGGTGAAGAAGGGCATCGGCACGCCCCAGTTGCGCTGGCGCGAGACGCACCAGTCGGGGCGGTTCCTGATCATCGCCTCCAGCCGCGCGCGGCCCCACGCAGGAAAGAACTGCGTCGCATCGACCGCCTGCATGGCGCGCTCGCGCAAGGTATTTCCCTCGCCCGCAAGCGGGAGAGGGTGGCCCGCAGGGTCGGGAGAGGGCTGTGTGCTTGTGGAGGGGGCTGACGCGGTGCCGAGACCCTCTCCCCCGACCTCTCCCCCGCTTGCGGGGGAGGGGTGTAAATCCATGCCGATGAACCACTGTCGCGTCGCGCGAAAAATGATCGGCGTCTTGTGGCGCCAGCAGTGCGGGTAGCTGTGCTGCAGTGTTTCGTGGGCCAGCAGGTTGCCGCGGGCGGCGAGGGTGTCGATGATGAGCGGATTCGCCTGCCAGATGCTCATGCCGCCGACCAGCGGCACGCTGGCGTAGAAGCGGCCGTCGTCGCCCACCGGGTTATCCACTTTCAAGCCGTAGCGGCTGCCCACCACGTAGTCGTCGAGGCCGTGTCCGGGCGCGGTGTGCACCGCGCCGGTACCGGCATCGGCCGTCACGTGGTCGCCGACGATCACCGGTACCTGGCGTTCCTGGAAGGGGTGCCACAGCAGCGCGCCTTCGAGCGCCTGGCCGGTCGTGTGGGCGACGACTGCGGCGCCTTCGCTCAGGCCATATCGGGTGAGCGCAGTCTCGCGCAGGCTGTCGGCGAGAATCAGCAGGCCCCTGGCCGTGCGCACCAGCGCGTACTGGAAATCGGGATGCAGCGCCACCGCCTGGTTGGCGGGCAGCGTCCAGGGCGTAGTCGTCCAGATGACGAACTGAACCGGTTCGTCGATCGTCGCGATATCAAAACGTCGGGCGAGGTCGGCGCGGTCGGCCACGGCAAAGCCGACATCGATCGCGGGCGAAGCCTTGTCCTCGTACTCGACCTCGGCCTCGGCCAGCGCCGAGCCGCAATCGACGCACCAATGCACCGGCTTGGCGCCTTGATAAAGATAGCCGGCCTGCTGGATCTGACCCAGCACGCGCAAGGTGTCGGCCTCGAACTTGAAGTCCATGGTGCGATACGGATTCGCCCAGTCGCCCAGCACGCCGAGGCGGATGAAGTCGGTTTTCTGCCGTTCGATCTGCTCGGTGGCGTAGGCGCGGCACAGCTCGCGGAATTTCGCCGGGTCGATGTTTTTTCCGTGGGCCTTCTCGACCTGCAATTCGATCGGCAGGCCGTGGCAGTCCCAGCCCGGGACGTAGGGGGCGTCGAAGCCGGACAGCGTCCTGGCCTTGACGATGATGTCCTTGAGAATCTTGTTGACCGCGTGGCCGATATGGATGTCGCCGTTGGCGTAGGGCGGGCCGTCGTGCAGGATGAATGTCGGCCGCCCGGCCGCGGCCTTGCGGATCGCTTCGTAGCGTTTGTTCTCCTGCCAGCTTTTGACCCAGCCGGGCTCGCGTTTGGCGAGGTCGCCGCGCATGGGGAAGGGCGTATCGGGCAGGTTGAGGGTGCTTTTGTAGTCAGGCATGGTGTCCGGGTTTATTTGATCGTGGCCAGGAAATGTCTGGCGTGGTCGACATCGCGGCGGATCTGTGCGGCGAGACTGTCGAGGTCGGGATATTTCGCTTCGTCACGCAGCTTGTGCAGGAAGTCGACGCGCACGCGGCGACCGTAAATGTCGGCATTGAAATCGAACAGGTGCACTTCGAGCACGGGAACGGCGTCCGCGCCCTTGACGGTCGGGCGTTTGCCCAGGCTTGCCACGCCCGGCAGCGGCGCTCCGTTGAGGCCATAGAGTCTGACGGCGAAGATTCCCATCAACGGTGGCCGGTTGTGCCGGAGCTGGATGTTGGCGGTGGGGAAGCCGATGTCGCGCCCCAGCTTGTCGCCGTGCACCACGCGTCCGGAGATGCTGTAAGGCTGGCCCAGCAGGTGCGCTGCATGGTCGAGTTCGCCGGCGGCCAGCGCCGTGCGGATGGCCGTCGAGGACGCGCGCTCGCCCGCGACCGTCACGGTGGGCAGCGACTCGACGTCGAAACCGAAGGTCCTGCCCATTTCTTTCAGCAGGGAAAAATCGCCCGCGCGTCTGGCGCCGTAGCGGAAATCATCGCCCACCAGCACATAGTGCGCCTGCAGGGTCCGGCCCAGCACCTGCTCGATGAAGGTTTCGCTGGACAGCGCCGAGAACGCGCGGTCGAAGCGGAACACGTGCAGCCGGTCGATCCCCAGCCGCTGCAGATGTTCGGCTTTTTCGCGCAGGCTGGACAGGCGCGGCGGCGCCTGTTCGGGGGAAAAGAATTCGCGTGGATGCGGCTCGAAGCTCAGGACGCAGCTTGGCAGGCCGCGCGCGTGCGCCGCGTCGCGCAGACGGGTGAGCATGGCCTGATGTCCGAGGTGCAGGCCGTCGAAGTTGCCGATGGTGACTGCATGGGGCATGCCGAGGGGATGAAAGCCGTGGGTGATGCGCATTGCGGGCGGGGCGCCGAAAAGGGCTTATTCTAGCCGATTCAGGTCTTGACCGTCCGCTGCCGGCCATGCGCGGCAAGCGTTATTCCGCGGCGCGGCGGACGAATTGACGTGGACGGAAGCCCATCAGCGCAAGCGCTGAAAAATACAGCGCGACACCGCCGCCGACCAGCAGCGCCAGCCGCGCCAGCCTTTGGTAGGAGTGGGCGTCCAGCCACCACTGTGTTTCGCCCATGGTGAAGTAGAGTGCCGCCGCCATCAGCGACACCGCCAGCAGCACCCGCAGGAAATACGCGGCCCAGCCCGGTTGCGGCCGGTAGATCTGATGCTTCTTCAGCAGATGCAGCAGGATGCCGGCGTTGAGGCAGGCGGCCAGCCCGATCGACAGCGCCAGTCCGGCGTGGCCGAGCGGGCCGATGAAGGCCAGGTTCATCAACTGGGTGGCGATGAGCGTGAAGATGGCGACCTTGACCGGCGTGCGGATATTCTGCCGCGCGTAGAAGCCAGGCGCCAGCACCTTGACCAGGATCAGCCCGACCAGGCCGAGGCTGTAGGCCACCAGGGCACGCTGGGTCATGGCGACGTCATGGGTGTCGAATGCGCCGTAGTGGAACAGCGTGGTGATGAGCGGTACGGCCAGTACCGCCAGCGCGGCGGCGGAAGGCAGCGCAAGCAGCAAGGTGAGCCGCAGGCCCCAGTCGAGCAGCTTCGAATATTCGGCCGGCGAGTCATCGGCATAATGCTTGGCCAGGCTGGGCAGCAGGATGGTCCCCAGCGCCACGCCCAGCATGCCGGTGGGGAATTCCATCAGGCGATCGGCGTAATACAGCCACGACACGCTGCCGGTGGCGAGGAAGGAGGCGAAGATGGTGTTGATGAGCAAGCTGATCTGCGCCACCGATACGCCGAGCGTGGCGGGCGCCATCAGCCGCAGGATCCGGTGGACGCCCGGGTCATTGATGTGTCGCGTGGGGCGCGGCAGCATGCCGATTTTCATCAGGTGCGGCAGCATCCATGCAAGCTGCAGCACGCCGCCCAGCGCGACACCCCAGCCCAGCGCCAGGACCGGCGGGTCGAAATACGGGGCCAGCCACAATGCCGCGCCGATCATGGCCACGTTCAGCAGGGTCGGCGCGAACGCCGGAACCGAAAACTTGCTGTAGGTGTTGAGCACGCCGGCCGCCAGCGCCACCAGCGAAATGAAGACGATATAGGGAAAGGTGATGCGCAGCAGGGTGACGGTAAGCGTGAATTTTTCAGGGTCGGTGCGAAACCCCGGTGCGCTGACATAGGCCACCCACGGCGCGCCTGCAATGCCCAGCAGGGTCACGACGACCAGCGCCAGCGTGAGCGCGGTGCTGACCTGGTTGACCAGGACGTGGGTGGCGTCGTGGCCCTTGCGGGTCTTGTATTCGGCAAGAATGGGGACAAAGGCTTGCGAGAACGCGCCTTCGGCAAACAGTCGCCGCAGCAGGTTGGGAATCTTGAAGGCGACGAAAAAGGCGTCCGTGAACATCCCGGCGCCGAACACGCGGGCGATGATGGTGTCGCGCACGAATCCCAGGATACGGGAGAGCAGGGTCATGCTGCTGACCGCAGCGAGAGCTTTGAGTAGGTTCATGGGGGCGCGTATTTTGCGCGCATTGTGCGGGGTGCCGCGCCGCGCTGCAACTCCATTCGCCGCGCACTTGATTTTTTGTCGCGTTGTCCCGTACAATCGCGGGCTTTGGTGGGTTTGTCCCGTACACGGCGGGGTGCCTGCGACGATTAAATCTGCCCCGCGCTGGATGCGGGGTCTACAGGAGCAGAATATATATGGCGAACTCCGCCCAGGCGCGCAAGCGCGCACGTCAAGCCAGCGCCCAGCGCGACAAGAACATGAGCCAGCGTTCCGAACTCCGCACCGCGATCAAGAAAGTGCGCAAGGCCATCGAGGCGGGCGACAAGGCTGCGGCACAGCAGGTTTTCCAGGCGTCCGTGAGCGTGATCGACAGCATTGCCGACAAGAAAATCGTCCACAAGAACAAGGCTGCGCGCCACAAGAGCCGTCTGTCCCTGGCTGTCAAGAGCATGGCTTGAGCATCGATGCTGCCGGATTGATTTCGTGCCACACCGATAAAAAACGCCGCGCCTTGCGGCGTTTTTTATCGGCGATCCCCGGTTAATCCCCGTTTTCTGTGAGGAGTTCGTTGCTCTCGGCGAATGCCTGCAGGAAACGGTAGGCGCCGGGATCGGCTGCCTTGAGTTTTTTATTGACCACCACGCAGCGGATGCCTTCCAGCGTGGTGGGTTGCACATACGGCGAGTAGTTCATGCGGTTGTTGGGATCGATGACTGAAAACACGCATGCCAGGCGGTCGGCCCAGTCGCTCGGACGAAAACGCGAGCCCTTGCCGGTGAGGCCGCGAATAATGAAGGGAGCGTCATCCATGGAGAGGCGAGTGGTCAATTCTGGAACGACGGATTTTAGCATGCGGGGTACCGGGTGCCGGGCGGCTTTCATCGCCTCCCGAACCAATACCCTGTTGCCGATTCCGATGTTGTTCTGCATGGCGAGCGGGTGCTCTCACCGTGCGCTTTTCGGCCTATAATCAAGGCGCTGCATGACAAGCACGGCGGCTTTGGCCGCCGTTTTCTATTTTTCCATTTCGCTGTTCCATCCAACACGTGGCGCAGCTATTTCAGGACAGCCTGATTGAGGACTGCCATGACGACACATTTGATGAATACCTATAACCGCCAGCCCGTTGCGTTCGTGCGTGGCGAGGGTGCCTATCTGTGGGATGAGACCGGCAAACGTTACCTCGATGCGGTCGCTGGCGTGGCGGTGAACGGCCTGGGCCATGCGCATCCCAAACTGGTGAAAGCCATCAGCGAACAGGCTGCGTCGCTGATTCACTCGTCCAACCTGTACCGCGTGCTGCGCCAGGAGGAACTGGCCGACAAACTGTGCGAACTGTCGGGCATGGACCGTGCCTTCTTCTGCAATTCAGGCTGCGAAGCCAACGAGGCGGCGATCAAGCTGGCGCGTCTGTACGGCCACGGCAAGGGGATCGAGGTGCCGACTATCATCGTGATGGAAAAGGCCTTTCACGGCCGCACCATGGCGACGCTGACCGCGACCGGGAGCCGCAAGATCCAGGCCGGATTCGAGCCGCTGCTGACGGGCTTCGCGCGGGTGCCGTTCAACGATCTGGACGCGATCCGCCATGTCGCCGAGCACAACAAGAGCGTGGTCGCGGTGCTGCTCGAAACGGTGCAGGGCGAGGGCGGCATCAACGTGCTGCCGGCGGAATACCTCGCCGGGCTGCGGCAGATCTGCGACGCGCACGGTTGGCTGTTGATGCTGGACGAAGTGCAGACCGGCGTCGGCCGCACCGGCACCTGGTTCGGCTTCCAGCATTCGGGCGTGCAGCCGGACGTGATGGCGCTGGCCAAGGGGCTCGGCTCGGGCGTGCCGATCGGCGCTTGCCTCGCGCGCGGCGCGGCGGCCGAGGTGTTCCAGCCAGGCAATCATGGCTCCACCTTCGGCGGCAATCCGCTGGCGTGCGCGGCGGCGTTGGCGACGCTGCAGGCGATCGAGGAAGAGAAACTGCTCGACAACGCGCGGGTGCGCGGCGAGGCCATCCGTAGCGGGCTGCGGCAGGCGCTGACCGGCGTGCGCGGCGTGCTCGACATCCGCGGCGAGGGCATGATGATCGGCATCGAGCTCGACCGCTCCTGCGGCGAGCTGGTCGGCGTGGCGCGCGACGCCGGCGTGCTGATCAACGTTACCGCCGATACGGTCATCCGCCTGGTGCCGCCGCTGATTTACGGCGCCGCCGAGGTCGATGCGCTGGTCGCGGCGCTGTCCGGTGTCGTCAGACACTATCTGCAGCAGGCGGCGTGATGCTCAGGCATTTCCTGCAATTCAAGGATCTGTCGCGCGACGAACTGCTGTATCTGTTCGAGCGTGCGCGGCTGATCAAGTCGCGCTTCAAGCGCTACCAGCCTTACCATCCGCTGATCGACCGCACGCTGGCGATGATTTTCGAGAAAAGCTCGACCCGCACCCGGCTCTCGTTCGAGGCGGGGATGCATCAGCTCGGCGGCACGGCGATCTATCTCAACACGCGCGACACCCAGCTCGGGCGCGGCGAGCCGGTCGAGGACGCCGGCGAGGTCATTTCGCGCATGGTCGACATCGTGATGATCCGCACCTTCGAGCAGGACATCATCGAGCGCTTCGCTTCGCATTCGCGGGTGCCGGTGATCAACGGGCTGACCAATGAATACCACCCGTGCCAGATCCTCGCCGACATCTTCACCTTCATCGAGCATCGCGGCTCGATCCACGGCAAGACCGTGGCATGGATCGGCGACTCCAACAACATGTGCAACACCTGGCTGCAGGCCGCCGAAGTGCTTGGCTTCAACGTGCACGTGTCGACGCCGCCCGGTTACGAGGTCGAGCCGGAACGTGCGGGCCTGTACGGCACCGACCACTTCGAGAGCTTTGCCGACCCGATGGACGCCTGTCGCGGCGCCGATCTGGTGACCACCGACGTGTGGACCAGCATGGGCTGGGAGGCTGAGAACGACGCGCGCCTGAAGGCCTTCGCCGACTGGCAGGTCGACGCCGACATGATGGCGGTGGCGAAATCCGATGCCGTCTTCATGCATTGCCTGCCGGCCCACCGTGGCGAGGAGGTCACCGCCGAGGTGATCGACGGCCCGCAGTCGGTGGTGTGGGACGAGGCCGAAAACCGTCTGCACGTGCAAAAAGCCCTGATGGAATACCTGCTGCTCGGCAAGATCGAAAGCTGACACTTTTCCCTAGCCCCTAGCCCCTAGAAATGAACATCGCCTACTTCAAGGACATGGACTCGCTCTATGTCGAACTCAGTCCCGAGAACCCCGCCCAGGCGTGGGAAATGCACGCGGGCATCGTGCTCAACCTGTCGGAGGACGGCCGCGTCGTCGGCATCGAGATCGAGAAGGCGGGCCTCGCCACCAACCTCGATATCCTGAAAATCGGCGGCTTCCCTGGCCACGTCGAGATCATCGACAAGAATCAATCCGGCTCCACCCACTGAACACACACACCATGAGCGACATCAAGAAAGTAGTACTCGCCTACTCTGGCGGCCTCGACACCTCGGTTATCCTGAAATGGCTGCAGGACACCTATCAATGCGAAGTCGTCACCTTCACTGCCGACCTCGGCCAGGGCGAGGAACTCGAACCGGCGCGGCAGAAGGCGCTGAAATTCGGCATCAAGCCCGAGCAGATCTACATCGACGACCTGCGCGAGGAATTCGTGCGCGATTTCGTCTTTCCGATGTTCCGCGCCAACACCGTGTACGAGGGCGAATACCTGCTCGGCACCTCGATCGCGCGGCCGCTGATCGCCAAGCGACTGATCGAGATCGTCAACGAAACCGGCGCCGACGCCATCTGCCACGGCGCCACCGGCAAGGGCAACGACCAGGTGCGCTTCGAACTCGGCGCCTACGCGCTGAAGCCCGACGTCAAGGTGATCGCGCCGTGGCGCGAGTGGGATCTGTTGTCGCGCGAGAAGCTCTTGAATTACGCCGAGACGCACGGCATCCCCATCGACATGAAGCACCGCCAGGGCGGCTCGCCGTACTCGATGGACGCCAACCTGCTGCACATCTCCTACGAAGGCCGCCACCTGGAGGATCCCAATGCCGAGGCCGAGGAGGACATGTGGCGCTGGACCGTGTCGCCGGAGCAGGCGCCGGATGCGGCTGAATACCTCGAACTGACCTACGCGAAAGGCGACGTCGTCGCGATCGACGGCCAGAGCATGCGCGCGCACGAAGTGCTGGCGAAGCTCAACGAACTCGGCGGCAAGCACGGCATCGGCCGGCTCGACTTGGTGGAAAACCGCTACGTCGGCATGAAGTCGCGCGGCTGCTACGAAACCCCCGGCGGCACCATACTCCTCAAAGCCCACCGCGCGATTGAGTCGATCACGCTCGACCGCGAAGTCGCGCATCTGAAAGATGATCTGATGCCGCGCTACGCCAGCCTGATCTACAACGGCTACTGGTGGGCGCCCGAGCGGAGGGCTTTGCAAGTGCTGATCGACCATACCCAGCAGCACGTCAACGGCACGGTACGGCTCAAGCTCTACAAGGGCAACGTCATCGTCGTCGGTCGCGATTCGAAGACCGATTCGCTGTTCGACTCGACCATCGCTACTTTCGAGGACGACGCCGGCGCCTACGATCAGAAGGACGCGGGCGGCTTCATCAAGCTCAACGCGCTGCGCATGCGCATCGCCGCCAAACTCGACGCACGGAGAAAATAAGCATGTCCCAGTTCGACAATGTCGCGGTCGTCAAGCAGGCCAACGTCTATTTCGACGGCAAGTGCGTCTCGCACACCGTGCAGTTTCCCGACGGCACCAAAAAATCAGTCGGCGTGATCCTGCCGGCCACGCTGACCTTCAATACCGGCGCGCCGGAAATCATGGAAACCGTTGCCGGCAGTTGCCGCTACAAGCTGCAGGGCGGCGACTGGAAAACCTGCCATGCCGGCGAATCGTTCAAGGTGCCGGGCAATTCCAGCTTCGACATCGAAGTCGCCGGCGAGCCGTATCACTACGTCTGCCATTTCGGTTAAGACTCGCCATGACCACCGTCACCGTCGTCAGGAAGGCAGGCCGCATCGCGATCGCGGCCGACACGCTGACGAAATGGGGCGGCGGCAAGGAGTCCGCCGCCTACGTGGCGAACCACGAGAAGATCATTCGCGTCGGCGACAGCCTGGTGGCGATCACCGGGTCGGCGACGATGAAGCTGATCCTGGCGGATTATTTCTCCGGGCTGGACGCGCCGCCGTCACTCGATTCGGTCGCGAATATATTCGGTGTATGGAACACCCTGCACGCGGCGCTGAAGGAGCAGTATTACCTGCAACCGGGCGAGGACAAGGACGACGAACTGGAATCCAGCCGCATGGACGTGCTGATCGCCAACCCGCGCGGCATTTTCGGCGTGGCGGCGCACCGCACGGTGCAGGAGTTCACGAAGTTTTATGCCTATGGCAGCGGTAGCCCCTATGCGCTGGGCGCGATGTACGCGGCGTATCGCGCGCCCTCGCTCGACGCCGAGGCGGTGGCGCGGCTGGGGGTGATGGCGGCAGCCGAGTTCCACGACGAATCGGGGCTGCCGGTGCAGTCATTCAGTTTCGACGTCGCGTAGCGACACGTTCGCACCCTCTCCCGCAGGCGGGAGATAATGCAGCGACTTGCCCGCTTGCGGGCTTAGTCGATTGCTTAGTAGTCCCATCAGGGTTGGGGAGAGGGAGTTTATGGAGGATTTACGCCATGCCGAGTTTTGACATCGTGTCCGAGGTCGACAAGCAGGAAGTGCGCAACGCGGTCGATCAGGTCAACAAGGAAGTGTCCACGCGTTTTGATTTCAAGGGCTCCGATGCCCGCGTCGAACAGGCCGACTACGTGCTGACGGTCTATGCCGACACCGACTTCCAACTCGACCAGGTGCAGGACATCCTGGCGCAGAAGCTCGCCAGGCGCAGCGTCGATGTGAAGTGTCTGGACATCGGCAGCGTTGAAAAAGTCTCGGGCAACAAGGTCAAGCGCAGCGTGACGGTGAAGACCGGCGTCGAGACCGAACTGGCGAAGAAGATCGTCAGATGCATCAAGGACAGCAAGCTCAAGGTGCAGGCCAGCATCCAGGGCGACAGCGTGCGCGTATCGGGCGCCAAGCGCGACGTGCTGCAGGACGCCATCGCGCTGGTGCGCAAGTCCATCACCGATTTTCCGCTGCAGTACCAGAATTTCCGCGACTGATTGAGGGAATGCGCATGGCCAAGGTTCTTGTCCCCCTGGCGGATGGCTGCGAGGAACTCGAAGCCGTCACCATCATTGATTTACTGCGTCGCGCGGACATCGAGGTCGTATCGGCAGGGCTCCAGGCGGGCGTCATCCGCGCCAGCCGTGGCGTTCAGCTCGTGCCTGACGTGACGCTGGACGTTGCCCTGCAGGACGACTACGACATGGTGGTGCTGCCCGGCGGTATGCCGGGTGCGGCGAATCTGAAAGCCGACGCCCGCATTCTCGCGCTGCTTGAAAAAATGGCCGCTGCGGGGAAATATACCGCAGCCATTTGCGCGGCACCCATGGTGCTTGCCGAAGCGGGTGTGCTGGAGGGTAAACAGGCCGCTGCGTATCCTGGTTTCCTTGATGATCGGCCCGGCGTCGTGGTCAGCACGGCGGCCGTGGTGCAGGACGGCAAGGTGCTGACTTCACGCGGTCCGGGTACGGCGATGGAGTTTGCGCTGGCGCTGGTGGAAACGCTGATGGGAGCCGCCAGGCGTCAACAGGTCGAGGCCGCCCTGCTCAGGCCGTAGTCTGCCTGCACCGCCGTTGTTATCATTCACGACATACCGAGTACGCAGTTCAACTGGAGCCGCCATGCAGATTCGCGAAATTCTCACACTCAAAAGCGACACCATTTACAGTATCGCGCCGACCGATTCGGTCGCAAGCGCCGTCGAAAAGCTGGTCAGCCTGGGGGTCGGTTCACTGGTCGTGCTCAAGAATGGCAAGATGGTCGGATTCCTGACCGAGCGCCACATCGTGCAGGGGATGGCCAGGCAGGGTCCCGCTCTCGAGAATGTCGAAGTCAGCGCCATCATGGCCACCGAACCGGTGGTGGCCAGCGCAGACGACTCGATCGACTATGCGCGTGACGTGATGACCAAGTCGCACATCAACCATTTGCCGATCATGGACGGCAACCGTCTGATCGGCATCATGTCCTTCCACGACGTGGCGCGTGCCTGTCTCAAGGAAGCCAATTTCGAGAACAGCCTGTTGAAACGCTACATCAAGCACTGGCCGGAGTAGGGCGGTCTCGTTTGACCCAACCACCCCCCGCTTGCGGGGGAGGGCGCAAACGTGATGCCCACACCGATCAACGGATCGACTCGATGTCGATCGTCTTTTCCAGAATCTTCGGCACGATCAGCGCATAACCCTGCTGCTGCCAGTACGCCAGCTCGGTGATGGCGTTGGGCACGACCTCGATGAAGTCCTGGAAGTCCTCCAGCCGGTAGCCAAAATCCGCAGCGGCCTGGCCGCATACCTTGAACTTCACGCCAAGATTGGCGTAGTAACGCATGCGATCGACTGCATCCTGGTACTGCGCCTCATTTTTCTTCGCCACCGTCACGATCTCGTTGCCGTGGATCACGACGACGATGTTCAGGTCCTCGGGTGAATAGTTGTAAGGCGCTTCCATCAAGGGATTCATCAGCGAGCGCACCCAGTACAGCGCACTGCCGATCTTCTGCGGGTGGTCCAGGTAGAACTCGAACACGACCTTGGCTGGGGCGTACGGCGTCGCCACCCATTTCCCGGCTGCGTGCAGCGGCGCCATCACGCCTAGCCACAACAGCATCAACAGGGTCAGTGCAGGTTTCATGATGCGCTCCTAACTGTGTCGATCGATGCCTGGTTTATAGGCGCTGGGCGGCGTTTTGCTGCAGCCGGCGGAGGGTCAGGAAAAGCTGCAGCCGAGCCGGATCGATGTCACCGGTCGCTGCTGCTTCCTGCAGCCGGCAGCCCGGCTCGGTTTCGTGTCTGCAGTCGCGGAAACGACACTGCCCGAGAAACGGCCGGAACTCGATGAAAGCCTGTGCCAAAGCGCCGGCATCCAGGTGCTGCAGGGCGAATTCCTGCAGACCGGGCGAGTCGATCACCGCCGAATCGGCATCCAGCCGGTGCAGGCGGGTGTGGGTGGTGGTGTGGCGCCCGCTGTCGAGCGCCTCGGAATACTCGGCGGTGATCGCATCGGCACCTGGAAACAGTGCGTTGATGAGCGTCGACTTGCCCATCCCGGACTGGCCGATCAGCAGCGTGGTGTGGCCATGCAGGGCAGGCCGCAGCGGTGCCACATCGGCCAATGCCGACAGGATGACGAGCGGGTAGCCAAGCCGGGTGAGCAGATTCAGGCGTTCGCGCGCCGCCGGTGTTTCCGGCAGGTCGGCCTTGTTGAGGATCAGCAGGCTGGCAATGCCCTGATCTTCGGCGGCCAGAACACAGCGCTGAACCAGTTCCATCGAAAAACTCGGCCGCGCCGCGACCACGACCGCCAGTTGGGTGACGTTGGCGGCGATGGCCTTGGATTTGAAGGCGTCGGAGCGGTACAGCAGGCTGGTACGGGGGAGCACCCCCTCGATTACGCCGGCATCACGGTCGCGCCGGATCTCGACGCGATCGCCGCACACCACGTGCAAATGGCGGCCTTTTACCTGACAGGACAGATCACCGTCGACGGTCGCGACAATGAAGCGGCGGCTGAAAGCTGCGACGACCTGGCCAGTCAGGGGGGCATATTCAGAGTTCAAACAGCATGTCGATCTTGGCTGCGCAGATGAAATCGTTCTCCGATAGACCGCCGATGGCATGGGTCCAATATTCGACCTTGACCGTGTTGTAGCCGACGATCAGGTAGGGATGGTGGTCTTCGCGATGCGACACCCACATCGCGGCATTGGTGAAGGCCTGCGCGTGGTAGTGGTTCTTGAAGGTGTATTCCTTGGTGATCTTGACGCCATCACGCTGCCAGCCGACAAGGCCTTTCAACAGCGGCGCCACCTGCGCGTCGGTCAGCGGCGCGACGCCCCCTTCGCAGGGCGTGCATTTCTTGCGTACGAGTTCTTCGACAATGGTGGTCATGGCAGGAATCCTTACTTGAATTTGTAATATTGCTGATTGAGATAGGCGGCGACGTTCAACTCGTCCTCCGGAAACCAGCCGGTACCGGTATTGGTGTTACAGACGGAAATACGGGCAGCGAGTTGCTGCGCGGTTTTGACCTTGCGATCGGCGCGTGTGTACATCTTGCTGCCGTCGCCGCCGACCATGCTGACATGGCAACTGATGCAGGCCTTGTCATGCAGGGTCTTGCCGATCCTGGGGTCACCCTTGGCAAAGGGCGCGGCGTGGACACTGCCGGCCAGCAGGGCGCCACAGAGTAGTGCGGTCAGGGTTCTCATGCGGTCTCCTTGTGGGGTATCCAATCATTATCGTCATTGATTCGCCATTGCGCCAGCGCCGGACGCATCGTATGCGAAAATGACCGCCTGTTTTTCGAAGGAACCTTGAGATGGCCCTGAACCCCACGCATCTGCTCTGGCTCGATATGGAAATGACCGGCCTGTCGCCCGACACCGACCGCATTATCGAACTCGCCATCGTCGTCACCGACGCCGATCTCAATACCGTGGCCGAGGGCCCGGTGCTGGTGGTGCATCAGCCCGACGAGGTGATGAATGCCATGGACAGCTGGAACAAGGGCACACATGGAAAATCCGGACTGATCGATCGCGTCAAGGCCTCGCAGCTGAACGAAGCCGGGGTCGAGGCACAGATACTGGAATTCGTGAAACAGCACGTGCCCGCCCGCACCTCGCCGATGTGCGGCAACTCGATCTGCCAGGACCGCCGCTTCATGGCGCGCTACATGCCGCAGCTCGAAGCGTTCTTCCATTACCGCAATCTGGACGTCAGCACCTTGAAGGAACTGGCCAGGCGCTGGCGTCCCGGACTCTCCGAGGCCTTCAAGAAATCCAACCGGCACGAGGCGCTGGCCGACATCTACGAATCCATCGACGAGATGAAGTACTACCGCGAGCACTTCATCCGCGCGGAATAAAAAAAGCGGCCGGTCGGCCGCTGAGGAGGAGACAAGCGTGAATCTCGTGGAATGATTCTCGAAATCGGCTGACATCCTGGATGGACCGCCGTCACCGGCGGTTCCGTGCAAAGCATCAGGGCTTGATGTAGACGTAACCTTCTCTGGCCTGCAAGCGGGCCAGTTCAGCCACCCCGGACGGTACCACTCTGGCTTCCATGATGACGTCATCCGAGCCCAGCTTGCGGGAGTGGAGCGTGTTGTTGCAGACGCGGAAGTCGACCCCGCGATTCTTCAGCGCGGCGACCTGGGATTCAAAATCGCCCTTGTCATCCTTGGCGTCGTTGAGCAGGAAATCGATCCCCTTGCCGTGAGCCACCACCACGATCCGGTCGGTCGGGCTGGCGTTGAGCTCGTTGTTGATATTGTTCATGGCGGCCCGGGCGACAGAGGCATCGTTGATGTGGTAGATGACTTTTACCACGTCGGAGGCGGCGGGGGCGGCGGCTTCAGCCTGGGGCGAGGCGTGAGCCATCGGAGCGCAAGCCAGCAACAAGGCGGCAAGCAGCGGGGCGAACGTGCGGGTCATAGAGGTCTCCTGATCGGGTTATGAATAAGGCTTTATCGGGCAAGCCTGTCAGGTAGGACGGACCTACTGGAACGCTTATTCCATTCCGGAGCACGCTTTTTTCTGGAATAAAAGGACTATCTTTCCCGTCAACCGGACATGATCATGCTCAGCCGCCTTCTTTTTGGCCCGTCTCGCCCAGGTATCGAAGCCTTGCGCCCGCTGCTCTACCGGATCGCCTTCGCCTGGTGCCATGATGCCGCGCTGGCGGACGATCTGGTTCAGGAAGCGCTCTCCAAGGGGTGGAAGCGGCGCGCCCAGTTGCGCGACGAGGCCGCGCTGAAGGCATGGATGGTATCGATCATGAACCACTGCTGGCTCGATCACTTGCGCAGCCGGCGCGACTTCGACGACATCGAGGACTGGCAGGACGAACTTGAGTCTGCCGCCGATGCCCCCGAGGTGCGCTGCGATCGCGAGCGGGTGATCGCCTGCGTGCGCGAGGCCGTGGCGCGCCTGCCGTTGGGCCAGCGCCAGGTGCTGACGCTGGTCGACCTGGAGGAATTCAGTTATGCCGACGTGGCTGCGATCCTGGACATCCCGGTCGGTACCGTGATGAGCCGCCTGTCGCGTGCGCGCGCATCCCTGAAAAGTCTGCTGAACCCCGCGCTGCAACAGTCGGCGGTGCAGCCGCTGCTGAGGAGGGTCAAATGAAACACGTTGTGTCGGATGAGAGGCTGCATGCGTTCATCGATGGTGAACTCGATGTGGCCGAGAGCGAAACGCTGATCGCGCGGATGCAGCAAGACCCGGTGTTGGCACAGCGCGTCTGTGCACTGCGCAACCTGCGCAGCATGGTCAGGCTGGCGTATGCCGAGCCGCCGGTTGTCGGCGCCCGGCCATCCGTGCATCGCCGCCGCTGGATGCAACGTTGCGCATTCGGCTGTCTCGTGCTGCTGGTCGGTTTGAGCGGTGGCTGGGCTTTACGTGGCGTGGCATGGCAGGCAAGCGTCACGCAGCCTGCCGTGGTTCCGGATGGGTATCGGACGGTCAGCCTGGCGCGCGAAGCCGACCCCGATCGCATCATCCTGCATATCGACAGTGCGGCGCCGGAGAAGATGCGCGCGGCGCTGGATCGGGCCGATCAGTTGCTGGACGACGCGGACCGGCAGGGACGCACCATGCAGCTTGAGGTCATCGCCAACAGCCATGGCCTCGATCTTCTGCGCGCCGGTCAGAGTCCTTACGCAGAACGTATCGCCCGCATGAGTCGGCGCCATGCGAACCTGCAGTGGGTGGCGTGCGGCCAGACGATTGCCCGTATCACCGGCGAGGGCCAGAAAGTGGAGTTGCTGCCCGCCGCCCGGACGGCCCCCTCTGCCATCGGCGAAATCATTACGCGGCTCCAGCAAGGCTGGACCTATGTCCAGATTTAAGCGCGAAACCGTTCTTGCCGTCCTGCTGCTGTTCCTGCTGTTGCCCGCACAGGCGAGCGCAGCCCCGCTGGTCAATCAACTCGCCGATCATCCGTCGCCCTATCTGGCTTTGCATGGCCACGATCCAGTGGCCTGGCAGGAATGGAACGCCGCCACGATTGCGCGGGCGCGACACGAAAACAAGCTGTTGTTCGTTTCGGTCGGTTATTTCGCCTGCCACTGGTGCCACGTCATGCAGCGCGAGAGCTACCAGAACCCGCAGATTGCGGCCTTGCTCAATCGCGACTTCATTCCGGTCAAGGTCGACCGCGAGCTCAACAGCGGGCTCGACGATGCCCTGCAAACATTTTCCGCTCGCCTTCAGGGCGTGGCGGGCTGGCCGCTGAATGCCTTCGTGACGCCGGAAGCGTATCCGGCGTTCACGGTCCTGTACGTGCCGCCGGACGCATTCCGTACGCTGTTGACCCGGCTTGCCACGCGCTGGCAATCGGATCGGGCCGGTATTCGCCAGCTGGCGCGGCGGGCTGCGCCTCCGCCGGGTACGCGGCCAGCGGACGAAGCGCTGACTGCGGCGCGCAGCAAGCAGGCCTGGGAACGCTTCATGGCCGGTGTGTGGCAGGAGGCCGACAGTCTGCATGGCGGTTTTGGCCAGGTCAGCAAATTTCCCATGGCGCCGCAATTGAGCGCCTTGCTGGATCGCCAGGCGCAGCAACCTGACGCCAGGCTGGACGAATTCCTGCGTCTGACATTCGACCAGATGGCGGCGCGCGGCATGCGGGACCACATAGGCGGCGGGTTTTTCCGTTATACCGTCGATCCCGACTGGGATACGCCGCATTTCGAAAAAATGCTCTATGACAATGCGCACCTGTCCATGCTGTATCTGCGCGCCGCAACGGTACTGGAACAACCCCGTTATCGCGAGATTGCCCGCAGTACGCTCGGGTTCATGCAGGATGCATTACAGGATACGCAGGGCGGCTTCTACAGCAGCACGTCGGCGGTCGACGCAGCCGGACAGGAAGGCGCCACGTATCTGTGGACAAGCGATGAACTGAAGGCACGCCTGCCCCCCGCGGTATACGCGGCGGTCCGCCGGGTGTGGCGCCTTGATGCGCCGCCGGGTTTCGATGCGGGCTACCTGCCCGCTGAATATGTCCCCCCCGCAGCGGACGAACGTCCGTTGCTGGTGGAAGCCGCGCGCATCCTGTATCCCGTCAGGCGCCTGCGCAGCCTGCCCAGGGACGACAAGCTGAATGCCGGCCTCAATGGCCTGGCGCTATCGGCCTTCAGTCAGGCCATACAGCTGGATCCGGCCTATCGTCAGGACGCCGACCGATTGCAGCATTTTCTGTTGACGCGGCTGACCCGGAACGGACAACTGATGAAGGCCATGGCGCATGGCCGGATCCTGCCGCATGCCGAACTGGAGGATTATGCCTATGTGGTACAGGGCTTGCTCGATCATGCCGAAGCCACCGGCAACGCGTAGTCACGTGTACGCGCACGGCAATTCGCACGCACTGCGTGGAAGCTGTTCTGGAATCCGCAGGGCTGGAAACGTGAGGCGCAGCCCTTGCTGGCAACGTTGCAGGCCAGTCCGGCGCTGGACGATGGCGCGCTGTATTCGCCATCCGATGTGCTCATTCTGGCCAGTCTGCGCTTGCGTGATCCCGCATTGAGCCGGCTGGCGTGCAGCGCCGCACGCTGGCGTCTGCCGGCGATGGAACAGGACCCTTACGCCTATCCCACGCGCGTGCGCATGCTGGCGCAGGCGTTGCCGGACTCGTGCCGCGAACCGGACATGGCGCGGAACGAATGAAAAAATGGGGGTCTTCGTCAGATCAGGCGCAGACCCGAGCTGTATGGGCCCTACGGTCTTTGCGTGGGCTCTGCCACGCGCTGCGCAGGGCGCCGCCCAACCTGGATGTTCAGATTCAGCGACTGCTGTTTACGCGCCACGGTCAGCCGTGCCTCGTCGCCAGGTTTCAGGGCGGCAATCAGATTGAGCAGCGACGCCGAATCCGTCACGGCGTGCCCGTTGACGGCCAGAAGGATGTCGCCCGGGTGTACCCCGCCGACGTCGGCGGGTCCGCCTTTCAGCACCCCGGCAATCAATGCGCCTTCAGCACTTTTGGAATTGTATGACTCCGCCAGTTCGGGACTCAGATCCTGGACCTCGATTCCCACCCAGCCGCGTGTCACGCTGCCGGATTTGATGATCTGTTCCATCACCTTGCGTGCGATGCTGACCGGAATGGCGAAGCCGATCCCTTGCGAACCGCCGGTGCGCGAATAGATCGCACTGTTGATCCCGACCAGGTTGCCCGACGCATCGACCAGCGCACCGCCCGAATTGCCGGGGTTGATGGCGGCGTCCGTTTGAATGAAATTCTCGAATGTGTTGATGCCCAGATGGGTCCGGCCGAGCGCACTGACGATCCCGGCCGTGACCGTCTGGCCGACGCCGAACGGATTGCCCACTGCCAGCACCCAGTCCCCCACCTTGAGGCTGTCGGGTTCGGCAAAGGTGATGGCCGGCAATTCGCTGGCATTGATTTTCAACACGGCCAGGTCGGTTTCCGGATCGGAACCGACGACGTGGGCGGGTACGGTCTTGCCGTCGGCCAGCGCCACCTGGATTTCATCCGCAGCCTCGACGACGTGCTGATTGGTGAGAATGTAACCGTTCGGGCTGACGACCACCCCTGAGCCCAGGTTGGACACTTCGCGTGGGCGCGTATCCAGGCGATCGCCAAAGAAATAGCGGAAGATCGGATCCTGCAGGGCCGGGTTGGCCGGGCTGCTGATTTTCTGCTGTGTAAAGACGTTGACTACCGACGGAATGACCTTTTGCGCCGCCGGCGCAAACGATTCAACGGGAGCGAAGGTGCGGCCCGCGGGCGCTGCGGCCTGCTGGATAGTCAGGCTCGGCGCCTGCGTCTGCCAGCGCAGGAGATCGGGTTTGAACAGGGCAATGATGAACAGTACGCCAAGTGCCACGGTGGTGGTTTGAGCGAAGAGCAACCAGAACTTGCGTATGGACATTTCGATTGAATTCAGAAGCTTGGCGCATTTTCCCAAGTGCAGAATTATAGCCTAGAGCACATGGCGGGTGTATTTTTTGACGTAACATGCTTCCGGTTGACGGCGCAATTTGGTTAGAATGCCGGTTTTATCGCAACACGTTCAGGTTAGGGAAACATGAACCAGGAAGCCGATGGGCATCAAATAGATACACGCAAAAGAAAATTCCTGGTCGCCGCGACCAGCGCTGTAGGAGGCGTTGCAGTGATAGGGGTGGCAGTGCCCCTGGTGATGAGCATGTTGCCGAGCGCACGTGCCAAGGCTGCCGGCGCACCGGTCGAGGTGGATATCAGCAAAATCGAGCCCGGTATGCTGTTGACGGCCGAATGGCGTGGCAAACCGGTGTGGATCGTCAACCGCACCAAGGGAATGCTCGATCTGCTGGGCAAGCATGACGACAAACTGGTCGACCCCAACAGTGACATGCCGCAGCAACCCGCCTATTGCAAGAATGCCACCCGCTCGATCAAGCCGGAATTTCTGGTGGCGGTGGGGATCTGCACCCACCTCGGATGCTCGCCTACGTACCGTGGAGAAATCGGCGCGGCGGATCTGGGCGCCGACTGGCCGGGCGGCTTCTTCTGCCCTTGCCATGGTTCACGTTTCGATCTTGCTGCCCGCGTGTTCAAGAACGTACCGGCTCCAACCAATCTGGTGATTCCGCCTTATCAATACCTCAGTGCCACCAAGATCCAGATCGGTGTCGACGCAAAAGGAGCCTGAAAGAATGTCTGCCCTGAAAAAAATGATGGGTTGGGTCGATGACCGTTTCCCGCTTACGGCAACCTACAAGGCGCATCTGTCCGAATACTACGCGCCCAAGAATTTCAATTTCTGGTATTTCTTCGGATCGCTGGCGCTGCTGGTGCTGGTGCTGCAGATCGTCACCGGCATCTTCCTGACCATGAACTACAAGCCGGATTCGGAGCTTGCCTTCGCATCCGTCGAGTACATCATGCGCGACGTCGACTGGGGCTGGCTGATCCGCTACATGCACTCCACCGGCGCGTCGATGTTCTTCGTCGTCGTCTACCTGCATATGTTCCGCGGCCTGATGTACGGTTCCTACCGCAAGCCGCGTGAACTGATCTGGATCTTCGGCGTGCTGATCTATCTGGCGCTGATGGCCGAAGCCTTCCTCGGCTATCTGCTGCCGTGGGGTCAGATGTCGTTCTGGGGCGCGCAGGTGATCGTCAACCTTTTTTCCGCCGTGCCCTTCATCGGCGACGATCTGTCACTGTGGATTCGCGGCGACTATGTGATTTCGGACGCCACCCTGAACCGCTTCTTTGCGTTTCACGTCATTGCCTTGCCACTGGTGCTGATCGCGCTGGTGGTCGTGCATCTGGTGGCGCTTCATGAAGTCGGTTCCAACAACCCGGACGGCATCGAGATCAAGAAGAAAAAAGACCCGGTGACGCACATTCCACTGGACGGCATTCCTTTCCACCCCTACTACACGGTGAAGGACATCGTCGGCGTCATCGTCTTCCTGATGGTTTTCTCGGCGATTGTATTCTTCGGCCCCACGATGGGCGGCTACTTCCTCGAAGCCAACAACTTCATTCCGGCCGATCCGCTGAAGACGCCCCCGCATATCGCGCCGCTCTGGTACTTCACGCCGTTCTACGCCATCCTGCGCGCGGTGCCGCCGATGTTCGGTTCGCAGTTTCCCGGCGTGATGGCGATGGGGCTGTCGATTGTGCTGCTGTTCTTCCTGCCCTGGCTTGATCGCGGCAAGGTCAAATCGATCCGCTACCGCGGTCCGATCTACAAGACCATGCTGGCCCTGTTCATCGTGTCCTTTGCCGGTCTCGGCTATCTTGGCCTGTTGCCGGTTTCCCCGGTGGCAACGATTTTTGCCCAGGTCTTCTCAGTGATTTACTTCCTGTTTTTCCTGTTGATGCCCTGGTATACCTCGATCGACAAAACCAAACCGGAACCGGAAAGGGTGACTGGCTAAATGAAACGCTTGAAGAATTTTCTCTTTCTGCTGATGGCGGTGCCCATCGTCGCTTTTGCCTCCGAGGAGGGGCCGAAACTGGACAAGGCGCCGATCAATCTGTCCGACCAGGCGTCGCTGCAACGCGGTGCGCGCATCTTCGTGAATTATTGCCTCAACTGTCATAGTGCGGCTTCCATGCGCTATTCGCGTATGGAAGACCTGGGTCTGACGGAAGATCAGATCAAGGAGAACCTGATGTTCGCGGCCGAGAAGCCCGGTGAACTGATGACGGTTGCCATGACCAAGAAGAATGCAAAGACCTGGTTCGGCGCCACGCCGCCCGATCTCAGCGTGATCGCCAGGGCGCGCGGAGCCGACTGGCTATACACGTATCTGCGCGGTTTTTATCGTGATGACACGCGCCCCACCGGTTGGAACAACGTGGTGTTCGACAAGGTGGGCATGCCGCATGTGCTCTGGAGCCTGCAGGGTGAAATGGTCCCGGTCATCAAGAAGGAAGGCGAGCACGAAGTGATCGAACGCCTCCAGTTGGCCAAACCGGGCAGCGTGAGCCTGGCCGAGTACGATGCCATGGTCGGCGACCTGGTCAACTACCTGACCTGGATGGGTGAACCCGCCCAACTCCAGCGCAAGCAGCTTGGACTGATTGTCCTGGCATTTCTGGCGATCTTTTTCGTGGTGGCCTATTACCTGAAGAAAGAATTCTGGAAAGACGTTCACTGAACCCCGCCTGCCTTTCGTCAACAGCCGGACTGTGTGTCCGGCTGTTGACGTTTTAAGCTTTACACACGTGCAATACCTGCAATACGAGAGGAAGCCCCGCCATGATGACCCTGTATTCCGGCAGTACCTGTCCGTACAGCCACCGCTGCCGCATCGTCCTGTTCGAAAAGGACATGGACTTCGAAATCATCGATGTGGACATGCACAACAAGCCGGAAGAAATTGCCAGCATCAGCCCCAATGGCAGAATGCCGGTACTGGTCGAGCGCGACCTGATCCTGACCGAATCCAACATCATCAATGAATACATCGATGAGCGTTTTCCGCATCCGCAGCTGATGCCGCCGGACCCGGTCATGCGCGCCCGCGCTCGCCTCGTCCTGTTCAATTTCGAGCAGGACCTGTTCACCCATGTCAACTTGCTGGAACACAGTCTCGGCAAGAGTTCCGACAAGGCGCGCCAGGAAATTCGTGACAGCCTGTCCCAGCTCACGCCGATCCTGACCAAACAGAAATACCTGATGAACGACGAGTTCTCCATGCTGGATGTGGCGATCGCCCCGCTGCTGTGGCGGCTTGAGCATTACGGCATCGAATTGCCGAAAGTGGCCGCGCCGGTACTCAAGTATCGCGAGCGGCTGTTCAGCCGTCCTGCCTTCATCAACGCACTGACGCCCACCGAAAAGGCGTTGCGCAAATAAACGGGCAGAAGGGGCTGCGATGGCAGAGATTTCAACCAAGCCATACCTGATCCGTGCATTGTACGAATGGTGCACGGACTCGGGCTATACCCCGCAGCTGCTGATCATGGTCGATGCGCGCACGCGCGTGCCGCCGGGATTCGTCAAGGATGGACAGATCGTCCTCAACATCAGTGCCGGCGCCACGCGCAATCTCACCCTTGAAAACGACTGGATCCAGTTTTCGGCGCGGTTCGCGGGTGTCTCGCACGAGATAGCCGTTCCGGTTGATCGGGTGGCGGCCATTTTTGCGCGCGAAAATGGCCAGGGACTGCATTTCGAACCGATCGATGCGCCCGAATCACCCGAACAGCCCCCGGTTTCCACCATGCCGGATGATCCGTCTACGCCACCCCGTGGCAGACCCTCGCTCAAAGTCGTCAAGTAATTCAGGTAATTGCTCGACAGACGCATGACATCGCTATAATGGCGGCCGTCGCCGCTTTAGCTCAGTTGGTAGAGCAACCGCCTTGTAAGCGGTAGGTCGTCAGTTCGAATCCGACAAGCGGCACCACTTCCCAGTACGCCCGTTATCACGCAGTCACCTGAACCCGCATCGGGCAATGGATGACGGGTTTTTTCCGGGGCGAATGAGTGCGCTATTCAGCCCCTGCGGTCGAGTTGAATCCGGCGTCGACGTAGGTGATCCCGCCGGTGATTCCGGATGCCAGATCGGAGAGCAGGAAGGCCGCGGCATTGCCCACTTCGTCTATCGTCACGTTGCGGCGGAGCGGTGCATTCTGGGCAACAAGATCGAGTTTCTCGCCGAAATTGGCGATGCCGCTGGCAGCCAGCGTCTTGATCGGGCCAGCCGACACCGCGTTGACGCGGATGCCCTTGGGCCCCAGGCTTTGCGCCATGTAGTACACGCTGGATTCCAGGCTGGCCTTGGCCAGGCCCATGACGTTGTAGTTTGGAACGGAGCGGATCGCGCCCAGATAGGACATGGTCAGCAGTGCGGCCTTGCGGCCTTCCATCATCGGCAGGGCCGCCTTGGCCAAGGCGGCAAAGCTGTAGGAGCTGATGTCATGAGCGATGCGGAAATTTTCCCGGGTGACGCAGTCGAGATAGTCCCCGGCCAGCGCTTCCCGTGGGGCAAAGGCGATCGAGTGCACCAGGCCGTCCAGGTTGTCCCAGTGTTTGCCCAGTTCGGTAAACAGCGTCTCGATCTGCTCGTCGCTGCCGACGTCGCACGGAAACACCAGGCTGGAGTCGAATTCTCCGGCAAATCCGATCACGCGATCCTTGATCCGGTCGCTCTGGTAGGTGAAGGCCAGTTCGGCACCCTCGCGCCTGCATGCCGAGGCGATCCCGTAGGCGATGGACCGGTTGGATATCACACCCGTGATCAGCAAGCGTTTTCCTGCAAGAAATCCCATGATGGTCTCGAACAAAGAGTTGTGTAGCCGGGGATTATAACGGCTGACGTTGATGGCGCGCTTGGGTACACTGGCGCCATGGTGCGCATGGGAGCGATTTTATTGAAGACAGGTCTGTTGGCGCTGGGCCTGGGCCTGATCGCAGGCTGCTCCGGCAGCTGGAACAATCCTTATCCCGGCAGCGATGCGCACGCCAACGTGTTGTACAGCGCGTTTTCCGAACGTCCCAAGCATCTCGATCCGGCACGCTCCTACAGTTCGAATGAAGCCGAATTTACCGGACAGATTTACGAACCGCCCCTGCAATACCATTTCCTCAAGCGCCCGTATGCGCTGATTCCGCTGACCGCCGAAGCCGTGCCCCGGCCGCGCTATTTCGACGCGGCAGGCAGACCGCTCGCGGACGACGCCCCTTCGGCCGCCATCGCCGAAAGCGTATACGAAATCCGGATTCGCCCGGGTATCCGCTATCAGCCGCATCCGGCATTCGCCCGCGACGCGGCGGGCCATTATCGTTATCTTGCGCTGGACTCGGATGCGCTGGCGGGAAAAAGACAGATCAGCGATTTCGCGCACAGGGGTACCCGCGAACTCGTCGCGGCCGACTACGTCTATCAGCTCAAGCGGCTGGCGAATCCCCGCGTGAGCTCACCGATTTTCGGGCTGATGTCCGAGCACATTGTCGGCCTGAAAGCGCTTGGCGACGCCCTGCAGAAGGCCTCCACGGCGCATCCCGCGGCGGAGCTGAATCTGAACGATTTTCCGCTGGCGGGCGCGGAAGTGGTGGATCGCTACACGTACCGGATCCACATCAAGGGAAAATACCCGCAATTCATCTACTGGCTGGCGATGCCTTTTTTTGCGCCGGTTCCGTGGGAAGCCGATGTCTTTTACGCGCAGCCCGGCATGGCGGACCGCAATCTCACGCTCGACTGGCAGCCGGTCGGAACCGGCCCCTACTACCTGGCGGAGAATGATCCCAACCGCCGCATGGTGCTGAAAAAAAATCCCTACTTCCATGGCGAGTCCTATCCCGCGGACGGCGATGCGGCGGATCGTCAGGCGGGGCTACTGGCGGATGCCGGCAAGCCGCTGCCGTTCGTGGACGAGGCCGTGTTCAGCCTGGAAAAGGAAACCATTCCCTACTGGAGCAAGTTCCTGCAGGGCTATTACGATAGCTCGGGCATCAGTTCGGACAGCTTCGACCAGGCCGTACAGTTCTCGGCGGGCGGCGATCCGCGGCTGACCGACAGCATGCGGGAGAAGGGTATCCATCTCGTGACTGCGGTAGCGGCTTCGATCTGGTACGTGGGGTTCAACATGCTCGATCCGGTGGTGGGCGGTCAGGGTGAGGATCGCCGCAAGCTGAGGCAGGCCATCTCCATCGCGTTCGACTACGACGAATTCATTTCCATTTTCCTGAACGGCCGCGGTATTCCGGCGCAGGGACCGATCCCGCCCGGCCTGTTCGGATACGTCGATGGCGTGGCAGGCTTGAATCCGTACGTGTACGAAGCGCAAGGCGGCAAGATCGTCAGACATCCCATCGAGATGGCGAAAAAACTGCTGGCCGAGGCGGGCTATCCCAATGGCCGCAACGCCCGGACCGGCGAGCCGCTGGTGCTCTATTTCGACACCATGGCGAGCGGCCCCGACACCAAGTCGCGGCTCGACTGGATGAAGAAGCAGCTCGACAAGCTCAACGTGCAACTGGTCGTGCGCGGCACGGATTACAACCGCTTCCAGGACAAGATGCGCAAGGGCAACGCGCAGTTGTTCGAATGGGGCTGGAATGCCGATTATCCCGATCCGGAAAATTTCTTCTTCCTGCTGTATGGTTCGAACAAGAAAGTGGCCACCGGCGGCGAGAATGCCGCCAACTATGACAATCCGGAATTCGACCGCCTGTTCGAGCGGATGAAGGACATGGACAACGGACCCGAACGCCAGCAGGTGATCAATGCCATGCTCGGGATCGTGCGCCGTGACGCGCCCTGGATCTTTGCCTACTACCCCAAATCCTTTGGCCTGCGCCATGACTGGGTACATAACGTCAAGCCCAACCTGATGGCCAACAATACGCTCAAATACCGTCGTATCGACCCCGACCTGCGGGCAGTCCGGCGTGCGGAATGGAACCATCCCGTACTGTGGCCGATCGTGCTGCTGGCGGGCGGGCTGGTTGCCCTCGTCGCGCCGGCCGCGATGGCCTGGCGGCGGCGTGAAAGAACGACTGCCTGATGTTTGCCTATATCCTGCGCCGTCTTCTGTATGCCGTTCCGATCCTGATCGGCGTCAACCTGCTGACCTTCGCCTTGTTCTTCGTCGTCAATACGCCGGACGACATGGCGCGGCTGCAGCTCGGCGCCAAGCATGTGACGGCGGATGCGATCGAACGCTGGAAGGTCGAGCACGGCTACGACAAACCACTTTTTCTGAATACCCAGGCGACCGGCAGCGCGCAGTTGACCGACACGATCTTTTTCCGCCATTCGGCCACCATGTTCGTGTTCAGGTTCGGCAAAGGCGACGACGGCCGCGACATCGCCAACGAAATCCGTATCCGCATGGGACCGAGTCTGGCGATTGCACTGCCGGTGCTCGTCATCGGTCTCATGGTCAACATCACCTTCGCCTTGCTGATGGTGTTTTTCCGCGCAACCTACCTCGATCTGTGGGGCGTGGTGCTGTGCGTGATCCTGATGTCGATCTCGGGGCTGTTCTACATCATCGCGGGACAGTATTTCATCGCCAAACTGTGGAATCTGCTGCCGATTTCCGGCTTCGCCGGCGGAATAAACGGTCTCCGCTTCATTCTGCTGCCGGTCCTGGTCAGCGTGGTAGCGGGCATCGGCAGCGGATCGCGCTGGTACCGTACGATTTTCCTCGAGGAAATTGGCAAGGATTATGTACGTACCGCGCGTGCCAAGGGCTTGTCCGAGATTCGGGTATTGTTCCGCCACGTATTGAAGAACGGGATGATTCCCATCCTGACGGGCGTGGTGGTGGTGTTGCCGCTGCTGTTCATGGGCAGTCTCATCACCGAATCCTTCTTCGGCATTCCGGGATTGGGCAGCTATACGATCGATGCGATCCAGGCCCAGGACTTCGCAGTGGTGAGGGCGATGGTTTTTCTGGGATCTTTCCTCTACATCGTGGGACTGATCCTCACGGACATTTCCTATTCGTGGGTGGACCCCCGGGTGCGCTTGCGATGAGCGTGGGAAGCTTCGACTTCGTGCCCGTCATCCTGTGGACCGACGCGCTGATTTTCGCGCTGCTGGGCGTGGTGCTGGCCCTGGTGTGGTTCATCCGGCGTCATCCGCACCTGCGCGCGCCGTGGAGGAGCGTGGCACGGCGCCCGATGACGGTCGGGGCCGCGCTGGTACTGGTGGTATTCGTGTTCATCGGCCTGCTCGATTCGTTGCACTACCGCGAAAAGCTCAGCGACAGTCTGCCCGGTCATCCGCAGTATTCGGTCGAGGTGCTGTCCGCATTCGACGCACTGGTGGGGCGGCTGCGCACCCAGCAGGAGAAAACCTATTCCGCGCCGCTGGCGTTGCGACTGTACGCCAAGGAATTCATCGAGCGCGACGGCATGACCGTACGCGATTACCCGCGCTTGAAATACGGCGGTGCGCACCTGAAAAAGACCGATGCGCACGCATCCGATATTGCCTGGCGTATTTTCGCTGGCCTGGGACAGGGGCTGGCGGCCAGCCTGCTTTTGTTCGGTCTGCTCGCCGCGTGGCAGGCGCGCCGTCACGATACGGCTTTCGGCGATTGGCTGGCTGCCTGGAGAACGGGCCATCTCGGCTGGCCTGGGCGGACGCTTGTGCTGGTCCTGGGACTCATGCTGATGCTGGGGGCGGCGATGGCCCATCTTGCCGCGGACTATCATGTCTTCGGCACCGACAAGGTCGGGCAGGACGTGCTCTACATCAGCCTCAAGAGTATCCGTACCGGTCTGGTGATCGGCACGCTCACCACGCTGGTCACGTTGCCGCTCGCGATTCTGCTGGGCATTGCGGCAGGCTATTTCCGGGGCTGGGTGGATGACGTCATCCAGTATGTCTACACCGTGCTGAATTCGATCCCGGGCGTGCTGCTGATCGCGTCGGCGGTACTCATCGTGCAGGTGGCGATCGAAGCCCACCCCCAGGTTTTTGATACGGCGGCGGCGCGTGCCGACATCCGTCTGCTGGCCTTGTGCCTGATCATGGGCGTGACCAGCTGGACCGGTCTGGCGCGCCTGCTGCGCGGCGAATCGCTGAAGTTGCGCACGCTCGATTATGTCGAGGCGGCGCGGGCATTCGGCGTATCGCATGTACGCATCATCAGCCGCCATATTTTCCCCAACGTGTTTCACCTCGTGCTGATTGCGGTCGTGCTGGATTTTTCCGGCCTGGTGCTGGCCGAGGCGGTGTTGTCCTATGTCGGCGTCGGGGTCGATCCCACCATGTACAGCTGGGGCAACATGATCAACGGCGCGCGTCTCGAACTGGCGCGCGAGCCCGTCGTCTGGTGGCAGCTGGGGGCGGCCTTCGTTTTCATGTTTACCCTGGTGCTGGCGGCCAATCTGTTTGCAGACGGCGTGCGCGACGCCTTTGACCCGCGTCTGGAAGCGCGCAGATGAAGCCCTTGCTGCGGGTCGACACGCTGATCACGAAAATCGGTGCCGCAAGGGTGGTCGATGGCGTGTCGTTCCGCGTCGAGGCGGGCGAAACCTATGCCTTGCTGGGGGAGTCGGGCTGCGGCAAGTCGATCACGGCCTTATCCCTCATGAGATTGTTGCCGGATGGCGGACGCATCGTGTCGGGCGCGGTGCGACTGGGCGACACCGATGTACTGGCGCTGCCCGAGCGCGAGATGCGGCGCGTGCGCGGCGGGCGGATGGCGATGGTGTTTCAGGAGCCGATGCTGGCACTCAATCCCGTCATCAGGGTGGGCGATCAGATCGGCGAGGCCCTGTCCCTGCATCAGGGGCTCGCCGGAGCGGCCGCGCGCGAGGCGGCGCGCGCATTGCTCGATTCGGTCGGAGTGCCGGATGCGGCGCGGCGGCTCGACACCTATCCGTTCGAGCTTTCGGGCGGGCTGCGCCAGCGCATGATGATCGCCATGGCGCTGGCGGGCGAACCCGAGTTGCTGATCGCCGACGAGCCGACGACTGCGCTCGATGTGACCATCCAGGCGCAGGTGCTCGGCGTGTTGCGCGATCTGCGCGCCACACGCCGGATGGGCATGCTGCTGATTACGCATGATCTCGGCGTGGTGGCCGAAAATGCCGATCGGGTGGGCGTGATGTATGCCGGCGAATTGCTGGAGGAGGGCGCGCGCGACGCTTTCTTCACCGCGCCGCAGCATCCCTACAGCCGCATGCTGTTCGAGGCCTTGCCGCGAACGGGCGATGGCGGGCGACTGGCGACCATCGCCGGCCAGGTGCCACGGCTCGATGCCCCCCTGCCCGGATGCCGTTTCGCACCGCGTTGCCCCTTTGCCATCGCGCGTTGCCGCGAGGAATCCCCTGGCTGGCGGGAACTGGGCGGGATGCGGGTACGCTGTCATCGGGCGGGCGAGCTGCCGACGGACAGCGTACGCGAACGCATCGCCCATTCCGCGACGGCGCATGTTCCGCAGACGCTACTGCAGGTGGAAGGGCTGAAGATGTATTTCCCGATCCGGCGTGGCGTGATCCCGCGTACGGTGGGGTATGTGCGTGCCGTCGACGGCGTGGACCTCGCTGTCCAGGCCGGTCGCACCCTGGCGCTGGTGGGCGAGTCGGGCTGCGGCAAGACGACGGTGGGGAAGGCATTGCTGCGGCTGATCGAGCCGACGGCTGGCACCATCATGCTGGGCGGCGAGACAGTGGCTGCGAAGCGCATGCCGGCACTGAGACGGCAGGCACAGATGGTCTTCCAGGATCCGTTCAGCTCGCTCAATCCGCGCATGCGCGTGGCGGACATCCTGCTCGAAGGCATGGAGGCCCTGGGCGTGGACACACGCGGCAAACGTCGCGGCGCCGTGGCCCGGCTGCTGAGTCAGGTCGGGTTGCCGGACGACGCGGGCGACCGCTATCCCCATGCCTTCTCGGGCGGGCAGCGGCAGCGCATCGCGATCGCGCGGGCGCTGGCGGTCTCGCCCCGGCTCGTGATCTGCGACGAGCCGACCAGTGCGCTCGACGTGTCGGTACAGGCGCAGATATTGAATCTGCTGAAAGATCTGCAGGACGATCTCGGCCTGGCCTATCTTTTCATCACGCACAATCTTGCCGTGGTGGAGTATCTGGCGCATGAAGTGGCGGTCATGTATCTCGGACGCATCGTCGAGCAGGGCCCGGCCGGCGCGGTGTTGCACACGCCGCGCCACCCTTACACGCAGGCGCTGGTCGGCGCGCTGCCGCGCATCGAGCCGCACGCCGGACGGCGCATCATTCGTCTGGCGGGTGACCAGCCTTCGCCGCTCAACCCGCCTGCCGGTTGCCATTTCCACCCGCGTTGTCCGCATGCCAGCGCGATATGCCGGCAAACCTATCCGCAACAGACCGATCTGGGCGGGGGGCATTGGGTACGTTGCCACTGGGTGGCGGAGCAGGGGAAAGATTTTCCGGGATGATACGGGGGTGACTGCAACAGGGGAAAAGCGGGCCCGCCGCGCCCGATGAAGGGCGCAGGAGGAGATTTCGTTCAGGGGTTCCTGACGATCATCTGCTGCCCTGCATGGACCGTGCTGTTTTTGCTGAAAACGGGATTCCATCGCCTGAGATTGGTCAGGCTGACATCGAAGCGGCGAGCGATGGCACTTAGCGTGTCGCCCTGCTGGACGATATAGCGTGACGGGATGGCCGATGTAGCGATGCGGGGCGTGAACGCAACGGATTGGAGGGGGGCGGCGTCTCCCTGGTCCGCCCCCGCTCCCGTGGGGAGCAGCAGGGTCTGGCCGATCGTGAGACGGTCATCAAGCCCGGGATTGGCGTCGCCGAGCGCGGCGACGGTGAGACCGTAACGGCGGGCGATGCTGAACAAGGTGTCGCCTCGTTGTACTTCGATACGGGTTGGCGCGGCGGCGGCGGGCGGGACGGTACTGGTTTTTTCCATGATCGCGCCGTGGTTCCTGACGGGCACCAGTATGGTCTGATCGCGCACCAGTTTGCCGTGCTTCACATGAAGCTGGTTGTGTTCTTCCAGCCTGGCGAGATCGATTCCGTATTGTCTCGCAATGGCCGCGGGGCGCGCGCCTTTTTGGGCGGAATAAGGTTGCCAGGAATCCCAGCTGCCCGTTTGCAGGTTGCGCTGGAAAGCGTCGGTTCTGGCAACCGGTACCAGCAGGTTGACCGGCGCGTCGGAGCGGATGAGCTTGCGTGGAAAGGCGGCGTTGAGGGCGATGAATTCATCGCTGCTGATGCCTGCCAGCCGGGCAGCGGAACGGATGTCCATGCTCGCGGACCGCAGGATGACCTGTCTGAAATAGGGCTGGTTGGGAAGCGTGTCGATGACGATCCCGTAGTGTTCCGGATGGCTGATCAGGTTTCTGATGGCGAGGAGCTTGGGCACGTAATGCCGGGTTTCACTGGGCAGGGGCAGACTGGCGTAATTGGTCGGCAGACCTTGCTGGACATTCTTTTCGATGGCGCGGGCGACGCACCCTTCGCCGCAGTTGTATGCCGCCAGTGCCAGTTTCCAGTCGCCGAAATCCAGGTAGAGCTTGCCCAGGTAATCGAGCGCGGCTTCGGTGGCGGCGGTAAAGTCGCGGCGGCCGTCGTACCAGGTGTCCTGGCGGAGCCCATAGTGACGGCCGGTGGACGGGATGAACTGCCAGATTCCGGACGCCGCGGAAGGCGATTCGGCGGCGGGATTGAAGGCGCTTTCGACCATCGGCAACAGGGCGATTTCCATCGGCATGGCACGGCGATCGAGTTCCTGAACGATATGGAACAGGTAGCGGCGCGAACGATCGAGCATGCGGCGCACGTAGTCCGGCCGGGCGGCGTACCAGGATTCATGCAGGGCGACGAGCGGATTTCCCGAGGTGTCGCCGTCGATCTTGAATCCGCTGCGGATACGGTCCCAGACGTCGTCCGCACTGGCGGTTTCGGGTGTGGCTTCGCCGACCGACGCGTCGCCGTCCGGGTCGGCGTCCCATTCCAGCGTCTGGATTCCCGCTCCGGTATCGGCCGCATGCGCCGACGGGAGGGAGAGCAGCGCAAGCATGGCCGCGCCGAGCAGATTCAATTTGATTTTAGCCAATTGGATTCCGGGCAAAGACGGTCTCCCGTACGCTATAACCTAGGCATCCTAAGGGGCAGGAGGCGCCTGGTCAACCATCCCACGCATCCTTGGCGGCCCGGATCGCGCCGAATACCTCGGCGGGCGTGGGGTGCGGACGCTTCAGGTAGCGGCTGGCAAAGGCCGTCATGGCGGGATCGTGGAAGCGCAGGAAGGGATTGGTGGCTTTTTCCAGCCCCAGGGTCGAAGGCAGGGTGGGGCGATGCTCCGCACGCAGGGCACGGTCGGACCGTTCGCGTTCGAGCAGTGCCGGATTGGCGCCATCGATGGTTTTGGCAAAGTCAATATTGCTCAGGGTGTATTCGTGCGCGCAGCAGACCCGGGTAGTATCGGGCAGCGCTAGAATGGCGTCGAGGCTGGCAGCCATGATCGCGGGGCTGCCTTCGAACAGTTTCCCGCAGCCGCATCCGAACACGGTGTCGCCGCAAAACAGGCTGCCGTGGCCGACATAGCTGATGTGGTCGAGCGTGTGGCCCGGGGTGGCCAATACGTCGAAATGTAAAAGCGGTTCGGCGATATCGACCGGATCGCCGCCGCGCAGGACGTGGGTGACCGCAGGAATGCGCGGATTGTCCGGCGCATGGACGGGGCAGTCGTAGCGTTGACGCAGCAGGACGTTGCCGCCAGTATGGTCGCGGTGATGATGGGTGATCAGGACAGCGCTCAGGGTGAGCCGATGGGCGTCGAGAAAGGCGATCAGCGGCGCGGGATCGCCGGGGTCCACCGCGACGGCGTGGCGGCCGTCGTGCAGCACCCAGATGTAGTTGTCGTCGAACGCGGGCAGGGGGATGAGTGTCAACATGATAGGCGCGGCAGGACAGGAGAAAAGACTATGTTATCCAAGCTGGATGCCGGATGGTTCGAAACGCCGCTCGGACGGCACCTGTTGTTTCGCGAACAGCGCTACTTCGACGGCGCCGTGTCGGATGTATTCGGTTTCAATGCGGTACAGGTGGGGCTGCCGCAGATCGAATTCCTGCGTAACAGCCGTATTCCCCTGCGCGTGACGTGTGCGGTCGAAGCGGACGGACAGGTCCGGGCCGACCCCATGTTTCTGCCGTTCGAGTGTCAGTCGCTCGATCTGCTGCTGCTGCCGCACGTGCTGGAATTCAGCTCCAATCCCCATCAGGTGCTGCGTGAAGCCGAGCGCGTATTGCGCCCGGAAGGCCGGCTGGTGCTGGCTGGATTCAATCCACGCAGCCTGTGGGGACTGGCGCGCAGGCTGCAGGGCGGCGAGCGCGGTTACCCGTGGAACGGCAGTTTCCTGAATATTTCGCGGGTGAAGGACTGGATGGCGCTGCTCGGACTCGAAGTGGCGGCGGGCAGCATGTGCTGTTATCGCCCGCCGGTCAATTGCGAGAACTGGCTGCGCCGCCTGCGCTTCATGGAACCGGCGGGCGACCGCTGGTGGGCGATGGGCGGCGGCGTGTATTTCCTTCAGGCGGTCAAGCGCGTGCAGGGCATGAACATCATCCAGCCGCAGTGGACCACGCCGGTCGCGCAGCGTCTGCTGTCGCCCGCGGCCAAGGTCGTCAACCTCAAGCAGTATCGGGTCCGGCGTGAGCGCTGACATCATCCACATCTACAGCGATGGCGCCTGCAAGGGGAATCCCGGGATGGGCGGTTGGGGCGCCCTGCTGGTCACGCACGCTCACCGCAAGGAAATCAGCGGGGGCGAGGCCAACACCACCAACAACCGCATGGAAATGACCGCCGTGATTCGTGCGCTGGAATTGTTGAAGCGCCCCTCCAGCGTCGAGGTCCATACCGACTCGCAATACGTGCAGAAAGGCATCAGCGAATGGATGCCGGGCTGGAAGCGGCGCGGCTGGCGCACCGCGGACGGCAAGCCGGTCAAGAACCAGGATCTGTGGCTGCAACTGGATGCCTTGAGCCGGTTGCATCGCATCGAATGGAAATGGGTACGTGGCCACGCCGGCCATCCCGAAAACGAACGCGCTGATGCCCTGGCCAATCTGGGCGTGCTGCAGGCGCAACAACACTGATCCCCGAACCATGCGGCAAATCATTCTCGATACTGAAACCACCGGCCTCGATCCCAGCCAGGGCCATCGCATCATCGAAGTGGCGGCGGTTGAAATGATCAACCGCCGACTCACCGGCAACCATCTGCATCGCTATGTGAATCCGGATCGGGATATCGACGCCGGGGCCATGCAGGTGCACGGCATCACCCCCGAGTTCCTGCAGGACAAGCCGCGTTTTTCCAGCGTGGCCCAGGAGTTCGTCGATTTCATACGCGGCGCCGAGCTGATCATCCACAACGCGCCTTTCGACGTCGGTTTCCTCAATATGGAACTGCGTCTGCTCGAGATGCCCTTGCTGGACAACTGGTGCGACGGGGTGACGGATACGCTGTCGATGGCCAAAGCGCTGCACCCCGGCCAGCGCAACAATCTGGATGCGCTGTGCAAACGCTACGGCATCGATAACACCGCGCGCACGCTGCACGGTGCGTTGCTCGACTGCGAACTGCTGGCGGCAGTGTATCTGGCGTTGACGCGCGGCCAGGAAAGTCTGTCGATCGGGCTGGAAGTGCGTAGCACAGAGGCCGACCAGACTGCCGCGCGTGCGCGTCCCCGCCCCATCGTGCTCGCGGCGACGTCGGACGAGCTTGCCGCGCATGCACGCGTGCTGGAAGCCATCACAGGTGAAAGCAAGGGAACGTGTCTGTGGGTTGAGGGGCGGGAGGCCGTTTGACGCTTTCCGCGAAGGCGAACCGGCGGCGCGTGCGCCAGCGCACCATTCAACCGGGAACGGCCTGTCCCTGCATGGGCGCTGCGGAAGCGCTGACCACGCTGCCGGAGCGGACGGCGCGTTCGCCCGGATTCGCCTCGCCGTTCGGGACCGGTCCGGAAAAACGTCTGGCGGGAGACAATTGATGATGCGGTCACTGGGAATACGGGGGCGTGTCATCGGATTGGCCATCGTTCCAGTGGGCATTGTCGGCGTTCTGCTGATGTTTCAGCTCATCACCGGAAAGATCGACGACCTCGACCAGTCCTTGCGTACCCGTGCCCTGGCCATTGCCCGCCAATTGGCGCCCGCGGCCGAATATGGCGTAGCCTCGGGCAATATCGACTTGCTGCAGACGCTGCTGGAAAAAGCGGCGATCGAACCTGACGTGCGCGGCGTGGCGGTCTTCTCGGAAAATGGTCAATGGCTGACCCAGTTCGGTCTGGGTAGCTGGATCAATCCGGCTGAAGAAAACATGCCGGCCGATCATATCTACCAGTTCGAATACCAGGACAGGCTGGTCTATTACGCACCGATCACGCGTACCGAGGCGAGGGGGGGCGATCTCAATTCGAACGGCCTGCCGGCAGCGCAACCGACCGGCCAGACCCGGCTGATCGGGTGGGTGGGACTGGATGTGTCGCGCAGCACCACCATCCGGAGCCAGCGTGAATCCATTCTGCGCAGCCTGGTCATCCTGCTGACCGGTTTGGGGATCAGCCTGTATTTCGCCTGGCGCATCGGACGTCAGATCACCCGCCCGATCCTGTCGCTGACCCATACAGTCAGCCGTATCGGCGAAGGACATCTGGATGAACGCGTGGACACGAGCGGGCAGGCCGAACTGGGGATGCTGCAGCGCGGCATCCAGCACATGGCAGCCCATTTGCAGGCGATGCAGGGCCAGATGCAGGAGAAGATCGACGGGGCCACGGCACGTCTGGTTTATCAGGCCAGCCACGATGCGCTGACGGGGCTGATCAACCGCCGTGAATTCGAGCAGCGCCTCGAACGCGCGTTGCTGTCGGCCCTGCAGCAGGATCGCGAACATGCGCTGTGCTACATGGATCTCGACCAGTTCAAGGTGATCAACGATTCCTGCGGCCATGCCGCGGGCGACGAGTTGCTGCGCCAGCTGGCGTTGCTGCTGAAGGGCCATTTGCGCGAACGCGATACGCTGGCCCGCCTGGGGGGCGACGAGTTTGCCCTGCTGCTGGAAAATTGCAGCATTCCGGATGCCCTGGCGGTGGCGGACACGTTCCGCGCCGAAGTGCAGCGTTTCCGCTTCAAATGGGAAGACCGCATATTCTCGGTCGGCATGAGCGTGGGCATGGTGGCGATCAATGCCGACAGTGGCGCTGCGGCAAGCCTGATGTCGGCGGCGGATGCGGCATGCTATGTGGCCAAGGATCGCGGGCGCAACCAGATTCATCTGTACGAAAGCCGCGATTCCGAACTGGTGCGCCATCGGGGGGAAATGCAATGGGTGACGCGCGTCCAGCGGGCATTGGAGGAACACCGCCTGCGTCTCTCATGGCAGGAGATCCGCCGTGCCGACGGCGTCGTGGAGCCGGTCCGCCATGTCGAATTGCTGCTGCGGATGATCGACGAAGACGGCAGCGAAATCCTGCCGATGGCGTTCATTCCGGCGGCCGAACGTTATTCCATCATGCCGGCCGTCGACAGCTGGGTGATCGAGGAGACGCTGCGTCTGTGCCAGCATTACCTGGCGAGCACACGCGAGCGGAATTGCCTGTTTGCGGTCAATCTGTCGGGGGCGTCGTTGAAGGATCCGGCATTCCGCCGCATGCTGCTGGCAAGTCTTGACGAAAACCCGGCCTTCGGCCCGCATCTGTGCTTCGAGATCACCGAAACGGCCGCCATCGGCAACCTGACCATCGTCAACGAATTTATCGAGGCCATGCGGGCGTTCGGCTGCAGCTTCGCACTCGACGATTTCGGCAGCGGCCTGTCGTCCTTCACCTACCTGAAGAATCTGAACGTGGATTACCTCAAGATCGATGGCGCATTCGTGCGCGATATCGCCAGCAATGCCATCGATCGCTCCATGGTTGAGGCCATTCATCGCATCGGCCACCAGATGGGGCTGAAAACGGTGGCCGAATACGTCGAATCCGAGCAGATTCTGGCGCTTTTGCGGCAGATGGGGATGGATTATGTGCAAGGGAACGGGATACACCGGCCCGAACCGCTGGAAAGCCTCTGCCGGCAGCCGTGAGGGCGGCCGCAGCGGGACAGATCAGTTGTCGATCCCGAAACCCGCATCCACGACAGCCTGCACCATGGCGGCGCGGTCGGTCCTGGCGGGGTCGTACGTCACCCGTGCCTGACCCGGCGTAAGGGTGACGACCGCGTTTTGCACGCCCGGCAGGGCCGTCAACACCCGGGTGACGCTGTTGACGCAGCCGCCACATGTCATGCCGGTGACCGATAAGGTGATTTCGTTCATTCTGGAGTCCGGAAAAAGTTTCAAAGCCGGATTTTAAGCCAGACGGAAAGCAAAAGCCCGCGATGTGCAGACGCGGGCAGGGGAACCTGGAGGCGCTTATTTCTTGCGCGGACGCTTGCGCAGGGTTTCCTTGGTGTGGTCGATCAGACGGTCGGCCACCACTTCGGCATCGACCGCAAAAGTACCGTTGGCCAGCGCGGCCTTGACCGATTCAACCTTGCCCGCGTCGGTCACATCCACTGATGCCAGCTGGGATTCGAGCGAACGGATGCGGGTGCTGGATTCGGTCAGGGTCAGCGAATCGCTGCCGCCCGCAGCGGGGGCAGGTGTTTTGCCTGCCCCCTTGCCCTTGGCGGAAGATGCTTTGCCGGCGGCGGGTGGAGTGATGCGCTTGTCGATTTTCACGGCAGGGTCCTGTGGGCAGGTTTTCTGGAACGGCACGATCTCCCGGACAGAAACGGCAGTTGTCCGGAAAGCTTTAGGGAGACGCTTATATGGACGCCTCCCGGAGTACAAGTAGATTTTGCATTTGGCAGTAGGTAAGGATGCAGTCTTATATCCGGCCTGTTGGTGCAGGCGGTAAGCCTGCTGGCCCTGATGGAATCCGCTGACGGAG
>Ga0209959_100243_pt1 | contig 63594 bp, 45 predicted proteins | sample ThiBiot_300_biof_2_FD_183943 | JGI IMG/M metagenome (GOLD analysis project Ga0209959, IMG submission 183943) | Wastewater bioreactor microbial communities from Cape Town, South Africa - Thiocy_expt_300_biof (SPAdes) | ecosystem: Engineered > Bioremediation > Thiocyanate > Unclassified | place...
AGGCCACGAGCCGCAGCCGGCCGCGCTTGTCCGCCTCGGGCACGCTCACCTGCTCGTAGCTGGGCGCCATGCCGCGCACGTCGGGCTCGATCCAGATCTGCAGGAAATGCGTGGCCTGGCCCTCGGCGTGGTTGAACTCGCTGTGCATCACGCCCGTGCCCGCGCTCATGCGCTGCACGTCGCCCGGCGGTATGCCCTTCACGTTGCCCATGCTGTCCTGGTGCGCCAGCTCGCCCGACAGCACGTAGCTGATGATCTCCATGTCGCGGTGGCCGTGCGTGCCGAAGCCCGTGCCGGGGGCGATGCGGTCTTCGTTGATGACGCGCAGGTTGCCCCAGCCCATGTGGCGCGGGTCGTAGTAGCCCGCGAACGAGAAGCTGTGGTACGAATTGAGCCAGCCATGGTCGGCGTGGCCGCGGTCCTGCGATTTGCGGATGGTCAGCATGAGGCGCTCCTTCGAATGTCGTCCGCGCCAATGTAGGCCCGCGCCGGCGCTTGCGGGGGCAGCGGGCTTGAAGGCATCATTCAAACCGATTGAACAAGCAAGGCATGGACCATGCAAAACACCCGCGATGTGCTGACCCCGGACAACCTCGCCATGCTGCTGACCATCGCCGAGGCCGGCAGCTTTGCCGCGGCCGCGCGCGCGCTGGACCTGGTGCCCAGCGCGCTGACCTACCGCGTGCGCCAGATCGAGGACGCGCTCGACGTGCTGCTGTTCGACCGCAGCGCGCGCCAGGCCCGCCCCACCCACGCGGGCCTGGAGCTGCTGCGCGAGGGCCGGCGCGTGCTGGAGGACGTGGACGCCATCGCCAACCGCGTGCGCCGCGTGGCCACGGGCTGGGAGCCGCAGCTGACCCTGTCGGTGGACGGCGTGATCTCCCCCACCACCATGCTGGAGCTGGTGGAGGCGTTCTACGCCCTGCAGCCGCCCACGCGCCTGAAGTGGCGCGACGGCATCCTGAGCGGCACGGCCGAGGCGCTGGCCTCGGGCCACGCGGACCTGGCCATCGGCGTGACCGGCGCCGCCAACGTGGCGGGCCTGCAGTCCGCGCCGCTGGGCGAGCTGCGCTTCATCTTCGTCGTGGCCCCGCACCACCCGCTGGCGCTGGCGCCCGAGCCGATCAGCGACGCCACGCTGCGCGCGCACCGCCTGGTCGCCGTGGCCGACTCGGCGCTGCGCGGCAACGTCACCATGGGCATCCTGGCGGGGCAGGACGTGTTCACCGTGGACAACATGCGCGCCAAGATCCAGGCCCAGCTGCGCGGCCTGGGCGGCGGCTTCCTGCCCGAGCCCATGGTGCGCCCCTACGTCGAGGCCGGCCACCTGGTGGTGCGCGAGGTGGTGCGCCCCGCGCGCACCGTGCCCCTGAGCTACCAGTGGGGCGGCCCCGGCGCCGCGGCCCCGGGGCGCGCGCTGCAATGGTGGCTGTCGCAGCTGCAAGGCCCGGCCACGCGCCGCGCCCTGCTGGAAAATCACCATCATTTCTGAGAAGCCGGATGCGCGCCGGGGGGCGGCGCGTGTAGAGTCATCGATACCTGAAAACCGCCCTCCATTTTCACGAAAGCCCGCCATGACAGCACCCCGCCCCCGCTCCAGCAACCGCTTGAAAACCGGCATGCCCGCCGCCTCGGTGCGGCGCTTCGCCATCGTCGGCGCCGGCATGGCGGGCATCGCCTGCGCGCGCACGCTGGCCCAGGCGGGCCACGCCGTGACCGTGTTCGAGAAGGCGCCCCACAGCGGCGGGCGCACGGCGGCGCTGGCCTCGCCCTTCGGCAGCTTCGACACCGGCGCGCAGTACTTCACCGTGCGCGACGCGCGCTTCCAGCGCGCCCTGGACACCGTGCCCGGCCTGTGCCGCGCCTGGAGCGCCACCACCATCCGCGTGCTGGACGCCGCGGGCCGCGTGGCCGCGGCCGCGCGCGCGCCGGGCGAGGCGCACTGGGTGGCCAGCCCCGCCATGGACGCGCTGGTCCAGGCCTGGGCCGAGCCGCTGGCCGACGAGGGCCGGCTGCACACGCACACGGCCGTCACGCGCATCGAGCGCGACCCCATGCGCCCCACGGCCTGGCAGCTGCACTGCGAGACCCTGGGCGGCGACACCCACCTGCACGGCGGCTTCGACGCCGTGGTGATGGCCCAGCCGGCGCCGCTCGCGCGGGCGCTGCTGCAGCAGTCGGGCGTGGCAGCGCCCTGGGGCCAGGCGCTCGACGCCGTGGACATCGCCCCCTGCTGGACGCTGATGCTGGCCTTCGCCCACGCCGTGCGCCCGGGCCTGACCACGCTGGGGCCGCAGTGGAACGCCGCGCGCAGCACGCACCACCGCATCGCCTGGCTGGCGCGCGAGTCGAGCAAGCCCGGCCGCAAGCAGATCGAGCGCTGGACGGTGCAGGCCAGCCCCGCTTGGTCGCTGGAGCACCTGAACGACGACACGGCGCGCGTGCAGGCCAAGCTCATCAAGGCCTTCGCCGAAGTCACCGGCATACACGCCACGCCCACCCATGCCGAGATGCGCCGCTGGCGCTACGCCCAGACGCAGACGCCCCTGGGCCAAAGCTTCCTGTGGGACGCCGCCGCGGGCCTGGGCGCCTGCGGCGACTGGTGCCTGGGCCACCGGCTGGAGGACGCCTTCGTCTCCGGACTGGAGCTGGCCCTCGCCGCCGCATGAGCGCGGGCTACGTCGGCCCCTACATCGGTCGTTTCGCCCCCTCGCCCACCGGGCCGCTGCACGCGGGCTCGCTCGTGGCCGCCCTCGCCAGCTGGCTGGACGCGCGCGCGGCCGGCGGGCGCTGGCTGGTGCGCATCGAGGACGTGGACCGGCCGCGCTGCACCCCCGGCGCTGCCGAACGCATCCTGTCCCAGCTGGCCGCCTGCGGCCTGCTGCCCGACGCACCGCCGCTGTACCAGTCGGGCCGCGGCGCGCGCTACCGGCAGGCGCTGGACGAGCTGGCGGCGCGGCGGCTGGCCTACCCCTGCGCCTGCACCCGGCGCGACATCGAGGCGGCCCTGGCCGCCCAGGGCCTGGCGCACGAACGCCACGTGGAGCGCCCCTACCCCGGCACCTGCCGCCAGGGCCTGCACGGCCGCACGCCGCGCGCCTGGCGCTTCAACGCCACCGATTACCAGTCAAAAATGCCTCCAGCGCCCGACAGGCAAGCCCTGATAGCTTCCCTATCGATAGCAAACGACGGTATCCGCTGGACCGACAGGCGCCTGGGCCCGCAGTTCCAGGACGTGGCCCGCCAGGTGGGCGACTTCGTGCTGCTGCGCGCCGACGGCCTGTGGGCCTACCAGCTGGCGGTGGTGGTGGACGACGCCGACCAGGGCGTGACCCACGTCGTGCGCGGCGAAGACCTGGCGGACAACACCCCGCGCCAGATCCTGCTGCAGTCGGCCCTGGGACTGCCCACGCCGCGCTACCTGCACACGCCGCTGGTGCGCGCGGCCGACGGCGAGAAGCTCTCCAAGCAGCATGGCGCGCCGCCCATCGACGACGGCCGGCCGCTGCAGGCGCTGGCCGATGCCGCCCGGGTGCTGGGCCTGCCGCCGGCATCAGGCGCGCACGATGTCGCCCAGGCGCTCGCGCTGTGGGCCGGGGCCTGGGCGCGAATCTACAATCCGCCGCTGTGACGCAAACCCCATCCTTCCAAGAACCCCGCCCCGCGGCGCCCGGCGCTGCGCCGGCCGGCGTCGCCCATCCCAAGGGCATCAAGAGCTACGTGCGCCGCGCCGGCCGCACCACCAGCGGCCAGGCCAAGGCCCTCGAAGACCTGGGGCCGCGCTATGTGCTGGACTACGCGCCCGCCCCGCTGGACGCCGCCGCCGCCTTCGGCCGCAGCGCGCCGCTGGTCCTGGAGATCGGCTTCGGCATGGGCGAGGCCACGGCCCACATCGCGGGCGTGCGCCCCGGCGACGACTTCCTGTGCTGCGAGGTGCACGAGCCCGGCGTGGGCGCGCTGCTCAAGCGCATCGGCGAGCAGGGCCTGTCCAACATCCGCATCCTGCAGCACGACGCCGTGGAGGTGCTGGAGCACATGCTCGCGCCGGCCTCGCTCGACGGCGTGCACATCTTCTTTCCCGACCCCTGGCACAAGAAGCGCCACAACAAGCGCCGCCTGATCCAGCCGCCGCTGGTGGCCAGGCTGGCCGGCCGGCTCAAGCCCGGCGGCTACATCCACTGCGCGACCGACTGGCAGCCCTACGCCGAGCAGATGCTGCAAGTGCTGTCGGCCGAGCCGTTGCTGGCCAACACCGCCCAGGGCTACGCCACGCAGCCCTGGTACCGGCCCCTGACCAAGTTCGAGAACCGCGGCATGCGCCTGGGCCATGGCGTGTGGGACCTGGTGTTCACGCGCCGCTGACGTTCCCGCCCTCCCGGAGGACCGACCGATGAAGCCCCTGCTGCGCAACCTGGCCGAGATGACCGCCCACCGCGATCACCTGCGGCTGGAGGTGTCGGTGCTGTCCACCCTGCTCAGGCTGTGCCACCGCGTGCAGGTGCGGGCACTGGAGCTCTTCGAGCAGGACCAGGCCACCATGCTGCGCCCGCGCAGCTGGAGCCAGGACGGGCAGATCGTCTCCAGCGAGCACGACGCGGCCGGCGACCCGCAGCGCCTGCCGCTGGCCGACGCACCCGAGCTGGCCCAATGCATCGCGGCCGGCGGCGAAAGCGCCCAGCGCTCCTCGCCCGGCCGCCACACGCTGTGGCTGCCCGTGTGGCAGGCGGGGCGCGCCACCGCCTGCCTGGAGGTCACCCAGCCGCGCGCCTTCACGCGGCACCAGCGCGACGTGGTCAAGGGCGTGTTCCTCGTCTACCAGAACTACCAGAACCTGCTGGACTACAGCGAGCGCGACGCGCTCACGGGCCTGCTCAACCGCAAGACCTTCGAGGAACAGTTCGCCCGCGATGCCGGCAGCACCCCAGCCGCGGACGGCGGCGCCGACCTGCCGCGCCCGTGGCTGGCGGTGATCGACATCGACCATTTCAAGTCGGTCAACGACCGCTTCGGCCACCTGTACGGCGACGAGGTGCTGATCCTGGTGGCCAACGTGCTGCGCGCGCACTGCAAGAGCCAGGACCGCATCTTCCGCTTCGGCGGCGAGGAGTTCGTGGTGCTGCTGCGCTCCGTCACGCTGGCCCAGGCGCGCCAGGTGTTCGAGCGCCTGCGCGCGGCCATGCAGGCGCACGCATTCCCGCAGATCGGGCACATCACCGTGAGCATCGGCTTCGCCGCCTCGCAGCGGGGCTCGCCCGTGGAAGTCCTGGGCCGCGCCGACCAGGCGCTCTACCACGCCAAGGAAAGCGGGCGCAACCGGGTCTGCTTCCACGACGACCTGGTGCTAAGCGGCGTGCTGCAGGCGAAGATCGCCCACGACGAGGCGGAGCTGTTCTAAACGAAACACCCGCCACGGCGGCGGGTGTTTCGTGTGTGATCAAGACTGCGCTACGCGCGCTCGCCCACCCAGGCCGCCACCGAGGCCAGCGCCTGCGGCAGCGCCGCCGCGTCGGTGCCGCCGGCCATGGCCATGTCGGGCTTGCCGCCGCCCTTGCCGCCCACCTGGCCGGCCACGAAGTTGACCAGCTCGCCGGCCTTGACGCGCGCCGTGCTGTCGGCCGTCACGCCCGCGGCCAGCTGCACCTTGTCGCCATCGACGGCGGCCAGCACGATGGCGGCCGTCTTGAGCTTGTCCTTGAGCTTGTCCATGGTCTCGCGCAGGGTCTTGGCGTCGGCGCCGTCGAGCTTGGCGGCCAGCACCTTGATGCCCTTGACCTGCACGGCCTGGCTCGCCAGCTCGTCGCCCTGGGCCGAGGCCAGCCTGCCCTTGAGCTGGGCGAGCTCCTTCTCCAGCGCCTTGATCTGGTCGAGCGCGCCGGCTATGCGCGTGGCCAGCTCGGCGGCCGGCGCCTTCAGCGCGCCGGCCGCCTGGTCCACGGTGGCTTCCAGGCCCTGCAGGTAGGCCAGCGCGTTCTCGCCCGTCACGGCCTCGATGCGGCGCACGCCCGCGGCCACGCCGCCCTCGGCCACGACCTTGAACAGGCCGATGTCGCCCGTGCGCTGCACGTGCGTGCCGCCGCACAGCTCGCGGCTGGTGCCGATGTCGAGCACGCGCACGGTCTCGCCGTACTTCTCGCCGAAGAGCATCACGGCGCCCGTCTTCTGGGCCGATTCGATGTCCATGACGCGGGCGTCGGTGGCCGTGTTGGCCAGGATCTCCTCGTTCACGCGGCGCTCGATCTCGCGGATCTGCCCGGCCGTGACCGGCGCGTTGTGCGCGAAGTCGAAGCGCGTGCGCTCGGCATTCACCAGGCTGCCCTTCTGCTGCACGTGCGCGCCCAGCACCTCGCGCAGCGCCTTGTGCATGATGTGCGTGACCGAGTGGTTGCGCATGGTGGCGGCGCGCCCGGCGCCATCGACCTGGGCCTGCACCGTGTCGCCCACGTTGAGCGTGCCCTCGCCGAGCACGCCATGGTGGCCGTACACGTCGGCCTTGATCTTCTGCGTGTCGTGCACGGCAAAGCGCGCGCTGCCCGAGGTGATGAGGCCCTGGTCGCCGACCTGGCCGCCGCTCTCGGCGTAGAACGGCGTGCTGTCGAGCACGACCACGCCGTTCTGGCCGGCCTTGAGGGCCGCAACGCTCGTCCCGTCTGCGTAGAGCGCTACGATTTTCGCAGTACCCGAGAGATGCTCGTAGCCGGTGAAGCGGTTGGCCGCGCCGCTGTACTCCAGCGCCCGGTCCATCTTGAACTTGCCCGCCGCGCGGGCCGTGCTCTTCTGGTGCTCCATGGCGGCGTCGAAGCCCGCCTCGTCCACGGCCACGCCGCGCTCGCGGCACACGTCGGCCGACAGGTCGAGCGGAAAGCCGTAGGTGTCGTGCAGCTTGAAGGCCACGTCGCCCGGCAGGGTCTTGGCGCCGCCGGCCAGCGCGCCGTCCAGGATCTCCATGCCGTGGGCCAGGGTCTCGAAGAAGCGCTCCTCCTCCACGCGCAGCACCTCGGTGATGCGCTCCTGCTGCTCGCGCAGCTTGGGGTAGGCGTCGCCCATCTGCTGCACGAGGTCCTTGACCAGCTTGTGGAAGAACGGCTTCTTGCAGCCGAGCTTGTAGCCGTGGCGGATCGCCCGGCGCACGATGCGCCGCTGCACGTAGCCGCGCCCCTCGTTGCCGGGGATGACGCCATCGGCCACCAGGAAGGCGGTGGCGCGGATGTGGTCGGCGATCACCTTGAGCGACGGGTTGGCCAGGTCGGCCGTGTGCGTCTCGCGCGCGGCGGCCTTGATGAGCGCGTCGAACAGGTCGATCTCGTAGTTGCTGTGCACGTGCTGCAGGATGGCGGCCAGGCGCTCCAGGCCCATGCCGGTGTCCACGCAGGGCGCGGGCAGCGGCGTGACCGAGCCGTCCTCCTTCATGTCGAACTGCATGAACACGTGGTTCCAGATCTCGATGAAGCGGTCGCCGTCCTCGTCGGGGCTGCCCGGGGGGCCGCCGGGAATCTCGGGGCCGTGGTCGTAGAAGATCTCCGAGCACGGGCCGCAAGGGCCGGTGTCGGCCATCATCCAGAAGTTGTCGCTCTTGTAGCGCCCGCCCTTGTTGTCGCCGATGCGGATCACGCGCTCGGGCGGCAGGCCGATCTCCCTGGTCCAGATGTCGTAGGCCTCGTCGTCCTCGGCGTACACGGTGGCCAGCAGGCGCTCGGGCGGCAGCTTGTAGACCTGGGTGAGCAGCTCCCAGCCCCAGTGGATGGATTCGCGCTTGAAGTAGTCGCCGAAGCTCCAGTTGCCCAGCATCTCGAAGAACGTGTGGTGGCGCGCGGTGTAGCCCACGTTCTCCAGGTCGTTGTGCTTGCCGCCGGCGCGCAGGCAGGTCTGCACCGAGGCCGCGCGCACGTAGGGGCGCTTGTCCGTGCCGAGGAACACGTCCTTGAACTGCACCATGCCCGAGTTGGTGAACATCAGCGTCGGGTCGTTGCCCGGCACCAGCGGGCTGGAGGCCACCACGGTGTGGCCCTTGGCGGCGAAGAAGTCCAGGAAGGTCTTGCGGATGTCGGCAACGGAAAAGCGGGTGGTCATGGGGTTTGCTCGGCAAAAAGAGGGCCTGGGCCGCGCCGTGGCGGGACTGCAGCAGGCGAACCGGGCATTTTAGGTGGTTTCCTGCATAAAACTCCGGGGGAAGATCGTCCCCCTGCCCGGCCGGAATCTCCCGGCCGCCGCCCGTCGCGGCGGCATTCGACACAATCGGGCTGTCCACACCACTCGGCATTGCCCCATGAGTCCCGATTCCTACCCCGACGAAGCCGCCACCCTGCACCTGCCCGCCGAGGAACTGCAGGCCCTGGCCAGCCGCGTGTTCCGGCACCTGGGCCTGTCCCTCCCCCACGCCGAGGCCATGGCCCGCACCGTGGTGGCCGGGCAGCGCGACGACTGCCAGTCCCATGGGGTGTACCGCATCCTGTCCTGCACCCAGACGATACGTGCAGGCAAGGTCGCGCTACAGGTGGAGCCCGTGCTGGCGCCCGCCAGCGGCGCGGTGGTGCGGGTGGACGCGGGCTACGGCTTCTCGCCCCTGGCCTTCGAGCGCGCCCTGCCGGCCCTGGTGGAGACCACGCGCCAGCATGGCATAGGGGCGTTGGTGATCCGGCACTGCTTTCACTTTTCCGCGCTCTGGCCCGAGGTCGAGGCCATCACCGCCCATGGGCTCGCCGCCCTCGCGCTCACGCCCAGCCACGCCTGGGTGGCCCCGGCGGGCGGGAGCCGGCCCGTGTTCGGCACCAACCCCATCGCCTTCGGCTGGCCCCGCCCCGGCGGCCACCCCTTCGTCTTCGACTTCGCCACCAGCGCCATCGCGCGCGGCGACCTGGAGCTGCACCGCCGCGCGGGCACGCCCCTGCCCGCGGGCTGCGGCGTGGATGCCCAAGGCCGGCCCAGCACCGACCCGATGGCCGTCGCCCAGGGCGCCATGCTGGCCTTCGGCGGCCACAAGGGATCGGCCCTGTCGGCCATGGTGGAGCTCATGGCGGGGGCGCTGATCGGCGACTGGATGAGCCAGGAGTCGCTGGCCTTCGACGAAGGCGCCGGGGCCATACCCTGCCACGGCGAGCTGGTCCTGGCCTTCGACCCCGCCCGCCTCGGCGCGGGCGACCTGGCGGCGCAGCAGCAGCAGGCCGAACGGCTTTTCCACGCCATCACCGGCCAGGGCGCGCGCCTGCCGTCGCAGCGCCGCTTCGAGGCCCGCGCGCGCAGCCTGCAGCGGGGCGTGGCGGTACCCCGCGCGCTGTACGCGGAAATCCTGGCCTTGGCCGAGTAAATCGCCCATGCACAACAGCCACGACCCTCGCGTCCTGCCCATGCGGGACGGCGTCAACCCCTGCTGCGTGGTGCTGCCGTCGCAGGGGCAGGGCCTGCTGCTGGACTTCCTGGCGCGGCGCCTGCCCGCCGTGGCGCGGGAGGACTGGCTGCGGCGCCTCGATGCCGGCGAGGTGGTGGACGAATGGGGCCGCGCCGCCACGGCGCACAGCCCCTTCGCGCCCGGCGTGCGCTACTACTACTACCGCGAGCTCGCGCACGAGGCGCAGATTCCGTTCCAGGAGGCCGTGCTCTACCAGGACGAGCACATCCTCGTCGCCGACAAGCCGCATTTCCTGCCCGTGGTGCCCGCGGGGCGCTACCTGCAGCACACGCTGCTCGTGCGCCTTAAGCGCCGCCTGGGGCTGCGCGAGCTCTCGCCCGTGCACCGCATCGACCGCGACACGGCCGGCCTGGTGCTGTTCTCCGTGCAGCGCGCCACGCGCGGGCGCTACCAGGCGCTGTTCCGCGACCGCCAGGTGCGCAAGGTCTACGAGGCCGTGGCCCCCTGGCGGGCCGACCTGCGCTTTCCGCGCACCCATGCCAGCCGGCTGCAGGAGAGCGGGCATTTCTTCCGCATGCACGAGGTGCCGGGCGAACCCAACGCGGTCACCGCCATGGACGTCGCGGAGCAGGCGGGCGGCTGGGCGCGCTACCGGCTCGAACCGGTCACGGGCAAGCGCCACCAGTTGCGCGTGCACATGGCGGCGCTGGGCCTGCCCCTGTGCGGCGACGGCTTCTACCCCGAGGTGAACGACCCGCCCGAGGGCGACTATTCCAACCCGCTGCAGCTGCTGGCGCGCACCCTGTCGTTCACCGACCCGGTGACGGGGCAGGAGCGGCGCTTCGACAGCCGGCTGCGGCTGCGCCCGCTGGCGGATTTCGCCGGACCCTAGAACGTGTTTACAGCTGGTGCACCACGAGCTTGAACTCCGGGTCCTCGTCGAACGCGCGCACCTCGAAGCCCAGCCTGCGCATGAGCTTGAGCATGGTGGGGTTGTTGGCCAGCACCAGGCCCTGGACCTCGGCCAGGCCCCGGTCGCGGGCCACCTCCATGATGCTGAGCATGAGGCGCGAGCCCAGGCCCTTGCCCGCGAAGTCGTCGGCCACCAGCAGGGCGAACTCGCAGCTGGTGTGGTCGGGGTTGGTCACGTAGCGCGACACGCCCACGATGCGCTCCTTGTGGCTGACCTCGCCCTCCTCGTCCACCACGCGCTCGCGGTGCACGGCCACCAGGGCCATCTCGCGGTCGTAGTCGATGAGGGTGAAGCGCGCCAGCATGGAGGGCGGCAGCTCGGCGATCTGCGAGACGAAGCGGAAGTAGCGGCTCTCGGGCGAGAGCTCCTTGACCAGGCGCTGCACCATCTGCGCGTCGTCCGGGCGGATGGGGCGCACCAGGTATTCGCCGCCGCCGCGCAGCGGCCACACCTGCTCGTAGCGCGCCGGGTACGGCAGGATGGACAGGTGGCCGTAGTGCCCCAGGCCCACGCCCTCGGCGCGCCCGCTGCCCCGTGCCGTCTCGTGGATGGCGATGCGCGCGTCCACGGCCACGGCGCCCTGCTCGTCCACGATCAGGGGGTTGATGTCCATCTCGCGCAGCTGGGGCAGCGCGCAGACCATCTCGGACACGCGCAGCAGCACCTGCTCCAGCGCCTGCATGTCCACGGCGCTCGCGCCGCGCCATTCGCCCAGGGTCTCGGCCACGCGCGCGCGCTCCATGAGCCTGCGCGCCAGGAACTGGTTGAGCGGCGGCAGCTCCATGGCGCGGTCGTCGATGAGCTCGATCATGGTGCCGCCGGCGCCGAAGGTGATGACGGGGCCGAAGGGGTCGTCGCACACCAGGCCGATGCAGATCTCGCGCCCGCGCCGCGCGCGCGCCATCTTCTGCACCGTCACGCCGTTGATGCGCGCCTCGGGCCGCAGGCGCGCCACGCGCTGCACCATGTCGGTGTAGGCGTCGCGCGCGGCGGCACCGTTGGGCACGCTGAGCGCCACGCCGCCCACGTCGGACTTGTGGGCGATGTCGGGCGAGTCGATCTTGAGCGCCACGGGGAAGCCCAACTGCGTGGCGATCATCATGGCCTCGTTGCTGCTGCGCGCCAGCAGCGTCTTGGTGACGGGGATGTGGAAGGCCGCCAGCAGCGTCTTGGACTCCATCTCGGTGAGCACGTTGCGGCGCTCGGCCAGCACGCTCTCGATCACCAGGCGCGCGCCCTCGATGTCTGGCTTGGCCAGCGTGGTCAGCGGCGGCGGCGTCTGCTGCAGCAGCTGCTGGTTCTGGTAGAACGAGGCGATGTTGCCGAAGGCGCCCACGGCCGCCTCGGGCGTGCGGAAGGTCGGTATCTGCGCGGCGCGCAGGATCTTGCGCGCCGGCACGACCGCGACGTCGCCCATCCAGCACGACAGCAGCGGCTTGGAGGCCAGGCGCTTGGCGTCGGCCAGCACGCTGGCGACGCCCTCGGCGTCGATGCCGGCCTTGGGCGAGAAGATGGCCAGCACGCCGTCGATCTGGCGGTCGCGGAACGCGGCCTCCAGCGCCTCGCGGTAATGCTCGGGCCCGGCCTCTTCGGACAGGTCCATCAGGTCCGTGAGCGTGGCCAGCGGCGGCAGCCTGGGCGCGAGGGCCTCGCGCGTCTCGGCCGAGAGCCGGCCCAGGTCGAGTCCGATCTCGTTCTCCCAGTCGGCCGCCAGCACGCCGGGGCCGCCGCCGTTGGTGATGATGGCCAGGCGCCTGCCCACGGGCCGGTAGCGCGATGCCAGGCACTTGGCGGCCGAGAACAGCTCCACGAACGAGCGCACGCGCACGGCGCCCGCGCGGCGCAGCACGGCGTCGAACACGTCGTCGCTGCCCACGATGGCGCCGCTGTGCGTCTGCGCCGCCTGGTTGCCCGCGGGCTTGCGCCCGGCCTTGAGCACCACCACGGGCTTGGCGTAGGCGGCCGAGCGCAGCGCGCTCATGAAGCGGCGCGCGTCCTGGATCCCCTCCATGTAGACCACGATGCTCTGCGTGCGCCCGTCGTTGGCCAGGAAGTCGAGCGCCTCGCTCAGTCCCACGTCGGTGTGCGGCCCGAGCGAGATCACGCTGGAGAAGCCCACGGCGTTGTTGGCCGCCCAGTCCAGGATGGACGCGGTGAGCGCGCCCGACTGGCACACCAGGGCCAGGGAGCCCTCGCGCGCCAGCGGCCCCGCGGCGCTGGCGTTGAGCTGCAGCGACGGCCGCTGCAGGCCCAGCGAGTTCGGCCCCAGCAGGTGCATGCCCTCGCGCCGCGCGATCTTGCGCAGCTGCTCGGCCAGCTGCGCGTCCACGCCGCTGGACAGCACCAGGGCCGACTTGCAGTTCATGCGCCCGGCCACGTCCAGCGCGGCGGGCAGATCCTGCGGCGGCTGGGCGATGATGGCCAGGTCCGCGCGGATCTGGGCCAGGTCGGCCAGCGTGCCGGTGGTGTGGATGTCGAAGAACTGCAGCTGGCCCGTGAAGCGCTGCGCGGTCAGCGCCTCGCGCAGGGCCCGCGCCTGGGGCGTCTGGCTCTCGGGGGCTTCCGTGTCGCCTGCCAGCACGATGACGGAGCCGGGGTTGAACAGGGGCGTGAGGTAGTGCTTGTCCATCATGATGGGCCAATTCTCGGGTAGTCCCCTAGCGTACGCTTGAGCTACGTCAATAGCGTGAAAGTCCCTCCGCCGTGCCCAGCAACTGCAGTACGGCCCGGGCCGTGGCCCGGGCGGCGCCGCGGTGGGCCTGGGTGAAGGCCAGGCAGCGCGCGGCCTGCGCGGCGCGGCGCTGCGGGTCCTGCGCCAGGGCGGTGGCGGCGGCCACGCCCTCGGCCATGCCGGCTACGCGCTCGGCGGCGCCGGCGTCCATGGCCAGGCGTGCGGCCTCGGCGAAGTTGAAGGTGTGCGGCCCCATGACCACGGGGCAGCCGCAGGCCGCCGCCTCGATGAGGTTCTGCCCGCCGAGCGGCGCGAAGCTGCCGCCCAGCAGCGCCGCATGGGCCATGCCGTAGTACAGGGCCATCTCGCCCAGCGAGTCGCCCAGCCATACGTCCGCCTGCTGCGGCGCGGGGCCCCACTGGCTGCGCCGCGACACGCGCAGGCCGGCGGCCTCACACAGGCGCTGCGCCTCGTCGAAGCGCTGCGGGTGGCGCGGCACGAGCAGCCATTGCACGGGCATCCGCGCTTCCGTTTCGATAGCTGCAGGCGATTGGCCCATGGGCGCTGGAGGCCATTTCTGCCTCAAGACCTCCAGCCACATCGCCTCCTCGCCCTCGCGCGTGCTGGCCAGCAGCACCACGGGGCGGCCGCCGGCCTCGCGCCAGGCGCGGCCCTGGGCCTGCTGCGCGGCCGGGGGCTCGACGTCGAACTTGAGGTTGCCGAACACGCCGGCCACGCGCGCGCCCACGTCGCGCAGGCGCTCGGCATCCTGCACGGTCTGCGCCCAGACCGCCGCCAGGCCCGCGTAGGCGGGGCGCGACAGCCAGGCGAGGCGGCGCGCGCCGGCGCGGGATTTTTCGTTCAGCCGCGCATTGGCCAGCACCAGTGGCACATGAAAAGAGCGGCAGCCGGCCACGAGGTTGGGCCAGATCTCGGTCTCCATCAGGATGCCCATGGCCGGCCGGAAGCGCCGCAGGAAGCGCCGCACGGCGCCGGGCGTGTCCCAGGGCTGCCAGACCTGCACGTCGCCGGGCTGCAGGAGCTTCTCCCCCTCGGCGCGGCCCGTGGCCGTGCCATGGGTGAGCAGCAGGCGCATGCCCGGCAGCTGCGCGCGCAGTTCCTTGAGCAGGATGGCGGCGGCGCGCGTCTCGCCCAGGGACACGGCGTGTATCCACACGAGCGGCCCGCCCTGCCCGCCCATGGGCGGCAACGCTGGATAACGGCCGAAGCGCTCGGGCACGGCCACGGCGTAGCCGGGCTCGGTGCGCGCGCGGCGGCGCAGCTTTCGCAGCAGCAGCGGCTGGGCCAGCCACAGGGCCAGGCTGTAGAGCGCGAGGGCGAGCCGCTGCATGGCGCGCTGCGAAGCGCCCGTCAGTGCGCCGCGCCGCCGACTTGGGCGCCGGGCTTGACGCGCGCCAGCAGCGCCAGCATCTCGGCCTCGATGCGGCGCAGCGCCTCGGGCGTGTGGCCCTCGAAGCGCAGCACGAGCACGGGCGTGGTGTTGCTCGCGCGGATCAGGCCGAAGCCGTCGGGCCAGTCCACGCGCAGGCCGTCTATGGTGCTGATGCTGGCGGGCGCGGCGAAGCTGCCTGCCGCCAGCGCCTGCAGCTCGGCCGTCAGGCGGTGGGGCTCGCCCTCCTCGCACTGCACGTTGAGCTCGGGCGTGCTGTGGCTGGTAGGCAGCGCATTCAGCACGGCGCCCGGGTCGGCCGAGCGGCTCAATATCTCCAGCAGGCGGCAGCCCGCGTAGGTGCCGTCGTCGAAGCCGTACCAGCGCTCCTTGAAGAAGATGTGGCCGCTCATCTCGCCGCCCAGCGGCGCCTGCAGCTCCTTCATGCGCGCCTTGATGAGCGAATGGCCGGTCTTGTACATCACGGGCTCGCCGCCCGCGGCCTCGATGGCGGGCGCCAGGCGCTGGGTGCATTTCACGTCAAACAGGATGGGAGCGCCGGGCACGCGCGAGAGCACGTCCTTCGCGAACAGCATCATCTGGCGGTCGGGGAAGATGTTCTGGCCGTCCTTGGTCACGATGCCGAGGCGGTCGCCGTCGCCGTCGAAGGCCAGGCCCAGCTCCGCGTCGGTGGTGCGCAGCGCCTCGATCGCGTCGCGCAGGTTCTCGGGCTTGCTCGGGTCGGGATGGTGGTTGGGGAAGTTGCCGTCCACCTCGGAAAAGAGCTCGACCACCTCGCAGCCCAGCGCGCGGAAGATGCCCGGCGCCGATGCGCCGGCCACGCCGTTGCCGCAATCGACCACGATCTTCATGGGCCGCGCGAGCTTCACGTCGCCCACGATGCGCTGCACGTAGGCGGGCAGCACGTCGGCCCGGCGCACGCTGCCGCCGGGGGCGGGCTGCCAGCTGCCGGCCTCCATGGTGCGGCGAAGCTGCTGGATCTCGTCGCCATGGATGGCGCGGCCGGCCAGCACCATCTTGAAGCCGTTGTAGTCCCGGGGGTTGTGGCTGCCCGTGACCTGGATGCCGCTCGCGCACAGCGTGCTGGCCGCGAAGTACAGCATGGGCGTGGTGCACATGCCCACGTCGATGACCTCGGCGCCCGCGTCCACCAGGCCCTGGACCAGCGCGGCCGAGAGCTGCGGGCCGGACAGGCGCCCGTCGCGCCCCACGGCCACCGCGCGCTCGCCCTGCGCCCGCGCCGCCGTGCCGAAGGCCCGCCCCAGGGCGCGGGCCACGTCTTCGTCGAGCGTGGCGGGCACGATGCCGCGGATGTCATAGGCCTTGAAGATGGCGGGAGAGAGCTGCACTGTGGGACCTGCCTTGGGAGAGAGGGGGAGCCGCGCATTGTAGGTGGCCCTTCGCCGCCGTCGGCCCAAGGCACATGTCCGAAAACGGCGAGTCTTCTCCTGGCGGCGGCCTATCATGCACCCATGCCCTCCGATCTCCGCGCCGACGATGACGACGCCCGCTACCTGGCCCTGAAGGCGCGCGACGCGCGCTTCGACGGGCGCTTCTTCACGGGCGTCACGTCCACCGGCATCTACTGCCGCCCCGTCTGCGCCGTGCGCACGCCGCGGCGCGAGAACTGCCGCTTCTTCGCGCTGGCCGCGCAGGCCGAGAGCGCGGGCTTCCGGCCCTGCCTGCGCTGCCGGCCGGAGCTGGCGCCGCAGGCGCTCGCGTGGTCGGTGCAGGACGCCTCGGGCATCCTCGTGCGGCAGGCGCTGCGGCTGCTGGACGCGCCCGACGCCTGGGGCGCGGAAGGCGGCGGCGCCCTGGTGGCGCAGCTGGCCGCGCGCCTGGGCGTGAGCGACCGGCACCTGCGCCGCATCTTCGGCGAGGCGCTGGGCGTCTCGCCCCTGCAGTACCTGCAGACGCGCCGCCTGCTGGCCGCCAAGCAGCTGCTGACCGACACCGCCCTGCCCGTCACCCAGGTGGCGCTGGCCAGCGGCTTCGCGAGCGTGCGGCGCTTCAACGCGGCCTTCGGCACGCACTACGGGCTCAACCCCACGCAGCTGCGCCGCCAGGGCGCGCCGGCGGGCGGCGCCGCCCGCCCGGTGCGGCTGGGCTACCGGCCGCCGTACGACGCGGCGGCGCTGCTGGGCTTCCTCGCGGCGCGGCGCATCCACGGCATGGAGGAGGTCGAGGGCCTGGCGCTGCGCCGCACCGTGCGGCTGCGGGCCGGCGGCGCGGCGTACACGGGCTGGATCGGCGCGCGCTTCGACCCCGACCGGCCCCTGGTGCTGCTGGAGGCCAGCCCCGGCCTGCTGCCCGCCCTGCCCCAGGTGATCGCCCGCGTGCGCGCGCTGCTCGACCTGGACGCCGACCCCGGGCCGATCAACGCCGCGCTGCACGCCGCCTTCTCCGGGGGCGACGGCCTGCGCGTGCCCGGCGCGTGGGACGGCTTCGAGCTGGCCGTGCGCGCCGTGCTGGGCCAGCAGATCACGGTGGCGGCCGCGCGCACGCTCGCGCAGCGGCTGGTGGAGCGCTTCGGCGAGCCCGTCGAGACGCCCTGGCCGGGGCTGGGCCGGCTGTTCCCCGCGCCCGCCGTGCTCGCGGCGGCGCAGGGCGACGCGCTCGGGCAGCTCGGCATCGTGCGCCAGCGGCAGGCGGCCATCGTGGCGCTGGCGCAGGCCGTGGACGGCGGCCGGATCGCCCTGCACGCGAGCAGCGACGTGGACGCCACCCTGGCCGCGCTGCGCCAGCTGCCCGGCATCGGCGACTGGACGGCCCAGTACATCGCCATGCGCGCGCTGCGCTGGCCCGACGCCTTCCCCGCCGGCGACGTGGCGCTGCACAAGGCCCTGGCCGTGCAGGGCGCGCCGCAGCCCGCGCGCGCCGCCCTCGCGGCGGCGCAGGCCTGGCGGCCCTGGCGCAGCTACGGCGTGATCCGGGCCTGGGCGGGCCTGGCGGCGCCGCTCCCGAACCTATAGCTGATACCGCCCGCCCTGCCTGCGCTGCGGGCCGATTTGACGTTTAATGGAGGTTTCCATGCAATATCCCCCCGACACGGTGCAAGCCCGCACCCCCACCACCCTGGGCGACGTCCGCCTGGCCGCCAGCGCGCGCGGCCTCGTCGGGCTGTGGTTCGACGGCCAGCGCCACCTGCCGGCGGAGCTCGACGGCCCCGGCGCCTGGCCCACGGACGATGCGCACCCCGTGCTGCGCGCCGCCGCGGCCCAGGTGCGCGAGTACCTGGACGGCACGCGCACGCGCTTCGACCTGCCGCTGGACCTGTCGGGCGGCACGCCCTTCCAGCAGGCCGTGTGGCAGGCGCTGCTGGCCATCCCGCGCGGCGGCACCACGACCTACGGCGCGCTGGCGCGCCAGCTCGGCCGCCCGGCCGCCGTGCGCGCCGTGGGCGCGGCCGTGGGGCGCAACCCCATCAGCGTGGCCGTACCCTGCCACCGCGTGCTCGGCAGCGGCGGCGCCCTCACCGGCTACGCCGGCGGCCTGCCGCGCAAGACGGCGCTGCTGCGGCTCGAAGCCTCTGCACCTTCCCATCCCCTGCCCGCATGACCCTTCCCGCCACGCCAGCCGCCACCGCCGGCCAGCCCTCCTGGGCCGGCGAATTCCTCCTGCTCTCGGCGCTGTGGGGCGCCTCGTTCCTCTTCATGCGCCTGGGGGCGGCGGAGTTCGGGCCGCTGCCCACGGCCGGGCTGCGCGTGGCGCTGGCCACGCTGTTCCTGTGGCCTCTGCTGGTGCAGCGCGGCGAGTGGCCGGCGCTGCGGCGCCACTGGCGGCCGGTGCTGCTGGCGGGGCTGGTCAACTCCGCCATCCCGTTCGCGCTGTTCGCCTGGGCGGTGATGCACATCGCCACGGGGCTCACCTCCATCCTCAACGCCACGGTGCCGCTGTTCGGCGCGCTGGTGGCCTGGGCCTGGCTGGGCGACCGCATCGGCCGCCTGCGCTGGCTGGGCCTGGGGCTGGGCTTCCTGGGCGTGGCGCTGCTGGCCTGGCGCGCGCCGGCGGGCGCCGGCGTCCAGGGCGGCCACACCGGCTGGGCCATCGCCGCGTGCCTGCTGGCCTCCACCTGCTACGCGGTGGCCGCCAGCTATGCGCGGCGCCACCTCGCGGGCATACCGCCGCTGGCCTCGGCCACGGGCAGCCTGCTGGGCGCGGCGCTGGGCCTGGCCCTGCCCACGCTGCTGTTCTGGCCCGCGCAGATGCCGGGGCCGCGCGCCTGGGCGGCCATCGTGGCCATCGCCGTGCTGTGCACGGGCATCGCCTACATCCTGTACTTCCGGCTCATCGCCCACGCGGGGCCGAGCCGCGCGCTGGCCGTGACCTTCCTGGCGCCGGCCTTCGCGGTCGCCTACGGCGCGGCGTTCCTGGGCGAGACGGTCACGCCCTGGATGCTGGGCTGCGGCGCGGTGATCGTCTGCGGCACCATGCTCTCCACCGGGCTCGTGGGGCCGCGCGGCGCCCGGGCGCGCTGACCCGCCGCGCCGGGGCGCATCAGTCCGGGTGGCGCGCCCCGGTGCCGGAGACCTGGAAGCCGATGATGGACGCGCTCGCGTCCGCGAAGGGCACGCCCAGGGCGATCTCGCCCGAGCCGATCAGGCGGCAGCTGTCGCGGCGCAGCTGCAGCGGCGCCTCGCTGCCCTCGAAGCGCACCCAGGTGCCGAAGCTGCTCAGGTCGGTGAGCACGAAGGCGCCGTGGCGCCAGTCCAGGCGCGCATGCACGCGCGAGACCCGGGGGTCGGCGATGCACAGGTGCGAATCGGGCGCGCGCCCCACGTTGACGGGGATGTCCATCGAGGAGAACAGCCGGTAGGCCCCGGGCCAGGACAGCTGGATCTGCGCCGGGCCCGTGTCCGCCACCAGCGCGGCCAGGTCGCTGCGCAGCTCGGAATGGACGGTGAGGTCGGCCCGGTTCTCGGCGCGCCACTCGATCTGGTACGTGACCAGGGGCTCGGCCTTGCCGCGCATCTCCAGGTGCCCCAGGCGGACGAAGCACATGCCGCGCGGAGCGCGCAGGCCGGCGACGACGGACTCGGTGGCCCAGATCTCGGCATCGTCGGCGCGCTCGCACAGGCGCGCGGCCACGTTGACCGCATCGCCGTAGCAGTCGCCGTCCACCTCGACGACCTCGCCGCTGGCGAGCCCGATGTGGATACCGACATGCGACTCCCGCGCCTGGGGGCCGATCCACTGGCGATGCTCGCGCATCAGTTCCGCCGCGGCCAGCACGGCGTCGCCGGGCTCGGCGAACAGGCCCAGCACGCCATCGCCCAGGCTCTTCACCACGCGCCCGCCGTGCTGCTGGATGCACACGCCCATGGCCTGCGTGAGCGGCGCCACCACGGCGGCCGCGCCCTCGTTGCCCAGGGCCTCGTACAGCGCCGTGCTGCCGGTCATGTCTGCAAACACCACGGTCTTGTGGGAGTTCACGCCTGGTCCTTCGCCCATTCCTGTCATTGCGGCCGCGCCCCCACGGCGCAAAGGCTGTCGTGGCGCGAATCGTTACGAATTGAAAGTATGCATCTTATGTCGGCCGGCCGCGCGCCCGCTTTATTGCGCCGTCGCAATCCGCCGCGTTGACAAAGTTTCACACAGGAATGGCCCGGCGGCCAGCGCCGGGGCGCCGGCGCGGAAAGCGCCGCGGGGTTCTACAATTTGTTACCTAATGCGCATGTCCCCAGTAGATGAGCGCGTCGCGCCCCTCCACGGACAGCGATACCTGCGCGCCCACGGGCAGCAGCACCTTGGTGGGCACGTGGCCGAACGGCAGGTTGGTGAGCACGGGGGCCTTGATCTGCGTGCGCAGCCAGTCCACCACGCTCTGCAATTTGAAGCCCTTGTCGTGCGGGGCCAGCTTGTAGTGGGTGAACTGGCCCAGCACCACGGCCTTCTGCCGGGCGAGCACGCCCGCGTGCAGCAGCTGGGTCAGCATGCGTTCCACGCGGTAGGGGTGTTCGCTGATGTCTTCCACGAACAGGATGCCGCCCTTCACCTCGGGAAAGTACGGCGTGCCGACCAGCGAGGCGAGCACGGCGAGATTGCCGCCCCAGAGCTGCGCGGATTTCACGTACACGTCGGGCACGGCGGGCCTGCCGTCGGCGCGGGGCGGCTCCTTGCCCATGCGCCAGCCGGCGCCCTCGCCGTGACCGGTGAGCAGGTCGTCGAAGCAGGCGGCCATGATGTCGTCGGGCTCGCCCTCCACGCCCCAGTCGATTTCCAGCGAAGGGCCGGCCCAGGTGGTGGCGCCGGTGCGGGCGAGCACCGCGTTCTGGAAGGCGGTGAAGTCGCTCATGCCGACGAAGCGCGTGCCGCGCTCGATGGCCTTGGCGATCTTCTTGTACTGGATGCCCGGCAGGATGCGCGTGAAGCCGTAGGCGGCGCGCGAGATCAGCGCCACGTCGGCCCCGCTGGCCGCGGCGCGGTGGATGGCGGCGAGCCGCGTGGCGTCGTCGCCCGCGAAGCGCGTGTGGGTGGCGAGCGCATCGGCGTCCACCTCCACCTCGTGGCCCAGGGCCTTCAGGCGCGCGATGCCGCGTTTGAAGGCGGCCTTGTCGCGCACGGCGCTGGCGGGGGAATAGACGTAGATGTGCTTGGGGCCGTGATCGTGGCCGCAGTCTTCATGATGGTCGTGCATAGCGGGCGGAGTATTCCATAGCAGCCCGGGCCGAGGCGGCGCCGGTATCGGGCACGGTGCATGCCGGGGCGCCCTGCTCCGCGTCGAACCGGGCGAAGGCGCGCGGCCCGGCGCGGTGGCCCGCGTCGGGAAATGGCAGGCCATCGTCCGCCGCGCCTTCCTGCACCAGTACCAGCGGCGCATCCGGCCACGGCAGCACCGCCCCCGGCTGGGCCAGCAGCACCACGTTGCGCAGGGCCAGCCGCTGCGCCAGATCGGCCAGCACCTGCCGGTGCCAGTCCAGGCGGTGCGCGGCTTCCTTCTTGGGCTTGTCGCTGCGGCCGAAGCCGATGAGGTCGGGCGCGACCACGCGGTGGCCCGCCTGCAGCAGCACGGGCAGCATGTGCCGCCAGGCATGGCTCCACGCGGGGCTGGCGTGCAGGCACAGCCAGGTGAGCGGAGCATCCCGCGGGCCCTCGTCCACGTAATGCAGGCGCAGCCCGGCGAGCGAAGGCAGGTCGCTCACGTAGCGCGCCTGCCAGGGCCAGTCGTGCAGGCCGGCGAAGGCCGCGTCGGGCGTGCGCAGCGCGTCGTCGCGCAGCGGGTGGGCCGCGCGCTGCGCCCGGCGCCGCGCGCGGAAGAAGTCGCTGAGCAGCGCGCCGCACTCCGCGGCCAGCACGCCGCCCGCCACGCGCGTCTGGTGGTTCAGGCGCGGCTCGGCGAACAGATCCACCACCGAGCCGGCCGCGCCCGTCTTGGGATCGGCCGCGCCGTAGACCACGCGCGGCAGGCGCGCGTGCAGCATGGCGCCGGCGCACATGGCGCAGGGCTCCAGCGTCACGTAGAGCGTGCAGCCGTCGAGCCGGTAGTTGCCCAGCCGCGCGGCCGCCGCGCGCAGCGCCGCGATCTCGGCGTGGGCCGTGGGGTCGTGGCCGGCGATGGGCGCGTTGCGGCCGGTGGCGATCACCTCGCCGCCGCGCACCAGCACGGCGCCCACGGGCACCTCGCCGTCCTGCAGGGCGGCGCGCGCCTGGGCCAGGGCCTCGCGCATCCAGGTGGCGTCGTCTTCGGGTTCGCTCATGTTTCCATAGCTATCAGCGCTTTATGGATGGGCGCTGGAGGCATTTTTTACTGTAATCCTTCACCTGCCATGCCCAGCCTGCGCATCCATTCGGCCAGCGCGCGCTCGTCGGGCGTGCCCGCGGCGTACTGCGCGTGCATGGCGGCGTGCGCTTCCTTGCGGTGCTGGTTGAGCTTGATCTTGCACTGCACGTCCAGCACGCGCAGCTCGAACGCGGCGATGCCCGCCATCATCCTGTGCGCGAACTCCTCGCCCAGCGCGCGCCACTGCGCGGCGTAGGCGGGTTCGTGGTCGGCGATCAGGGCCTTGAGCAGCGCGTCCGTGGCCGCGTGGCCCTCGACCGGCGTGGCGCGCACGCGGCAGTGCACCGCGAGGTAGTTCCACGTGGGCACGCGCGCGGGGTCGGGGTAGACCGAGGGCGACATGTACGCATGCGGCCCCTGGAAGACCGCGAGCGCCTCGGGCCGCGAGCGCAGGTAGCGCCAGTGCGGGTTGGGGCGCGCGCAGTGGCCCAGCAGCACCCATTCGCCGCCCGCGCGCTCTTCGAGGTGCAGCGGCAGGTGGGTGACGAAGGGAAAGCCCTCGTCGTCGTTGCTGACCAGGCTGGCGAACGGGTGCGCGCGCATCAGCGCGGCGGCGTGGGCGGGGTCCTTGGAATGGAATTGCGGCGGCAGGTACATGGCGTGTGCTCCAGAGGCAGGAATGTAGCCGCGCTGGGATAATCCACCCCCTATGTCCCTTGCTCCCCACCAGCTCGAACTGCTTTCCCCCGCGCGCGACGCCGACATCGGCATCGAGGCCGTGAACCACGGCGCCGACGCCGTCTACATCGGCGGCCCGGCGTTCGGCGCGCGCGCCACGGCGGGCAACGGGCTGCGCGACCTGGAGCGGCTGATCCGCCACGCGCACCGCTTCCACAGCCGCATCTTCGTCACGCTCAACACCATCCTGCGCGACGACGAGCTGGAGGACGCGCGCCGCATGGCCTGGCAGGTGTACGAGGCCGGCGCCGACGCGCTCATCATCCAGGACATGGGCCTGCTGGAGATCGACCTGCCGCCGATCCAGATGCACGCGAGCACGCAGACCGACATCCGCACGCCCGAGAAGGCGCGCTTCCTGCAGGACGCTGGCCTGTCGCAGATCGTGGTCGCGCGCGAACTGGATTTGCAGCAGATCGCCGCCATCCGCGCAGCGACGGACCCGGCGCGCACCACCATCGAGTTCTTCGTGCACGGGGCCCTCTGCGTGGCCTATTCGGGCCAGTGCTTCATCAGCCACGCCCACACGGGCCGCAGCGCCAACCGGGGCGACTGCAACCAGGCCTGCCGCCTGCCCTACGAGGTGCTGGACGGCCAGGGCCGCATCATCGCGCACGAGAAGCACGTGCTCTCGATGAAGGACAACAACCAGAGCGACAACCTGCGCGATCTCATCGACGCGGGCGTGCGCAGCTTCAAGATCGAGGGCCGCTACAAGGACATGGGCTACGTGAAGAACATCACGGCGCACTACCGCAGGCTGCTCGACGAGATCGTCGAGGAAGGGGGCTTCGCGCGGTCGTCCGGCGGGCGCACTGCGTTCAGCTTCACGCCCGACCCCGACCAGAACTTCAACCGCGAGTTCACCGACTACTTCGTCAATGGCCGCAAGGACGACATCGGAGCGTTCGACACGCCCAAGACGCCGGGCCGCGCCATCGGCTGGGTCACACAAGTCGGCGACAAGTGGTTCGAACTGGAAACGAGCGACCATGCCACCCAGCTGCACAACGGCGACGGCCTGTGCTACTACGACCTGCAGAAGGAACTGGTGGGCGTGCACATCAACCGCGCCGAGAGCGTGAAAAGCGGTGTGTGGCGCGTGTTCCCCAAGGACCCCATCGCCGGCTTCAAGGACTTGGCGCTTGGGCGGGAGATCAACCGCAACCGCGACATGGACTGGGTGCGCACGCTGGAGAAGAAGTCCAGCGAGCGGCGCATCGGCGTGTGGGCGCAGCTGTCGGAAACGCCGGGCGGCTTCACGCTCACGCTCACCGACGAGGACGGCTTCACCGGCAGCGCCGCCATCGCCCAGCCGCACCAGGCCGCCACCGACGCGGCCAGGGCCGAGGCCACGCTGCGCGAGCAGCTCGGCCGCTTCGGCGCGACCATCTTCCAGGTGCACGACATCGCGCTGCAGCTCTCGCAGCCCTGGTTCGTTCCCGCCTCCGCGCTCAACCAGCTGCGCCGCGACGCCGTGGCCGCGCTGGAGCACGCGCGCGCCGAGGGCCTCGTGCGCCTGCCGCGCGCCGCGCCCGTCGAGCCGCCCGTGCCATTCCCCGAGGACACGCTGACCTACCTGGCCAACGTCTACAACCACAAGGCGCGCGACTTCTACGCGCGCCACGGCGTGAAGGTGATCGCCGCCGCCTACGAATCGAAAGAGGAAGAAGGCGAGGTGAGCCTCATGATCACCAAGCACTGCGTGCGCTACAGCATGAGCCTGTGCCCCAAGCAGGCCAAGGGCGTGATCGGCGTGAAGGGCACCATCCGCGCCGAGCCGCTGCAGCTCGTCAACGGCAAGGAAAAGCTCACGCTGCGCTTCGACTGCAAGCCCTGCGAGATGCACGTGGTGGGGCGCATGAAGAAGTCGGTGATGAACCAGCACCTCAGGGACATGCAGGAAAAGCCCCTGCGCTTCTATCGCACGCGGCCCGCATAAGAACGTGTTCACGATCTTTTCATGGTGTCCGTTGCCCCGCAAAAGCAGTGGATGCAAGGCGCAAACCGCAGCCGGGCTGGTGGCCCGGCGAGGATTTGCAACGCTGCAGACGCTGCTTTTGCGGGGCAACCCTTCGGGCAAGGCAGCAAAAAGCCGCACTCGTCGTTGCGCACCTTGCCCAGGCCACCAGCATGGCCTGCGGCGCGCGCCTAGATTGCGGCTTTTTGCTGCCTTGCGGACACCATGAAAAGATCGTGAACACGTTCTAAGCACATACCCAGGCCATCGTTCACGCCCACTCCGGCTTGGCCGACAATGTCCGGCTGTCACGCAACCCAACCAAAGGAAGACACCGATGCGCATCGAAACCCTGGCCGTCCATGCCGGCTATTCGCCCGACCCGACCACCAAGTCCGTGGCCGTGCCCATCTACCAGACGGTGGCGTACGCCTTCGACAGCGCGCAGCACGGCGCCGACCTGTTCGACCTGAAGGTGCCGGGCAACATCTACACGCGCATCATGAACCCCACGACCGACGTGCTGGAAAAGCGCGTCGCGGCGCTGGAGGGCGGCATCGCCGCCGTGGCCGTGGCCTCGGGCATGTCGGCCATCACCTATGCCATCCAGGCGATCGCCGAGGCGGGCGACAACATCGTGAGCGCCAGCACGCTCTACGGCGGCACCTACAACCTGTTCGCCCACACCTTCCCGCAGCAGGGCCTGGAGGTGCGCTTCGCCGACCCGCGCGACCCGGCCAGCTTCGGCAAGCTGATCGACGAGCGCACGAAGGCGGTGTTCGTCGAATCCATCGGCAACCCGCTGGGCAACGTGACCGACATCCGGGCCCTCGCCGACGTGGCCCATGCCCACGGCGTGCCGCTGATCGTGGACAACACCGTGCCCAGCCCCTACCTGCTGCGCCCCATCGAGCATGGCGCCGACATCGTGGTGCACGCGCTCACCAAGTACCTGGCCGGCCACGGCAACAGCATGGGCGGCGCCATCGTGGACAGCGGCAAGTTCCCTTGGGGCCAGCACAAGGCGCGCTTCAAGCGCCTGAACGAGCCCGACGTGAGCTACCACGGCGTGGTCTACACCGAGGCCCTGGGCCCGGCCGCCTACATCGGCCGCGTGCGCGTGGTGCCGCTGCGCAACACGGGCGCGGCGATCTCGCCGCACAACGCCTTCCTGATCCTGCAGGGCATAGAGACGCTGGCGCTGCGCATGGACCGCATCTGCGAGAACTCGCAAAAGATAGCCGAGGCGCTGCAGAAGCACCCCAAGGTGGAATGGGTGCGCTACGCGGGCCTGCCGGAGCACCCCGACCACGCGCTGGTGCAGCGCCAACTCGGCGGCCGGGCGTCGGGCATCCTGTCGTTCAGCCTGAAGGCCGGCGACGCGCGCGCGGCGGGCGCCCGGTTCCTCGACGGGCTCAAGCTGTTCACGCGCCTCGTGAACATCGGCGACGCCAAGTCGCTCGCCACGCATCCGGCATCGACCACGCACCGCCAGCTCAGCGCCGAGGAACTGGCCAAGGCCGGCGTGACCGAGGGCATGGTGCGCCTGTCCATCGGCATCGAGCACATCGACGACCTGCTCGAAGACCTGCACCAGGCGCTGGACGCGGTTTGAGAAGGTGTGAACGAATTCGCCATGCCCGCTCGCACCGCAAAAACGCACCCCCACGCCGCAAGCAAATGCTCGCCATAGCCCAAGCTATGGCTGCGCTTTGCGCCTTGATGGGGCACGTTTGTGCGGCCCGCTCGGACACGCCGGATTCATTCACACCTTCTGAGCGCGCAGGCCCTCACCCCCGCCCTCTCCCAGGGGGAGAGGGAGTAAAAACCGGCGCGGCCGATCGCCCTCGCCCCTCCGGGGAGAGGGAGGGGTGAGGGGATTTCCGTGTTTTTAGCCTCCAGCGCTTGATGGGCAAGCGCTGGCAGCTATCGTTTCAGGAGTCCCGCGCCAGCCGCAGCCCCGTGAACTGCCAGCGCGCGCCGGTCGGGAAGAAGTTGCGGTAGCTCGCGCGCGCATGGCCCGCCGGCGTGGCGCAGGAGCCGCCGCGCAGCACGTACTGGTTCACCATGAACTTGCCGTTGTATTCGCCCACGGCCCCCGGCGCGGGGCTGAAGCCGGGGTACGGCGCGTAGCTGGACCGGGTCCACTCCCACACGTCGCCGAACATCTGCTGCAGCGCCCCGCCCTGCGCCAGCGGCGGCGCGGGGCGCGGGTGCAGCGCGCCGCTGTCGGCGAAGTGGCCCTGCTCCGCGCCGTCGGCCCGGGCCGCGGCGGCCTCCCACTCGGCCTCGGTGGGCAGGCGCGCGCCGGCCCAGCGGGCGTAGGCGTCGGCCTCGTAGTACGACAGGTGCGCCACGGGCTGCAGCGGCGCCAGCGGCCGGCCGCCGGCCAGCGTGAACTCGCTCCAGCCGCCCTCGTCCCGGCGCCAGTACATGGGGTGGGCGACCTGCTGGCTGCAGCACCAGTCCCAGCCCTCGGCCAGCCAGTGCGCGGGGTCGCGGTAGCCGCCGTCGGCCATGAAGGCCAGGTAGTCCGCGTTCGTGACCAGGCGCGTCGCCAGCTCGTAGGGCCGCAGGTAGACGGCGTGGCGCGGCAGCTCGTTGTCGAACGCGAAGCCCTCGCCCGCGTGGCCGATCTCGACCAGCCCGCCATCGAACCGCCGCCAGCCGGCCTGCGCCGCGCCCGCGCGCCCGGGCGGCGGCGGCACCGGCGCATCGCGGTACGCGGGCCACAGGGGGTTGCACCACAGCAGGTGCTTGACGTCGGTGACGAAGAGCTCCTGGTGCTGCTGCTCGTGCTGCAGGCCCAGCTCCAGCAGCGCGCCGAGCCCGGCCGGTAGCGCGCCCCGCCCCAGCAGGCGCTGCATGCGCGCGTCCACGTCGGCGCGGTAGGCCAGCACCGTGGCCAGCGGCGGGCGGGTGAGCAGGCCGCGCTGCGGGCGCGGATGCTGGCGCCCCACGCCCTGGTAATAGGAGTTGAACAGCACGCGGTAGGCGGGGTCGAAGGGACGGAAACCCTCCTCGTGCGCCTCCAGGATGAAGGTCTCGAAGAACCAGGTGGTGTGCGCCAGGTGCCACTTGGCGGGGCTGGCGTCGGGCATGGACTGCACGCAGCAGTCCTCGGCCGACAGCGGCTGCGCCAGCGCCTCGGTGGCGGCGCGCACGGCCGCATAGCGGCGCGCGGCATCGACGTCCCCGGCGAGGGACGCGGGTGGGGGGCCTGGAGCATTCATGGCACGGGTCCTTTCATGCGCGCGCATGCACCACGGCATACCAGCCGCGCGCGTCCGTCCAGCTCTGGGTGCTGGCAAAGCCCGCCTGGCGCAGCAGTGCGGTGAATGCCGGCAGGGGGTGCTTGTAGCTGTTCTCGGTATGGATGCGCTCGCCCGCCGCGAAGTCGCGCCCGCCGCCGGGCCAGCGCACGCGCTGCGGGCCCAGGGCCTCCAGGTGCATCTCGATGCGCGAGACGACCGGGTTGAAGAACGCCCGGTGCCGCCATTGGCGCGGGTCGAAGTCGCTGCCGATCAGGCCGTTGACGTGCGCCAGCACGTTGCGGTTGAAGGCGGCGGTCACGCCCGCGGCGTCGTCGTAGGCCGCCTCCAGCACGGCCCTGGGCTTGGGCAGGTCGATGCCGATCAGCAAAGCCCCGCCGCCCTGCGCCAGCGCGCGCATCTGCGCCAGCAGCGCCACGGCCTGCGGCGGGTCGAAGTTGCCGATGGACGAGCCCGGGTAGAACACCAGGCGCCGCTGCCCCGGAATGTCCGGCGGCAGCCGCAGGCCGGCCGTGATGTCGCCGCCCACCGCGCGCGCGTCCAGCCCTGGCAGCGCCGCGCGCAGGCGCGCGACGGCGCCCTGCAGGTAGTCCGCCGAGATGTCCACGCCCACGAAATGCGTGGCCGCCAGCCGGCGGCACAGGTCGCGTGCCTTGTCGCAGCTGCCCGCGCCGGGTTCTATCACCACGCGGCCCGCGCCCACCGCCTCGGCAATGGCGCGGCCGTGGCGGCGCATGAGGGCGCGCTCGGTGCGCGTGAGGTAGTACTCGGGCAGGCGCGTGATGGCCTCGAACAGCTCGGAGCCGCGCCGGTCGTAGAAATACTTGGGCGAGATGCTCGCCCGCGGCGCCAGCAGGGCGTCCGTGATCTCGCGCCGGCACGCCGCATACGCCTGCCCCACGGGCTGCGCCTGGCGCGACAACGCAAGGGAGGGGGCGATGGCGGGCATAACGCCGCAGCGTAGGGCGCAAGTCCCCGGCGCGGCGCAGGCCAAGGCATGCATTGCGGGTAGGACGGCCGCGCAAATTGCGCGCGCCCCCTTGCGCCGGCGCGCCGCGCGTGGCAGGCCGCCCTGCCGTTTATCCAAGAAAAAGCGCTGGAAGGCACGCCCGGCAAGCGCCACCAGCTATCAAAAGTAAAAAGGGCTGGCGCCCCACATGCACCAGCCCTTCCCCAGCAGAGGACGAAAACCCCGGAATCAGAAGCGGTAGCCCACGCCCAGGCCCACCAGCACGGGATCGACCTTGAACTTGCCGATGCCGCCGCTGACCGTGGTGTCGATGTAGACCTTCTTCACGTCGAAGTTGAGCGACCAGTTCTTGTCCAGCGCGTAGTCGAAGCCCACCTGCAGCGCCGGGCCCCAGCTGTTCTTCTTCACGGTCAGCGCGCCGCCAGCGATGTCCACGCTGGAGAAGCGCGTGTAGTTAACGCCCGCGCCCACATAGGGCTTGAACGCGCCCATGCCGGTGAAGTGGTACTGGCCCAGCAGCGTGGGCGGCAGGTGCTTGAGCGTGCCGATCTTGCCGCCGTTCAGGCGCACGTCGTGCTTTTGCGGGTAGGTCAGGATCAGTTCGGCCGCGAAGTTGGGCGTGAAGAAGTACGACACATCCACTTCCGGGATCCACTTGTCGTTGATGCTCACGCCAGCCGCACCCGCAGCGCCGCCGTTGGAGCTGTCAAGGTGCACGGCACGGGCGCGCACCATCCATTGTCCGTCCTGCTGCTGTGCGTACGCAGCACCGGAAGTCATCGCACACAGGACAGCCAAGGCCAGCAGGTTCTTTTTCATTTCAGGCATCTCTATACGGTTGAACGGGGACGGCCCCCGTACACCCATTAGGCCTACCAGCAAAATGGTCAACTTTGCTATAGATCAATTTCCAAATGTCTTTGTCCATAGGCATTTGCCAGCGTGTCACAAAAAAGTGACAGCCTATCCGTGCGACGCAGCCGTGCCGCGCAGGCGCCCGAGCAGCGTCCATCCGGCCAGGACGATGGCGCCGGCCACGACCCCCACCAGGGCGTTGAGCAGGCTGCTGGCCAGCAGGGCCCACAGGCCGCCCAGGGGCCAGCCGCCCGCCGCCGCGCCCGCGGCTGCCACGGCATGGTGCAGCGCCGGCACGCCGTGCACCAGAATGCCGCCCCCCACGAGGAACATGGCCGCCGTGCCCAGCACCGACAGCGCCTTCATGAGCCACGGCGCCGCCGCCAGGATGCCTCGCCCCAGCGCCTGCGCGGCGGCGCCGGGCCGGCGGCTGAGCCACAGGCCCAGGTCGTCGAGCTTCACGATGCCCGCCACCAGGCCGTAGACGCCCACGGTCATCAGGGCGGCAATGCCGGCCAGCACGGCGACCTGCTGCACCAGCGGCGCGGCGGCCACCGCGCCCAGGGTGATGGCGATGATCTCGGCCGAGAGGATGAAGTCGGTGCGCACCGCGGCCTTGATCTTGTCCTTCTCCAGCGCCGCCAGGTCCACGGCCGGGTCGGCGTTGGCCTGGGCGTGGCGCGCATGGGCGGCCGCATCCTCCTGGGGCGTATGCAGGAACCTGTGCGCCAGCTTCTCGCAGCCCTCGAAGCACAGGAAGGCCCCGCCCAGCATGAGCAGCGGCGTCACGGCCCATGGCGCGAAGGCGCTGATGAGCAGCGCCGCCGGCACCAGGATCGCCTTGTTGCCCAGCGAGCCCTTGGCCACGGCCAGGACCACGGGCACCTCACGCTCGGCTCGCACGCCCGTGACCTGCTGCGCGTTGAGCGCCAGGTCGTCGCCCAGCACGCCGGCCGTCTTCTGCGCCGCGACCTTGGTCATGGCCGACACGTCGTCAGCCATGGCGGCGCTCTTCTTGGCAGCGAGCTTGGACATGAGCGCCACGTCGTCCAGGATGGTGGCAATGTCGTCGAGCAGGGTCAGAAGGCTGGCACCGGCCATGAATCACTCCAGGAAAAGGGAGCCGGCATTATGAACAGAAAAGCCCCTGGCGCTTGTGTGCCAAGCGCCAGGGGCTATCGTTTTGGTAGTGCCAAGGGGTGTGTCAGCCGACCCATTTACGCGCGTTGCGCCAGATGCGCATCCAGGGGCTCAGGGCCTCCGGGCCTCCGGTGGCGGCCAGGTCGGTCCAGCTCATCTGGATGTTGCGGAACGCCCGCTCGGGGTGCGGCATCATGGCCGTGAAGCGGCCGTCCCGGGTGGTCACGGCCGTCAGGCCACCGGGCGAGCCATTGGGGTTGAACGGGTAGCGCTCGGTGGGCTGGCCGTGGTTGTCCACGAAGCGCATGGCCGCCACTGCCCGACCGGCGTTGCCGCGGCGCTCGAAGTTGGCATAGCCCTCGCCGTGCGAGACCACGATGGGCAGGCGGCTGCCGGCCATGCCCTGCAGGAACAGGCTGGGCGAGTCGAGCACCTCGACCATGGACAGGCGCGCCTCGAAGCGGTGGCTCTGGTTGGTGGTGAAGCGCGGCCAGTCCTCGGCACCGGGGATGATGTCGGCCAGCTCAGCGAACATCTGGCAGCCGTTGCACACGCCCAGGGCGAAGGTGTCGCCGCGGCCGAAGAAGCGCTGGAACTGCTCGGACAGGCGCTCGTTGAAGGTGATGGAGCGCGCCCAGCCTATGCCCGCGCCCAGCGTGTCGCCGTAGCTGAAGCCCCCGCAGGCGACCACGCCGGCGAAGTCCTCCAGGCGGGCGCGGCCGGCCTGCAGGTCGGTCATGTGCACGTCGAAAGCCTCGAAGCCGGCCTCGGTGAAGGCGTAGGCCATCTCCACGTGCGAGTTCACGCCCTGCTCGCGCAGCACGGCCACCCTGGGCCGGGCAAGCTGAAGATAGGGCGCGGCCACGTCATCCAGCGGGTCGAACGTGAGGCGCACGTGCAGGCCAGGGTCGGCCGGATCGCCGGCGGCGGCATGCTCGCTGTCGGCGCATGCGGGGTTGTCGCGCTGCTGGCAGATCTTCCAGCTCACGGCGTCCCAGACCTGGTGCAGGTCGGACAGGCTGGCGCCGAACACCTTCTTCGCGTCGCGCCAGACCTGCAGCTCGCCCTTGCCGGCGTCCACCGGCGACGCCATGGGGCGCGTCTTGCCGATGGCGTGGCTGCACTGGATCAGGCCGTGTTCGCGCAGGGTCTGCATGACGGCGGCGCGGTCGGCCGTGCGGATCTGCAGCACCACGCCGGGCTCTTCGTTGAACAGCGCGGCCAGGGTCTGGGCCTCGCGCCGGCCGCTGACCTGCGCGCCCCAGTTCTTGCCCTCGCCGCTGTCCATGCGGCTGTCGCTGATGCCGTCGCCCTCGGTGATCAGCATGTCCACGTTCAGCGCCACGCCCACCTGGCCCGCGAAGGCCATCTCGGCCACGGTGGCCAGCAGGCCGCCGTCGCTCCTGTCGTGGTAGGCCAGGATCTGCCCGCGCCCGCGCAGCGCGTTCACGGCATCGACGAGCGCGGCGAGGTCCTTCGGGTCGTCCAGGTCGGGCGTCTCGTGGCCGCTCTGGCCCAGAACCTGCCCCAGGATGGAGCCGCCCATGCGATTCCTGCCGCGGCCCAGGTCGATGAGCACCAAGGTGCTGTCTTCCTCCCTGGCATCGAGTTGCGGCGTGAGCGTGCCGCGCACGTCGGCCAGCGTGGCGAAGGCGGTGACGATCAGGCTCACGGGCGAGGTGACCTTCTTCACCTCGCCGCCCTCGGTCCACTGCGTGCGCATGGACAGGCTGTCCTTGCCCACGGGGATGGAGATGCCCAGCCGCGGGCACAGCTCCATGCCCACGGCCTTCACGGTCTCGTACAGGGCGGCGTCCTCGCCGGGCTCGCCGCAGGCGGCCATCCAGTTGGCCGAGAGCTTCACGCGCGGCAGTTCGATGGGCGCGGCCAGCAGGTTGGTGATGGCCTCGGCCACGGCCATGCGGCCGGATGCCGGCGCGTCGATGGCGGCCAGCGGCGTGCGCTCGCCCATGGCCATGGCCTCGCCGGCGAAGCCCCGGTAGTCGGCCAGCGTCACGGCCGCGTCGGCCACGGGCACCTGCCAGGGGCCGACCATCTGGTCGCGGTGCGTAAGGCCGCCCACGGCCCGGTCGCCGATGTTGATGAGGAAGCGCTTGGAGGCCACCGTGGGGTGGGCCAGCACCTCGATCACGGCCTTCTCCAGCGGCAGGCCGTCCACGCTCAAAGGGGCGAAGCTGCGCTGCACGCTCTTGACGTCGCGGTGCATGCGGGGGGGCTTGCCCAGCAGCACGTCCATGGGCATGTCCACGGGGTACTTCTGCGCGCCTTCGGCCACGGCCGTGTCCTCCAGCACCAGTTGGCGCTCCTCGGTGGCGGTGCCGATCACCGCGAACGGGCAGCGTTCGCGCTCGCAGAAGGCCGTGAACTGCGCCAGCGACTCGGGCGCGATGGCGAGCACGTAGCGCTCCTGGCTCTCGTTGCTCCAGATCTCCTTGGGCGCCAGGCCCGATTCCTCCAGCGGCACGGCGCGCAGGTCGAAGCGCGCGCCGCGGCCGGCGTCGTTGGTCAGCTCGGGGAAGGCGTTCGAGAGGCCGCCCGCGCCCACGTCGTGGATGGCGAGGATGGGGTTGTCCGCCCCCTGCGCCCAGCAGTGGTTGATGACCTCCTGCGCGCGGCGCTCGATCTCGGGGTTGCCGCGCTGCACGGAGTCGAAGTCGAGCTCGGCCGCGTTCGTGCCCGTGGCCATGGAGCTGGCGGCGCCGCCGCCCATGCCGATGCGCATGCCGGGCCCGCCCAGCTGGATCAAGAGCGTGCCGGCGGGGAACTCGATCTTCCTGGTGTGCTGCGCGTCGATGGTGCCCAGGCCGCCCGCGATCATGATGGGCTTGTGGTAGCCGCGCGTGACGTCGCCCACCTGCTGCTCGTACTCGCGGAAGTACCCGCACAGGTTGGGCCGGCCGAATTCGTTGTTGAAGGCCGCGCCGCCCAGCGGGCCCTCGGTCATGATCTGCAGCGGGCTGGCGATGTGCCCGGGCCGGCCCACCTTGCTGCCCCACAGCCTGGAGACGGTGAAGCCGGTCAGGCCGGCCTTGGGCTCCGATCCGCGGCCCGTGGCGCCCTCGTCGCGGATCTCGCCGCCCGCGCCAGTCGCGGCGCCCGGGAAGGGCGAGATGGCCGTGGGGTGGTTGTGCGTCTCCACCTTCATCAGCACGTGGTGCGTTCCGCTTCCCTTTTGATAGCTAGGAGCGCTTTCCCCTTCTGCGCTGGAGTCGAATTTGGCAAAGAACTGCTCGACCTCGCTGCCCTCCATGATGGAGGCGTTGTCGGCATAGGCCACGATGGTGTGCCGGGGCGAGACGGCCTCGGTGTTGCGGATCATGCCGAACAGGCTCTTGTCCTGCGCCACGCCGTCGATGGTGAACTGGGCGTTGAAGATCTTGTGGCGGCAATGCTCGCTGTTGGCCTGGGCGAACATCATCAGCTCCACGTCCGTGGGGTTGCGCTTGAGGCCCGTGAAGGCGTTCACGAGGTAGTCGATCTCGTCGTCGGCCAGCGCCAGGCCCCAGGCCTTGTTGGCGGCCTCCAGGGCGGCGCGGCCGCCGCCCAGCACGTCGACGAAGGCCATGGGCTCGGCCTGCAGCTCGGTGAACAGGCGCCCGGCCTCGGCGCGGCTGGCCACCACCGATTCGGTCATGCGGTCGTGCAGCAGCGCGGCGACCTGCTGCAGCTGTCCGTCGCTCAGCCCGGGCCTGCCGCCGAGCAGCCCGCCCTTGAGGCCGATGCGGTATTCGGTGATGCGCTCGACGCGGCGCACGGCCAGGCCGCAGTTGCGGGCGATGTCGGTGGCCTTGGACGCCCAGGGCGAGACCGTGCCCAGGCGCGGCGTGACGAGAAGCGCCACGCCGTCGGCCGGACCGCCGTAGGGATCACCATAGCGCAGCAGCGCGGCCAGGCGCTCCTGCCCGGCCGGCGTGGGGGCGGCGTCCTGCGCGACCAGGTGCACGTGGCGCGCGGCAATGCCTTCGATCTTGGGATGGATGGCCTGCAGCTGGGGCAGCAGTTGCTGGGCGCGGAAGGTACTGAGGGCATTGCCGCCCTCCAGCGTGGTGATGTGCAAGGTCACGGTGTAGCGGCCTGGAGTGATGGGAGGAAATGGCTTGCCGCCGCCGGACGCCGGCGGCCGCTGAATGGGGCCGCCGCGCCCCGTGGCGCGTATTCGTGGCAACCCGGCATTTTAACGGCGGCCACCTGCGCCCCGGCCGGGCGCCTGCAGGGGATGAATGCGAATGGGATAATTTCCGCCATGAGCAGTATCACCATCAAAGACGCCCAAGGCATTGCCGGCATGCGCGAGGCCTGCCGCCTGGCCTCCGAAGTGCTGGACTACATCGCCCCCCACATCAAGCCCGGCATCACGCCTGGGCGCCGAGTGCATGGCCAGCCAGGGAACGGTGTCCGCCACCATCGGCTACCAGCCGCCGGGCTACCCGCCCTACCCGGGCCACCTGTGCACCTCGGTCAACCACGTGGTGTGCCACGGCATACCGAACGACAAGCCGCTCAAGAAGGGCGACATCGTCAACGTGGACGTCACCGTGATCACCAAGGACGGCTGGTACGGCGACAACAGCCGCATGTACCTGATCGGCGAATGCTCGATCGCCGCCAGGCGCCTCTCGGCCCTGACCTACGAGGCCATGTGGCTGGGCATACAGCAGGTCAGGCCCGGCGCGCGCCTGGGCGACATCGGCCACGCCATCCAGAAGTTCGCCGAGGGCCACGGCCTGTCGGTGGTGCGCGAGTTCTGCGGCCACGGCATAGGCCAGAAGTTCCACGAAGACCCCCAGGTGCTGCACTACGGCCGCCCCGGCACCGGCCAGGAACTGGTGCCCGGCATGACCTTCACCATCGAGCCCATGCTCAACCAGGGCAAGCGCGACATCAAGGAACTGGGCCAGGACGGCTGGACCATCATCACCAAGGACCGCAGCCTGTCGGCCCAGTGGGAGCACACGGTGCTGGTCACGCCCACGGGCTACGACGTGCTCACGCTGTCGGCCGGATCGCCCGCCTTGCCCTCGTTCGTGACGGCCACCGCCACCTGAGTGCCGCCTGAACACGGGGCTGGCGCGCACGGTTTTTGCTAGGTTCGCCTCATGTCATCACGCCACCCCCTGCTCTCTCCCGGCCCCGCCCCCCTGCACGCGCTGCGCGACGGCTACCGTCAGGACAAGGCCGCCCTGCTGGCCAGGCTGCGCGTGCCCGGCGCCTCCACGCGCGGCATCCGCAGCCTGCTGCGCAGGCTTTCCGCGCTGGCCGACACGTTGCTGTGCCGGCTGTGGACGCACGCGCAGCTGCCGCAGGGCTGGGCCCTGGTGGCGGTGGGCGGCTACGGGCGGGCCCAGCTGTTCCCGCATTCCGACGTGGACGTGCTGCTGCTGCTGCCCGACGGCACGAAGGCCTGCGCCGACGAGGCGCGCAAGCCCATCGAGGCCTTCATCGGCAGCTGCTGGGACGCGGGCCTGGAGATCGGCTCCAGCGTGCGCACCACGGCCGAGTGCCTGGCGGAGTCCGCCGCCGACGTGACGGTGCAGACCGCGCTGCTGGAATCGCGCCTGGTGTGCGGCAGCGCGGCGCTGTTCGAAGACTTCCGCCGGCGCTACGACGCGCAGATGGACCCGCGCGCCTTCCTGGTCGCCAAGACGCTGGAGATGCGCCAGCGCCACACCAAGTACGAGGACACGCCCTACGCGCTGGAGCCCAACTGCAAGGAATCGCCCGGCGGCCTGCGCGACCTGCAGATCATCCTGTGGGCGGCCCGCGCGGCGGGGCTGGGCCGCACCTGGCGCGAGCTGGAGGCCAGCGGCCTGGCCACGCCCTTCGAGGTGCGCCAGATCGAGCGCAACGAGGCGCTGCTGTTCCTCATCCGCGCGCGCCTGCACGTGCTCGCCGAGCGGCGCGAGGACCGCCTGGTGTTCGACCTGCAGACCGCCGTGGCCGAGGCCTTCGGCTACCGCTCCACCGCGCCGGACGGCCGGGGCCTGGCCATGCGCGCCAGCGAGACGCTGATGCGCCGCTACTACTGGGCCGCCAAGGCCGTGTCGCAGCTCAGCCAGATCCTGCTCTTGGGCATAGAGGAGCGGCTCAACCCCTCCACGCACGAGCTGCGCCCCATCAACCCGCGCTTCTTCGAGAAGGCCGGGCTCATCGAGGTGGCCAGCGACGACCTGTACGAGAAGCACCCGCACGCCATCCTGGAGACCTTCCTGCTCTACGAGAGCACGCTGGGCCTGAAGGACCTGTCTGCGCGCACGCTGCGCGCGCTCTACAACGCGCGCGCCGTGATGGACAGGCGCTTTCGCCACGACCCGGCCAACCGCGCGCTGTTCATGCAGATACTGCGCCAGCCGCGCGGCATCACGCATGCCATGCGGCTCATGAACCAGACCTCGGTGCTGGGGCGCTACCTGTGGCCGTTCCGCCGCATCGTGGGCCAGATGCAGCACGACCTGTTCCACGTCTACACGGTGGACCAGCACATCCTCATGGTGCTGCGCAACATGCGGCGCTTCTTCATGGCCGAGCATGCGCACGAATACCCGTTCTGCTCGCAGCTGGCCGCGGGCTGGGACAAGCCCTGGATCCTGTACGTCGCGGCGCTGTTCCACGACATCGGCAAGGGCCGCGGCGGCGACCATTCGCAGATCGGCGCGCAGGAGGCGCGGCGCTTTTGCCGCCAGCACGGCGTGGAGCGCGAGGACGCGCGGCTCATCGAATTCCTCGTGGCCGAGCACCTCACCATGAGCCAGGTGGCGCAGAAGCAGGACCTGTCCGACCCCGGCGTGATCGCGGCGTTCGCGCAGCGCGTGGGCAACGAGCGCTACCTCACCGCCCTGTACCTGCTCACCGTGGCCGACATCCGCGGCACGTCCCCGAAGGTCTGGAACGCCTGGAAGGGCAAGCTGCTCGAAGACCTGTACCGCGCCACGCTGCGCGTGCTGGGCGGGCGCGCGCCCGACGCCGCCGCCGAGATCGAGGCGCGCAAGCGCGAGGCGCTGATCCTGCTGGCCCTGAGCGCCCTGCCCCACGAGGCGCACAAGCGCCTGTGGGAGACGCTGGACGTGAGCTACTTCATGCGCCACGAGGCGCCCGACATCGCCTGGCACACGCGCCACCTCTCGCGCCACGTGGGCAGCGCGCGGGCCATCGTGCGCGCCCGCCTGTCCCTGGCCGGCGAGGGGCTGGAGGTGCTGGTCTACGCGCCCGACCGGGCCGACCTGTTCGCCCGCATCTGCGGCTACTTCGACCGGGCGGGCTTCTCCATCCTGGACGCGCGCGTGCACACGGCGCGCAACGGCCACGCGCTGGACACGTTCCAGGTCGTGGCCTCCAGCCAGCCCGGCGCCTACCGCGAGCTCATCCACATGGTCGAGAGCGACCTGCAGCGCGCCATCGGGGACCAGGGCGCGCTGCCCGAGCCCGCGCGCAGGCGCGTGTCGCGCCGCGTCAAGAGCTTCCCCATCGCGCCGCGCGTGACGCTGCGCCCCGACGAGCAGGCCCAGCGCTGGCTCATCAGCATCTCCGCCAGCGACCGCGCCGGCCTGCTGTACATGGTGGCGCGCGTGCTCTCGCGCCACGGCCTGAACGTGCAGCTGGCCAAGGTCAGCACCCTGGGCGAGCGCGTGGAGGACACCTTCCTGGTGCAGGGCCCGGAGCTGCAGAGCAACGCGCAGCAGATCCGCATCGAGACCGAACTGCTGCAGGCGCTGGCCGACCAGTAGATCGGCGCGTCAGTGCGCGTGCGCGCCCGCCACGGGCACCAGCCTGCCGTTCCTGTCGTAGAGCTTGCCGTCGATCACCACGTCGCCGTCGTACAGGCTGGCCAGCACATGCGCGCTCAGCGTGCGGTCGGAGGCCGCGACGAACACCGACTGCTGGTCCGAGTTGCCCCGCTTGAAGTGGTTGAACAGCAGGTTGAGCACGATGGCGACCAGGGCCGTGGCGCTGATGCCGGAGTGGAAAATGGTCGCGAACCAGTCGGGGAACTGCGCGTAGAACCTGGGCGCGACGACGGGAATCAGGCCCGCGCCCACCGAGGTGGCGACCACGATCAGGTTCATGTTGTTCTGGTAGTCCACCTTGGACAGGGTGCGTATGCCGCTGGCCGCCACCGTGCCGAACAGCACCAGCCCGGCGCCGCCCAGCACCGACGGCGGCACGCAGGCCACCACGCGGCCCATGACGGGCAGCACGCCCAGCGCGATCAGGATCAGGCCGCTGTAGGCCACGACGAAGCGGCTCTTGACGCCCGTGACAGCCACCAGGCCCACGTTCTGCGCGAAGGCGCTTTGCGTGAACGAGCCGAACAGCGGCGCGACGATGCTCGACAGCATGTCGGCGCGCAGGCCGTCGCCCAGGCGGCGCGAATCGACGCGCGTGCCCACGATGTCGCCCACCGCCAGCACGTCCGCGGAAGTCTCGACCAGGATGACCAGGATCACGATGAACATCGACAGGATGGCCGCGGCGTTGAACACCGGCCAGCCGAAGTGCAGCGGCGCGGGAATGGCGAACCACGCGCCCTGCGCCACCTGCGAGAAATCCGCCTTGCCCAGCAGGGCCGCCACCAGCGTGCCGATGACGATGGACAGCAGGATCGACAGGCGCGAGATCGCGGCATTGCCCAGCTTGGAGAGCACCAGCACGGTCACCAGCGCAATGCCCGCCAGCGCGATGTTGCCCATGCTGCCGTAGTCGGCCGCGCGGGCGTTGCCGCCCATGGCCCAGTGCGCCGCCACGGGGATCAGCGACAGGCCGATCACCGTGATGACGCAGCCATTGACCAGCGGCGGGAAAAAGCGCGTGACCTTGGAAAACACCGGTGCGATCAGCAGGCCCAGGACGGCCGATGCCATCACCGCCCCCAGGATGCCCTGCATGCCGCCGCCGGTCTGCAGGATGCTGACCATGGTGGCCACGCCGGCGAACGACACGCCCTGCACCAGCGGCAGGCGGCTGCCGAAGAACGGGATGCCCAGGGTCTGCAGCAGCGTGGCCACGCCGCCCATGAACAGGCAGGCGGTGATGAGCAGGCCGGTGTCGGAGGCCGGCATGCCGGCCGCCTCGGCCACGATCAGCGGCACGGCGACGATGCCGCCGTACATGGTCAGCACATGCTGCAGCCCATAGGCCAGGTTGGCACCCAGGCCCAGGTTTTCGTCCTCCGGCCGTGGGGCCGCATGGGCGCAGTTGAGGGAATGCGTGTTCATCGTCGTCTCCTGATGGGTTCTCGGAACAGGGCTCTTCGCGGCCTCCTGGTTCTCTGCGCCGTCCTCTTTTTATTGCGGGATACGCGTCTTCGCCATCGCACCCAGCCTCTTCGACCACGGCATGCGTGGCACTTTACGAGCAGCTACGGGAAAAATTGCATACTGTTATGTATACAGTCTTTGACCCTTCTTCCCACCATTCGCGGCCCGCGAACGGGCCGCGGCGGCCTCACTCGTCCTCGACCGTGCCGATGTCGGGGAACAGCACCTCGGTGAAGCCGAACTGGCTGAAGTCGCGCATGCGCATGGGGTAGAGCTTGCCCCACAGGTGGTCGCATTCGTGCTGCACCACGCGCGCATGAAAGCCGCTGACCGTGCGGTCTATCGGCTCGCCGCGGACGTCGAAGCCGGTGTAGCGCACCGTCTGCCAGCGCGGCACCATGCCGCGCATTCCGGGCACCGACAGGCACCCCTCCCAATCGAGCGACTCCTCGCCGCCGATGGGCGTGACCACCGGATTGATCAGCACGGTACGCGGCACGATGGGCGCATCGGGGTAGCGCGGATTGGGCGCGCCCGAGCCGAACACCACCACCTGCAGGTCCACGCCGATCTGCGGCGCCGCCAGGCCGGCGCCGTTGGCGGCATGCATGGTGTCGAGCAGGTCGGCCAGCAGCCCATGCAGTTCATCGGTATCGAAGCGGGTGACGGGCCGGGCCACGCGCAGCAGGCGCGGGTCGCCCATCTTCAGAATGGTGCGCTGGGTCATCTGGGGTATGCAAGCTGGGTAACGGCCAAAGGGCATGACGCTGCCCGGGCCATGGAGCATACCCCCGCGCAATGCCTGCACAATACAAGCCATGCCGCAGCCCCCCGAGCAAGTGCCTCCCGTACCCGAGCAGGTGCCCCTGCCGGCAGTGGCGCGCTGGCTGCTGCTGCTGTTCGCCGGCCTGTGCCTGGCCCTGGGGGTGATCGGCGTCGTCGTGCCCGGCCTGCCCAGCACGGTGTTCATCCTCATGGCCGCCTGGGCCGCGGCCCGCAGCTCGCCGCGCCTGTACCGCTGGCTCTGGCACCACCCGCTCTTCGGCTCCATGCTGCGCAACTGGCACAACGGCGGGCGCGTGAGCCGCCATGCCAAGTGGAGCGCCACCTGCCTGATGGCGCTGTGCGCCCTCATCCTGCTGTGGATCAACATTCCGCTCTGGGCCGCCATCAGCGGATGCGTGAGCATGGCCTGCGTGCTCACCTGGCTGTGGCTGCGCCCCGAGCCGCAGCACTGAGCGTTGGCGGCCAGAAAGTCTCCGGACCGGGCTGGTTTTGTGTATATAATTTAAGGCTTGTTCCCCGATAGCTCAGTCGGTAGAGCGACGGACTGTTAATCCGCAGGTCCCTGGTTCGAGCCCAGGTCGGGGAGCCAAAATTTAAGGCCTTGCAATCGCACAAGGCCTTCCAATAACGATACCGATCATTCCTCAATAGCTCAGTCGGTAGAGCGCCGGACTGTTAATCCGTAGGTCCCTGGTTCGAGCCCAGGTTGAGGAGCCATCCAAGGCCATCCCGATGCACATCGGGATGGCCTTTTTACTTTGTCATGCCGCGCCCGCGGCGATGCGGCCGCCCGCCTCCACCGCGACGCGGGTGCTCCCCAGAGCCGCGCAGTCGAACTCCACGGCCACGCGGCCGCCCTCCAGCGCGAGCCCGCTGTGCACCAGCGCCTCCACCAGCCGGTCGCGCAGCTCGTCGTCCGCCAACGAAGCCCGCTCGCCGCTGAGGCGGTTCACGGCCCACAGCCGGGCCTCGTGAAGGCACACCTGCGCTTCGCAGGCCCGCAGCCGGAACAGCTGCTTGCGCCCGCCGGCGCGCAGCGGCTCCAGCAGCCCGTGCTTCGACATCTGCTTCGCCACCCGGTAGATCGTGCCCAGGCTCGCATGCAGGCCGCGCAGGCAGATGCGGTGGAATACCTCTTCGACGGACAGCGCCTGCCCGCCCGCATCCTCGAACACCTGCAGGACGGCGATGCGCGGGATCGTCGGGCGCAGGCCCGCCCCGCGCAGGCGCTGCAACAGGTTCTGGCGGTCGATGTCCATCATGGCCGCCCTTCATGCGGGCGGGTCGTGCCGGATGCCTGCCAGCCGCCTCCCAGCGCGCGGTACAGCGCAACGGCGGCCTGCAGCCGCTGGGCCTTCAGCCGCGCCGCCGCATCCTGCGCCGCGTACAGCGTGCGCTGCGCGTCCAGCAGGGTCAGCAGCGTCTGCGCGCCGGCGCGGTAGCGGCTCTCGGCCAGATCCAGAGCGCGCCGGGCCTGCTCCAGTTCCTCGGCCTGGGCGGCGGCCTGGGCCTGCACGCCGGCCTGGGTGTTCAGCGCCACCTCCACGTCGCCGAAGGCCTCGACGATGGCCCGGCGGTAATCCGCCAGCAGTTCCTCCCGCTGCGCCTGCGCCAGCTCATGGCCTGCCGCCAGCCGGCCGCCGTCGAAGACCGGCGCGGCCAGGCCCGCGGCCAGCGAATACAAGGGGTTGTCGAATACGCGGCGCAGGCGGTCGCCGCCCGTGCCTATGCCGCCGGACAGCGTGAGGGCGGGCAGCATGGCCGCGCGCGCCGCCGCCACGCTGGCATCGGCCGCGGCCAGCCGCGCCTCGGCGCGCGCGATGTCGGGGCGGCGCGCCAGCAGTTCCGCCGGCAGGCCCGCGGCCACGTCCGGAACGGCCAGCGACGCCAGCGGCGCACACCCCACCGGCACGCCTGCGGGGCGCGCCAGCAGCACACCCAGCGCCGTGCGCGCCTCGCCCGCCTGCTGGCGCAGCGCAGCCAACTCGCGCTGCTGGCTGGCCACCAGCCCGCGCTGCTGCGCCAGCTCCAGCAGCGTGGCCGCCCCGGCGCGCACCCTGGACTCCACCAGCGCCAGCAGCCGCTGGGCGCTTTGCAGGTTGCGCTCGCCGATGCCGATGCGCTCGCACAGCGCCACGGCCTGCAGCCAGGCGTTCGCCACGCTGGCCGTCACCGTCAGCCGCACCGTGTCGCGGTCGAAGACGCTGGCCTGCAGGGCGAACAGGGCGCCGTCCCTGGCGGCCTGCTGGCGCCCCCAGAAATCCACCTCGTAGCTCGCCGACAGGCCGGCGCCGAAGCGGTTGCCGCCCACCGCGGCGGCGCCGCCGATGCGGCCCTCGCGGCCGGCGTCCAGGCTTGCGGCCAGCTCCGGTGCCAGCGCCGCGCCGGCAATGCCGGCACTGGCGCGGGCCTGCCGCACCCGGGCGGCAGCGGCAGCCACGTCCAGGCTCCGGGCCTGGGCCTGTTCGACCAGCGCGGCCAGTTCGGCGCTGCCGAAGCTGTGCCACCAGCCGGCGGTGACGCCGTCGCCCGCAGCTTCAAAGCCGGCGGCCCACCGGGCCGGCAGCTCGGGCGGCGCCCGGTCCGCGGGCACCTGCTGCACGGCGCAGCCCGCCAGCCACAGGCCTGCGGCGAGCATGCCGGCGTGCCGGATGAATGGATGCAGGGCCATGGTCATTCCCCCGCCAGCGCGCGCACCGGGTCGAGCCGCGCCGCCGTCCTGGCCGGCATGTAGCCGAACACCAGCCCCGTGGCGACCGCGCAGGCAAAGGCGCCCAGCATGGCCCGCACCGAGAACACCACGGGCACGCCCGAGACGATGAGCACCACGCCCACGGCCAGGCCCGCGAGCAGGCCCGCCAGGCCGCCCACCAGGGTCACGAGGCTGGCCTCGGTCAGGAACTGGCGCAGGATGTCGCCCTGGCGCGCGCCCACGGCCATGCGGATGCCGATCTCGCGCGTGCGCTCGCGCACCGTCATCAGCATCACGTTCATCACGCCGATGCCGCCCACGACCAGGGAGACGGCCGCGATCAGCCCCAGCATCACGGCCATGCTCTCGCGCGTGGCGGCCTCGGCCTGGATGCGCGCGGCCGCGTTGCCGATGCCGAAATCCTCGCGCCCGCCATGGCGCGCGATCAGCAGCCGGCGCATGGCCTCCTCGGCCGCGTGCACCACCTGCGCGCTGCGCGCCTCGATCACCACGTAGTCGGGCTGGGTCTGCGCCTGGTAGACGCGCGCGCGGCCCGCACGGTAGGGAATGAACACCATGTCGTCGTAGTCCTGCGCGCCCGATTCCGCGCCGCGCTCGCTCATCACGCCGATGACCTCGAAGGCCGAATTGCCGATGATGAGCTGGCGGCCCAGCGGGTCGGGCGTGCCGGGGAAGAAATGCCGGTGCGCCTTGTGGCCCAGCACCACCAGCGGCGCCAGGCCGCGGTCCTCGGCCTCGGTGTAATAGCGGCCCAGGGCCGGGCGCCAGCGGTGCACCAGCGGCATCTCCTCGCTCGCGGCGAAGACGTAGATCTGCTTGTCGGCATTGCCGTAGCGCACCGTGACCGGGTCGCCGATGACGGGCATGACGCGCCGGATCTCGGGCAGCTCGCGCATGGCGGCCAGGTCGTCCTCGGTGATCTGGCCCGCGGGCCCGCCCGTGGCCGGCGGCTTGCTGCCCATGTAGAGGATGGCCGTGCCCATGGTGCCCATCTGCTCCACTACCTTGCGCCGCGCGCCCTCGCCGATGGCCAGCATCACGATGACCGAGGCCACGCCGATGACGATGCCCAGCAGCGTCAGGCTGGTGCGCACGCGGTTCAGGCGCATGCCGCGCCAGGCGCCGCGCGCGGCCTCCAGCAGCTCGGCCAGCCAGGGCGTGCCTGCCGCGTCCCGGGGCCGGGGCGCCAGCGGCAGCGCCGGGCGCACGCTGCCGTCCGTGCTGTCGCCGACGATGCGCCCGTCGCTGATCTCGATCACGCGGCGCGCCTGCGCGGCCACGGCGCGGTCGTGGGTGATGAGGATGATGGTGTGGCCCGCGTCGGCCAGCTCGCGCAGCAGCGCCATCACCTCGGCGCCGCTGTGCGAGTCGAGCGCGCCCGTGGGCTCGTCGGCCAGGATGATGTGGCCACCGTTCATGAGGGCCCGCGCGATCGACACGCGCTGCTGCTGCCCGCCCGAGAGCTGGTTGGGCCGGTTGCCCAGGCGCTCGCCCAGCCCCAGGCGCGCGAGCAGCGCCTGGGCGCGGCGCACGCGCTCGTCCTTGGGCAGGCCCGCGTAGATGGCCGGCATCTGCACGTTCTCGCTCGCGCTCTCGCTGGCGATCAGGTGGTAGCCCTGGAACACAAAGCCGAAGGCCTGGCGGCGCAGCCAGGCCAGCGCGTCGGCGTCGAGCAGCGCCACGTCCTGCCCCTGGAAGCGGTAGCAGCCCGCGCTGGGCCGGTCCAGGCAGCCCAGGATGTTCATCAGCGTGGACTTGCCCGAGCCCGAGCTGCCCACCACGGCGACGAACTCCCCCGCGTGGATGTCCAGATCGATGCCGTGCAGCACCGCCACCAGCGGCTGCCCGCCCTCGCCGCCGTAGTGCTTGCGGATGCCGCGCAGCGAGATCAGCGGCGCGTCGTCATTCGGCGCCCCGTTCACCATTGCAGCCACCGCAGGCCGCGCTCCAGCGGCGTCTCGCCGACGATGACGCGCTCCCCCTCGGCCAGGCCTTCGAGCACCTGGGCCTGGTGGCGGCTGCGCACGCCCAGCTTCACGCTGCGCGGCTCGGGCCGGCCGCGCGCATCGAGCACGCGCGCCACGTGGCCCTGCCCGTCCCCGCCCTCCTTCACTCCGGTCAGCGGCACGGTCAGCGCCTGCGCCGCGCTGGCCGTGACGAACACCACCTGCGCCGTCATCTGCGGCATCAGCTCGGCGTCTTCGTTGCCCACGTCGAACAGCACCGTATAGGCCACGGCCTTGGTGGCGGGCACGGGCGCCGCCGCCGTGCCGCCGGCCGGCGCCTGGCTGGCCGAAGGCGCGGGCAGCACCTGGCGCACCGTGCCGCTCCAGCGCCGGGGCCTGGCCTGCCCGGCGCTGCCCAGCGTCGTGAAATACACCGGCATGCCCTGCCGGACGCGGCGCACGTCGGCCTCGGAGACCTCGGTCCAGACCGTCATGGCCGACAGATCGGCGATGCGCAGGATGTTCGGCGTCTGGTAGGCGGCGTTGAGCGTCTGGCCCTCGCGCGCCTCCACCGACACCACGGTGCCGGCCATGGGCGCATAGATGCGCGTGTAGCCCAGGCGCGCCTCGTCGGCCTTGAGCGTGGCCTGGGTCTGGTCGATCTGCGCCCTGAGGTGGTCGATGCGCGCCGCGGCCATGGCCAGGTTGGCCTCGGCCGTCTGCACATCCTCCTCGCGCGTGGCGTCGTCGCGGCTCAGCTGCCGCTGGCGCGCCAGCTGCTGCCCGGCCAGGCGGTGCTGGGCCTGCTGCTCGGCCAGCTGCGCGCGCAGCCCGGCCAGTTGCGCGCGGCCCGCGTCCACCGTGGCGCGCTGCACGCTCGGGTCGATCTCGACCAGCAGATCGCCCTTGGCCACCCGGGCGCCGGGCTCCACGCGCAGCCGCGTGATCTGGCCCGACACCTGGGCGCCCACGTCCACGTAGCGGCGCGGCTGCAGCGTGCCTATGGCCGTGACCGTGGCCTCGATGTCCGCGCGGGCCACCGCCTCGGTCTGGTAGGCCATGGCCGGACGCTGCGCCCACCACATGCCCGCCGCCGCCACGCCAAGCCCCGCCACGGCCGCGATGCCGGCCCAATGCCGCCGGGTGTGCATCACCATGGCCTCCCCACGCGCCGTTGCGAGAACGCCCAGGTCACGGCCGGCGCACTGGCCGGCAACCGGGGAAGAACGGACAGGCCCGGGCGGGCGGCAGGAAACGGGTGCATGGGAGGAAAAACGGGGCGGCTCACGGAATGGCAACAGAGTTGGGAGAAGCGGACGCAGGCCGAAAAACGGCCTCTTCCTGTCTATGACAAACGAGAACCCAAAAAGGGCCACATTCCATCGTCACGGCGTCCGGCGGGTCCTTTCCACGGGGTTCAGAACTTGTAGGTCATGCTCACGTTCACGCTGCGCGGCGCGCCCCATGCGTAGGTGTTGTACAGGTTGAAGATGGTGTAGTACTTCTTGTCCAGCACGTTGTTGAGGGCGAGGGAGGCCGACAACTGCTTGCTGAACTCGTAGCGCGCCATCAGGTCCATGAGCCAATAGCTCTTCACCGTGTGCTTCACCACCTCGGTGGACGGCATGGAGATGTCGCCCCAGGTCTTGTCCTGCCAGCGCACGCCGCCGCCCAGCGTCAGGCCCGCCAGGCGGCCGCCGAGCCTGTGGCTGGTGTACAGGCTGAACTGGCTGGCGGGCGAGAGCGTGCTCACGCGCTCGCCCTGCCGGCGCGACACGCTGTGCGAATAGCCCGCCTGCAGTTGCCAGGCCGGCGTGATCTGCCCCGACACCTCCAGCTCGTAGCCCTTGGTCTTGACGCCCTTGATTGCCCGGTAGGCAGTGCCGCCATTGGGCGTCGTCCCGCCGGTCTCGACGCCGAAGTTGTCCTGCTCCAGCTGGAACACGGCCGCCGACGCGTTCAGGCGCCCTTCCATGAAGCTGGCCTTCACGCCCATCTCGTAGTTCTTGCCCTGCAGCGGGTCGAGCCTGCGGCCCTGCTCGTCCTGCAGGGCCTGGGGCGTGAAGATGCCGGTGTAGCTGGCGTAGGCGGAATAGGTGTCGTTCAGGTCCACCACCGTGCCCAGGTAGGGCACGAACACGCCGGACTCGTCCTGCCCGGCCACGCGGTTGCGGTAGCTGGACCAGCGCCCGCCGGTGATGAGCTTCCAGTCGTCGCGCAGGTTCCAGCGCGCCGCTGCGTACAGCCCGCGCTCGCGCGTGGTCTCGTCGTTGGTGTAGTCGGGCACGGCGCCCCAGGCCGGCGCGGGCTTGTCGCCCTGCCATTGGTAGTAGTCCGGCACGCCGCGGTCGTAGCCCGGCGTGGCCCACCAGCCGCTGTTCTTCCAGTGCCGGTTGGCGATGCTGCCGCCCAGCACCAGTTCGTGCTCGCGCCCGGCCAGGCGCAGCGGCCCGCTCAGGTACACGTCGCCCGCGTTGCTGGTGGTGCGGCCGATGTACTGGCCCATCCACATCGACACGCCCGAGCCGTCAGCCGGGTTGGGATAGCCACCGGCCGCTGCGCCCAGGTTGGCGTCGTAGCCGTTGACCTGGCGGTTGAACTGCGCCTTGGCCACCCAGCCGCCGTCGAAAGCGTGCTCCAGCGTGGCGAAGCCGGTGCGCGTGTACTGGTCCCAGCGGCTCCAGTTCGCGCCATTGTTGGTCGAGCGCGGCATGGCGTTGAACTCGCCCAGCGCGTCGAGGATGGGGATGCCGCCCCAGGTGGACGCGTGCGGCTTGTTGTGCTGCGAATCCGCCCCGATGGTCAGCAGGGTGCGCGGCGTGAGGTCGGCCTCGACGATGCCGTAGAACACGTCCGTCTTGCGCTCGTAGCGGTCGAGGTGCGAATGCCTGTCGCCGTAGGCGGCCACGCCACGCGCGCGCACGCTGCCGCTGGCGTTCAGGGGGCCGCTCAGGTCGATTTCGGTGCGGTAGCTGTCCCGGCTTCCCGCGCTGGCGGTCACGTGCCCCTGGAACCCGCGCGTGGGCTTCTTGCGGATCAGGTTGATGGTCGCGCCCGGCGTGCCGGCGCCCGTCAGCAGGCCGGTGGCGCCCTTGAGCACCTCCACCCGGTCGTACATCACCATGTCGCTGAGCGTGTTGCCGGCCGAGTAGGCCGAGTCGCGCATCATCGGAATGCCGTCGTACTGGAAATTCTGGATCGCGAAGCCGCGCGCGTAGTACTCGGTGCGCTCGCTGTCGTAGGTCACGATGCTCACGCCCGGCGTGTGCTCCATCACCTGGTCGATCGAGGTGAGCTGGAAGTCGTCCATCTTCTGGCGCGTGATCACGCTCACCGACTGGGGCGTCTCGCGCGGCGTCAGCACCAGCCGCGTGGCGGTGGCGATGCTGCCCGGCGTGTACGAGCCCGAGCCTTCGGTGATTTCGCCCAGCTGATTGGCGGTCACCGTCACTTCCTTCAGCGTGCGCTGGCCCGTGGGCAAGGGCTGGACGGTGAGCATCCCCTTGTCGATGCTCCCCTGCAGGCCGCTGCCTTGCAGCAGCACATCCAGCGCCTGCTTCACGTCGCGGCTGCCTTGCAGCGCAGGTGCCTGGCGCCCCTGCAGCAGCGCGGGATTGAGCGCCAGTTGCAACCCCGCCTGCTGCGCGAACTGGTCGAGCGCGCCGGCCAGCGGCTGCGCGGCGATGTCGAAGCGCGCCGTCTGCGCCATGGCGGCGTGCAGCGGCATGGCCAGGCTCAGGCAGAGCGCGGCCCGGGCCAGGGGAGTCCGGCGGAACCGGAGGAAAAGCGAATGCATGGAAATCGTCCTTGGGTCAGTGATGAGGTCAATCCACGGGGATCACTGTCTGGACGATTGGCAGCGGAAATTCCTGAAAAAAAGTGGGGCACCCAGCCCATTCACCGGGCCAGCGCCACCAGCCAGCCGCCGTCGGCCTGCCGCCGCACCTGCACGGGCAGCGCGCGGGGCAGCTCGCCGACCCAGGCATGGGCCCGCGCGATGCGCACGCGCCCGCTCAGCGGCAGGCGGGCCGCCTCGGGCGTGGCCTCCAGCGCGAAGGGCGCATAGCGCGAGAGCCGCTGCAACGCCTCGCCCAGCGTGCTCTCGGCAAACACCAGCTCGCCATGGCGCCACGATGCCGCATCACCCGGCGCGGCCAGCGTGCGCACGGCGGCCGCGCCCTCCAGGCGCAGGCCCTCGCCCGCGCCCAGTTCATGGGGCACGCCGCCGGCCGCATCGGATTCGACCCGCACGCGCCCCGACTCCACCTGCACCGTGACGCCCTCCCGGCCATCGGAGCCCGGAACGACCTCCACCCCGAAGCGCGTGCCCAGCACCGTGACACGCACGCCGCCGGCCTGCACGATGAAAGGCCGCCCGGGGTCGCGCGCCACGTCGAAGAAGGCCGCCCCATGCGCCAGCGCCACCACGCGCCGCGCCGCGAAGTACCGGACTTCGGCGCTGCTGGCCGCATCGAGCAGCAGGCTGGAGCCGTCGGGCAAATCGTGCCGCGCCAGCTGGCCGCGTGCGCTGCTCCAGCGGGCCTGCCATTGCACATGGGTCTCGCGGTACAGCTGCCACTGCCGCCAGCCGACGCCGCCGCCCAGGCCCATGCCCGCCAGCCCCAGCAAGGCGCCGAGGCTGCGGCGCCGGCCCGCGCGCCAGGCGCCGGCATCGGAGCCGCCACGCCAGCGGCGCAGCGCATCCTCGATGCAGGCATGCGCCTGGATCAGGTCGCGCTCCACGGTGTTGAGCGACACGCCCAGCCGCTCGGCGATCGCGGGCTGGCGCTCGCCATGCATGCGGTGCGCGACAAAGGCCGCGCGGCTGCGCTCGGGCAGGCCGGCCAGCGCGTCCTCCAGCACGGCCAGCGCCTGGCGGTACATGACGGAGTCGGCCACGTCGGGCGCATGGCTGGGCGCGAGCTGCGCGTGCACGGCCGCCTCGTCGAGATAGCGCAGATGGCGCTGGCGGCGGCGCTGCGCATCGAGCGCCATGTGCTGCGCCATGACGGCCAGGTAGGCGGTGGCATCGCGCGGCGCCTCCTCCGCCGTGGCGCCGCCGGCCTTGTCCCCGGGCATGCCGCGCACATGCTCGGCCAGCCTGAGCCAGGTGTCGTGGACCAGGTCGCCCGCCTCCTCGCGGCTGCCCGTGCTGCGCGCGGCCACGCGCATCAGGTCGGCATAGGCGCGGTCGAAGCCGGACAGCAGCGCGCGGGTGAAGGAGGCGGACAGTTCCATGGGCGCGGATGATAACCGCGCAAAAGAGAATCGTTCTCAATACGGATTCTCTTTGGCCTGCCCGGACCCCGATGGATCAGAACGCGCCGCGCAGCGTCAGCATGGCATTGCGCGGCGCGCCGTAGAGGTTGTTGCTGAAGGTGCTGCCCAGGGTCTGGTAGTAGGTCTTGTCGAACAGGTTGTAGACGTTGAGCGTCAGCGTCCAGCGCGGGTCGATCCGGTACTGCACCATGGCACTCCACAGCGCATGGCCGCCCTGGGTGAAGTCGAACGGCACCGACGTACCCGCAGCCGACAACGCCGTGCCGCTTACGTAGTGCGTGCTCTGGATATGGGCGCTGCCGCCCACGCGCCACTGCGACAGCGCGCCCGGCAGAGTGTAGGCCGTGGAGAGCTTGAGCAGATGGCGCGGCGTGATGCTGCTGTAGGTCTTCTCGGTGCTGCGGTCCCTGGTGTTGTTGAAGGTATAGCCCGCAGCCAGTTGCCAGCCCGGACGCACCTCGCCACCCAGCTCCATGTCGAAGCCGCGGCTCGTCACCTTGCCCTGGGCGATGTAGCAGCAATTGCCGCTCCAGCGGTTGTTGGTGGTCTCGTAGCGCGGGTCCACGGCGGCCGAGCCGGTGCGCTCCACGTTGAAGACGCTGAAGGTGGCGTTCAGCCGCCCGTCCATCAGCTCGCCCTTGAGGCCGGCCTCATAGCTTGCCCCCTTGACCGGCGGCAGCGGCGTGCCCGGCGGCGGGCCCGACATGTTCAGCGCCTGCGGATTGAAGATAGACGAATAGCTGGCATAGGCCGACCACTGGCTGCCCAGGTCGTAGATCACGCCGCCATAGGGCGTGACCTTGGTGGGTTCCTTGAAGGGCGTGTCCGACCAGGGCGTGCGGTTGCCGTTGGCGTCCATGCTCCAGATCGCCTGCTCGAATTCGTAGCGGCTGGCCCTGGCGCCCACGATCACGTGCAGCCGGTCGGTGGGGTGCAGGCGCAGCACACCGTAGCCGCCCACCTGCTTCTGGCCCCAGGGGCCGTAGCGGGTGTTGAAATAAGTATCCGTGGACGGCGTCCAGACGCTGGGCGCGAACGGATTGCTCGCCACCGTGCCGCTGCCGGGGAAGTTGCCGGTCTGCCAGAAACTGTCCACGCGCTGCCAGTCCGCGCCCACCAGCAGCTCGTGCGTGCGGCCCATCAGGCCGAAGGTGCCGCCCAGGCTCAGGTCCACCATCTCCTGCGTGTTGCCCGACTGGATGTGGCCGCCGCGCCATACCGCGCCGGCCAGCGTCTGCGGATGGATGGCGCCGCCCATGTAGACCCAGTTGCGGTCCAGTTCCGTTTCCACGCGGGAGGCGTTGAGCTTGGCCTTCCAGCCGTTGGAAAAGCGGTGCTCCAGCTGGGCAAAGAACTCTTTTGTCTCGTAGTCGTAGTACGCCCAGGGCTGGGTGAAATTGGTGCTGCGCGGCAGGCCCAGGCTGCGGCCGTCCGTGTAGCGCGGCAGGCCTGCGTAGTCGCCGTTCTCATGCTGCTTGCCGTAGCTGCCGCCGACGGTGAGCAGGGTGTCGGGCGTCAGGTCGGCCTCCAGCACGCCGTATAGCATGGGCTTTTCGCTGCTGCGCCAGTCCATGTACGAATCGCCCTTCTGGTAGGACAGTACGGCGCGCCCGCGCACACCGCCATCCTCGGCCAGCGGACCGGTGACATCCAGTTCCACGCCGCGCCGGCTCCAGGAGCCGGCCGACAGCTCGGCCTTGATCTGGCGCTGCGCCAGCGGCTTCTTGCGCACGATGTTGATGATGCCGCCCGGATCGCCGACCCCGCCCAGCAGCCCCGAGGCGCCGCGCATCACCTCCACCCGGTCGTAGAAAGCCATGTTCTGCTGCGGCGAATAGGTGTAGGCACCCAGCGCCAGTGGCGCGCCGCCATCGACCTGCATGCTGGTGATCTGGAAGCCGCGCGCGTAGAAATCGCCCACGGTGTTGGCCACGACGATGCCCGGCGTGAGCTTGAGCGCCTCGGTCACGTCGGTAGCGCGCTGGTCGTCGAGCTGCTGGCGCGTCACCACCGACACCGATTGCGGAATTTCGCGGAACGCCTGATCGGTCTTGGACGCGATGCTGGTCACGCGGCTGGTGTACGAGCCCGAGTCCTCGGTCGTTCCGTCCCCCGCGCGGCGGGCCTGCACCCGCACCTCGGCCAGCGTGGCGGCCGCAGCCGGCGCCGTGGTGCGCACGGCAGGCACGGCGGGCGCGGCGCGCAGCACGTAGCTGCCCGGCGCCTGCTCCACCGCCTGCAGCCCCGTGCCCTGCAGCAAGGCGTCCAGCCCGCTGCGCGCCGTATGGCGGCCCTGCAGCCCCGGGCTGCGCAGGCCCTTCACCTGGTCCTGGGTGAAGGACAGCAGCAGGCCCGAATCGCGCCCGAAGCGGTTGAGCGCATCTTCGAGCGGCCCCGCGGGAATGCCGTAGCCGCGCGCCGCCTCGGCCGCCGGCGATGCGCCGGGCGCCTGGGCATGCAGATGGGTGGCGGCGCCGATGCAGGCCAGGGCCAGCACCAGGCTGCGGCAGGCCCGGGCCTGGGCGTGGAGAGGGAAACGGGGTTCTATGGAATGTGCCATGGCGTTTGGAATGGGAAAGGAACAAGGGGCAGAGACGGCGCAAGGCCGCTTTCCTCTTCCATGTCCCGCGAGTTTTCAAAACAGACCACCGGGCGCCGGATTTTTTTGCGCCAGCCGCCGCAGCGGCCTTTTGCCGGCCCGCGGGAGCGGTGATGGCAATACTCGGCAAATTGGCGCAAAATGCGCCAATCAGGAGAACGCCATGGCCCAGACCGCTTTCGCATCCGTCAAGCTTCCCAACGCGCTCGTCGAGCAGGCCCGCCAGGCCGCGCAGCCCATGCGCCGCTCGGTGGCGAGCCAGATCGAATACTGGGCCACGCTGGGCCAGATCGTCGAGCACACGGGCCTGAGCGTGCAGGAGGCGCGCACCGCCATCGAGCAATACGAGGCCGCCGCCGCCGAACGCTCCAGCGCCACCGCGCCGGCCTCGGTCGATGCCCTGACCGCGCGGCTGCTGGCCGCCCAGGCGCGCGGCTCGCTGGCCGAGCGCGTGCGCGAGGTGGTGCAGGGCAACCAGGCACGGGCCCACACCGCCTGACATGGCGGCGCCTGCACCGCCCGCCCCGCTCTGGTTCCACCTGCTGGCCGGCCCCAATGGCGCGGGCAAGTCCACGCTCTACCGTGCGCTGGTGCGCGAAGGCATCCTCGGGCCGCCGCTGGAGTTCGTGAACGCAGACCTGCACGAACGCGACCACCTGCAGCACCTTGCCGATCCCCTGCAGCGCTCGCAAGCCGCACGGGCCTGGGCCGACGGGCGCCGCGCCGCGCTCCTGGCCGCGCGCCAGCCTTTCGCCAGCGAAACGGTGTTCTCGCACCCGTCCAAGCTCGAACTGATCGCCAGCGCGCAGCGCCAGGGCTACACGGTTGCGCTGCACGTGGTCGCGCTGGACGATCCGCAGCGCCTGCTCGGGCGCGTGGCGCAGCGCGTGCGCGAAGGCGGCCACCCGGTACCGCCCGAGCGCATCCTGGCGCGCTACCCGCGCACCATGGCCCTGCTCGCCCAGGCGGTGCGGCTGGCGGACGTGGCCTATCTCTACGATGCCGTCGATACGGGCGCGAGCGGCCCCCGCCTGGTCGCGGTGCGCAGCGGGGCAGGCACCATCGAACCGGCCGGCTCCCTGCCGGCATGGGCGCTGGCGATGCTGGGCAGGTAGCGCCTGCCGCAGGCGCCAGGCCGCGTTCGCTATTGAAAAAAGAGCTACCACCGCTCTCCACTCCATAGTTTCAATGCGGTTTATGCATGAAACCCAGTAGTGGCAAGCGGTAGCTGCTATTTATTTTGAAAACCCGCCCTGCTACGGTCAGCGGGGCGCGGCCTCGGCCACCACCTCCTGGCGCCCCCACCAGCGCGTGAGACTGCGCACCCGCAGCCCCGGCAGGGCATCGAGCGCGGCCAGCACGCGCGGCACGTCGTCGAGCGGGTAGGTGCCCGAGACCCGCAGCTGCGCCACCTCGGGCGCGCAGGCCAGCCGGGCCGCGCTGTAGGGCTGCAGCGCGGCCAGCATGTCCGCCAGGGGCATGCCGCGCGCGACCAGCATGCCCTCGGTCCAGGCCGTGCTGTCTTCGTGCGCGGACTGCGGCGCCGACACGCCTTCGGCCCGCAGCGTGGCCTGCTGCCCGGCCTGCAGGACCAGTGCGTCGCCAGCGGCCTGCCCGGGCGTCAGGCGCACGGCCCCCTCGAACACGGCGACCCGGCTTCCGCCCCCGTCCAGCGCGCGCACGGCAAAGCGCGTGCCCAGGGCCTGGGCCTCGCCCGCGGCGGTCTGCACGATGAAGGGGCGCGCGGGCCGGCGGCTGTCGGGCGCGGTGGTGACCAGCACCTCGCCCTCCAGCAGCCGCAGGCGGCGCAGCCGGGGGCCGTAGCCGACGTCGAGCGCCGTGGCGCCGTTGAGCACGAGCTGCGTGCCGTCCTCCAGCACCAGGCGGCGGCGCTCGCCGCGCGCCGTGCGCACGTCGGCCACCCAGTTCCTCCAGGGCGTGTGCCGCTCCACCTGCCAGGCCACGCCCGCGCCGAAGGCCAGCACGGCCAGGGCCTGCGCCACGCGCCGCCTGCGCGCCGGGCCGCGCGGCGCCAGCGCCGCGCGCGCGATGGCCGCCTGCTGCGGCTGCGCCAGTCCGGCCAGCCGCTCGTTGACCGAGACGATGCGCTGCCACGCCTGCTCGTGCAGCGCATCGGCCGCGCGCCAGGCCTGCCACGCGCGCCGCTGCGGCTCGGGCATGTCCCCGTCCTGCTGCAGCAGCCACCATTGGATGGCACTGCGCGCCACCTCGGGCGGAACGCCGGTCCCGGCCGTCATGCGGCCACCGCGAAGTAGCAGCGCATGCCCGCCTGCACCAGGTAGCGCTTGACGGTGGTGAGCGACACGCCCAGCGCGCGCGCAATTTCGGCCTGCTTCATGCCGTCGAGCTGGGCCATCAGGAACGCGCGCCGCACAGGCGCGGGCAGGCCGTCGAGCAGGCGGTCGATTTCGTCCAGCGCCTCCAGCAGCAGCGCGCGCTCCTCGGGCGACAGCGCGGCGGCCTGCGGCGCCTGGGCCAGCGCCTCCAGGTAGGCGCGCTCCAGTTGCTGGCGCCGGTAGTGGTTGGCCAGCACGCGCTGCGCCACCGTGGTCAGGAAGGCGCGCGGCTCGCGCGCCTGCACGGGCTCCTCGCGCGCCAGCAGGCGCACGAAGGTGTCGTGCGCCAGGTCGGCCGCCTGGTGCACGTCGCCGAGCTTCTTGCGCAGCCAGCCCTGCAGCCAGCCGTGGTGGTCGGTGTACAGGGGGGCGACTTCGGGGTGGGGAGAGGCGGCGGTAGGCATGGCGGGCAGCAGGCGGACGGGAGGCTGCAGCCATGGCGCCGCCAACAAACAAGAATGATTCTTGTTTTAATTGTATCCCCGCCGCTACCGCCCTGCCCGGTTTCAGAACTTCATGGCCAGGGACACACGCAGGTTGCGCGCCTCGCCGTAGTAGGCCGAAGTGGAAATCGCCTGGTACTTCTCGTCGAAGACGTTGTACAGATGGGCCGACAGCGTGAGCTGGGCCGTCAGCGGCATCTGCAGCATCAGGTCGGCCACGGCATAGCTTTTCTGCTCGGCACGGCTCACGCCCGGCAGGCCCAGGAAGGAGTAGTCGCTCCAGGTGCCGCTTTGCCAGCGCGCGCCGCCGCCCACGGTCAGGCCGCGGCCCAGGCCGGCCAGGCGGTAGGTGGTGAACAGCTTGAAGGTGTTGCGCGGGATCTCGGGGTTCAGGCGCTGGGATTGGCCGTCGCGCGCCAGGTTGCGCGCAAAGCCGGCATAGAGGTTCCAGTTCCGGGTCAGCGCGCCATTGGCCTCCAGCTCGAAGCCCCGCGTTTCGGCCCCCTGCACGGCGCGGTAGGCCTGGCTGCCATCGGGGGCGTAGCTGCCCGTGATGGCCTGGGCCACGTTGTCCTGCAGCAGGCGGTAGACCGCAGCGCTGAGCTGCAGGCGGCGGTCCAGCAGCTCGCCCTTGACGCCCAGCTCGTAGCTGCGGCCCAGCACGGGGGGCAGCGTGCGGCCGTTCACGTCTACGGCGCTCTGCGCCTGGAAGATGTCGGTGTAGCTGCCGTACAGCGACCAGTCGCGGGTCAGGTCCAGCACCACACCGGCATAGGGCGTGAGCTTGCCGTTTTCGGCCATGCGGCTGCCGCTGGTCTCGCCCGTGGCGTAGTCGGTGTAGGAGTCGCTGTGTTTCCAGTTCGTCAGGCGCACGCCCAGGATGACGGACAGTGCATCGGCCGGGCGCAGGCGGATGGAGCCATAGGCGCTGCTGCTGCGCTCGCGCGTGCCGCTGTCGCCCAGGGCCGGGTTGTCGGGCTGCACGGGGGTGTTGCCATCCCAGGTGTAGAGGTTGGCGATGCTGCTGTCCCAGCCCGCGAAGGACCAGCGCCCGCGGGCCTGGCTGTCGTTGCGCGTGCGCGCAAAGCTGGCGCCAAAGGCCGCATCGTGCTGGCGGCCCAGCAGGCTGAAGGGGCCGGCGGCCGTGAAATCCAGCGTGTCCTGCTTGGGCCGGCCCGCCCACCACGCGGCCCAGAGGCCGGCACCGGCGCCGGTGGTACGGTCCACGGGCTGCTCGTTGGTCCAGCCCGGGATTTCGTCATAGCTGCTCTGGTCGCGGGTGTAGGCGGCCTTCAGGTGCCAGCCGTTGTCCAGCCGGTGCTCCAGGGAGGCAAAGACGCTGCGGTAGTCGCGCCGGGTCGAGGCCCAGCGTGCGCCCGACGAGGCCGAGCGGCTCCAGTTCGTGCGTGTGCCGTCGGTGTAGAACAGCGGCCGGCCCGAGCGGCCGATGCCGCTGGCGTCGTAGTCCTGGGCGGAAAAACCCACGGTGGCCAGGGTGGCAGGCGCCAGGTCCACCTCAACCACGCCGTAGAGCGAGCTGGTCTTGTCCTCTTCGTAGTCCACCTTGGAATGGCGCTTTTGGCTCACGGCCACGACACGGCCGCGCACGCTGCCGGCTTCGTTCAGCGGCGAGGACACATCGACTTCGGCGCGCCCGAAGTCCCAGGAGCCGGCCGTGAGCTTGGCGCTGCCCTGGAACTCGGCCGTGGGCCGCTTGCGCACCAGGTTGATGGTGGCACCCGGCGTGCCGGCCCCGCTCATCAGGCCCGAGGCGCCGCGCACGATCTCGGCGCGGTCGAACATGGCCATGTCGCTGGTCTGGAAGATGCCGGTGTAGTCGCTGAACAGGCGGTTGACCCCGTCGACCTGGAAGTTCTTGACCTGGAAACCGCGCGCGAAATAGAAGTTGGTGTCGCCGCCCGTGGGGCCGTACTGGGCAAAGGTCAGGCCCGTGGTCTGGCGCACCATGTCCTCCTGCCGCACGATGCCCTGGTCGTCCATGCGCTGGCGCGTGAACACCGTGACGGACTGCGGCGTCTCGCGCAGCGACAAGGCCAGGCCCGTGGCCGTGGACGATGCGCGAGCCGTGTAGGCGCCCGTGCCTTCGGTGGCGGCCAGGCGCTCGGCCTCGGCCACCACGCGCACCTCGGCCAGCGTGGCGCCACCCGGCCCGGCCGCGCCCTGGCGGCTGGCTTCGGGCACGGCGCGCAGCACATAGCTGCCCGGGCCTGCGGCCTGGGCCTGCAGGTCCGAACCAGCCAGCAGACGCTCCAGGCCTTCGCCCACGGCATAGCGGCCCTGCAGGCCGGGTGTGCGCTTGCCCTGGACCAGGGCGGGCGGCGCGCTGATGCTGACGCCGGCATCGGCGGCAAACGCCGTCAGGGCTTCGGCCAGCGGCCCGGGCGGCACCTGGAACTGGCGCTGCGCCGCCGCGGGCGCCTGCGCCGCCTGCTGGGCCTGGGCCGTGCGCGGCAGGGCCGCGGCCGCGAGGCCCACGGCCATCAGCACGGCCAGGCCGGCCTGGGCGATGGGATGAAGGGGAAAAGGTGCGCTGGGCTGAGGGGCCATGGTCTGTGTTTCCTTCGGAATGCCGGTCGATGAAATTGCTTGCCATCGAACAGGACACGCCCCGAAGCGCAAAGGGGCCAGCGCAGGGCTGATTTTTTTCAGCGCCCCGCGTCCGCTGGCGCGACCGTGGCCCAGTAGCGCGTGCGGTAGAGCACCTGCACGGGCAGCAGGTGCACCAGGTTGCCGAGCACGGCGTCGGTATCCCCGAGCTGGAAGGCGCCCGTGATGCGCAGCCCGGCCACGGCCGGGTCGCAGTGCAGCCAGCCCTGCCGGTAGCGCGCGAGTTCGGCCACGAAATCGTCCAGCCGCATGTCGTCCACGGCCAGCACGCCGCGCGCCCACTGGGCGGCGCCGGCGGGCGCGGGCTCGGCGGGCGCCGCCTCCCGGTGGTCGAACCAGGCCTGCTGGCCGGCCTGCAGCCGCTGCGTGGCCGCGCCCGCGCGCGGCGCCACTTCAACGGCGCCCTGCAGCACGGCGACCTGGCTGCGCGCGGCCTCCAGCCGCACGGCGAAGCGCGTGCCGATGGCGCGCACGCGGCCCTGCGGGGTGTCCACGGCCAAGGGGCGGGAAGGCGCCACGGGGTCGGGAGAGGTTTCGATATAAATCGCCCCTGAACGCAGGCGCAGCAAGCGCTTGGCGCTATCGAATTTGATGTCCACTGCGCTGGCCGTGTCGAGCACGATGCGGCTGCCGTCGGCCAGCCGCCATTCGCGCCGCTCGCCCGTGGCCGTGGCGTGCGTGGCCGTCCACTGCGGCGCGGCGCGCCAGGCCAGCCAGCCGGCCGGCGCGGCCGCCAGCAGCAGCGCCAGCGCGCGCACGGCTTCGCGCCGGCCCGCGCGGCGCCGGGCGCGGCCCAGCGCCGGCCCGCCGAGCGCGGCAGGCACGCTTCCGGCCTGCCGGCTCACGGCCAAGGCGCGCTGCCAGGCCGACTCGTGGATGCCGGCCTGCTGGCGCCAGGCCGCGCAGGCGCGGTGGTCGGCCTCGCTGGCTTCGCCCGAGTGCAGCAGCACGAACCATTCGGCCGCCTGCAGCGCCACCTCGCGCGACAGCGGCGGGGCCGGCGGCATGGGGATGGACGCGGCGCGGCTCATGGCGCCAGCAGAATGCATTCGGCCATGGCCTGGGCCATGTAGCGCTTGACCGAACGCAGGCCCATGCCCAGCTCCTCGGCGATGGCCGCATAGGTCAGCCCCTCGACCTGGGACAGGATGAAGACCGCGCGCACCTTGGGCGGCAGGCCGTCGATCTCCTGCAGCGCCTGCAGGATCGCCAGTTGCTGCTCGGGCGACGGCGCCTGGGGCGCGGGCAGCGCGGCCAGCGCCTGCAGGTAGGCCTGCTCCAGCGACTGGCGGCGCAGGTGGTTGAGCAGCAGCCGCCGCGCCACCGTGGCCAGGTAGGCGCGCGGCTCGCGCAGCGGGGCTTCGGCCGGCGCGGCAGGGGCGGTGAGCAGGCGCACGAAGGTGTCCTGCGCCAGGTCGGCCGCGTCGCCGGCATGGTTCAGCCGGCGGCGCAGCCAGCCCTGCAGCCAGCCGTGGTGGGTGGTGTAGAGGGCGGTGATGTCGCGGTGCAGGGCGGTTTCGGCGGCGGGCATGGTGTGGCGGAGGGGGCAGGAATAACCATAAATGATATCAATTCTCATTCTTTTTCCCTGTGCCCCGCTCTCTCTCCTGCCCCCCTCAGAAGCCGTAGCGCGGGCCGACACTTTTCAAGCCCGGCAGGCTCCTGGGTTCAGCCCGCAAACGGATTCACGATGCGCATGCCGCCAACCACGGCGCCGGTCTGCATGTCCTCGGTCAGCAGTTGGGCGCACCCGCTGGTGACGGTGGCCTGCGCGATCAGCGTGTCGTAGAAGGAAAAGCCGCGCAGCGCGTGCAGGGCCAGCGCCCGGGTTTGCCGCGCGGGTTCGTCGCCCACGTCTGCATAGACCAGAACGTGGGTGTCCAGAAAGCTACGCACGGCGGTTGGCTTCGTCCCGATGGAAGCGCCAGCCATGCAGTCGCCCCGCCGTGGCCTGCGCGGATTGCTCGAATGCGGCGATTTCCGCCTCAATCTGCTGCCCGCCCGCCAACTGCTCCAGGTAGTCGCGCACCGCTCACTTTTTCTATGTGCGCACATATTGCGAGATGATGGATTTCGCCTTCGGCTCTGCTCACCCTACAGGCTCAATATTCGTAGCGCAAAGTCATGGCAAAGCTGCGCGGCGTGCCGACGAAGACGCCGCCGTAGTTGTTGTTGGTCGGGAGGGACTGGTAGTAATGCTTGTCCAGCGCGTTGCGCACGTTCAACTGCAACCGCAGGTGGCTGTTGAACTGGTAACCCGCATGCAGGTTCAGCAGCGTGTAGCCGCCCTGCTGGATCTGAAAGCCGGTGCCGTTGTGGAACATGGCGCTCTGTGCCTGCACGCTACCGCCCACGCGCCACTGTCCACCGGGCAGGCGATAGTCGGTGGACACCTTGAAGACCTTGCGTGGCAGGGTGGTGTTGTAGTCCTTGCCCGCATTGGGGCCGGCCACGTACTTCGGGTCGCTGAAGGTGAAGCCGACGGCAACGTTCCAGCCTGGTGTGGGCGAGCCCGTGACCTCCAGGTCGATGCCACGATTGCGCACCTTGGCGCCCTCTGTGTAGCAGCGGGTGGCGCCGCTCAGCCCGCAGGTCGAGGCCATGTTCAGGGCCACCGGCAGGTTGAGCTGGTCGGTCTGGAACACGGCCAGCGCGGTCTGCAGGCGGCCGTCAAAGAACTGGCTCTTCACGCCAGCTTCGTAGTTCTTGCCCTCCACCGGGTCGAGCAGGCCGCTCGGGCTGTAGTACTGCTGGATCGCATAGATATCGGTGTAGCTGGCGTAGAGCGCATGCGCCGGGCTCAGGTCATAGACCACGCCCGCATACGGAATGAACTGCCGGCCGGAGTCGAACGAGGCGGTGGTGTACGGGCTGCGGGAGGAGTAGTCCGACCAGCTCAACCGGCCGCCGACGATGACGCTCAGCGCGTCGGTGGCGCGCAGGCGGGTGGCGATGGCCACGCCCTTCTCGTTGCGCTCCAGCGCATAGAGGGTGGGTGTGCTGCTGAAGCCCGGCACCCGGATCGAGGAAAAGTCGAAGCTGGTGACGTCGATCGTCTGCGAACCCTGGGCCGCATAGATGTCGTAGTCGAAGTTGTCCCTGCGGCTGCTCAGGCCCAGCATGAGCTGGTGCTGGCGGCCGAACAGCGTGTAGGGGCCGGTGGCATGCAGGTCGAAGGCGATCTGCTTGTCGGTGTACTCCGCATCCACCCAGGACAGGGCTTGGCTGTCGCCCGAGACCCGTGCGGGGTAGTTGGCAACGAAGCTGGCCTTGGAGCGCACCGCATTGAAGGCAGCGGTCAGGTTCCAGCCGTTGCCGAGGCGGTGCTTCACGTCGCCAAAGACGGTGTAGTTGTCCCGGTTGAGGTGCGCGCCGGGGCCGGCTTGGGAAGCCGAGCGGTCGAGGTTGTAGAACGAGCCATCTTCCCGCGTGCTGAAGCCGCCCCAGTCATAGCCCTGGTGGTTGTCGCGCTGCGCGCTGAAGCCGAGGCTGGCCGTCGTGGCGGCGCCCAGGTCGGTTTCCACGATGGCGTAGAGCATCCGGTTGTCGGCCTCGGCGCCCTGCTTGAAGCTGTTGGCCTGGTTGTCGAACAGCACGGCGCGGCCGCGCAAGGTGCCTGCGGCATTGAGCGGGCCCGACACGTCGAGCTGCGCCCGGTAGTCCGCCCAGGAGCCGGCGCCGACCTCGGCGCTCATCTGGAACTCGCGCGTCGGTCGCTTGCGCACCAGGTTGATGACGGCCGACGGGTTGCCCGAGCCCTGCAGCAGGCCGTTGGCGCCGCGCACCACCTCCACCCGGTCGTAGATCGCCATGTTGTTGAGCGACATGGCGTCGGCCGAATAGCTCTCGGCCATGCTGGTGGACAGGCCGTCGATCTGCAGGTCGGTGATCTGGAAGCCGCGCGAATAGAAGTACGAGCGCTCGGTGCCCAGCTTGCTGTAGGAGACACCCGGGAGTGCTTCGGTCACGTCGTCGAGCGACTGCATGTTGGCATCGCGCATCTGCTGCTGCGTCACCACGCTGACCGACTGCGGTGTCTCGCGCAATGTCAGCCCCAATCCGGTGGCGGTGGTGCTGCGCCCCGTCTGGGTGTAGCTGCCCATGCCCTCGGTGGTGCCGCTGTCTTCGGCCTGGGCCTCCACGCGCACCTCGGCCAGCGTGGCGCCCTCTTTGCCTTGCGGCTGCGGCAGCCTCTGCAGGGTGTAGCTGCCGTCGGCCCGCTGTACCAGGTCCAGGCCGCTGCCGGCCAGCAGGCGCTGCAGCGCCTCGCGCGGCGTATGGCTGCCGGACAGCGCCGGGCTTTGCCGCCCCTGCGTGAGCGCGGGGTCGAACGACAGCGCGATGCCGGCCGTGGCCGCCACTTCGGCCAGCGCGCGGCCCAGCGGGCCGGGGGCGATCTGGTAGGCCTGCGCCGGGCCGGCGGCAGGCCCGTCGGTGGCCTGGGCGGCGCCGGCCGCGAGGGCCCAGCCCAGCAGGGCCAGGCGCGCGGCATGGGCCAGAGGGTGGATGGCGGAGGG
>Ga0209959_100258_pt1 | contig 59139 bp, 57 predicted proteins | sample ThiBiot_300_biof_2_FD_183943 | JGI IMG/M metagenome (GOLD analysis project Ga0209959, IMG submission 183943) | Wastewater bioreactor microbial communities from Cape Town, South Africa - Thiocy_expt_300_biof (SPAdes) | ecosystem: Engineered > Bioremediation > Thiocyanate > Unclassified | place...
TTGACTGAACACAAACACTCCGAACGGATCCTTGGCCAATGGCTGAATCAGAGCCTGCCCGGTGGTGGCGTCCGCGCTGCCAGTGAGCAGTCCGTCGTCGGCGGACTTGACCAGGCGAACCCGGCCTTCCTCGATCGAGATGCGGTTCAAGTCTCTGAGACTCACCTTGACGAACAAGGTCTTGCCCTCGACGCCTTCCACTACCTGCAGAGCGTGTGAGGACGAAGCGGCAAATAAGCAAAAAAGGCTAAGGAGCAGTGATTTCTTCAAACGGTCGGGCAGCATTCTTACCTTCTCTCATACCGGTCAGCAGCACACGGCCGCCGCGTTGGCCAAACTCAAATACGTAGGTTTTGTTCACCTGTGATGTTCTGATGTCTCCCAGATAGGTGTTGAGTACACCCTGAACAGCGATGCGTTGTTTTGCCTCGTCCGGCATGACCGTCGCGATCGCCATGAAAGTGCTGGCGTTATCCGCCTTGATCTTTTGGGCATAAGCGCCGGCGTCGATTTCCAGCTTCCCGTAGAAGCGGGGGTCGATATAGGACTTGAGTTTGCGGTGATTAAAGTCCACGTTCTGTGGCGTCACATCGAAGTAGAGTTGGGCCAGAAACACGCCCATCTCGATCAGATATTCTTTGGAAACCTTGTCATCCTCGACCCAGAATGTTGTGTGGATCGTCGGTGGAACCAGTGTTTCGCGATGTGTGTCGCCTCGCGTCAGGAAGGCGATCAACATCAGTAGTAATGCGATCTGCGACAGGGCGAACATCATCACAGCCCATCTGCGCACACCGAGAGTGACGGCCACTTGGCCGCTCAGTTTGTCGATTCTCATTAACCAATGAACTCTCGTATGCTCGAAGGCGGTGTTGCCTTCATTCCAAGGTTGACGGGTAGATGCCAATACAGCAGGTGCATGCCATAAGCTCTGTGCTGGCCGAATTTGGCTTTGCGGTAAAGCCAGGCCATCACCAACCCGAACCCCGTGAAGCTCACGAGCCAGCCTGTAATGAGGCCAAATACAAAGAAGGACATGAACAACATGGCCACGTCGAAATCCCACCACATGAACTTGGGAGGGTCGTCCAGGCGGGTCGGGATCGTTGGCAAATCTTGATTGGCCATGCTGTTCAGTCCGGTGATGCTTCGCTTAAATCACAGCGGCGAACATGCCGTTGATGATCGTCGGGCCAAGGCCGAACACGATGGCGAAGACGATGCCCACCAGCGCCGGCATGGCGGTAGACTTAGCGAAGCCAATGAGTGCGCCGACAACGAACGCGGCGATCGCCAGCGCTTTGCCCAGATAGCCTTCGGCCCAACCTACCAGCATGTCGAACAGGGCTTGGAATTCTGTACCGGTCACACCACCGCCGGCGGTGGTGGCCCATGCCGAGCTGACCATCAGAGCGGAGAGAAGCCCCCCGACAACGACTTGTTTTTTGCTGAACATTTTCATGAAATTCATTTGATTCTCCTTGAGCGTGTGTATCGAAAGATTGGTTTCATGGTCCCGGTGTCTCAGCAGTCTCAAGGTCTCGCATCACGATGTGGCGCACCAAATCCAGCATGGCTTGCCTCGCTGTCCCATCGTTCAGACAGTATTCAATGGCGGCTGTGGCCAGTCGCCTTTCCAAGAACAGGTTTCTGTTGGGAAGGGCTCTCCCAAGCTCCTGCAGCTTGAGTTTGGTTTCCTCGCGCACAAGGACCGCCTTGTATCCCGGTTCGGTAGTGTTTTTTGTCATTCCCAATCCCTATTCGTTAATGCTGATCACCGCACGTCTTGCGTCAGGGTTCGTGCTGGGCGGATGCTCGATGCAGCATCGCGAATCGACTTTGATATTCCGGTTCGGGATTCCATTGGCGCGCATAAAAACTGCGACCGCCATTCCGCGCTTGTACGCCAGGGTTTCGTTAAATCGCTTCTTGCCTATTTGATCCGTGCTGCCAACAACAAGAAAACGTCGCGCGTCACGATGCCGTTTGAGAAATGCCTTGAGCTTGGCTTTCTCGGTCTGACTGAGCCGGGCCGAAGCCAACGCAAAACGAACTGAAGTAGAGGAATGCATGGTGACCGGCTTAGCAGCGCTATCCGATACCCTCGCGGGCATGGGAACGGCTACAGGCAGGTCAAACACCTTCGCCGTCCTTACAGGGCAATCTCCTTGATGACACAAGACATAAGCGCTAATGGAATCGGACTGCGTCACTTGCCAGTCGGCACCCATCGACGAGCCTGCCCAGACCAGGGCGAGCAATGTGAACATGCGTTTCATGCGGATTTCCTCATTGCCCGGTAGACTTTCCAGGCATAGCCATTTCGTGCGCGGCGGCACGCATCGCCTTTAAGTCGCGTGCATGCCGCGTTGTACGCACCGACCGCTTCCCACGAAGCGCCATATCGAGTGAAGTTGTTCGCCAGCACCCATGCACCCAGCTTGACGCTGGTACAGGGATCGTAGAGGTGGGCCTCGGTGTATCCGAGCGACTTGATTGGGTTCCTCCGCAGCCACCGGGTATTGATCTGCATCAGCCCAATGTCCTGGGACTGCGTACTCGCTGTATGAGTGCTGTTAACCACATGCGGTCTCATATTCGACTCAACTTGGGCCACTGCCTTCAGCAATAGTGGCGAGACCCCATACATCGCCCCCGCCTCATCAAAACAGAAAGCGTGGGCTTGGGTATAAAAAAGGGCCGTCAGGAGGACAACCCAATGGGAGGAGAGGGAAACCATGGGGCGAATGCTATGGATGCGTTCATCCCGCTTCCAGCGGAAATCAAAAGAATGTTTTTCTGATTGATTGCTGAAAATAAAATCAGAAATGGGTAAAATGATGGGTTGCCCGAAAAACGAAAGCCCAATAAGGGCCAAGGGACTTACCCGAAAGGGCCTGTTCGCTTGAATAGACGCGAACACAAAGGAATACGGGGGCTGAAGGGGAAAGGCCTACTGGTTAAGGGCTATAAATGGCTGGACAAAGAACGCCCAACAGCTTGCGTCCTAGCGGCAATCACCAAAAATCTTTTGAGAGTAAATGCTCAGACTTGGCCTGACAAACAGTGAAAGTACGGGTCGCCTCTGTCAGACGAAAATCGGTCAGGTACAGGCATTGGCGGAGTGGGGGAAACGCGTTACTGGGCGACTCATGTAGATCAGTAAGCGGTCAGTCGTGAAATCGGCGTGGACTGCTGCTTCTCGGCCAGAGCCGCCGGTGGCATACTGCGTTGCCTAGGTCAGCTATGCACCGCACACCAGCCATCGACTAGAAATGCTGCTGAATGGGCGCTTTCGACCTCCGCGAATGCGTACAGCCTAGGCCATAGCCGCCGGTCGAGCACTTCAAGTAGCTGAGGATGTCTGCTTGCGATTAAGAAACAGCCTCGCCCGCCTCTTTCTGGACAGAGCACAGGCAAGAAAGGGATAATCGCGCGTCCAAAATGCAGTCGATCCCCTGAGAGAATTCTCGGTCCCATGTGATCCCCCGGTAGTTGCTTCCGCTGTTCCTTCGCGCCTGTTGCCCCTGGCAGAGGCGCGAACTGTCCTGTTTCAAAGCTCATGCCTGGTTTTGCTCCACCAATACGGACTGGGGCGGCCGGCCTCTGTTGCACATTTCGTATTCGGAAGTCCCATGATCAACTCCATTCAACAAAACTGGTTCTCCAATATTCGCGGGGACGTCCTGGCAGGAACCGTGGTGGCGCTGGCCCTGATCCCCGAGGCGATCGCTTTTTCGGTCATCGCCGGGGTCGATCCCAAGGTCGGCCTCTATGCCTCGTTCTGCATCGCCGTCGTGACCGCCTTCGTCGGCGGCCGACCCGGCATGATTTCCGCCGCCACCGCCGCGATGGCAGTGCTGATGGTGACGCTGGTGAAGGATCACGGCCTGCAATACCTGCTGGCCGCGACCCTGCTGACCGGCGTGCTGCAAATCGCCATGGGCTATCTCAAGCTCGGTTCGCTGATGCGCTTCGTCTCGCGCTCGGTGGTCACCGGCTTCGTCAACGCGCTGGCGATCCTGATCTTCATGGCGCAGCTGCCCGAGCTGACTAACGTGACCTGGCATGTCTACGCCATGACTGCCGGCGGCCTGGCGATCATTTACCTGTTCCCCTATGTCGCCAAGTCGATTCCCTCGCCGCTGGTGACCATCGTCGTGCTGACCGCGCTGGCGATGTTCCTGAACCTGGATATCCGCACCGTCGGCGACATGGGCGAGCTGCCGGACACGCTGCCGATCTTCCTCTGGCCCGAAGTGCCGCTCAACTTCGAGACGCTGGCGATCATCTTCCCGTATTCGGTGTCGCTCGCCGTGGTCGGCCTCCTGGAATCGATGATGACCGCCACCATCATCGACGACCTCACCGATACGACCAGCGACAAGAACCGCGAGTGCAAGGGCCAGGGCGTCGCCAACATCGCCTCCGGCATGATCGGTGGCATGGCCGGCTGCGCGATGATCGGCCAGTCGGTGATCAACGTGAAATCCGGCGGCCGTACCCGGCTGTCCACGCTCGCGGCCGGTGTATTCCTGCTGTTGATGGTCGTATTCCTCGGTGACTGGGTCGCCCAGATCCCGATGGCGGCGCTGGTCGCGGTGATGATCATGGTGTCGATCGGCACCTTCAGCTGGGCCTCGCTCGCCAACCTGAAGAAGCACCCGGCCAGCACCAGCATCGTGATGGTCGCGACCGTCGTCGTCGTCGTCGCCACCCACAACCTTGCCATCGGCGTCTTCGTCGGCGTGCTGCTGGCGGCGATGTTCTTCGCCAACAAGGTGGCGCAGTACAAGTACGTCAGCTCGACCCTGAGCGAGGACGGTCTCACCCGGACCTACACCGTGGTCGGTCAGGTGTTCTTCGCCTCGGCCGACAAGTTCGTCGACTTCTTCGACTTCAGGGAAGCAGTCGACAAGGTGGTGATCGATCTGTGCCAGGCGCATTTCTGGGACATCACCTCGGTCAGCGCGCTCGACAAGGTGGTGCTGAAGTTCCGCCGCGAAGGAACCGTGGTCGAGGTCATCGGACTCAACGAAGCCAGCGCCACCATCGTCGACCGCTTCGCAGTCCACGACAAGCCGGGTGCCGTCGATAATCTGATGGGTCATTAAGGAGACAACACCATGGCACACGTCATCGCCTGCATCGACGGCTCCAGCATCACACCCGCAGTCTGCGACTACGCTGCATGGGCGAGCCGGCGGATGGACGCTCCGCTGAACTTCCTGCACGTGCTCGGCAAATCGGAATACCCGATCCCCGCCGATCTCAGCGGCAACATCGGGCTCGGCAGCCGCGAACACCTGCTGCAGGAACTGGCCGAACTCGACGAGAAGCGCAGCCGCGTGGCGCTGGAGCAGGGCCGGCTCATGCTCGAAGCCGCCAAGGCACGCGCCATCGCCGACGGCGTGTCCAATCCGACTAGCCGCCAGCGCCACGGCGAACTGGTCGACACCCTGATCGAGTTTGAACACGACATCCGCCTGCTGGTGATGGGACGCCAAGGCGAACACGGCGACAGTGCCGGCGAGCACATCGGCAGCCACCTGGAAAACGTGGTACGCACCCTGCACCGGCCCATCCTGGTGGTTCCGTCCGACTACAGCGAGCCGCAGCGCATCCTAGTCGCCTTCGACGGCAGCGCCACCACGCGCAAGGCGGTCGAGATGGTCGCGGCCAGCCCGCTATTCCGCGGTTTGCCTTGCCACGTGGTCATGGTCGGCGCCGACAAGTCCGAGGCGCGCGAGCAGCTGGACTGGGCGCGCGCATCACTCGAAAGAGCCGGCTTCGCGGTGAACGCCAGCATTCGCTCCGGCCAGGTCGAGGAGGTGCTGTGTGCCTACCGAACCGAGCACCAGATCGATCTCATCGTGATGGGCGCCTACGGTCATTCCAAGATCCGCGAGTTCCTGGTCGGCAGCACCACCACGAAGCTGATCCGCCAGTCGAAGATTCCCTTGCTGCTGTTGCGCTGAGGCAAGCGCGTATCAGGGAAGAAGCAGGATCACGCGCGGATCATGGTTGCTAAAGGGGGCCATGGCCGCGGGCTGGAAGGAAACGCTGCAGCGCGAAAACCGCTGCCTCGTGGCAGCCAGGGCCCGGCTCGGCAAAGGCTCTTTCGGGATATGCCCGGACGGTGAGCAGTTGACTTGAGCACGGCAATACATTGGAGCCAGGGGATGTTCAAACGTCCTGTTCCTTGAGCTTGCGCCACAGGGTGGACGGATCGATGCCCAGTTGCCGCGCCGCCTGGGTGCGGTTGCCACCACAGCGCTCGAGAGCCTGACGTATCCAGAATGCCTCCACCTCTTGTAGCGTCGCGTCCCCTGGCCAGGGAATTGCATTAAGTCCCGGGGCGGGGCGCATGTCTGCGGGCAGGTCGGACAACGTGATGGTGTCGCCCGACGCCAGAACCAAGCTGCGCTGAATCGCGCCCTCAAGCTCACGTACATTGCCCGGCCAGTCATATTTCAGCAGGCGTTCAAGCGCATTCAGTGCGATGCCATGGACATGGGGATTGAGTGCGCGGCCATGGCGAGCCAGGAAGTACTCTACGAGGCTTGGAATGTCCTCCCGCCGGCTGCGCAAGGGCGGCACTGGAATCGGGAATACCTGGACGCGGAAGTAAAGGTCCTGACGGAAGCGGCCGGCGCTCACCTCGTCCCTCAGCGGCCGGTTGGCTGCCAGGATCAGGCGCACGTCGACGTGGATCGCCTTGACGCCGCCCAGCCGCATCAGCCGCCGGTCTTGGATGAACTGCAGCAGGCGGGTCTGGGCATCCAGGCTGGTGCTGTTGATCTCGTCGAGGAACAGGGTACCGCCATGCGCAAGTTCAAGCAGGCCGGGCTTGCGCGCGTTGGCGCCCGAGAATGCGCCCTTCTCGAAGCCGAACAACTCCGACTCCAGCAGACTGGGTGGCAGGGCGCCGCAATTGAGCGTAAGGAAAGGGCCGTCGCGCCGCCCTGACAAGCCATGGATGTGCGCCGCCAGCACGCCCTTGCCGGAACCGGTTTCGCCTTCCAGCAGCACGGGAAGCTCGGTGGCGGCGACCTGCGCGGCCAGTTGCAGGCATTGCTTCATGGCCGGGGCGCGGCTGTCCATCAGCGGCGGGGAAGCGTGCACCGCGACCTGGGCGGCGAGCTGGTCGATGCGGCGACGCTGCGCCAGGCTCGCGTGCAGGCGCTTGAGCGTGAGCCGCACCGTGTCGAGTTCCAGCGGCTTCAGCAGGACGTCGGTCACCCCGAGATGGAAGGCCTCGACGGTGTTGTGCGCGGTGGCAAAGCCGGTCGCCAGGATCACCGGCATGGTCGCGTCCATTTCGCGGGCGGCGGCGATCAGGGCGAGCCCGTCGGCACCCGGCAGACGCAGGTCGGTGAACAGGGCGTCCGGCGGATTCGCGCGCAGCTCGTTCAGCGCTGCGACACCATCGTGCAGGAGAGCGGTGTCGAAGCCGGCCTCGGTCGCCAGCCTGGCCAGCAGCTTGGCCTGGGCGACATCGTCCTCGGCGATGAGAAGGTTGAACGTCATGACTTGGATTCCTCGGCGAGCGGTGGGAAAGCGAGGCGGAAACGGGCGCCGGCATCGGACTCGACCCATTCGAGTTCGGCCCCCATCTCGCGCGCCAGGCGCTGGCTGATGGCGAGCCCCAGCCCGGTGCCCTGACCCGCGGGCTTGGTGGTGACGAAGGGCTCGAACAGCCGGGTACGCACCGTCTCGGGCAGGCCGGGGCCGTTGTCTCCGACGACGACCTCAGGGGCGCCAGTCGCCGCGGGGGTCAGGCGAATCTCGCTCGCACCGGCTTGCACCGCATTGAACACCAGGTTGAACAGGATCTGCTCGACGCGTGAGGCGTCGCCGCGCACCGGGACGGGGCCCGTTGACTCCAGGCTGATCACGGCACCCTGCTTGCGCGCGAGCGGCGTGACCAGCCGCACGAAGGCGGCGCAGATCGCCTCCAGATCGATGACCTGCAGGCTCGGGGCCGGCGCGCGGGCGGCCGTGAGCATGTCGCGCACGATCTGTCCCGCCCGCCGCGCCTGCGCCTCGATCGTCATCAGTGCATCGCGCTGCTCGGCGTCGGCCGCGCCAGGCAGCGCGCTCTGCGCGTAGCCCAGGATGTTCGACAGGGGGGTATTGAGCTCGTGCGCGACCTCGCCGGCGAGCTGGCCAACCGCAGCCAGGCGTTGCTCGGAACACAATCTGCGCAGGGCTTCGTTGCGGGCGTGCGCGGCTTCCTCGGCTTCGGCGATATGGCGGCCGATTCGTTCCCGCAGGCCGCCGATGGCGGCGGCCAGATCGGCCACTTCGGTTGGCGCGTCAGCCGCCATCGGCATCACGATGCGCTCAGGATCGGCCTGCTCGATCAGTGCCACCACCGGCGCCACCAGGCGACCCAGCAGCAGCCTGCGCAGGGCCCAGAACGTCAGCCCGGAAAACACGGTCAGCGCCAGTGCCATCAATCCCGCCAGCTGCCAGGCAGCACGGCGTGCAGGCTGGGGGTCGTACTGCGCCAGCACTTCGCCGATCTGTTCGCCGGCGGCACGCATGGGCACCCGCAGCAACTCGACCCCGGGCAAGTGCTGCCCGGTCTGGCCCAGCACCTGGCCGTCAGCGCGACGGATTTCCGCGTAGGCCACCGCGCCCGACAGGTCGGACAGATAGCGTTCCAGCGTGCCGTAGTCGCGCAGCAGCACCGCATCGAGCGAGATCGTGGCAAGTTGCGTGGCGAGCGCGCGGGCCTTGTCGGCCTGCGCTTCCTGGATCAGGCGCTGGGTGGATTGCCAGATGACCACCCCCAGCACCAGAAACAACGCGAACCAGGCCACGGCCAGGATGACCGTGAGCCTGAACGCGAGCGAGCGCCTTTTCACCAGTTCTCCAGGGCGCGTTCCATGCGCCGCACGACGGCATAGTGCGCGTCCTCGACCTCGACAAATGCGACGGCCGGCCCCAGTGCCGCGAGGGCGTCGCGGCCACTGGCGTCGGGGTGAAGCAGCGCCAGGCGCACGCGCTTCGCCTCTTCGGGGGCCACCCTGGGCGAGGCTGCGATGACGTGCGGGGGCAGCGGCTGCGAGGTGGCCAGAATGCGCAGACCGCGCGGCAGATAAGTCCTGGCAATGTCCAGCCGCAGCCCGCCGGCGTCGAAATCGCCATGCAGCACCGCCAGCGCAACGCGCTCATGACGGTCGAGATGCACGACGTTGGCGAGGTCGGCGCGCCGGATGCCCGCCTGGGCGAGCATCTGCTTGGGCGCCACGGCGCTCGACATCGAGATCTCCGCACCGAGCGCAACGCGTGTGCCAACCAGATCGGCGACCTGCCCGATGCGGCTGTCGGCGCGTACGACCAGCGCGCTCTGATAGAACGCCTGACCGCCTTCGGATTCGCCGGCCAGGATTTCCACCGCGGCGCGATTGCGCGCCCGGACGTAGGGGGTGGGACCGAGATAGGCATAGTCGGCACGGCCGCTCGCGATCATCTCGATCTGCTCGTCGTAGGTCTGTGCGATGACCAGCCGCATAGGCCGTCCCAGCACTCCGCCGAGGTAGAGGGTCAGCGGCCGGTAACGTGCATACAGCCGGCTGGGGGTGTCGTAGGGGTGAACGACAAAGACGGCAGGGCGCGGCGCGGCCCTCGCCGCAAACGGAGTCAGTGCCAGGGTGGCCAGGAAGTGGCGGCGTTCCATGCTCAGGGCCGGTTACCCCGATGTAGGTTCGGATGCATGTCGGGCGGACTCAGTTGTCGCGTTGTGCGCAGGTGCTGCCGGTTTTGGATCATACCAATGTGCGCGTTGATCGGGCATCGCAGGGGCGACCCGGATGGCCATCCGCAAAAAAAAAGCCGCCCCAACAGGGACGGCATCAGGTTCCCACCGGCACATGCGAAAACCGAGTGGGGGAGGAGAAGAATGCATCGCGAGGAGATGGCCGGACTCGTCGTGGCGCAGGGCGATCACCCTCGTGATGCTGCCGGTTCGCGGCTCAGCCGATGGTCGCTTCGGCGCTGTTCTTGTCGCCCTTGTTATCGGTCCAGTTGACGACGACCTTGTCGCCAGCCTTGGGGCCCTTGACCTTGAAGCCCAGGTAGGGGTTCTTGGACACGCCGCCGCCGATTTCGGCTGCCAGCACGGTGGCGCCGTTGATGGTGGCGGTCACTTCCTGGATGAAGTGGGCGGGCACCAGTTGGCCGGTCTTGGCGTCTTTGCGCAGACCGGTTTCCATCGGGTGGTTCATCAGCACTTTGACGTCGGCGACGTCGCCTGCCATGGTGGCACGGATACGCATGGGTTCAGCCATTTGGCTTTCCTTTCCTGAATATGATGGGGTGAGGGGGCGCGGGCGGGTTGATCAGCCGCCGCAGCCGCCGATGGTGACTTTCACTTCCTTGGCGGAGGTGTAGGACTTGCCGCCTGCATTGACCACTGCACGGACCAGCGAGGTCTGGCCCATCTTGATGCGGGTGGAAATGAAGCCCTGGGTGCCGCCGGACAGGTTGTAGTTGCCGATCAGGGGGGTGCCGTTCTTCTCGGCGATGATGGCGATGCTGGTGGTCCCGGCGATACCGCTGGTGACTTCCACCGGCACCACGGCGCCGTTCTCGGCGATGTCCGGAGCCTTGATGATGATGTCCTTGCTGTCGGCCGGGCTGGAGGCGCCGAGGCCCTTCATCGCGTCGCCGACGTTCTTGGCCTCGAAGGCAGACTTGTTCCAGGCGGCCATCGCCTGGGTGGGCTTCAGCAGGCCGGCGGCCACGGCCACGGCCACGGCGCCCGCGCCAGCGGCGCCTTTCAATACGTTTCTACGCAGTGCGTTCATGAATGTGGATCCTCGAATATGGAACGGGCCGCAGTCCAAGCGGACTGTGCCCGTTGGATGGTGTGTCTTACTTTTGGTTCAGAGGCGATTCGGGCGAGACCAGGTAGGCCGTGATGTCCGCTACCTGCGCTGGCGTCAGGATGCCGTTATGCCCCATCCGCGGCATGCTGGAACACGCCACCGTCGCCTGCGCGTTGTAGAGCTTGTCGTAGGTGTAGGTCACGATGTCGTCGCTCGCACCGCGCAGTGCGCCGTAGCCCGTCAGGCTGGGGCCGATGTTGCCGGCTGCGACCTCCTTGGGATCGAGCGCATGGCAGGCATAGCAGTTGCCGCCGTTGCCGCCTTTCTGCTTGTCGGCCTTGTCGGGTTCGATTGCGCCGATGCGCATGCCGAAGCCGCCTTTCACCAGCTTTTCGCCGTTCTTCCAGTCGCCCATCAGCTTGTTGCCGTCGGGGTACTTGATGGTGGCGCGTTCGCGCTTGTTGATGGCGTCCGCGTCCTTGGCGGAGGGGTTGTTGCGGGTCTTGGAGCAGAGCTTCTGGGTGTCGTCCTGCACCAGGCGCGACATGTCCTGGCCTTCGCCCGGCTTGAAGCTGCTGGCGACGAGCTTGTCGACCTTGGCGCTCAGGTCTTCGGCGGCATGGACGCTGCCGAATGCGCCTGCCAGAAGCGCGGAGAGAATCAGGGTATGGTTCTTCATGTCGGAGCCTCCGGTTAACGCTTCATGCCGGGCAGGTCATACGTGCCGCCCTTGGCCTGGTGGGTGAGGAAGGAAATCAGCGCGACCGTCGCCGGCGAACCGTAGTCGATGTCGGGCGTGCGCATCTGCCAGTGGCAGTCCCACATGCGGTGCTGCATGTTGCGCACGACGCCGTGCGAGACCCGGTAGGTCGGCCAGGTGCTCATCGTCGCCTGGATGTCCTTCTTGTTGTACACGTTCACCAGGCCCTGCAGGCGCACGCGCTTGCCGTCCTCGGCGTGGCAGGTCGCGCAGGAGAAATCCATCGGACCGTGGCGGTTCCAGAAGTAGGCTTCGCCGACCTTCTGCGCCTCCTTCTCGGCCGGATGCTTGAGCGGCGGGGCGATCTTCATGCCGTTGCTCTGATAGGCCACGTAGGCGGCGAGCATCTCGAGTTCGGTGTTGGACTCGTTGTAGCGCTGGTCGGCGTAGAGCTTCTTCTTGATCTCCGCCTCGTCGAAGCCCTGCAGGGTCGTCATGCAGGTCAACAGTCGCGATTCGATGTCCTGCACCCGCTTGGTGTCCTTGAAGTAGCGGGGCAGTTGGGCATAGGCACCCTTCAGCTTGCCGGGGCCCAGGCCGAAGTCGCATTTTTCCAGGCTGGCGTTCTTGGGGCCGCGCTTGGTCTTGTAAAGCGCCTCACCCTGGTCGATCACCAGAAAGCCCGGGTTGGCATCCTTGTCGGCGAGCATGGCGCGGTATTCCTCCACGCTGACCTCACCCATCGCAACGGGCGCTGCGAGTGCAAGCGTGAGGGCGGTCAACCCCTTAACCGTCAGGTTACGTTTCATTGAAGTCTCCTCTGTATGGTTCGATCGGTCGATACCGATCAACCCTCTTGCACGAGGCGTGCCATATCAATGCATGCTCCATCACCTTGAAAGAAAAGCATTTTTAATGCAGGGCTGAACGCTGCGGGTATTGCATTCTGCAAGCATCCTGCAAATTGCCATGGCGGGCCGTGGTGTACCAGCCATGTGCATATGCCCAACGGCAAGCGTGATACCAGGATGATGGGGAGGGCTTGCGCTGTTACCTGAGTTTTTTCAAATCTTTCCGGGTCAAATTGTCGGTATTTCACCCGACGACCAGCATCAGCACCGCGGTCATCACGCCCGCCAGGAAGGCGAGCCAGGCATACGGCCGGCGCTGGCGTTCGGCTTCCGGCAGCAGGTGTGTGGCGCCCACGTAAACCAGCATGCCGGCCGAGAGCGACAGCAGCGCGCCGAGCAGGGGTGGGTCGACGCGGCTGACAAAGGGGAACGAGACGAGCATGCCGAGCGGCGTGGTCAGCGCCGCCGCGGCCAGCGCCGTCCACAGCGCCGGACGCGGCCGAAGGCCGCTGTGGATGAGCAGCAGGTAGGTGACGATGCCCTCCGGGAACTCGTGCAGCACCATGCCCACCGCCGCCAGCGTGCCGGTGAAGTGGCTCACCTGATAGGTGACGGCGTAGACCATGCCGTCGATGAAGGAATGGAAGCCGATGCCGAACACGGGCAGGATGCCGATGCCCGGCTGGATCACGTGATGGCGCTCGCACACGAAGGCGCACAGGAAGCGGTGAAAGAGGTGCATGCCGGCGAAGCCTGCGAGCAGGAGCGCCGCCGCATGCGCGTTCATTTCGAACGACTCGGGCACCAGATGCAGGAAGGAAGCGGCGATCAGCACGCCGGCGGCGTAGCTGATGAAGTACACGATTTTCGCGCGTGCCCAGGTCTCGAAGCGGCGCACCGTATAAATGCCGAACGCGGTCACAGCCGCCGCCAGGCTGCTGGCGCCCAGTGCGATCCAGAAAGTCTGCCCCAAGGCCATCCCCGTCAACCGAGCATGCCGAGAATGATGCGGTCCACCGCGTCTTCGGGCGCCAGCCCACGCGCCATCAGGGCCTCGAGCTGGCGCTCGTCCACCGCACCGATGGCGGCCTCGTGGGTTACCTTGGCCTGCGGGTGGGTGACCTTGACTTCCGGAACGGCCGAGGCCGTCGCGTTGCCGCGCACGATCTCCAGGCAATCGACATGGCCGCGCACCCCGGCCGCGTTGCCATAGGTGGCGCCGACGATACGCGCGCGCGCCTCGTCCTCCACCGCCACCCGGCTCTTCACCAGGCCGCGGGCGCCGGCACCGTTCAGATGCACCCGCTCGCAGAGGTCAATGCGGTCGGCGGCATGGCCGTAGATCTTGCTGGTGAGCTCGGCGGTCGCGTCCGCGCCGACCTCGACGTCGTAATCCACGTCGAGCCTGCCGACCAGGCCCTGCACCAGGCTGAAGTCGGCGCGGAAGTGCGCCCCTTCGCCCACCTTCACGCGCGCCCGCGGCACCACCTCGATGCCGCCCGACAGGCCGTGGTAATGCACCTCGTTGTAGGCCAGTCGCGCATCCCGGCTGAGTTCGATGCGCGCATCCATGGCATGGCGTGCCTGATCCGGAAACATGAACAGGCAGTGCGACCAGAAGGTGGCCTGCGCGTTGTCCTCCAGCAGCACGTCCAGGTCGACGTTCTGCACGCCGAAGCGCTCGAACAGGCCGAAGCACAGGTGCACCGGCTGGGCGATGATGCAATCCTCTTCCACCACGATCCGCGCATGCACGCCTTTGGCGTCGGCGTGGGCCTCAACGCGGACGCCCGGGATGGATTGCTGGCTGAGCCGTTCATGACCATAGGCCACGACGTGCGCGGTGTCCGGCGTGAGGATGAGGCCGGGATCCTCGCCGATCTGACGGAAGGCCTGGTAGAGCGGCTCGAGATCAGCCACGGCAGGTCTTCCCGTCGCAGCGGCGGCAGCGCCGCGCCTTGAAGTTTTCGATCACCGCCGCCGGTTCGCCCTGGCTGACGATGCGCCCGCCGCACAGCTGCGAGGCGCGGTCGGCGCCTGCGGCCAGCGCTTCCTGATGGGTGATCAACAGCACCGCACCCTGCTTCCGCAGGGCCCCGATGACGCGGGTGATCTCGTCTTGCGAGAGGAAGTCGATGCCCGCCGTGGGCTCGTCGAGGATCGCCAGGCGCGGCTGCAGTGCCAGCACGCCCGCCAGTTCGATGCGCTTGCGCTCGCCGCCGGACAGCGTCTTGTCCAAGGCACGATGAAGATAATCCTCGGCTGCGAGTCCCACCTGACGCAGGCAGTCCGCGGGCTCTGCCTTGCCGCCGATGGACAGATAATCCGCCACCGACAGCCCCTCGAAGCGGGCGGGTTCCTGCCAAGCCAGCGTGAGGCCGCGGCGAGCGCGCTCGTGCAGGGGCAGTGCGGTGATGTCCTCGCCATCGAACACGATGCGGCCGCCGACGGACTGATAAGCGGCGCAACCCATCAATGCATACGCCAGGCTGGATTTGCCGGCGCCGTTGGCGCCCAGCAGGGCGTGCAACTCGCCGGTCGCAACGCTTAACGAGATATTTTCAAGCACCCGTCGTGCGCCCACATCCAGGGTCAGATTCGACGCCTCCAGGAGAGCCGGCATCTTCGTCACCCGGTATCAGCGAGTCTGTGAAGCCCGTGTGGAGGTGATCCAGCTTTCCAGGCTTGCTCTGAGTTCATCGCGCACGCGCCGGAAGGCCGCGAGCTTGTCGGCGTCGCCGCCCGGCGCGTTGGCCGGGTCGTCCAGATGCCAGTGCAGGGTTTCGTTGTCGCGCGCGAAATCGGGGCAAGCTACCCTGGCCCGGTCGCACAGGGTAATGACGTAATCGAACTGGGTGTCGAGGTAGTCGTTGAGGTGTTTGCTGCGCTGAGCGGAGATGTCGAGTCCCACCTCGCCCATGGCCTGGACCGCCAGGGGATGGAGCGGCGCAGGTTCATCGAGCCCCGCGCTGTGGGACTCATAGCGGTCGCCCCCAAGGCTGCGCAACAGGGCCTCGGCCATCTGGGAGCGGACGGAATTGCTGTCACTCAGGAACAGTACGCGAATCGGTGTATGCACGGCTGACTCCTCGAGGTGCACCTGGCCGGGCAGGGCCAGGGATGCGGAATTGACGCGGGTTTGCGGAAGGACGACGTGCTCCATAACGGGCAGCAAGAAGCGACGCGGCGAACGCGCGAGGCTTATTGCCGGGCGAGTTGACGACGTTGTTATGCATTTCTTGGAGCGAACATGATGATTGACATGCCTGCAAGGGCCACCAACGCCCCGACCAGATCCCAGGTGGTGGGCTTTACGCCATCAACTGTCCAAAGCCAAAGAATGGCTACGAAGATATAAACGCCGCCATAAGCAGCATAGACACGCCCTGCCGCGGTTGGATGCAGCGTTAAAAGCCAAGCGAATAGTCCGAAGCTCAACGCCGCAGGGACGAGAAGCCACGCGCTTTTTCCCTGCGTGAGCCAGAGATAGGGAAGATAGCAGCCGACGATCTCGGCCACTGCCGTTACCAGGAAAAGCAGGATGGTTTTTGTTTCAAGCATGGTCACTCGGTACTAAGCTCCTACGCACACGCACAATATACATTTTTGGCCAGAAACCCCTTGCTTCATTTCAGGCGAGCTGCCGGCACGTCCTTGTAATCGTTGTCACGGCGCCTGCCCATGTCTTGGCAAGGCGGTTCGGGCCATGCGTAGTTCGGGTTCTCGGTTACGTCCACCGATTCGATCGCCGGCCGCGTCACGAGCTTCTTCGCGTAGGCCCATTGCAGGTCCTGGAACAGGTCGATGTCGGCCGGCTCGAACGTGCCCGATTCGATTTTCTTCATCTGGGTGCGCACGTCGTGGGGATAGGTGGCGGCATTGATCACCACGCGCACGGATTTTCCGGTCGAGACGCGCTTCACCACGAAGTCGCTTTCCTTGAGTTTGGGGTCGATCAGGTGGCTGCCGAAGCGGGCGCGCGCGCCGGTGAGGTAGACCGCCACGTCGCCGCCGCAGGCGGAGTTGTTGGAGGCGATGACGAGGTCGGTGCGGTCGATAATGCCGTCGGGGAACAGCCGATCGAAGGCGACCTTGAGGGCGGTGGCGCCCTCGACGAGTCCGCCGCAGAAATGGCCGTGGAACTTGATCAGGTCCTTGATCGTGACGGTCTTGGTCTCGCTGGCATAGCGCCCGTATTTGTTCACGGTGTCGCGCACCCTGAACACCGGTGTGTGAGGCGCCTCGGCGAGCCACTGCGGGTAGTACCAGTCGGGCGCGTTACCATCCGGCGGCGCGGCCCAGAGAGGCGTGGCGAGTAAGAACAGCAAGGCGAGCAGGACTTTCATGGGGCTCCTCGGTCAGTCATGTTCAGGGCGCTCGCGCCAGTGGACGGTGCGCGTAACCGGCTCCGGCTGCAGGGTGGCGTGATGAATCCCGAAGCGCTCGGCCAGCAGGGCGTGGCTGGTCTCCATCACCATCTCCCATCGCGCGATGTCGCGCACCACCAGATGGGCCGAAAGCAGGGCTTCCTCCGGCCGCACGGCCCAGATGTGCAGGTCGTGTACCGAGGCCACCCCGGGCACGCCGGCCAGCGCGTGGCCGACTTCCTCCGGGGCGATGTCGAACGGCGCGCCCTCCATCAGTCCGTGCAGGGCCTCCCGCAACAGTCGCAGACTGGAGACCAGGATGAGCGCACCGATAACCAGAGACAGCAGCGGGTCGATGGGGGTCCAGCCGGTGAAGGCGATGACCAGACCGGCAAGAAGCGCAGCCACCGAGCCGAGCAGATCACCCAGCACATGCAGCAGGGCGGCACGGGTGTTGAGGTTCTTCTCGCCGCGGGTCAGCAACCACGCGACCAGCAGGTTGATGGCAAGGCCGATGGCGGCGGTGACGGATACCGCCTCGCCTTGCACGGCCTGGGGCGCCTGCAAGCGCTCGACAGCGGAGACCGTGAGCCAGGCCACCAGCGCCAGGAGGCTGAGACTGTTGATCAGCGCGGCGATGAATTCGGCGCGGCCGAGGCCATAGCTGTGGCGGGGCGAAACCTGCCGCCGCGCCAACCAGGCCGCGCCCGCCGCCAGCCCTAGGGCGGCGGCGTCGTTGACCATGTGGCCGGCGTCCGCCACCAGCGCCAGCGACCCGGCCCACAGGCCGACGCCCGCCTCGATGGCGGCGAAGCCCAGCGTCAGGAGGGTCGCCAGAATTAGCGTGGTGCCGGCGCCGGTGTGTGCATGGTTATGGTCGTGGCTCATCGTTATTGCTTATCAGTGTGGAAGGTTTCGCGCAGCCAGGCTTCGATTGCCTCGGTGCGCTGCAGGCCGGTCAGCACCACCCGCCCCGCCAACAGCACGGCCGGAGTCTGCTGCATCGGGATGCCGAGCATCTCTGCATCCCTGCAGACGCTCAGTTCCAGCGCCATGCCGGCCCCCGTTGCGGCACAATGCAGGCGCTTCTCCATGCGGAGTAGCGGCTCGCCGCTGCCAACCAGCGTCAACTGGATCACCGGCGTGCCAATGGGTGCAAACCTGCACACGGCCATGTCTTCAGCGCTCGTAGCCGGAACAGGGAATGCACACGTGCTTCTCACCCACCACGCGGACGTAAGCGCGTGCGGTGAGTTCGTTGCAGGCGGCACAGGGAACGAAGCCCATCACCTCGGGCAGCCACTCGCGGTCGAACTGGAACACTTCGCCGATGGTCATGACGTCGGCCTCGGGCGCGTCCCAGACCAGGTTCACCAGTTCCATCTGCTCGGCCTCGGGGATTTGGTCCGGCTCAATGCCTTGTCCGCGCTTGACCATGAAAGCGGACTCGGCGATGCGCTTGGCCAGGGTAGGCTTGTAGCTTACCCGTACGGCGCGGTTGGTCGCACGTTCGATCAGGGTCACGGCGAGCTTGCCGTAGGGCGTCTTCTCCATATTGCCCTTGCCCAGCGTACAGCCGGTGGCATTCTGCACGCCATCGCCGAAGCACATGCCGCCGTGGTCTTCGCCGATCTCGACAAAGGCATGCAGCTGGCGCCCGCCGGAACGCTTGACGTTCAGGGCGCGCAGCGCGGCCAGCCCAACGCGCACGCCGGCGACGCTGGCCCAGCAGCGGTGGCCATGGAATTTCAGGGTGTCCAGCAGGACCTGGCGATCGTCTTGGCTACTCACGGTGTTTCTCCTTCAGGTTGTGGCTGCGCACACAGCCAGGTTGTGACAAGTTTGCGGCTGGGCGCGCTGCCCTGATGAACCAGCCTGCCGTCCAGGACGACGCCCGGAACGGATAGAACCCGATAGCTGGCGATACGTGCCGGATCGGAGACCTTTTCCAGGTGGATTTCGATTCCCATGTCGCGCGCAGTCTCGTCGATGAGGCGGAACGTCTTGCGGCAGGCGGGGCAGTCGAACCCCAGGACTTCGACGTATCGCATGCCTCACTCACTGGCGATATCCGCCACCAGCTTTGCCGCAACCCCGAGCAGCAGCGCAGCGTAGAGCCGCTTGATCCAGGCCGGTTTGGCGCGTCGGGCCATGAACCAGGCACCAAGTTGCGAGCCGACCAGCGCGGCGAGAACGGTGAGGATGGCGAGCTGCAGATCGATATGCCCTTCCGCCGCATGGGCGGCAAATCCCGAAATCGAGGCGAAGGTGACAATGAAGGCCGTGGTGCCGGCTGCCTGCTTGGCGCCGTATCCCAACATCATCAGGACAGGGGCAACGATGAAGCCGCCGCCTACCCCCAGGAGCGCGCCAACGAAGCCCTCGCCGCCGCCGAGCATCAGGCCGATGGCTATGCGGCGGTGGGGGGGCATTGGCCTAGGAGCATCTTCATGCACGGCGCCGCGCAGGCTATACGCTCCTGCCAATAGGGTGAGCGCCGCGAACAGGCCGAGCAGCAAGTCCTTGGGCAGATACTGCGTGGTGTGGGCACCCAAGGGGGCAGCGACCAAAGCCGCCAGCGCCGCCGGCAGGCCGCCGCGGAAGTCCACCAGTCCCTCGCGCGCATAGCGCATCAATGCAGAGACGGAGGTCACGCCGTTGAGCAGCAGCCCCAACGGGATGGCTACCGTTTTCAAGGGCAACTCCATCCACTTGAATATCGGGACGTAAAGCATGCCGCCGCCCAGGCCCAGCATGGAAAATACCGCGGAGATCACGAATACCACGCCGCTGGCGATCAGGTGCGTGGACGTCAGGTCCATGTTCGACGCACTTCAGCCACAACACCCATGCTTTCCCTCGCCGCGGGCAAGCTGAATTGGCGGACAGGGTACGCTGCCGTACGAGCAGAACACGCAACAGTCACCGGGCTTTGGCCTGAGCAGGGTTTTGCACGCTGGGCATTCGTAGAACCACTGGCACGCATCCGTCGGCATGGTCAGGGTTTCCGCGTGGCCACAAACAGGGCAGGTAAGCAGGGATTGGAGAGAAACAGCAGTCATGCACGTTCCTTCCCTACATGGGTCATTTGCGCCGCAACAAGCCGGTTAATTGGGTTCCTGGCGCTACCGTATTGAACACAGTGCCGTATTTCTGCACGTTCTCGTGCAGCAGTTCCAGACGACGGTCGGATTCATCGCTGTCGACGATGATCTCGTAGGTGATCGACTCCATCTTCGGCGGCACGTCCTGGCGCACGCCGTCGACACGCACCTCGACGCCTCGCAGCGAAAAGTTGAGCATGGGCGTGATGCGCTCGATACCCTTGATGATGCAGGCGGACACCGCGGCCAGCAGAAGCTCGGCCGGATTGAAGGCCTTGGGGTTGCCAGCGAGGTCAGTATCGAGCGGAATTTCCGCCTGCTTGCAGCGCGACACGCTGCCATGAGCGTCGATACGGACGCTTTCGACGTGGAAGCGCATTTTCTGGTCGCTCATGCCCATCCCCGGTCAGGCATGGCTGGTTACTGCAGCCAGCCTTCGATCTTCTTGCGGTCCGGCACGCCGCCGGCATGCACCACCTTGCCGTCGATCACCACGCCGGGGGTCGACATGACGCCGTAGCCGAGGATGGCCGCCATGTCCTCGACCTTCTCCAGCCTGACCGTCACGCCGCGCGCCTGCGCGACTTCCTCGATCAGCTTCAGCGTCGTCTTGCAGTTGGCGCAGCCGCTGCCGAGCACTTTGATGTCCTTCATGCTGTTCTCCTTCAATTTTCCGGCTTGACCGCCTCGATGGTGGCGGACGCAATGTAATCTTCGACCCCGCGCCCAGGCGCCCAGTTGCGGATGAACTCGCGGCTGGCGTCCTTGGGGGCGATGCGGATGTCTGCGAAGCCAGCTACGGAGAGCATCAGCTTGAGTTCATCGACGCTCGCCGCGCCGGCCACGCAGGCAGTATAGAGCGCGACTTCCTGCTGCATCTCCGGCGGCAACGGGGCCGTCGTGACGATGTCCGAAATGGCGAGACGGCCACCGGGCTTCAGCACCCGGAAGGCGTCGCGGAAGACCTGCGCCTTGTCGGGCGAGAGGTTGATGACGCAGTTGGAGATGATCACGTCGACCGTCGCGTCAGCGACCGGCAGGTGCTCGATCTCGCCGAGGCGGAAATCGACGTTTGCGTAGCCGCCCTTGACTGCGTTGGCGCGGGCCTTGGACACCATGTCGGGGGTCATGTCGACGCCGATTACGGCACCATTATGGCTGACCTGGCGTGCGGCGAGGAATGCGTCGAAGCCTGCGCCGCTGCCCAGATCGAGCACGGTCTCGCCCGGCTGCAATGCGGCGATGGCCTGCGGGTTGCCGCAACCCAAACCAAGATTGGCACCTTCCGGCACCGCCGCCGTCTCCTCGGCGCTGTAACCGATGCCCTTTGACAGCAACTGAGCGACGGCGTCATCCAATGGCGCACAGCATCCCGTGCTCGGCGTGCAGCAGCCGCCCGATTCGGCGCGTGCAACGGCGCCGTAGGCCTCACGCACCTGCTGACGGATCTGGTCGTGTTCGTGTGTGCTCATGCTGGTCTCCTTTCAGCAGCAGGACTTTCCCGAAGGCGTGGGCGTGCAGCAGGCGCCGCCTTCGCTCACGGCGATGGCCGCGAGCTTCGTGGCAGCCTTCGGCGCGAAGCGCGCGGCATAAGCCTCGTCGAACTTGGCGTCGAGCTTTTGCGCGGCCTCGTCACGGATGTGGCGTGCGATCTCGATCACAGTGTCGATCTGCTCGCGCGATACGCCGTAATCCTTCAGGCGGTCGACCTGGCACAGGCCCTGGTCGGGATGATTGGATGCGATATTGGCCGCCAGGGACACCAGCGCGACGATGGACGGATGCAGGTCGGAACTCATAGAACCCCCTTCAGAGAATTGAACAGCAGGCCGACGATGACGAAGGCCGTGGAAAGGTAGGCCGCGAACAGCGCCAGCAGCGGCACCTTGACGACCTTCTTCAGGATGATCATCTCCGGCAGCGACAGCGCGGTCACCGCCATCATGAACGCCAGCACCGTGCCGATGGGAACGCCCTTGTCTAGCAGCACCTCGGCGATGGGGATGATGCCGACCGCGTCGGAATACAGGGGCACTCCGACTAGCACGGCGCCGACAACCGACAGCACGCCGCCGTCGCCGGCGATCCTCGCCACGAAATCGGCCGGCACGTAGCCGTGGATGAAGGCGCCGACGCCGACGCCGACGAGGATGAATTTCCAGATGCGGCCGACGATTTCCTTGACCTGGCTCACAGCATAGTCGTGACGTGCGCGCAGGGAGGTGTCCTCGTCCACCTGGGCCGCTTCGCCCATGCGGATCTTCCAGACGTAGTCCTCGACCCAGCGCTCGGGCTTGAAGCGCTCCAGCACGAAACCGCCAATAAGCGCGACCGTGAGGCCGGTCAACACGTAGAGCACGGTGAACTTCCAGCCGATGACGGAGGCCAGCACCACCACCGCGACCTCGTTGATCATCGGGCTGGCGATCAGGAACGACAGCGTCACCCCGAGCGGGATGCCGGCCTCGACGAAGCCGATGAAGAGCGGGATCGACGAGCACGAGCAGAACGGCGTCACCGCTCCCAGCCCCACCGCCATGAAGCGGCTTTGCAGGTGGCCGCGGTTGCGGATGAACTCGCGCACCTTCTCCGGCTTCAGCAGCGCGCGCAGCAGGCCCATGACGTAGATCACCAGGGTCAGCAGCACCAGGATTTTCGCCACGTCCATGACGAAGAAATGCACGGCGGCGCCCAGCGGGGTGTCCGGTGACAGGCCTGCGAGGTCGAAAACGAGGAGGGTGGCGAGTGCGTCGAACATCACTGCGACTCGAATTCGACGAACGCGCGGTTCATGTTGGCGCGGTGTAGGTCGCCGTAGTTCTCGAGGTGCTTGAACTGCGGCAAATCGGCGTAGCGGTCGAGGGTAGCGTCCATCGGCTCCATGTCCTTCGCGGCGGCGCCCACCTTGCCGACGAGGATGTCGTAGTAGTCGCCGGTCTCACGCTGCGCCTGCGCCAGGTCGCATACGCGGCCGTGGCCGGGGACGATGCGCGCCGGCTTCAATGCAGCCATTGCGTGAAAAGCCTGCTGGCCGTTCTTCACGCTCGACCACGGCAGCACGCCGAGCAGGCGGTCGACGTAGACCAGGTCGCCGCTGAACATCACGCGCTGCTTCGGCAGCCATACCCAAGCGTCGCCCGGGAAATGGGCGTCGGTATGGCGCAGTTCGAGCGTCTCGCCGCCCAGTTCCAGCGTGGCCGCCTCGCCCGCCACGGCCTTCGACGCGGGCAGTGGCCTGGTGCCCTGCATGCGCTTGCCGAGGAAACGCGTCATGCCTTCCATGTGCTGCGCCCCGTATTCTGCCTGGGTGGCGGCGGTGCGGGCGAGCGCGATGACCTCGGCGCCGCGGCCGGCGAAATAGTCGTTGCCGAGCCAGCGGTGGTCCTGGCTGCCGGTGTTGACGACCCAGCGCACCGGCTGCTTCGTCACCTTGTCGATGGCGGCCTCGATCTTCCGGGCTCCCAGCAGGCTGGCGCCCGAGTCGATCAGGATCACCCCTTCGGGCGTGACGACAAAGCCGAAGTTGGCGTTGAGGCCGTCATTGCCGGCGCTGCGCTGGCCGAGCGGGCCGACGATGGCGTAGACGTTGCCGGCGACCGGTTCCGCCACGGGCTGGTAGTCCGCGTGGGCAGACAGCACAGACAGCCCGGTTACGGCAGCAAGCAGAATCAACACATATCGCTTCAGCATGTTCGTTCCTTATTGGGCAGGCAATCCCGCTTCATACCAGCCTTTGCTGCGGTTGACGATCTTCACCACCAGCAGCATCACCGGCACCTCGATCAGCACGCCGACCACGGTGGCGAGCGCCGCGCCCGACTGGAAGCCGAACAGCGCGATCGCCGCGGCCACCGCGAGCTCGAAGAAGTTGGACGCGCCGATCAGCGCAGATGGGCAGGCGACGCTGTGCTTTTCGCCGACCTTGCGGTTGAGCCAGTAGGCGAGGCCCGAGTTGAAGAACACCTGGATCAGGATCGGCACCGCCAGCAGCGCGATGATCAGCGGCTGCGCGATGATCGCCTCGCCCTGGAAGGCGAACAGCAGCACCAGCGTGGCGAGCAGCGCAAGGATGGACAGGTGGCCGAGCGTGGCGAGCGTGGCGTCGAATGCCGCCTGCCCGTGCCTGAGCAAAACCTTGCGCCAGGCCTGCGCCAGGATCACCGGGATGACGATGTACAGCACCACCGAGGTGAACAGCGTGTCCCACGGCACGACGATCGCCGACAAACCCAGCAGCAGGCCGACGATCGGCGCGAAGGCGACGATCATGATGGCGTCGTTCAGCGCCACCTGCGACAGCGTGAAATACGGATCGCCGCCGGTGAGCCGGCTCCACACGAACACCATCGCGGTGCACGGTGCGGCAGCCAGCAGGATCAGGCCGGCGACGTAGCTGTCGAGCTGCTCGGCAGGCAGGTAAGGCGCGAACCAGTGGCGGATGAACAGCCACGCCAACAGCGCCATCGAAAACGGCTTCACCGCCCAGTTGACGAAGAGGGTGACGCCGATGCCCTTCCAGTGCGACTTCACCTGGTGCAGCGCGCCGAAGTCGATCTTCATCAGCATCGGAATGATCATGATCCAGATCAGCAGGCCGACCGGCAGGTTCACTTGCGCGACCTCCATGCGCCCCAGCGCCTGGAACGGTGCAGGGAACAGCTGCCCCAGCGCCACGCCGGCGACGATGCACAGTGCGACCCACAGTGTGAGCCAGCGCTCGAACACGCTCATCGGCGCGCCGGCGGCGCGCTTTCCCGTCACTTCGCACTGTGCGCTCATGTTGTCTTCCCAATCAGTTGTAGGGCCTGCTGCAGTTTGATCCTCTCAAGGGTGGCGAACGGCAGGCAGACGAACATGGAAATGCGGCGCTGCAACTGGTTCATGGCTTCAACGAAGGCATGGCGCCTAGTCTCGTCGCTACCTTCCACTGCCGCCGGGTCGGGGATGCCCCAGTGGGCGGTCATCGGCTGCCCCGGCCATACCGGGCACACTTCGCCCGCCGCCCTGTCACACACGGTGATGACGAAATCGAGGCGCGGCGCGCCGGCCTGCGCGAATTCATCCCACGCCTTGCTGCGCAGCGCTATGGTGGGGAAATGGTTTTTCTCCAGCAATTCCAGCGCGAACGGATTGACCTGCCCGGCCGGGAGACTGCCCGCGCTGAACGCCCGGAAACGCTCCTTGCCCAGATTGTTCAGCAGCGATTCGGCCAGGATCGAGCGCGCCGAATTGCCGGTGCACAGGAACAGCACGTTGAAGACCGGTCCGGCCATGGCACGCTCCTCGTCGATTCAGGCTGCAGCGGCCTGCAGACCGAGTTTCTCGCGTACCGCGGCGATCAAGCGGGTGCGGATGTCGTCGCGCACCGCAAGGAAGCTTTCCAGCGGCTCGCCGTGCGGGTCGTGGAACGGCAGGTGGATGGCCGGGATCGGCTTGGGGAAGATCGGGCAGGCTTCACGGGCGTTGTCGCATACCGTCACCACCAGGTCGATGTCCTCGCTCATTACGGCGTCGATGTCCTTCGGGTGCAGGCCTTCGGTATTCAGACCCGCATCTTTCAGCGCCGCGATCGCGCCGTCGGCCACTTTCGGCTGCGGCCGGGTGCCGGCAGACAGCGCGCGCACCTGGCCGGCGAGGTCATTGTTCAGCAGCACTTCGGCCATTTGAGAACGGCAGGAATTGCCGGTGCACAGCACCAGCACGGTATAGGGTTGGTTCACGATAGGTCCTTTTTGAGATGACATTGAACAGTTAACAACTCGGGTGAAAAGGGGCTGGTTGCGCTAGCAATTCCAGGCCTAAAAATCTAGGACGGCTCCATTGAAGGCTCGCAGGCCGGGGTGCACGCCGACGTGCAGGGATTACCGCCACAGCAGTTTTCGGTGAGAAAACCTAGTAGTGCGTTCATGGCGTCGAAATTCGCGGTGTAGATGACGAACCTGCCTGCCTGCCTGGAATTCACCATTCCGGCGTGTGAAAGCTCCTTTAGATGGAAGGACAGCGATGACGGCGGGATACCCGTGAACTCGCTGACCTTTCCGGCAGCTAGGCCGGTTGGCCCGGCTTGGACGAGCGCACGGAAGATTGCCAGACGGGATTCCTGGGCTAGGGATGCAAGGGCTGAAATAACGGCTTTTGTTTCCATGTTTCAATGATAGTAGAAACATAGAATAAATTGCAAGAACTGTAACGTCATTTGGCATAACTGGCTGCGTGATGCAGTTCTAAATAGGCGGTAATACCAAGCATCGCTTAGTAGGCCGCTCAATCCGGCAATTATGGGCTTCCTATTCATTCCCTCATTTGTTGCCTAGGATGACCCTAGTGCCATCATGGAGCCTGCAACTCCTTAGGCCAAGCACACGTACGATAACCCATCAGGAGGAAAACATGACCCAACACGTATCCCGCCGGGATTTCTTCAAGATGAGCGGCGGGTTGGCCGCCGGCGCAGGCGTCGCAGCGACGGGCCTTGCGCCCGCAAGCGCGGAGGCTGCCCCCATCAACACCAGCACAAACCTGCCATATCCGGCCAAGGCAGTGGGCAAATCCGGCGGGATGAAGGCCAACGAGCCGGTGGACTTCACCTACCCCGACGCCTCTAGCCCCTGCCAGGCCATCAAGATGGGGCAGGCGGTGCCCGGCGGAGTTGGGCCCAACAATGACATCGTCGCCTACAGCATCCTCTGCACGCACCAGGGCTGCCCCACCTCCTACGACAGCAAGGATCGCTGCTTCAAGTGTCCCTGCCACTTCAGCATTTTCGATGCCGAGAAACGCGGCCAGACGGTCTGTGGGCAGGCGCCGACCGACCTGCCGCGCATCGTGCTGGAGTACAACGCAAAGAATGACACCGTCACCGCTGTCGCCGTGGATGGCCTGATCTATGGGCGTCAGGCCAACGTGCTGTAAGGAGAAGAAAAATCATGGCTAAAGCAAAAGATCGCATCACCCTGCCGCCGGTCAACGCGCAGAAGACCAACATGACCTGTCACTTCTGCATCGTCGGCTGTGGCTATCACGTGTACAAATGGCCCGAAAACCAGGAAGGCGGCAAGGCGCCGAACCAGAATGCGCTGGGGCTGGATTACCGCGAGCAGTTGCCGCCGTTCGCTGTCATCGCCACGCCCACCCAGCAGAACGTGATAACCGACAAGGACGGCCGCCGCTACAACATCCTCGTCGTCCCCGACAAGGAATGCGTGGTGAACGAAGGCGGCGGCTCGATTCGCGGCCTGCGCATGGGGGCCTACATGTACGCCGAAGGCACGCCCACCGGCGAGCGCCTGGCGCATCCGCGCATCCATACCGGCGACCAGTGGCTGCAAACCGACTGGGAGCAGGCGCTGGCGATCTACGCCGGTGTCACCAAGAAGATTCTCGACAACAAGGGCCCGCGCGAAATCGCCTTCGACACCTTCGACCATGGCGGCGCAGGCGGCGGCTTCGAAAATACCTGGGGTACCGGCAAGCTGATGTTCACCGCGCTGCAGACGCCGCTGGTGCGCATCCACAACCGTCCATCGTACAACTCCGAGTGCCATGCCACCCGCGAGATGGGCATCATGGAACTGAACAACAGCTACGAGGACGCGGAAGTCGCCGACTGCATCATGTGCATCGGCACCAACCCTTACGAGTGCCAGACCAACTACTTCCTCTATCACTGGATGCCCAACCTGCAGGGTGCGACGCTGGACAAGAAGAAGCAGTGGTTCAAGGGCGAGGAGGTTGACGCGGCCCGCTTCATTTTCGTCGACCCGCGCCGGACGCCCACGGTTGCCATTTGCGAGGTGGCGGCCAAGGACAACGTCCTGCACCTGGACATCGAGCCGGGCACCGACGTCGCACTGTTCAACGGCCTGTTCACCCATGTCGTCGAGCAGGGCTGGATCGACAAGGCATTCATCGCAAAGCGCACCAAGGGCTTCGACGAGGCTGTCAAAGCGAACAAGATGAGCCTGGATGAATGCAGCAAGATCACCGGGGTGCCGGTGGCCAAGCTCAGGCAGGCTGCCGAGTGGGCCTACAAGCCCAAGGCCGGCGGTGCGATGAAGCGCACCATGCACGCCTACGAGAAAGGCATCATCTGGGGCAACGACAACTACGCCATCCAGTCCTCGCTGCTCGATCTGGTCATCGCCACCCACAACGTCGGCGGCCGTCGCGGTACCGGCTGCGTACGCATGGGCGGCCACCAGGAAGGCTATACCCGGCCCCCCCATCCGACCGGGGAGAAGCTCTACAACGACCAGGAAATCATCAACGGCAAGGGCATGATGTACACCGCCTGGGGGGCCAATCCCTTCCAGTGCACCTGCAATGCCGAGAATTTCCGCAATGCCGTGATGCGCCGCTCGGAAATCGTCAAGGACGCCATGCGCGGAGCACGTGGCGCCAGCACGGCGCAGATGGTGGACGCGATCTACGACGCCGTCGCCAACAAGGGCGGCCTGTTCGTTACCGCGATCAACATCTACCCGACCATGCTCGCCGATGCCGCACACCTGCTGCTGCCGGCCGCGCACCCGGGCGAGATGAACCTGACCTCCATGAACGGCGAGCGCCGCATGCGCCTGTCGCAGAAATTCATGGATGGTCCCGGCAGCGCCAAGGCCGACTGCCTCATCGCTGCGGACATCGCCAACACCCTGAAAGCGATGTACGAGAAGGAGGGCAACGCCAAGATGGCCGCCCGCTTCAAGGGCTTCAACTGGAAGACCGAGGAGGACGCCTTCAACGACGGCTTCCGGATGATGGGTGCCAAGGACGTGGGCGGCGTGATCCACAGCCAGGGCGGCGACACCGGCAAGCTGGCGACCTACGAGTTGCTGCGCAAGGCCGGCAACAACGGCGTGCAACTGCCGATCAAGGAGGTCAAGGGTGACAAGCTGGTCGGCACCGAGATGCTCTACACCGAGAAGTTCGACACCGACGATGGGCTGGCACACTTCAAGGCATCGCCCTGGAAAGGTGGCTTGCTAGGGCCGGTGCAAGGGCAGAAGGACAAGTACCGCTTCTGGGTCAACAGCGGCCGTGTCAACGAAGCCTGGCAGAGCCACTACCACGACCAGTTCAACCCGGCGATGAAGGAACGCTGGCCGATGGCTCCGGTGGAAATCAACCCTGCCGACGCCAAGGAGTTGGGGATTGCCAATGGCGACATCGTCGAGTTGTACAACGACTACGGTTCGACCTATGCCATGGCCTATATCACCGCCGATGCCAAGCGCAACCAGGTGTTCATGAACTTCGGGCATTACAACGGCATCCATGGCGACGTCACCACCGAGGCGGTCGACCGCAATGTCGTGCCGTACTACAAGGGCGCGTGGGCCAACCTGCGCAAGGCCACACGCGGCGACTACCAGTCCACGGTGAGTTTCAAGTCACGGCGCTACACGGCCTGAATAACAGCGCGCAATGCAGACGGGGCACATGATGTGCCCCGTTTTTTTTCGCACACCTGCTGCGTGTTGCGGATGCTGGCTGTCGTCCGGGTTGCCAGCCTCAACGTCTCCTGCACGGAAAGCCGGAAGCTCGCGCCCTGCAGCGGCGCTCCGCGATCGCAGTGGCCCAAGTGCCGCAGCCGACCGTCGGTGATCTTGACGACGTTTTGCAGGCCACGGGCCCGACTAGTTTCTCTACTACTTATTCCCTTTTTCGGGAAGGGTGAATACCGCCCGCACCTCGCCCCGAAAAAACGGATCAGTCACGAAATTGCAACATTCAATCCTTATCGTGGCGTTCGCTGGACGACGGAGGTCAATCGTCCGCGCAGTCTTGCTTTTGGAGAATAGTCCAAGCCCTCGTTACTCAATGGAGATTAAGCAAATGGTTCAGAACAAAATCGTTGCCACACTCGGCTTCCTGGCCTGCACCCTGGTCAGCCATACCGCGGTGGCCCAGGCCGTCAAGGTCGACCCCGCTCTGCCGTCGTACCAGAAGGCCAGCGGGGTTTCGGGTAACTTCACCAGCGTCGGTTCCGACACGCTGAACAACCTGATGACGCTGTGGGCCGAGTCCTACAAGCGCCTTTACCCCAACGTCAACATCCAGATCCAGGGCGCTGGTTCCTCCACCGCGCCGCCCGCGCTGATCCAGGGCGCCTCCAACTTCGGCCCGATGAGCCGCACCATGAAGGACGAGGAAATTGTCGCCTTCGAGAAAAAGCATGGCTACAAGCCGACTGCCGTGCCGGTCGCGATCGACGCCCTGGCCGTGTACGTCAACAAGGACAACCCGGTTCCCGGACTGTCCATCCCCCAGGTCGACGCCATCCTCTCCTCGACCCGCAAGTGCGGCGGCGCCAAGGAAATCAGCAAGTGGGGCGACGTGGGCATGACCGGCGACTGGGCCAACCGCCCCATCGCCCTGTATGGTCGTAACTCGGTGTCCGGCACCTACGGCTATTTCAAGGAAAAGGCCCTGTGCAAGGGCGACTTCTCCAAGCGCGTGGCCGAGCAACCCGGTTCCGCTTCGGTGGTGCAGAGCGTGACTGGCCAGATCGGCGCCATCGGCTATTCCGGCATCGGTTACATCACCTCCGGCGTGCGTGCGCTTCCCTTGTCCAAAAAAGATGGCGAGCCCTTCGTTGAAGCCACAGCCGCGAACGCGCTCAACAAGAGCTACCCGCTGTCCCGCGTGCTCTACGTCTACGTGAACAAGCGCCCGAACCAGCCGCTGCAGCCCCTGGAGCGCGAGTTCTTCAAGATGGTGTTGTCGAAGCAAGGCCAGGAAGTGGTGGTCAAGGATGGCTTCGTGCCGATGCCGGCAGGCATGGTCAACAAGGCCCTGAGCGACCTGGGCATCAACTGATCCCGCATACAAACCTGCCGTCGCGCGCCTCTGACGGGGCGCGCGCAGACAACGAGAATGGAGTGAAAACATGTTGAATACCCTGCAGCGAAAATCGGCTGTCGCGCTGTCTGTCCTGTTGGCCCTGGGCACCTTGGGCGGTTGCGCCACCAACCAGGCCTCGACCGACAGCAAGGCGGCAGCTCCCGCCGCAAAAACCGCAGCGAAAGCCGAAGCCCCTGCGCAGAAGCAGACCTATTTCATGGTCTTCCATGAGAACGGCCGCATCTATGCCATGACCGAGCCCAAGATCTATCTGGGCCTGATGGAACATGACGAGGTCCCCCTGACGCGTGCCCGCGTCGGCGGAGGCCCCGATGGCGAGACCGTGGTCTTCGGCATCACCAGCAAGGACGGCGACCATCTGGACAAGCCCACCGCCGCCGAGGACATCTACGACGGCCGGATCAAGGACGTCGGCGCCTTCTACGGCGAAGTGGTGCGTAATGGCCGCTACCACGTTTTCGGCGAGTGGAAGGACTTCCAGGACTATCTGGCCCACAAGGAAATCACCTTCACCTACACCGAGATCGGCACCGGACCCAAGGGCGAGACCGTGATCTATGCCCTGAACAACAAGACAAAGGATCAAGGCCGTCCGGTCGCTCTGGTCGAGCAGTTCAACGCGCTGCGCAAGTAAGTTAAGCAAGCATTCGGTCAAGTAAAGAAATACCGAAACTGGGGCCGAACCTGAACAGGGTTCGGCCCGCTTTTTGCAAATTGTTGTGCGCTCGGCGCAGGCAAGTCGATGGCGATGAATAACGTGGTGAATCATGGAGAAGATTGAGTCCAGCATTACCTCCGCGGGGGGCTTCACCGGCCGCCGGATGGCGAAGGACAAGCTGTTCAAGGCCGTCATGGTCTTTGGTGGCCTGAGCGTGATCATCGCGATCAGTACGATCTTTTTCTATCTTGCCGGCGTGGTGGCGCCGCTGTTCATGCCGTCCCACATGGACGAGATGAAACCCCTGGCGGTGCCCTCGCTGGCAGGTCAGTCGACGGTTCATCTCGCGATGGAGGAGCAGGTCGAGATCGGAGTTCGGGTTGCGAACCAAGGCGACGTCACGTTCTTCAGTCTTCGCGACGGCAAGCCCTTGCTTCAGGAGCAGGTTGCCTTGCCGGAATTGGTGCAGGCCACCAGCTTTGCCGCGGGCGACCTGCGCAAGCGGGCCATGGCCTTCGGTCTCGCCGACGGTCGGATGGTGCTGCTGAAGGACGATTACAAGGTTACTTTCACCCAGGATCCCAAGGATCCGACCAAGGATATTCGCAGCATTGCGCCAGGCCTGGTTTATCCGCTGGGCACGGATGCCCTGGTGGTGGACGATGCCGGACAAGCTTTGAAGCGGCTGGCCATCCAGCACGACGAGGACGGCACCACCGCGATTGCGCAGACCGGGGACGACCGCCTGCTGCTGGCCTATTTCACCAGCGAGAGCGATTTCACCGGGGAATCGGTCACGACCGAGCGTGCGGCCCTGCATGAGCTGCCCAAGCTTCAAGGCGAGATCGACCAGATCCTTCTCGAAGTCAAGCAGCGTGACCTCTATGTGGTCCACGGCGGCCGCTTCATCAGCCATTTCGATGTGCAGAACAAGGATGCGCCGACCCTGAAGCAGACCGTGACGGTCGTGCCGGAAGGCGAACGTGTCACTGCGGCCGCATTGCTGTCGGGCGGCTTCTCCCTCGTTCTCGGCACCGACAAAGGGCATCTGGTCCAGTGGTTCCAGGTGCGGGATGCGAACAACAAGAACACGCTCACGCGAATTCGCGAATTCAAGCCGATGGACGGGCCGATCGCGCTGGTTGCTCCGGAACATGCCCGCAAGGGCTTCGTGGCTGCCGACGACAAGGGGGGCGTGAACCTCTATTACGCCACGTCCGAGCGCCTGCTGATCGAACGCGCCACCGGTGCCGCGCCGGCGCGGCTGGCGGCCTTCGCCCCACGTGCGAATGCCGTGGTGCTGGAAACGACCCAGGGCGAAATTCGTTCGGCCCATATCGAGAACGAATATCCGGAAATCTCCTTCGGCTCGTTGTGGGGCAAGGTCTGGTACGAAAGCTACGAGGAACCCGATTACATCTGGCAGTCGGCTGCCGCCAACTCCGATTTCGAACCGAAATTCAGTGTCGCGCCGCTGACTTTCGGCACCTTGAAGGCAGCCTTCTACGCCATGATGGTAGCGGTCCCGCTGGCGGTGTTGGGCGCGATTTTTGCCGCCTATTTCATGTCGCCGAAGATGCGCAGCGTGGTCAAGCCGTCGATCGAGATCATGGAAGCCCTGCCGACCGTGATTCTGGGATTTCTGGCGGGATTGTGGCTGGCCCCCTTCGTCGACAACAACCTTGCTGGCACCCTGATGGCGATCTTCATGCTGCCGTTCAGCTTCGTTATCACCGCATGGATCTGGCATCTGCTGCCGCATGGCCTGACCAAAAGCGTCGGCCAGGGGTGGGAGGCCGCTCTACTGATACCCGTCATCATCCTGGTGATTTGGGCGGCGGTTCAGCTTGGCCATCCGATCGAGGCCGCTTTCTTCGGCGGCGACATGCCGCGTTGGGTGAGCAACGAGCTGGGATGGTCCTACGAGCAGCGCAACTCCCTGGTGGTCGGCATCGCCATGGGCTTCGCCGTGATTCCGACCATCTTCTCCATCGCCGAGGATGCGATTTTCAGCGTGCCCAAGCACCTGACCAGCGGATCGCTGGCGCTTGGCGCAACCCCCTGGCAGACCCTGTTCAACGTCGTGCTGCTGACCGCCAGTCCGGGAATTTTCTCCGCCATCATGGTGGGCATGGGCCGTGCCGTCGGCGAGACCATGATTGTGTTGATGGCCACCGGCAATACCGCAGTCATGGATCTGTCGATCTTTACCGGCTTCCGCACGCTGTCTGCCAACATCGGCGTGGAGATGCCGGAGGCGGCGGTGGGATCGACGCATTATCTGCTGTTGTTCTTCTCAGCACTGGTGCTGTTCGTCTTCACCTTTTTCATCAACACCCTGGCCGAGTTGGTGCGCCAGCGCCTGCGCGACAAATACAGTTCTATTTGAGGAATCAAGCGATGCGTGACTGGTTCAAGGGTGGCGAGCCCTGGATTTGGACGACGGCGGGGGCGGTGGCCCTGTCCCTGGTGATGGTGTACGCCGTGGTCTGGATGACGGCCGTTCAGGGACTTGGCCACTGGTGGCCGAAACCCCTGGTGGAAACGACGGTCACCGAGCCCGATGGAAGCGTCAAACGCCTGATCGGCGAGCTGCGCGACAAGGAGGAAATTTCTCTGCTGCGGCTGCGCGAGTCCGGCTACGACATCAAGAGCGACGACCGCTACACCAGCCGTTATCTATTCAAGCAGGGTAACCGCGACGTCTACGGGGTCGATTTCAAGTGGATTCCCGCACCCTTGCTGGGGGAGTTCAACTATCCGAAGGACGTGATCTCAATCGAGCGGCACGAATGGGGCAGCTTTTTCGGCCATCTCAAGTCGGTCAAGGAAAACGGCCAGGTCGTGGCCGAAGGCGAAGCTGCGTGGCCAGAATTGCAAAAGCGGCTGGCGCGTTCCAGCGATCTGTTCAACGAGATCCTGAGCATCGAGAAGCACGACATCGGCGAGGTCAATTACAGCCTCGAACGCCTGCGCCTCAAGCAGCGCAAACTGGAGTTGCTAGGTGAGCTCACGGACCAGGCCATGGCCGAGATCAGCCAGGAACGGCAAAAACAGGATGCCGCATTCGCCAAGCTGCAGGCGAGGCTGGACGAACTGCGCGCACGGAACGCGCGCGACAGCCTGACTGCCGAGATCCAGGATGGGCAGGTGATCGAGATTCCCTTCTCCAAGATCGCCGACGTCATCAAGCCCAATGACATGGGCCTCCTGCAGAAGGTCGGCCACTACCTGCAGAAGCTGTACGAGTTCATCGTCGACGATCCGCGCGAGGCCAATACCGAGGGCGGGATCTTCCCCGCCATCTTCGGCACGGTGATGATGGTGCTCCTGATGTCGGTGATGGTGACGCCGCTGGGCATCATGGCGGCCGTCTACATGCGCGAATATGCCAAGCAGGGGCCGCTGATCCAGACCATCCGCATTTCGGTCAACAACCTTGCCGGTGTGCCGTCGATCGTGTACGGGGTGTTCGGCCTGGGCTTCTTCGTCTACTTTCTCGGCGGCAACATCGACGCGCTGTTCTTCCCCGAGGCGCATCCCGCCCCGGTGTTCGGCAGCCCCGGCATCCTCTGGTCCTCGCTGACGCTGGCCCTGCTGACCCTGCCGGTCGTCATTGTAGCGACCGAGGAAGGCTTGGCGCGGGTGCCGCGCTCGATTCGTGAAGGCAGCCTGGCGCTGGGCGCGACCAAGGCGGAAACCCTGTGGCGCACCGTGTTGCCCATTGCCAGCCCAGCGATGATGACCGGCCTGATCCTGGCGGTTGCCCGCGCAGCCGGCGAGGTGGCGCCGCTGATGCTGGTGGGCGTGGTGAAGCTGGCTCCCAGCCTGCCGCTCGACGGCAACTTCCCCTTCCTGCACCTCGAGCGCAAGTTCATGCACCTTGGCTTCCATATCTACGACGTCGGCTTCCAGAGCCCCAACGTCGAAGCTGCGCGTCCCCTGGTCTACGCCACTTCGCTGTTGCTGGTGATCACGATCGTGGTGCTCAACCTGTTCGCGATTCGCCTGCGCAACCGTCTGCGCGAGCGGATGCGCGGTCTGGAAGGCGTTTGAGCCAGCGCGCATGGCGCATGGCCATTGAATGATTGATCGAAGGACTTTGAATATGAACAATCCCAGCCCGCAAACCCATGCGATCAAGTTAGGCGACATGGGCCGCACGCAGATGGAAGACACCAATGAAGTGGCGATTCGTGTCGAGAATCTCGATTTGTATTACGGCGATGCCAAGGCACTGAAGAACGTCAACATGTCGATTCCAAAGAATCGCGTGACCGCGTTCATCGGCCCGAGCGGCTGCGGCAAGTCGACCCTGCTGCGCTGCTTCAACCGCATGAACGACCTGGTCGACATCTGTCGGGTGGAGGGCGAGATCCTGCTCGACGACAAGAACATTTACGACGCGGACGTCAACGTCGCCCTGTTGCGCCGCCGCGTCGGCATGGTGTTCCAGAAACCCAATCCGTTTCCCAAGTCCATTTACGAAAACGTGGCATACGGCCTGCGCATCATGGGGGTCAACAACCGCAGCACGCTCGACGAGTCGGTCGAAAGGGCCTTGCGCGGTGCAGCACTGTGGAACGAGGTCAAGGATCGTCTCGACGAAAGTGGCATGAGCCTGTCCGGCGGCCAGCAGCAGCGCCTGGTGATCGCGCGTGCGATCGCGCTAGAACCCGAGGTGCTGCTGCTCGACGAACCGGCTTCCGCGCTCGATCCGATTTCCACCGCCAAGATCGAGGAGCTGATCAGTGAGATGAAGGACAAGTACACGATCGTCATCGTCACCCACAACATGCAACAGGCAGCGCGGGTGTCCGATTACACGGCCTTCATGTACATCGGCGAGCTGGTCGAGTTCGGCCGCACGAACGAGTTGTTCCTGAAGCCCGCCGTCAAGAAGACCGAGGATTACATCACGGGCCGTTTCGGCTGATCGCGGCCAGGCAACTGCCGTGTATCTGGAAGACGTGGTTTCTCAAAGTCCGCGACATTCAGGGGCCGGCTTCACACGAACTGCCACGGAAGCCGACGTGCCCGCCATCTTTGCCCCGCGCATTTGCCTGGTCGACGCCGATCCGGCGGCCCGGGCTGCGCTCGCGGATTATCTGAGCGACAAAGGTTTCGAGATCGTCGCGCCTGCCGACATGGATGTTCCGCCGGCGTTTGTCGACGTCCTGATCGTCGCGCTGGACGCCTCGGGTCAGCGAACACACAGGCCGAAGTGGCTTTCGCAAAAGCCGGAAGTACCGACGATCGTCCTGGATCGAGCGCATGTCTTTGCGGGGCGGGCCGGGCCCCTCGGTTTCACGCCCGATGCCAGACTGTCTCTGCCAGTCAACCCGCGCAGACTGATCGCCACGATCAGACGGGTTCTGAGCCTGGCACGAGTCGAGTCCGTCGATCCACGAGAGGCGCCTGAGTGCGTATACAGTTTTTCCGGGTGGAAGCTTTATCCTGATCGCCGACTCGAGTCGTTCGATGGGAAAACCGTCGTGCTCGAGAAACGGGATTTCGAACTCTTGAAAGTGATGCTGACCTTCCCTCGCCAGCTGCTTACCCGGCAACAATTGATTGCCATGGTCTGGGGCTCAGCTGCGGCAATCAAGAACAGGACGCTGGATCGTTCCATAACGCACCTGCGCCGCCACTTGGGTGATGACGTCAGGTTTCCGGTGCTCCTCAAGACAGTCGTTGGTGTGGGCTATCGACTCGAGGTGGATGTCGAAAAGTTGTAGCCAGGGCTCCGGTCGTGAACTGCGCATGCTCAGGATGTGCCAGCGCAGGTTTCGGTTATAGGCCAGCCAGGGCAAGCGTGCCTGGCAACGGATCAGGTCGGTGACCGAACGATTCGGTTCGGGCCAGCGTGGGTTGGTTGGCTACAGTCAAAAATTGCGGATTGGCCAAATACCTGGTGTCATGGCCGCATGCCAGGGCTGCCCCGAAGAAGCCATCCAGCAGCGATGTCCGTCCACGTCATCGCCTTTTTCCATGCCGCGACGCTAACGTTGATCAGGCAATCGCCTGGCCGGGCCCTCGCGATACCCAACTGCTGCCGAATGCCCCTATCGGCCCGGCACCGCTGCCCGACAAATTTCATACAATGCACTGAGCGCCTCGCGTCTGGCTCATGACGGATGCGGAGGCATGCCACTCAGCCGTTGAATGGAGATTCCCATGAATGATATGCGGTCCGATGCGTCCAGCACGCCTGTCTTCGACCCCGACGGTTTTTTGGTTGACCCGGCGATGTGGAGCGAAAGCCTGGCCGACCGCGTTGCGCAGGATGACGGTCTCGGCCAGCTTAGTGCGTTGCAACTAAGCTTGCTGCAAGCTTTGCGGCACGAATTTTTCAAACACGGGACCGTGCCTTCGCTTCATCACGTCTGCCATCTAATCGGACAAGCCCCCGACTGTATGCAACACCTGTTTCCCGGCCCGCGTGAAGCCTGGCGGCTGGCGGGGTTGCCCAATCCTGGCGAGGAAGCCAAAACCTATCTTTAAGGCTGCACCAGGGGACTGATCTGCAGACGCACCCTGGAACCATCCCCTGCCAGCACACGCGTTCACCCGGAGCCGATTAGCACAGTGCGCAGCCCATAAGTCCAGATGAACTGCGAGCGTGAGTGTTATCGGTCATTTGCTGTACGCGAGCGTCCGGGCTACGGCGCTAAACAGACAGACTCCTTCAATCACCATCTGACTCATGTGCGCGTTCGCCGTCCCAGGAAGCAGACGTTCGGCGTGACTGACCGGCATCCGACCGCTCATCAACCGTGAGCGGACACGCTTGCCTTGTTAGGAGTAGGACCGCTTCGGCCGACGACCCGCTTGTCTGAGAGAGCCTCCCTCCGTCGCTTCTATGGCCAAAGCGGTCGCACGAAGTGAACCCACGGAACGCAGGGTGGGGCAACCCCCTGGTTACAGTGTTTGCAGGCAGGGGTTTTTGCTGCAAGGTCCATGTTATAAGAAATTATATGTTATATTTTTCTATAACATATGAAAAAGCGCATGGACCAACGGAACGACAGCCCGCAACAACGCCTTACCCTTCTGGAGCTTTTGCTGGTTTGGGAAGGGCGCATTTACCGTTCGCGGGTATGCGAGCTGTTTGGCATTGGTTTGCCACGGGCCAGCCAATGGATCAAGGAAATCCGCGACCTGAACCCAACCTGGATGCAATGGGACAGCAAGTCCAGGAGCTACTTCGCTACGCCCGATTTCTACAAGCGGTACACCAAGGCCTCTCAGGCAGACATTTCCGAATCGCTTTCCCGTTACCTGTCCATGGTCGGGCTTCCCTATGCGTCGGCCATGGAAGATGGCAGTTCGGTGGCCTGGTCGGCGACGCCAAGCATCACCGCCCCGGCACCCAAGACATTCGCCAGCCTCGGAAATTCGATCAGACAGGCAAAAGCCGTCGAAATCGAATACATGTCGATGAGCGAACCGGCTCCGCATCGCCGCACGATCTATCCGCACAGCCTGGTTCTCGCCGGCCGCAGGTGGCATGTGCGCGCCTACAGCGAGGCCCATCAGGAATTCCGCGATTACGCACTGGGGCGGATCCTCGAAGTGAAGCCTTTGGCGCGTCTCGCGGATCGCACCCGATTCGATGACCCCGACTGGAACACCAAGGTCAAGGTTCGCCTGGTCACCCACCCTGAACTCTCTCCTGCGCAGGCCAGAGTGATCCAGGCCGAATACTTCAACGGGACATCGAGCCGCGTGGAAACCTGCCGCGCGGCGCTGGTTCCCTACTTCATTCAGGACATCCGGGCGGCCATGGACACGCAAACCCAGCACGCACCTGAGTATCTGATCGCCGTTGAGAACGCACGGGAGGTGTCCAAGTGGCTGTTCAACCGCTAGGCGCAGGCGGCGCTGCTGCATCCCTTTTGTTCACAAGGCTGCCAGAGCGGCTGTTTGCGCCGCTTGCCTCGCCGAACAAGCAGACCTACTGGGGCATCCTGTGCGCGCTTTACGACAGGCGCTTCGGTCCAGACGCTCCGTTGCCACCCAGCCACGGGTTCACCACCCGCGACATCACGCAGGACATTGAAGCCGAACTCGTCATCCACGATTCCTGGATCGACGAGGACGGCGCCACGCCCGAAACACCCCTCCGAGCCATCACCATCTTCAACCGGCTGCATGATTGTGGCTGGCTGCGGCTGGACCGCCATGGTGTCGACAAGCGGGTTTCCATGACCCCCACGGTCAACCAGTTCCTGGGGCAGCTCATCAATTTCGCGGAAACCGGACCGATCTACGTGGCGGGCAAGATTCGCTCCATCGAAGCCAACCTGAAGCTGGTAATGGAAGGGGCCGGAGGCGACTCGCTTTCCGAGGCGGCCGACCAGGCGCGACACCTGCTCGAACACATCCGTAATACCGGCACGAACGTTCGCGACCTGATGAGCTCGCTCGGGGCGGAAGAAACCACCGCCCAGTACGTTCGCGGGTTCTTCAGCGGCTTCATCGAGCAGGTGTTCATCGGGGACTACAAGGAACTCAGGACACGCGAGCACCCGCTGTCGCGGCGCCCGCAAATCCTCCACTGGGCCGACGAACTGCATGGTTCCGAGCAGAATCGCGAGCGCCTGATCACCTGGTACGAAACCCGGCGCTTCCAGGGCGACCGCGCCCGCGCCGAGCGCATGTTCGAGCGCGACGTGCAGAAATTGCGCGACATCCAGCGGATCGACGACTACCTGGAGCGGCTGGATGACGAGATCCGCCGGGCAAACCGCCGGGCGCTGGCCTATCTGGATTACCGGCTGCGCTCCCTGCGTCCCATCGATGAGGTCGTCGATGCGGCGATCGTCCGGGTCATGGACAGTAAAACGGACGTTCACGACAGCCCGTTCCCGCCGGGCGACATGGTCAGCCCCGCCAATCTCGCCGAACCACGCCGACAGGAGGCACGGGAGAAGGCCACGCAACTAAGGGAGACCATCCCGACCGAGGAAGACATCGCACGGGCAAAACTCCGGGCGCTCGCACGCAATGTTCGGATGGTGAACGCCCCCAAACTCGTCGAGTTCGTGTCGCGTCAGCTTTCAGGCCGCCCTGTCGTCGCCAGCGAAGAACTCCAGATCAGCAGCGTCGCGGATGTGCGTGCCTATCAGACCTTGCTGGTGCTCGGTGCCGCCATGGATAGCGGATCGCCTGATTTGCAGCGGGAGGCCTTGGCCATGATGCGCGGATTCCGGGTACGTCGCACCGGCGACAAGGAAGCAGAAAACAAGTGGATCACCGGCGTTCCGTTCCGGATCGAGAGAGCGAAAAAACCGGCAGCTACAAAAGGAGAGGCGACATGAGCCAGTATTGGGAAAACATCGCTGCGAAAACCGACCGGCAATATGTGGCCGAGGAGTTCGAGTCGACCGCCAGCCGTCTGCTCGCAGAACAGGTTCTGTACTACGCGGACCGGCACAGCCGCATGGCCTACGGCATGATCGAGCGGTTCGAGCGCGAATTCAAGCACGTCCTCTCCCAGGTCGGCGTCGGCCTGACCGTGAACCGGCAGCTCCGCTATGCGTGCGCCATTCCGGATAACGGCAGGGCAGGCACGGCCAATACTGCACAAACGCTGCTCGCCCTTGTGCTCCGGAAGATCTACGACGAACAGGCCCGGACCGGGCAGCTGAACGATGACGGCGAAGTGATTTGCGATGCGGTCGAGTTGGAGGAAAAGTATCGCCTCTCCACGGCGGGCAAGCGCGAGCTGCCTGGACGCGGCGAACTGGACGGTCTGGTGCGGACGCTCCGGCGCTGGGGCATCGTGCGCAAGGTGGAGGAACATGAGTTTCCCGACACGGTTGCCGGTGACATTCAGCCCTACGTGCTGGCCATACGTCCGGCCATCGTGGATTTGCTGGGCGAAACCGCGATCACCCGACTGGCCCAGTTCACACAGTCCTATGAACCCGCAGGGGACTCTATCGAGGACGGCGACGCTCAAGGACCGGAGCAGCCGGAGGAAGAAGAAGCATGAAATATCTGGAAAGCATTAACCTAGTGCAGTTCTTTCTGTATGAACGAGAGCACGTCCGCATTTCCGAGATCACCGGGCTCTTTGGGGCAAACGGCAGCGGAAAAAGCTCGTTCCTCGATGCCGTCCAGATCGCCATGTTCGGCGCAAACAGCCGGCTCATGGCGCTGAACGCCCAGGCTGACGAGAACAAGACGACACGGTCGATTCGGAGCTATTGCCTTGGCCAATACGGCGGTATGCCGGATGACCGGGTGCGGCCGAACTCGAACACCTATATCACCCTCGTCTGGCGCGACTCGGAAACCAACAAGCCCGTCTCCATGGGCGTGTGCATCTATGCCTCCAAGGACCGCGAGCAGCACGATGTGCTGGGCCGCTATCTGCTGCCGGACGTCGAGCTGACCCTGGGTGATCACCTTGAGACGGTCGACGGCAAGGAAAAGCCGCGGGAATGGGCCGCCTTCAAACAGCAATTGCTGCAGCGATCCAAAGTTTCCGGCGAGGAATGCGTGTTCCAGGACGCCGAACGCTACATTCGCGCCGGCCTGCTCGCATTGCGCGGATCGGACGTTGCTCCGTCATACGAGGCATTTATCCGCGCGTTCCGATTCGCGCTGCGGATGCGCTTCGACAAGACCGTGGACGAGATCGTGCGCAACGACGTGCTTGAATCCCGGCCGACGAACATCAAGAAGTTCAAGGATGTCACCGATTCCTTCCGGCGCCTGGCCGAGATGGTGGCCCATGTCGAGCAGAAGATCGTCGACGGCACCGCGGTCCACGACGCCTTCGACAATGCAGCCAAGGCCTCGAGAAGAGCCGTCACCTGGAAGGCGCTGGGCCTGGACGCGGCGCGCGAACATGCCAACCAGGTTCACGAGCAATGCCAGAGTGACCTGAACGACGCCCTTGCGACGTTTGAGGCTGCTGACAAGGCCTTCCGTGGCTTGAAGGAAGATCAGGAAGCAGCCGACAAAAAAGCGGCGCATTACCGGGGGCTACGCGAACAGCATGGCTCGCATGCCGATTACGCCGGTCTGGAAGGCCAGATCAGCGAGCATCGCGACAGGGCGGCGCGCAATACAAGGGACATCTTCGACCAGCTGTCCCAATTCCGTATGCTCCTGAAAAAAGCGGCGGACGCCGGCGTGCTGGAGGAGGATGCCACGCGCACCCTGCTCAATGAATCGCAGAAACTGGCAGCCTTGCTCGAACACTTCGATCAAGCCAACTGGGCTGAAATCGAAGCGCACCTTGGAACTGCGGTTCAGGCAGCGCAAAAAGCCATGCAGGCACTGACCGAAATCACCAGCACGCTGACGGGTCAACTGAAAACAGCCAACGTTGACCTCGATCTCGCCAAAGAATCACTCGAACGGGTCAGTCAAGGGAAGATGCCGCTCAGCCCGAACGTCGAAACCCTAATGCGGGAGCTGCGGGACGAAGGCATCAACCCGGTGGCGGTGTGCGATGTCGTCCGAATCACGAAGAAGGAATGGCAGCCGGCAATCGAGGCCTACCTGGCAAGCAACCTGCAGGCGCTGCTCGTGTCGGAACACGAAGAGCGGCGGGCATTCGAGGTCTATCGAGGCCTGCCGGAAAAGCGCGCCGTCTACGGCGCCAAGATCGTCATGGAAAGCCGGCAGCAGGTCGGCCGACATCCAGAAGACGGTTCCGTCGCCGAACTGATTGAAGGCACTGACCCGGCGGCCGTGGCCTACCTACGAGGGCTGTTTGGGGACATGGTGTGCGCCACGACTACCGCTCAGGCCATGGAGCGTGGCAAACGTACCCTGACGCAGGACGGAATGCTGGTCGGCAAAGGCACCATCGAACGCCTGAAGCCCGTCAGGGAGGGAGATCTTCGCATCGGGCGCGACGGCGGCGGCCAGCACCTTGAAGCAGCCAAAGCGCGGCTCGCCGCCTGCACAACGGCGGTGTCGAAGCTCACGGCCCAGAAGCAGAGGCTCGAAGCGCTTGCCACGGTGTTGCGCAACATTCCGCAGGAAGATCAGGTCCAGATGTACCTGAAGCGCTTCTGGGACGAAGCGGAATCGGCCGAAGTCACCGCGTCCGCGCTCCAGGGCAAGCTGCAGGGTGCAGCCGACAAGGAGTACGTGGAACTCGGTGAGAAGGAGAAGGAGTGGTCAAAAAAGGCCAGACAACTGAGTGCTGACGTCACTGACGCAAACGGCAGGCGGGGCGTTGCCGAAAACGCATGTGGCGAGCGCCAGAAGAACGTTGACACAGCCTCTGCAAGGCTCACGGTTGCCAGCGAGGCCGCCGAGGAAGCCCGCAAGGATCCGGAGTACGACGCCGATTACGCGTCGTCCCACTGGGATGTCATTCTGGAGAAGCACAACGAGAACTACGAGGGCATGGCGGCCTACTGCAAAACAAAAGAAACTGAAGCTCTCAAGAAGGTCGAGCACGAAGTCACCACAGGGAGCCGTCTGTTGGGTGAATTCTTATCCAAATATCGGGAGCAGGCTGGCGAGCAAGTCCTGGGAGACTGGCGTAAGGGGCAGGCCTGGATAGCCGACATACTCAAGCGTCTGCGGGACACCGAACTGCTCCACTACAAGGAGCAGATGGAGAACGCCTACAAGGTTTCGCAGGAGACGTTCAGGAGCGACGTTGCCCTGGCGCTAAACCAGAACATCGAGGCGCTGGACCTGACCATGAACCAATTGAATGGGGTGTTGAAGGAGTGCCCGGCCTTCACCAACGGCGAACGGTATCAGTTCAAGCGCACCATCCGCCCCCACTTCAAGCAACTGCTCGAGTTCGTCAAGAACATCGCATCGTTCGGGCCGCAGGAAGACCTGCTCGGCGGGGCCGGCGAGATCCCCGCCCAGTTCAAGGAGCTGCTGGAAGACAAAATTGCGCCGGGGGCCGGAAGCATCAAAAGCCCGCTGGACGACTACCGGGAGTTCTACGAATTCGACGTCGAGATTATTCGGGATGACCCGCTGACGGCCAAACCCAAGGTCGTTGGCCAACTGAGCAAGCGCCTCGGGCCGGGATCCGGCGGCGAGCACCGCGCGCCGCTTTACGTGATCGCCGGCGCCGCGCTGGCATCGGCCTATCGCCTCGACCGCGGCAACCGCGATGGCATCAGGCTGATCCTGCTGGACGAAGCCTTTAACAAGATGGATCCGACAAACATCACCGCCACCATGCGCTATCTGCAGGATCTGGGACTGCAGGTGCTCATGGCCAGCCCTGGCGAGAACCTCGGCGTGCTCACTGCCTACCTGCACCGCTACTACGACATCGCGAAAGACCCTGTGCGCAATGTGATCCTCATTAACGGCCACGATGTCACGGAAGAAACGCGGGAAATGTTCATGTCGGACGACCTGGACACATACCCCGAACTCATCGAGCAGGAGGTCAATCGCATGCGTGGGGCGGGAACGACTGCCGCCCAGCCGGTGTAGTCGTCACATGGACACGAAGGCCCGCAACGCCCTTACGAAGCTGCTGGAAGCCGGAAATCGGGCGACAGCGGGTGTCCGCTCGACGCGGCCGGCGCTGACCCGGTCGCAACTGGCCGACTACCAGGCCACGCGCTCGCTGGCCGACAAGGAGGCATTCGAGGCGGCGATGAAGGCGGCTAGAGCCGAAGGCGCCGTGGCCCTCACTTGGGAAAAAGGCTTTGGCGAGGAAGGATTCATCCAGCGCGTCGAATTGCTCGACCTCGATGCGCTGGCGAAACTGCTTGGCGTGGAGACCGCCGCGATCCGCCTTGAAAAGGCGGCCGCGCAATTCGCCCCTCTGCTGCCGGATTTTCCTGTTCTGAACGACGTGTTGGCTCGCTGGGCCAGCCTGAAGAAGGTCCGCACCTTTGGCCCGGAGGACTCCCAGGACTGGATCGATGCTGCCCGCATCATCCGTTTCATGACCGCCGCCCGTGAAAACAGAACGGTTGACGAGCCGATCCGCGAAGTCAGCGCGCGATTGTTCAAGGACAGCAAGCGCATCGAAAAGCTAGCAGCGCCTGTCGATATCCTGCTGACGGGTGATGTGGATGCCGAGATCCGCGAGTCTGCCGATGTATGGCAGGAAATCGGGGTATTCCGTGAAGAGCAGCCGGTCCGAATGGCCGGGAAAATCGTGGTGGCGCGTACACGAATAACGGAGTGCTTGGATGCGCCATACAGCGGATTTTCCGCATCATCTGTAACCGGGCTGGCCGGCATCCCGAAAATGGTGATGACCATAGAAAACCAGACCACTTTCCATAGCGAGGCAAAACGCCGCCATGATGAGGAAGTCTTGCTCATTTATACCGCCGGGATGCCCACCCCAGCATGGCGAGCCATGTATGTTCGGCTGCTTGGCGGCTTGCCGCCAGGTGTGCCCGTCTATCACTGGGGCGATATTGACGAAGGCGGGTTCAGGATTGCCTCCATATTGGCTCAGGATGCCAGATCAGCTGGGCATACCCTTCAACCGTGGATGATGCATCCAGACGACGTTCCAGAGGACCGACGCGTTAAAGCCAGACCGCACACACTAGAACGAATCCGGCGTTTTTCGAGTGCCGCAGGCTGGGGAACGCTGGGTGAGGAAATTGCAAAAGCAGGCTTTACTGCCGAACAGGAAGGACTACCCATCGTTGGGTTAGAGCAGCCCCAGTAGCTGCTAATCCGGGCCACAAAAACGCGTATCACAAAACAAAAAACACTTCAGCAATCAATCAAAAATACTTTGTTTGAATTAACTGCTGCATAGCCAAGGCCGAGTCCATAGCATCACGGGCATTTCACTACTCGTGCAAAGAGTGCCCGTGTCTTCCATAGAAGAACCCAACAATCAGGATCATCCTGTCACGCTCTTCGCACACATTGCGGCACGATTCGAACAAATCGAACTGTCCCACTGGACGGTCGTTGTGTTTGCATGGCTTGCCCGTTATGACGGGATCAATCGATGCTATTTTGAAGACGAAGAGGAATCCCCAGCCCATGAGGTGCTTCATTGCATCTCCGAACTGGAGCATGGAACTACAGACGACGAAGTAGCCCACGCGCTATCTCATCTTGAATTCCTTACTTGGCGTGTCCGCCATCCCGAAACCGCGGAGCGCTGGGATCCGCTCTCACTATCCCTCAGTGATTTCATCGGCGGGGACTTATCGCCCAATTGCTGGAAATGGGAAGGGACTTTCCCGTCTTCACCCGTAATTGCCTCATGGCTCATCGAACAGCTCCCACACCGCTGATGTCCGGTGATTGGCTGCTCATTGCCGCTGGAGCCTTGGGAGTAGGCGGCGTATGGGTCGTTTGGCGTATTGCCCGCCACACCGACCACGCGGCGTCCGACCATTCAACTCCATCCGGTAGCGATTCAAGGGCAGCCAACCATATTAAGGTTCTCTCTGGCAAAGCCGTCCTGGATCAACTCAACCTTCAAGCCCTGGTCGACGGATGTCGTGACCGCATGGGCTTCGACTACACCCTGTTCCACCAAGACTGCATGCCCGTCATCGAGCGGGCTGCGGAATGGACTCAACTGCTACCAGCCTCGGAATCGCACCATCACGCGCAGCCCGGTGGCCTCATGACCCATATGATGGAGTCGGCAGCACACGCGCTACGCTTCCGGCAAGGCTATCTGCTTCCGGTCGGAGCAGCCCCCGAGGAAATCCCGGCTCGCAAGCACCGCTGGACTTACGCGGTGTTCCTTGCCGCGCTACTGCATGACATTGGAAGGCCTATGGCCGATATCAACGTCCAAGTTCTCCGATCGAGAAAACCTTGTGGCAAGTGGCAGCCTCTTGCTGGATCGATGCTGGATCAGGGGTTGACGCATTACACGTTGAATTTCGAGATCACGCGGGATTACGACCTGCACAAGAAACTGCCTATCGTGCTGTTCCAGCGGCTTGTCCCTTCCCATGTGCTCGCTTGGCTTGCCGATGACGTACAGCTCATGGGCGATTTGACGAGCTACCTTTCGGGGGATGATCAAGACAAGGGAGTGCTGCGAGAAATCGTCACACGCGCCGACTCCGAGTCAGTCAAGAACAACCTGATGCAGGGACCGCGCACCCGCTTTGCTTCCGCCCGGTCGGTGCCACTAATCGAACGCCTGATGCAAGCCTTGCGCCTGATGCTGGAAGAAGGGCGACTGAGCTTGAATAGGGCGGGGTCCCATGGGTGGGTTTACGATGGAAAAATCTGGTTTGTGTCCAAGCGGCTGGCCGACGAGGTACGCCAGTTCCTGACTGAACGCGAAAGCGGGGAGGGCATACCTGGCAAGGATAAGAACGATCGCCTTTTCGATACCTGGCAAGAGTACGGTGCCTTGATCCCCACCAGTGAGAACCGTGCTGTGTGGCAGGTCATGGTCAGTCTCGATGAAGGGTGGGAACAAAAGCTGACCGTGCTGTGCTTCTCACTCGACAAACTGTTCCAGTCCCCGGTTCTTTACCCGGAAATCATGAGAGGCAAGATCATTGCCGGAAAACAGGATGCCTCATACATCCAGCCGTTCGATTTGGAATCCGAGCCGTATATTGGTTCCATGAGTGATTCTGGCGTTGAACCGGCCACCAACCCATTGGAGGATCCGGCCAACCAGCTGTCGCTCGTCATACCGCAGCCCGATCCAACCTCCTCGCCGAACATCGAAGAGCAGCCGAGGCGGGCCACCTCGGCTCTCCCTCCCATTCGCCCGCCGGCACAGCCCAGAGCGGCCGCTCTATCTGAACCTGGGGACGCAGGCTTTCTCGATGAAGACGACGCCGCGATCAAACATTCACCAAGACCCAAGCCCCCTACTGCAGCAGCATTGAAGCCGGTTGCACCTGCAGGGCAAGCAGCGGCCAGGCCCAAGCCTGGCTCGAAAAAGAAGGAACCCTCTGGTGCAGCCATGCGGTTCATGCGCTGGATTCAGGAGGGCCTCTCGGAAGGCAGCATGCCGTACAACCGCGCGGACGCCATGATTCACTTCGTTGACGAAGGAATGATGCTGGTTTCCCCAGTGATCTTTCGCAAGTTCGCCGAACTGTTCGGGGAGGAGGGCGATGGCACGCCATCGGATCGAGCGGGGAGCAAGCTGGGGACCGGCATCCAGCGCCAGGTTACCAATGCTGGCTGGAATCTGGTCTCCGGAGAGAAGAAAAGCAACATCCAGCGTTACATGGTGATCGGCGCCGATGGCGAGGGCAAAAAGCTGATCTCTGGCGTGGTCTTACTGGATCCTGTTCGATTCGTGAACCCACTACCACCGAATAATCCCTGCATTGTCAGGTTCGACAAACCCATCGAACACGTCTGACATGAGCTATCCCATCGAAAACCTGTTCCGGCCCGCGGTCGAATACGTACCGGCCTTTGCCTCGTTGTCCGGCGCCATTCTCCTGATGAGCGCTCACGAGTGGTTTTTTCTGCCAAAGGAGCTGATCGTGACAGCCGCTGCCGGCATGGTCCTGCATGCCGGCGTGCGACTGAGACAGGGTATTCGGGTTTCCCGATTTCAGCGCAACCTTACCCGGCTGCCTAAGTACGTCATTCCTACCAGCGCAATTCCCGTCTCAAAAAGCCGACTTTTCCTCGGTCTTGGGTTCAAGTGGGATCAGCGCCATACCCAGCGCCTGGCACTGGCGCGCGATCCCAAGAATCGTCGTTACATCACCCAATCCGGCCTGTATACCTGGGCGCGTCGCTTCGAATTCCGCCACGAAGGGCGCGGCGGCGCCCCGGGCTGGCTGGCGCGGCAGACCAGGAAGGAGCTCTGGTGGAATCCGGTTACGCCATTGCCGCCTGTCGGCGGCGATCCGATCATTCACGGACTGGAACCGGACGAAACGGAAATCAGCATGGATCTGGTCGAGCGGCCCGGCCACATGGTCGTGCTGGGCACCACACGGGTCGGCAAATCACGCCTCGCCGAGGTTCTCATCACACAGGACATTCGGCGAGGCGACGTGGTGATCGTATTCGACCCCAAGGGCGATGCCAGCCTGATGACCCGCTGCTACATCGAGGCGGCCATGGCCCGGCGCGAGTTCTTCATGTTTCACCTGGGCTACCCCGACCAGTCCGCACGTTACAACCCGATCGGAAATTTTGCCCGAACCACCGAGGTCAGCACCCGTATCGCTGGCCAGCTCCCAGGCGAAGGACAGTCCGCCGCGTTCAAGGAATTTGTCTGGCGCTTCGTGAACGTCATCGCGCGCGCGCGAACCACCCTCGGCTACCGTCCGGATTACCGCATGATTTATGAGGATGCGGTCAATATCGACGCCTTGGCGCTGGAATACTTGCGCTTCTGGCTTGACCGGGAACAGCCCGGCTGGAATGAGGCGGTTGATGCCATTGAGATGGATAAAACCCAGATTCAGCAGGCAATGAAATCTGGACGGACGATGGATGCTATGAAAATCCTGCTGTTCGTCCGCGAGAATAATCTGCATGACCCGATAGCGGACGGCCTGGCATCCATCCTGTCGAACGACCGCAGCTATTTCGAGAAACTGGTGTCCAGTCTCTATCCCTTGCTGGAAAAACTTACCACCGGCAAAACCGCGCAGATACTGTCTCCACAGTACGACGACCCGACTGATCCAAGGCCGATCTTCGACTGGATGAGCGTCATCGAACGCGGCGCGGTGGTCTACGTCGGGCTCGATTCGCTCTCTGATTACGAAGTGGCTGGCGCAGTGGGCAACGCCATGTTCGCCGACCTGACCTCGATCGCCGGCCAGACCTACAAGTTCGAGCAGGGCTACGGGCTGTCCACGGCCATCCCCAAGCGCAAACTGTCCATCCATGCGGACGAGTTCAACGAGCTGATCGGCGACGAATTCATCCCGCTGCTGAACAAGGCTGGTGGTGCGGGATTCCAAGTGGCGGTCTATACCCAGACCTGGGCCGACGTGGAAGCCCGCATTGGCAACAAAGCGAAGGCCTCACAGATTGGCGGCAACCTCAATACCCTGATCATGCTAAGGGTCAAGAACAAGGAAACCGCCGAAATTCTCACCGACCAGCTCCCGGATGTGCAACTGGTCACCTCGATTCAAGCCAGCGCGGCCACGGACAGTTCAGATGATCGTGAGGTATTGTCTTTCACCACACGGAACGAAGACCGGATCAGCACCCAGGAAGCCCCCATGTTGTCGCCGGCAGATCTGGTGCAGTTGCCCAAGGGGCAGGCCTTTGCGCTTATCGAAGGCGGCCAGCTCTACAAAATCAGGCTCCCTCTGTTCGACCCCGACGAAGCTCCCCCCATTCCTGCGTCGTTGGAAGACATTGCCGCGAGCATGCGGCAGAAATACGACACGCACGGCACCGAGACGGAAAATCTGGTCGTTGAAGGGAAGGGCAGTGGCTTTTAGGAATTCCGGTCTCTATGACAGCAATGTGGCAGTCGCCTTTCTGTGGCCATTGAAATGGCTTTTTGGGACGCTCTTGCTATATGTCATGCTTGGCCTGATCGCCCTCACCGCGGCTTTCCTGTTTGCCAAATATCAATGGCCGGATCCAGTGCAAGCTGCCGACGCTTTGTTCCAGTCGGAAACCGCACGCGTCAAAGAGCTTGTACGGCGAGGAAGCCACGCCGCCGGCCTTTCCACGTTGACCGAGCTGGCCCAGCAGTGGACTTACTGGCTTTTTTTCAAGGCGACATCACTCCATGAAGCCACCTATGCCTATTTCTCCGGGTATCAGGTCAACGAGGTCGACCGGATGTATCTGAGCCAGTTCGTTGCGCGTAATGCACGGGAAATCTACCTGGCTATGAATGTGATTCAGGTCTACGGGATCAGGATTGGCTTCGTACTGGCTGCGACCCCTTTGTTTTTCCTGTTGTATGTCTTGGCTGGCGTAGACGGCCTGACCGAGCGTTATATCCGCCGCGCGTGCGCAGGACGCGAATCGGCGGATCTGCACAAAATTGGGCGCCTTTCGAAGCTGATGTTCTTCGCATCCGGGGTCACGCTATATCTCTGCCTGCCAGTTGCAATGAGCCCATTCTGGGTCATCGCGCCGTTAGCGCTAGTTTTTGCGGTGTCCACACGGGTTCAGTGGCAGTTTTACAAAAAATATTTTTGAGAGGATCAGGCGTGAATGTTGACAAGTCGAAATAATTTGTGTCTGATGATGGCCTAGTAGGGTCAGGGATGTGGCCAGACGAGTCTACTTGAGCAATGCGGACGCCCCTTAGGGGCTTTATCATGACCCGATAATATGCACATAATGTATATTATGTTAAATTAAAAAAATAATTACGATTGCAACTATTCCGGGTGTCGGGACAACGGAATTTCGGTAACCCTCGAAGAAATTCTGGTAACCGAGGTTCTGCGACCGCTCCCTTTCGCTCTTGGCATAACCGGCGCTCGACCAGCCCAGCTCGGAGTTAAGCGGCCACCCATTCAGCCGACAATGACTCGGCCTGCTTGAGAACGGTTTCGGTCGCTTCTTCCTGTTTGTCAGGCGGATACTTGTAGCGCTTGAGCAGCGTCTTCACCATCACGCGCAGCCTTGCCCGCACGGTTTCCCGGACGGCCCAGTCGACGGTCACGGATTTGCGCAGGCTTTGGACCAGCTCGACCGCTATCTTCTTTAATGTCTCGTCGCCCAGTCCCCGAACCGCGGCTTCATTAGTGGCCAAGGCGTCGTAGAACGCCATTTCGTCGTGGTTCAGCCCCAGGGCCTCGCCGCGCTGGGCGGCTTCCTGGAACTTCTTGGCCATCTCGATGAGCTCCTCGATGACCTGGGCGGTCTCGATGGCCCGGTTGCGGTAGCGCGTCAGGCTCTGCTGCAGGAGCTCCGAAAACTTGGCCTCCTGGACGACGTTGGTCTTGAAGCGCGACTTGATTTCGCCCTTGAGCAGCCGCTCCAGCAGCTCCACGGCCAGGTTGCGCTCCTTCATGTGGCGCACGTCTTCGAGGAACTCGTCCGACAGCACGCCGATATCCGGGCGCTTGAGGCCCGCCGCCGTGAAAATGTCGATGACCTCGTCGCTGACCACGGCCCGGCTGATGATTTGCCGGAGTGCGTGTTCCTTCTGTTCGTCGGTCAGTTTCTTGTCGGTGCCGCCGTGCTTGGTCAGCGCAGCCTTCACCGCCTGCAGGAATGCGAGCTCGTCGCGGTGCGCCAGTGCCTCGTCCAGCGTGCAGCACAGCGCAAATGCCTTGCTGGCGGCCAGCACAGTGTCGGCGAGCCGCTTCTTGCCGTCGTCCAGGCCGAGTACGTGGTTGGCCACGGCCGGCAGAAGCTGCCATGCCTTCGTCCGGAAGTCGCCGTAGTCCACGCCATGCAGCATGTCATGGAGGATGTCCATCTGCTCCTGCAGCACGGCCAGCGCCTCACGCGCGTCGATGGTCGGCTTGCCGCGGCCCTTGGCCTGGGTGTAATCGGCCAGCGCAGCCTTCAGTTCGTTGGCGATGCCGATGTAATCCACGACCAATCCGCCCGGCTTGTCCTTGAACACGCGGTTAACCCGGGCGATTGCTTGCATCAGGTTGTGGCCACGCATGGGCTTGTCGACGTACATCGTGTGCAGGCAGGGCGCGTCGAATCCCGTCAGCCACATGTCGCGCACGATGACCAGCTTGAACGGGTCGGCCGGGTTCTTGAACCGGGTTTCCAGGCGCTTGCGCACTTCCTTCGGGTAGATGTGTGGCTTCAGCAGCGCCTTGTCCGAGGCCGAGCCGGTCATCACCACCCTGATGGCGCCCTGGGCCGGGTCGTCGCTGTGCCACTCGGGCCGCAATGCCACGATGGCGTTATAGAGATGCACACAGATTTCGCGGCTCATCGCCACCACCATCGCCTTGCCGTCCATTGCGGAAAGGCGGTTTTCGAAGTGAGCCACGATGTCCGCCGCCACCTTCTGGATGCGCGGCGGCGCCCCCACCAACTGCTCCAGCGCGGCCCAGCGCCGCAGCTTCGCCACCTTGGCGGCGTCGCCCTCCTCGTCCTCGGTCAACTCGTCGACCTCGCTGTCGAGCAGCGTCACGTCTGCTTCCTTCAGTTCCAGCTTGGCCAAACGCCCTTCGTAGTAAATAGGCACGGTAGCCCCGTCCTTGACCGCCTGTTCGATGTCATAGATATGGACGTAGTCGCCGAACACGGCGCGGGTGTCGCGGTCATCCAGCGAGACCGGCGTGCCGGTGAAGGCGACGAAGGTCGCGCCGGGCAGCGCGTCGCGCAGGTGCTGTGCGTAGCCGTACCGAACGGCACTGCTGCCGGTCGCCAGCGGCGAAGTGGTCGCGCCGGCCTCGGCTGCAAGAAGGACCGTGGCATCGTTCGCAGCCGCGGACCAGCCCTCCCCTCCGGTCAGCCGCGCCTCAAATCCGTACTGGCTGCGGTGCGCCTCGTCGCAGATGACCACGATATTGCGGCGGTCGGAGAGCACCGGGAACGTGTCCTCGTCCTCGCCGGGCGTGAATTTCTGGATTGTCGTGAAGACGATGCCGCCCGACGGCCGGTTGGCCAGCAGGCGGCGCAGTTCGGGGCGGGTGTCGGCTTGCACCGGGGTTTCGCGCAGCATCTCGGCCGCGCCGGCGAAGACGCCGAACAGCTGGTTGTCGAGGTCGTTGCGGTCGGTCACCACCACCAGCGTGGGGTTGCCCATGTCCGGGTGGGCCATCAAGGCGCCCGCCAGGCACGTCATTTCGATGCTCTTGCCCGCCCCCTGGGTATGCCACACCACGCCGCCCTTGCGATTGCCGCCGGGTGCGGATGCCTGCAACACGCTCTGCACCACGGCACGTACGGCGTGGAACTGGTGGTAGCCGGCCACCTTCTTGATGAGTTGGCCATCGTCCTCGAACAGGATGAAGTGGCGCAGGTACTCCAGCAGCAGTTCGCGCTGGAACAGGCCCTGCACCAGCGTTTCGAGCTCACGCATCGGCCCCAGCGGGTCGGTGGTGGCGCCATCTATGGTGCGCCAGGCCATGAAGCGCTCGCGGTCGCTGGTCAGCGAGCCCATGCGCGCCTGGATGCCGTCGGAAATGACCTGCAGCGCGTTGGCGTGGAACAGGTCGGGAATGTCTTGTTGATAGGCCTGCAGCTGGTTCCAGGCCGCCCAGATGTCGGCGTCCTCGTCGCCGGGGTTCTTCAGCTCGACGACCACCAGCGGCAACCCGTTCACGAACAGCACCACGTCCGGACGGCGCGTGAGCTTGGGGCCCTGCACCGAGAACTGGTTCACCGCCACCCAGTCGTTGGCCGCAACGTCGGCAAAGTCCAGCAGCCGCACGCGGTCGCCGCGCGTCTCGCCGTCGCGCTGATACTCAACCGGCACGCCGTCCACCAGCCAGCGATGCAGCTGCCGGTTGGTACTGACCAAGGCAGGCACGTTGGGGCTGAGCACGCGGCGCAGCGCGTCGTCGCGGGCACCGGGCGGGATGTGCGGGTTCAGGCGGGCGATGGCGTCGGCGAGCCGGTGGCGCAGCGCCACCTCGCGGTAGCTGTCGCGCTCGGTGCCGGGGGTTTTGGCGTCAGGCGGGGAGATGTCGGGGCCGTGGGCGACCGACCAGCCGAGGCTGGCCAGCCATTCCAGCATGGCCTGTTCGACGGCGTCTTCGCTGACACCGTTCACGGTAGTTCTCGCAACAGCGGCCGGAACACAGAGTCGAGCTTGGCGCCCACGTCAGCGAGCCATGCCATATAGCCGGGCCATTGCGTCTCATCCTCCAGCGGTGACTCCGCGCGGTACACAGCAATTCGACAGGCATGGCTGTCAGGGAGCTCCTGCCATTCCAGGGGGAAACCAAGCTGCTTTTCTATGTCCTCTCGGTGTTGCAGCAACAGCTGAAAGTACTGCTTCGATTGCTCGTGGGAAATGTAGACCTGCATGCCAAGCCTAGCTTCACGGGAGTTCACGGTGGCGGCAATCTTGAAGCCAGCTCGCCCAATCTTGATGTTCAGCCAGTGCTGGGGACGGGGCTTCTGCGGTTTCAAAGGCGAATTGCGTGGCTCAAGGTAGGCCAGAAAGTCCGTCCAGAAGCGAAGCTGGAGCTGCTTGGTAGGGGTCGCCGTGGAAGCTGCGCGGGCACCTTCGCGGCCAGACTTACTCCAGTCATTCGGTTTGACCAGAACGTTGAAGCTTGGCGCCATCGGTGAATCGGCAATGCGCCACAGCTCGACCTCCACCGCGAAGAAATTCAGGTCGCCCGTCGTATTCTGGTTCAGGAATTCCAGCGCGGCCACATGTTCGGGCCGGAATGACTCGGCGACCCACACGACCTTCTTCGCCCCCACGCCGGCCGCATAGGTGATGATTTGACCCAGGTGCGCGTGGTTGGTCTTCTCCAACTGGTTCTCGATGATGATTTCGCCGTCGTCGTCCGAGCACAGGATGTCCACCTTGAAGTCGCCCACCGGATGCTCGATGGCCACCAGCTCCAGTTCTGCGAGGCCCAGCGCATCCGCGAGCAGCTGGAGGTTTTCGTCCTGCGCGAGCCAAGGGGTGAACTCCCCCGCCTCGTGTTTCCAGGCGGCGCGCAGGGACAGGCGTTCGAGTCGGGCCAGGGTGGGTTTCATGCGAGAGCATCCTCCAGTTGTTCTTGGGCTTCGGGCAGGCGGAGCTTGCCGGAGATGAGGCGTGGGAGCAGCGTGTCGCGAATTTCCGCCAGCATTTGAATCTGTTCGAGGTTGCTGCGTAGCTTCTCGTATAAGGGCGCAACCTCGGATTCGAACGCCTTAGATGCTTCAAGGGTGGAAATTAAGAACGGGACTCGAAAAAGGTTGGCCTGATTGAGCTTGGCCTGAACCGCGCCAGTAACGTAGGGCGTGAAATCGACATCTCGCAGCCCGAGCATTAGGTGTTCCGTGCAAATCCCGTTTGCCCCCTGAAGAACGTGAGCATGGTTATTGACCCAGAACTTGCCCCATACATACTGCGTCACTGGCGTGCCATTCGCATTGGTAACGGACCCGTCCTCCCCGAGCAGGAGGTACACACCATCGAAGAGGAAGTCGTCCACATAGTCCATCAAGGCTGCAGCACCGTAGTACGGATACGGCCCTCTTCTTGTTGCACGGTCTTTCCCCGAGAGTGGTACCCGGCGCGAGTCGTAGATTGAGCAAACATCGCGAACTGTGCCCACCTTCCACCCCTTCGGAATCAACCCCGGCGCCGATTCCTCGAACTCGGCGGGGAAAAGCGCCGCCGTGGCGGCGTCCATGCCTTCGGGCTCGCGGCCAGCCTGCTTGGCGCGCACCGGGTCGAAGTCGATGAACCAGCTCCTGAATAGGGCCTGGGCAATGGATTCGAGGGTGGCGTTGGTTTGGCGCAGGAGGTCGATGCGCTGATTGAATAACTCTGAGACCCCCCCAATTGACCCGCCAATCTTCTCGTCTTCAGGTAGCGGCACAGGAAGTGATTTGATTTCCTTGAGGTTCAACGTCGGCTGCACAGTTGTGTTGAGCATCCCAAGGATGATGCTTTTCATCACCGAGCTTTCCAGTACAGCTTTGACATATGGGCGCAGGCTAGGTGTCTGGAGTCTAACCACGGCTAACGCGCGCGCGACGTTCCATCCCCTCATTTGGGGCCGGGCAATAATACAAGCTCCTGGCTTGCCAACCAGCGTAATAAGCAGTTCGTCGCCTCTAAGTTCTGTGCGGCGGTACTCGTGATGCACCTGAGCCGAGACTCGCATCTGTGGCTCCGTAATCACACCCCCTTCATGAACGTCCCCAACGCGCACCAACGGTATCCCGTCATGAACGTGGTCACCGGGATACATGACGCCAACGGCGATTGACTTGGGCGACTCAAGGAGGTCTGCGAACGGAACGAGTTTCCAGCCTGGCGGAAGTTGGCCGCCGGCAGCCATCCAAAGGCCTGGGTTCCATGTTGCCTCAGATGCCATATCCAAGAGCTCCCAGCTTCTCTCGAATCACCGCATCCAGCTCCGCCCCCTTCGCCATCTGCTCGGCGAGCTGCGCGGTCAGCCGTTCCATCTTCTCGTTGAAGGCCTCGTCGTCGTCCTCGGCTGCCTCGGCGCCGACGTAGCGACCGGGCGTGAGCACATGGCCGTGCTCGGCAATCTCGGCCAGCTTCACAGCGCGGCAGAAGCCGGGCACGTCGGCATAGGGTTCGTCGACGCCATCCTCGCCGTCGGCCCGCCAGCGGTGTACGGTGGCGGCGATGCGTTCCACGTCCTCGTCGTCGAACACGCGGTTGACGCGCGTATCCATGCGGCCGAGCTTACGGGCGTCGATGAAGAGCACTTCGCCGCGGCGGTCGCGGCCCTTCTTGCCGCCCGGCACGGCCGCCCCGGTCTTGTCCTTGGCCAGGAACCACAGGCAGGCCGGAATCTGCGTGTTGAAGAAAAGCTGCGGCGGCAGCGCGACCATGACATCGACGACGTCGGCCTCGACCATGGCCTTGCGGATGGCGCCTTCGTTGTTCTGGTTCGACGACATGCTGCCGTTGGCGAGCACGACGCCGGCCTGACCGCGCGGGCTCAGGTGATGGAGGATGTGCTGCAGCCAGGCGTAGTTGGCGTTGCCGGCCGGCGGCGCGCCGTAGGCCCAGCGCTTGTCCTCCAGCAACCGTTCGCCGCCCCAGTCGCTGATGTTGAACGGCGGATTGGCGAGGACGTAGTCGGCCTTGAGGCCGGGGTGCTGGTCGCGGTGGAAGGTGTCGGCGGGTTCCTTGCCGAGGTCGGCGGCAAAGCCGCGGATGGCGAGGTTCATGGCGACCAGGCGCCAGGTGGTGGGGTTGGCCTCCTGGCCGTAGATGCTGATGTCGTCCACCTTGCCGCCGTGCGCCTCGATGAACTTCTCGCTCTGCACGAACATGCCGCCCGAGCCGCAGGCGGGGTCGTAGACGCGGCCCTGGTGCGGCGCCAGCACTTCGACCAGCACCTTGACCACCGAGGCCGGCGTGTAGAACTGGCCGCCCTTCTTGCCCTCGGCGCTGGCGAACTGCCCCAGAAAATACTCGTAGACCTCGCCGAGCAGGTCCTTGGCGTGGTGACCGGCACCGAAGCCGATGGTGGAAATCAGGTCGACCAGTTCGCCGAGCTTGCCGGGCTCGAGCTGGGTGCGGCCGAAGCGCTTGTCGAGAATGCCCTTGAGGCGCGGGTTGTCGGCCTCGATGGCCTCCAGCGCGGCGTCGATGCGCACGCCGATGTGCGACTGTTTGGCCTGGGCGCGGATGGCCTCCCAGCGCGCCTGTGCCGGCACCCAGAAGGTGTTGACCATGGTGTAGTAGTCGCGCTCTTCGAGCGCTTCGATACGGTCGGTGGCGTCGGGCAGGTAGAGCTCGCTGGCCTCGTCGGAAAAGGCGGCCTGGATCTCGTCGCGGCGCTCGTCGAAGGCGTCCGAGATGTACTTGAGGAAGATGAGGCCGAGCACGATGTGCTTGTACTCGGCGGCATCCATCGACGAACGCAGCTTGTCGGCGGCGGCCCAGAGGGTCTTTTTAAGGTCTTGGTTCAATTGGAATTCTTGTCTTGTTTTAGGTATTCAGCCCAAGCTTACCGCACCGGACGGCGCGGTGGATACCTCAGCCCATGGACCAATAGAAAATCGGGGGGACCCCGAAATGCTGCCCCAGCCCCCATTCGTGCAGTGAACCGCAGACTCGCAACAGGTCGAGATCTTTTTCCTCGGCCCGTGGCCCGATGATTCGGTACACGGAGTTCCGTGTCAGACTGCTGACAAACCCCGTCTTTTTCCGAAGTCGGGGTTTTGTTTTTGTGGATTCGATTCAGGCGTGCTGAAACGCCAAGCGAAGCATGAATTCATCTGCGAATGTGCCCAGGCGGCGCTGAAAC
>Ga0209959_100270_pt1 | contig 56745 bp, 65 predicted proteins | sample ThiBiot_300_biof_2_FD_183943 | JGI IMG/M metagenome (GOLD analysis project Ga0209959, IMG submission 183943) | Wastewater bioreactor microbial communities from Cape Town, South Africa - Thiocy_expt_300_biof (SPAdes) | ecosystem: Engineered > Bioremediation > Thiocyanate > Unclassified | place...
GCTCGTCGACCGCATGCTGCGCATGGCGATATCTCCCGCGCTGGAAGACGGCATGGCTTACGCCTATGCCGTCCGCGCCGGTTGCCAGCTTCGCGAGCGCTGGCGCGTAATCGAAGCCGAGCTGGCAGCGCTCGATCCCGCAACGGTGGAGCGCACCGCCCTCGCCACAGGTCGATCAGGTCGCACGTCAATACTCCACATGCGGACCCTGCAGGCGCTCGACGGCACGCTGGCCGGTGCTTCGCAGCGCGGCGTGGCTGAAGTGTTGTACGGCATCACCGCCGTCGCCGAACGCTGGTATGAAGACGGCGATCTGCGCGCCCAGGTTCGCCGCCTGATCCGGCGCGGGCAGACGCTCATGGACGGCGGCTACCAGCGCCTACTCTGACTCGGCACGGCCGCACAGGGACGTTAGCTCGACCGCGCAAAACGTCCCTGCGCAGCACGCCTGACTTTCCCGAAACTGCTTCCATCCGGCGGCGATTGCTTCGTCGGCGATCCTGACCGATGGAGGCCCATGCCATGCGACCCGCACCGTTACGGCAGTACCCCGTATCCACTGCCACCCAGCAGCCTGCCCAGTCCACGCAGTCTGCGCGCTACCTGACTAACAGTGAAGCCGCCGAGTTCCTGCGGCTATCGCCGCGCACACTGGAGAAGCAGCGTGTCATCGGCGGCGGGCCGCGCTTTCGCAAATTCGGGCGGCGCGTGATGTACGCCATCAGCGACCTCGAAGCCTGGGCCGACGCGCGCAGCTTCGAGATGACCTCCGATCCGCACTACACCGAACAACACGCCGCGCGCCGTCCCGGCGAACGCTGAGTGAAGATGGACGCCTTCACCGATGGCCATCGGGCGCGACCCGCAGCGCGAGCAGCTCGAACTGTTCCATGCCTTCTCTGGCGAGTTGCCGGCGCGCGACGTGCAGGACCTGATGGCCTACCCGTTCTTCTCGCTCGCCAAGAGCAAGCGCACGGTGCCGATCGACTTCCGCACCAGCAGCGTGACGGTGCGGGTCGAAGGCACGGTCGAGCATGGCCTGGCGACGATCTGGGATGCCGACATCCTGATCTGGGCCGCGAGCCAGATCGTCGAGGCGCGCGACGCGGGCATCCGCTCGTCGCGGCTGATGGCGGCCACGCCCTACGAGATCCTGCGCTTTATCGGCCGTGGTACGTCGCTGCGCGATTATCAGCGCCTCAAGGCGGCGCTGGACCGCTTGCAGTCCACCAGCGTGGCCACATCCATTCGCCAACCCAATGCGCGGCGCCTGCATCGCTTCTCGTGGATCAACGAGTGGAAGGAACGCGCCGACGGCCAGGGCCGGCCGCTGGGCATCGAGCTGATCCTGCCGGACTGGTTCTATGCCGGTGTGCTCGACGAGAGTCTGGTGCTAACCATCGACGCCAACTACTTCCGCCTGACCGGCGGCATCGAGCGCTGGCTGTACCGCCTGGTGCGCAAGCACGGCGGCTGGCAGCGCGACGGCTGGCGCTTCGACTTCCCGCAGCTGCACCGCAAGTCCGGCAGCCTGGCGCGCTTCACCGACTTCGCCTACGACCTGCGCCGCATCGTGGCGCGACAGCCCTTGCCGGGCTACACGCTCGCCATCCTGCGGCCGAGACATGGGCCGGAGGTGCTGACCTTTCGCGCCGTGCCGTCCACGGCACCGCTGCGGCCCGGCGGCAGCTTTGGTGCCGGTGCCGTGCCTGTGGAAAAGCGGTGAATCCGCTCGTGCTATCAGGCGTAGAAATCCTCGTGCTATCAGGCGCAGCGCTGTCGTGCCATCAGGAGTACGGATCGACCGAAAGACTTTCTTCGGCGCGGATTTCGGCGTCTCTTAACTTAGTTTCTAACTTTGAATCTATAAAACTAACGATAAAAAGACCCGGCGCGCTGTGGATAAACCGGCGCGCGAAAGGCAGCGCATCATGATCATAGCGCTGCTCAACCAGAAAGGCGGGGTCGGCAAAACGACGCTCGCCACGCACCTCGCGGGTGAGTTGGCCATGCAAGGCAGCTCAGTGATCCTGCTCGATGCCGATCCGCAAGGTTCGGCACTCGATTGGACCCAGCGCCGCAGTCAGAATGGTTTGCCAAGATTGTTCGGCGCTGTAGGTCTGGCAAGGGAAACCTTGCATCAGGAAGCGCCAGAACTGGCCAGGCGCTGCGATCACATCGTCATGGATGGCCCACCCCGGATCGCCGCCCTCGCGCGCTCCGCGCTGCTCGCGGCGGACCTGGTGCTGATCCCAGTGCAGCCCAGTCCCTACGACGTATGGGCCAGCGCCGAGATGGTGTCGCTGATTCGCGAAGCGCAAGTGTTCCGGCCAACGCTGCGCGCGGCCTTCGTCATCAACCGGCGGGTCAGCACCACAGTGATCGGGCGCGAGGCACGCAATGCGCTCACCGATCAACCGTTGCCATCGCTGTTGTCGGAAGTTCGCCAGCGTATCGTGTTCGCCGACAGCGTGGCCAGGGGTCAGCTCGCTCGCGAACTCGACGCAGACAGCAATGCCGCGCGCGAGATCGCGGCGGTCGCCGCTGAAGTATTGAGGATGGCGCCATGAAGAATGGGAAGCGCGTCGCCATCGGTGCGCGTCCGCCAGCCAATCCGCAGGCCGACGCCTGGGTGCGCCAGGGCGATGGTGCAGACATCGGAAAAGCCGATCTCTACACCGCCCGCTTGACCCTCGACGTGACGCCGGCGCTACGCGCCCGCATCAAGATCGAGGCCTTCACACAAGGCATCACGGTCGCCGAGATGCTGCGTGCGCTGCTGGAACATGAATTCCCGGAGAAGCCGCAATGAACGCGGTCCAACAGGCCGCGAGCGAGAGCTTGTCCACGCCGCGCACCGTGCTATCAAGCGTTGCGAACGACACGCCGCTGACGCGCGTGTCGCTGGCGTTCGTCGAACACCGGATCAACCTCTACCTGCGATTCGGCCATCCGGTGCGCGAGCTGCGACTGGACCGCTGGCGGCGCAGTGCGATCTTCACGCCGGCGGCTGTGTTCTGCCGGGTGCGCTGGGAGTCCAATGACTACGGCACGACGCGCTGGCAGCTCATGGTTTTGCAGGTCTGCACACCGCTCGATGACATTCAGCGCATCGCCGGTATCCAGCCGGGCGCGCGCCTGCTGCTGTGCGCCGAAGGCGAACAACAAGTGCAGTCAGTGCTACCACAGATCGACGCCATCGAAACGCTCGGCATCGATCCGGCAGCGGTGTCACCCGCGTACTGGCGCACGTTGGGCAACCGGCTGACCGCGCGCCTGCCACTGCCGGTCTACACCACCGAACGGCATGCGGCCTACCTCGCAGGCGAGGTGTTGCGATGAACACCCGCGTCCATCGCTGGGCCGTCGTACTGTTCACTGTCCTTGGCATTGCTGCGCTCGCCTGGCCGTCTGACCATACGCCCGTTGCGCGCCTCGTCTACAACCCAAGTGACAGCGTGCCACGCGGCTGGTACCGCATCGGCCGGCCTGACTCGCTGCACGTCGACAGCATCGTGCTCGCCCGGCTACCCGCAGACGCCGCCGCGTTGGCTGCGCAGCGTGGCTACCTGCCTGAGCACATCCCGCTGCTCAAGCGCATCGGCGCGATGTCGCCGCAGCAAGTGTGCATCGAGAAGCGCATCGTTCGCATCGACGGCGTGGCGGTCGCTGGCGTCCATAGAGTCGATGGCCGTGGCCGTCCACTGTCGGCATGGCAACAATGTCGGCGGCTTCACGATGGCGAGCTGTTCCTGCTCAGTGCCACCAATCCGGCATCGTTCGACAGCCGGTACTTCGGTCCCGTTGCCGCCTCCGCCGTGATCGGCAGCGCGCAGCCCCTATGGACGTGGAGCACGCCATGAGCGTGCAGCCCCGCTGCATGTCGCTTGCACCACAGCCTGCGGTTGCGGTGCTTCACCCGTGCAGACAATCGCAGCCTGACCGTCTGGGCCGGTCGCGTCAGCGATCGGAAAAGACGGAGGGCAAGATAAAAGGACGCGGCACTTCGTCGCGTCGAAAGCCTTGTCTGCACGTGGGTTGGCGCGGCACGCGCTTTGGACGGCCATGTGCCGTGTGCGGCGCGAAGGCCGCGCCCGCATTGGTCTATCAGCGTGCTTCGCTCGCTGGGCTTGGCAGTGCTACGCTGGAGTTCATTCCATGAGCAGTCGTGACGATGACCGTTTCCGCGTCCGCCCTGGCGCCCCCAGGAACCGTCAGCAGAAGTTCGTTTCCCAAGTGCTCAAGGAGATCAGCAAGGCGGGGGGCAAGTCGATTCACAGGTCAGGAGCACGGCCCGGCGCACGCCTCGGACGCGGGCATGTGGCGGCCCGATTCACCGGCCGCTCGCTGTCGCCCAATGCCCGGCGCGTGACCATCAAGACCCGGCTGGTGAACCTCAAGCAGGCCGGACCGCGCTCCACCACCACGCACCTGCGCTACATCGAGCGCGATGGTATTGGCCGCGACGGCGAGCCAGGCAAAGCCTACGGCCCTGTCACGGACGACGCCGACCTGGCCGCTTTCGAGGAACGCGGTCGCGAGGACCGGCACCAGTTCCGCTTCATCGTCTCGCCGGAGGACGCCGAACAACTCGACGACCTGCGCACCTATACCCGCCACCTGATGAGCCGGATGGAAGCGGACCTGGACAGCCGGCTTGACTGGGTAGCGGTCAATCACTGGAACACCGACAACCCGCACACCCACATCGTGCTGCGTGGCAAGGACGACACCGGCAAGGATTTGATCATCTCGCGCGACTATATCGCCCACGGCATGCGCGAACGCGCGGCAGAATTGGCCACCGAATGGCTGGGGCCGCGCACCGAACGGGAGATTCAGCAGAGCCTGCAACGCGAGGTCGGACAGGAGCGCTGGACGAGTCTGGACCGCCGATTGCAACGCGAATCCCGTGACGGGCTGATACGCCTCGATCCGCCTGCCGGTGATCACGCGCTCAGACAGCAGCGCGTACTGCTGATCGGGCGTCTGCAACACTTGCAGCGCATGGGCCTGGCGCACGAACAATCCATTGGCGTGTGGTCCATCCATGCCAATGCCGAGCAGGTGCTGCGAGCCATGGGTGAGCGTGGCGACATCGTGCGCACCCTGCAGCGAGCCATGAGCGGCATGAAGCGCGACCTAGTAGTATTCGAGCCCGGCGAGAACGCCAGGCCAGTGGTCGGTCGTGTGGTTGCCAAGGGCATGGCCGACGAATTGCACGACCGGGGCTACCTGGTGATCGACGGCATCGATGGCAAGGCGCATTACGTCGCGCTCAATGCCAGGACGGAACTGGAACAGTACCCCGTCGGCACCGTGGTCGAGGCGCGCGGATCAACGGATATCCGCGCTGTCGACAAAAACATCGCTACGCTGGCGGTCGATGGCCTGTACCGCCCCGACCATCACTTGGCCATGACCAAGGCCCAAGCCACGCGCGACCGCGATCCCGGCGAAGTGGTCAATGCACACATTCGCCGGCTGGAGGCCCTGCGCCGGGCGGGCATTGTGGAGCGCGTGGCCAAGAGTGTCTGGCGGGTGCCGGGGGATCTGCCCGAAAAGGGCCGGCAATACGATATCCAGCGGCTGGGCGGTGTGTCGGTGGAAGTGCGTTCGCACTTGCCGATCGAACGGCAAACGCGCGTGGTCGGAGCCACCTGGCTGGACCAGCAGTTGATCAGAGAGTCTGTCGGAATTGGCAACCAAGGTTTTGGTCGCGAGGTGCGCGAAGCGCTTCGACAGCGGTCGGATTTCCTTGTCGAACAGGGGCTGGCTGAACGCCGCGGACAACGGGTGGTGCTCGCGCGCAACCTGCTCGCGACCTTGCGCGGCCGCGACATCGAGACGGCCGCGAGGTTCATCGCCGCCGAGACCGGCTTGGCACATCGTGTCGTCGTGGATGGCGAGCGCATCACCGGCGTCTTCCGTCGCAACGTCCAGCTCGCCAGCGGCCAGTTCGCGATGCTCGATGACGGCATGGGTTTCAGCCTGGTGCCATGGAAGCCGGTGATTGAGCAGCGGTTGGGAAAAACCATGACAGCAGTCATTCGAGGAAGCAACGTGTCATGGGAGCTGGAACGGCAGCATGGGATATCAATGAAGTAAGTCGCTCGCTCGTAACCCAGATGCAGCCGACATACGTGTAAAAATAGGGCTTGGTTAATGATCGATTAGGTCAGCGTGACCCGATTTTGCCGCCCTCTTTTTTGAGCGCATCGACGTCCGTTTGCGGGACTTCAACTGGGCTCACGGCGCGGTTGCCTGCTGACTGGCCAAGCTTGTTTCGAGTGCCTGAACGTGCTGCAGTGCCTTCACCAGCTGGCCTTCCACCTCTTCCCGACGCTGCTCGAAAACTTTTTCCCCATGCTCAATAGCCACGGCCCGCGCCGCCATCATGGCGTTGGCCGCAGCCGGTGCAAGCGCAAAAGAACAAGTACCATTTCTACATCAACCAGGGACGCCTCAACGAGGTGTGGCAGACGGGCTACCACAACAAGTACGATTCCCACGTTAAGCCTCGTTCAAGTCGCGGCGCTATCAAACCTGAGCCCTCCGTTCACCTGGGTGGCGTAAGCCACCCAGCATCCTTCCACTGTTTTCTCCCGTTTCCGGACGAGGTCTCGTGCTGGCAAGACACGCCATGTTCTGATCGGGTATATCCCACTTCCCTGCCGCACACCCGCTTGACTCTGGTGTCGACTCCAAGGTTTATACTTTTTCCGGGAAATTTGTGCCTGGTTTTACTCTCCGATGGAGCGGATTTACCCGAGATACGAAGCAACGAACGATTCATTGACATACTACCGTTATCTATATTAGGAGATACCATGAAGAAAGATCTTATTATGCGATCCGCAATTGCGGGCTTGTTTACGTTGGGGGTAGTCGCTGCCACTGAACAAGCTGTAGCAGGCGCACCGAAGGGCATGGAAGAATGTTACGGAATCGCCAAAGCTGGCATGAATGATTGTGCTACCAAAAAACATTCATGTGCCGGGCAAGTCCAAAAAGACGGTGACAAGGACGATTACCTTTATGTACCCGTTGGGACCTGCAAAAAAATAGTGGGGGGCACGCTGATCAAGAAGTGATAATGGCAAGCGGCAATTTCCTTGTAGACGAAGTTCCCGCACGGGCGGGAATTGGGCTGCGCGCGCAGCATTACACGGATGTACTGGAAACCCGGCCCGGTATCGCCTGGCTGGAGGTGCACAGCGAAAACTATTTCGGCGCCGGCGGCCAGCCCCATTACTTTCTCGAACAATTCCGCGCCCGCTATCCCCTCAGCCTGCACGGTGTTGGGTTGTCACTCGGTTCGACGGACGCACTGGACTACGCCCATCTGGGCAAGCTCAAGACACTAATTGCGCGCTATCAGCCGGGGCTGGTTTCGGAGCACTTGTGCTGGGGTTCGGTCGGCGGGCGCCACCTGAACGACTTGCTGCCGCTGCCTTACACGGAAGAAGCGCTATGCCACGTATGCGAGCGGATTTGCTGGACGCAGGATTTTCTCGGTCGGCAAATCTTGATCGAGAACGTGTCCAGCTATATCCAATTCGCCCAGTCGACCATTCCAGAATGGGAGTTCGTCGCCGCAGTGGCGCGGGCAACCGGTTGCGGCATTCTGCTGGACGTCAACAATATCTACGTCAATGCCGTCAATCACAAGTTCGACCCCCTGCGTTATCTGGAGGCGATCCCGGTGGAAACGGTGCAGGAAATCCACCTGGCAGGATTCGACAGCAACGGGGAATGCCTCGTCGACACCCATGGCAAACCGGTTTGCGATGCGGTATGGGCGCTTTACCGGGAAGCGCTGGAGCGCTTCGGCAAAATCCCAACGCTGATCGAGTGGGATACTGACATTCCCGAACTTTCCGTGTTGCTGGAAGAAGCACGTAAGGCTGACGCCATTCTGGAGGAAAACCGTGCGCTCCCTGCGTGAACTGCAACTCGGTTTTGCAGAAGCTATATTCAGCCAGGAGACGAGCGAGTTTGCGCAAGAAATTGCCGCGAACGGATTGAGCGGCGAGCACCGCCTCGCCATCTACCGCAACAACGTATTCACTCGCCTCACCGAGGCGTTGCGGTCGGTTTACCCCGTGGTTCAGCAACTGGTCGGGGAAGGCTTTTTCAAATTCGCCTCTGCGGAATATATTTCTCGCTACCCGTCGCAAAGCGGCGACCTGCATCATTACGGCAGGCAGTTCGCCGAATTTCTTGCCAATTTTCCACCTGCCGCCGAGCTAAGCTACTTATCCGACGTGGCACGCCTGGAATGGGCATGCCATGAGGTGTTTCATGAGGCTGATCATGGACCGCTGGCGCTTGAACAATTGCAGGCGGTGCCACCCGAGCGCTACGGCGATCTGAAATTCAGGCTGCATCCGGCGGCGCGGTTGATCGCATCCTCTTTTCCCGTACATCGTATCTGGGAGGTTAACCAGCCCGGCTACAGCGGCGATCAAACGCTGGAGCTGGCCGAGGGCGAAGTAAGGCTGCTGGTAAAGCGCTCCGCGCGCATAGTGGAACTCTACGTTCTGACTTCTGGCGAATGGTGTTTTCTGGGTATGCTCGCAGACGGCCGCAGCTTCGGCGAAGCCTGCGAGGCAGCGTTCGTGACGGAGCCCGGCTTCGGTCTTGAGCCTGCTTTACGGCGCTGGGTCGCTGATCTCACACTGGTAGATTTTGTCGAGGCGTGGCCCGCAATTTTTCTCCTTGACATTGGTCTTAACTCTAAGGTTTAGAATGTGAAAACAGTGGAGGAGAAAACCGTGCTTACGATAGGAAAACTCGCGCTCCAGGCCGATGTCACGACCGACGCTGTGCGCTACTACGAAAAGGAAGGGTTGCTCGCGCCTGCCCGTAAAACGGACGCGGGTTACCGCCTCTACGATGAGGATGCGGTGCGGCGGCTGCGTTTCATCAAGCAGGCGCAGCAATGCGGTTTCTCGCTTACAGAAATCCGTGAACTCCTGACCCTGAAAAACAGCGACGAGGCGTGCTGCAAGGATGTGAAGAGCGTGGCCATCGCCAAGAAGCTGCAACTGGAGCACAAGGTCCGCGCGCTACAAGTCATGTCTCAGGCCTTGAGTGAGTTGATCACCATCTGCAACAACGAGACCCGGCCGTTGGACGAGTGCCCGATTCTCGCCGCACTTGAAACCAGCATGGCAAAACAATTGAAAGGAGACAGAAATGCTTAAAGTGGAAGTGTTTTCATCACCCGGCTGTGGCAAGTGCACCCAGGCCAAAAGCATGCTTAAGGCCATTGTGGAAGAAATGGGGCAAGGCAGGATCACTTGGCGCGACGTGAATATTCTCGAGGAAATGGACTACGCCGTGGAACTGGGCGTCATGTCGTCGCCTGCCATTGCGATTGATAGCAAGCTGGTTTTTTCTTCGCTACCCAGTCCGGACAAATTGCGCGCGGAACTCAGTAAGCGGCTGGTATGAACCAGCGCTACATTGCTTAGCGCTTAACAGCCGACCAGACATAGGAGGGTACGATGGATACGATATTGTTAATTACAGCCGCGGTGTTGGGTTTTCTGTCCTTTTTCGAGCCTTGCACCATTGCCACGCACACCTTGTTTGCGGTACGCGCCAATCACGATTCGGCAAAACTGCGATGGCTGGCGTTGGTTCAGCTTACGCTGTCACGGACACTGTTACTTGTGGTGGTGTTTAGCATTGCTGCCATGATCGGGTTAGCTGAGCTTTCTGCAAAGATGGCAATGCTGATGCTCAGTGTGATTGGCCTGATCTATCTGATCACCCGCAAAATTTATCTGCCGGTTCCGCATCTTGAGTTTTATCGCCTGATCCCCAGGCATGACAACCTGCCGCAGGGATTCAAGCTGGGCCTGACGTTGCCGGCTTGCACGCTGCCACTGGTGGTCATCGTCGGCACCCTATCCGCGCTGACGCAACAACCCGGTGTCGCCGTGTTGGCAGGACTGGTGTTTGCCGTGACGTTTACTTTGCCCACGCTTTGGGATAGCACGCACGAGCTGAATGCGGCACATCGCGCGTTTCTCAGCAAAGCCGCCAACCTAAGCCCCTACCTCACCACCCTGTTGTTATGGAGCGGTGCATTGTTGATTTGGCAAACAGGAGTTTGATATGGATTTAGAAACATTGCGCAGCCCGCTGGAACAGGCGAGCCTCGCTTCGTTAGGCGTGGGTTTCACGGCGGGGTTTATTTTTAGTTTCAACCCGGTTGCACTGGCCGCCATCCCGGTATCGCTCGCCTACGTCACCAAGGCGCACGAGACAAAGAAAGCGGTTCTGTTTGGCGGCATGTTTATTCTCGGCCTGCTCGTGACGCACATACTCATGGGATTCATCGCCGGCCTGGGCGGTCAGTGGGTGCAAAAACTCATGGGGCGAGAGTGGGGCCTGGTACTAGGCCCATTGTTGATTCTATTGGGCTTGATGTGGCCGGGATGGATCAAACTTCCCCTCCCCACCCTCACCTTGCGGGCTAAACGCGCCACTAGTAGCTGGGGTGCGTTCTTGCTTGGCATACCATTTTCAGTCGCGATCTGTCCCTTTTGCACGCCTGTATTAATCATCTTGCTCGGCGTGGCGACCGGGATTGGTTCTCCGATATTTGGTGCCACGTTGCTGCTGGCTTTTGCGCTGGGGCGGTCAGTGCCTATCCTTTTAGGGGCATGGGCAATCGGTTGGCTGGAAAGCCTGAAATCCCTCGAGCATTCACAACGCCTGTTTGAAATCATCGGCGCGCTGCTGCTTATTTTGTCGGGCTTATATATGTTGAATGCCTATTTTTTCGTCATTCCGGAGTTAGCGGCGTAACAACCCGCTACAGACTGGATAGTTTTTTTGGAGTAACCCATGCTTGCCTTGTTGCGTGCTTCTTTGCTGCTGTTTGTTTTGCTTGGTATGAGCTTCCATGCTCATGCTGACAAGACAGGCCCCGTTCCGTTCGTCATGCAAATGACCGTAGGCGACTCAGATGCACAGCGCCGGGCATTTTTGCAAATTCAAAAAGTCATGCAGGACATTGGCCCGACAAAAGTGAAAATCGAAGTCGTGGCTTATGAATCGGGAATTACCTCACTGCTTGCTGATAACAAAGACACCGCAACATTAGTTGCGGCATTGTCGCGCGAGGGCGTTCGCTTCACGGCATGTCGCATCAGCATGCGAGGTCATAAATTGAAAGAAGCGGCCTTCCCCGTCGAGGTTGAATTTGTGCCCGCCGGTGCGCCGGAGATGATCAGCCTTCAAATAAAAGGGTATCGGTATTGGAGACCATAAACCCAGCAAGTAGATGCGGAGAAATCCACCCCGCGACGATATTCAATTTTCTTTGAGGAAACTTCCATGCTATTCAATAAAAAACTGCTGATGAGTATATTTATGTTCAGCTTGTGCTTAGGCTTTACTAGCGGCGGGGCTGCCCTGGCTGCCGGCGACAAACAAAAGTCCCGCCTCGAAATCTCACTCGCCGCGGCGCCGAAGGCGACCTGGATTGCACAAGGTAAGGGACGCCGTGAACTCTACGTATTCTTCGATCCAAACTGTGGGTACTGCCCGATGATCTATAAGAACCTGCAGCCGTTAATTGCGCCCTACGATTTGCAGCTGCGGTGGATTCCCGTCGCCATGTTGGATGCGACGAGTATTGGCAAAGCGGCAGCAATATTACAAGCAAAAGACCCAAAGGCAGCGCTCGATTACAACGAAGCGCACTATAACGTGGAGGCACATACAGGCAGTATTTCCGAAGAGATTCCGTCCGCCGTCACCGAGACACGCCTGCGCGCGAATGAGATACTCTTGAACCAGGTTGGGATTCCAGTGGTGCCCACCCTGCTCTTTCGAGCAAAAACCGGTGAAGCCATGGTGATTCAGGGTGCGCTATCACCGGTTGCGCTCCGAAAGGTGCTGGATCGTGTTCGATAGTGTCTAAACTCACGCGTGGGTATCAGCGCAGCGACAACTGCACGAAACGCGCCAATAGGAGGCGCCCAATCAAAGTAATCGAGTTCATTCCGTCTTCCCTATGTCGCGCACGGCCTGCTGCAGCTTCATGCTGTCCAGAGTATGGAAAGGCAGGCTGACGAACATGCAAATGCGGCGTTGCAGCCGGTTCATCGCGTCGACAAAAGCGCGGCGTTTAACGTCATCGCTCCCCTCCACCACTGCGGGGTCCGGGATACCCCAGTGCGCGGTTATCGGCTGGCCCGGCCACACCGGGCAGACCTCGCCCGCTGCCTTGTCGCACACCGTGATGACGAAATCGAGCTGCGGCGCATCAGGCTGCGCGAATTCTTCCCAAGGCTTACTGCGGAGTTCTCGGGTTGGTAAATGACCCTTCTCCAGCAATTCCTGCACAAACGAATTGACCTGTCCGACCGGATGGCTTCCCGCGCTGAACGCTCGGAAGCGCCCTTTGCCCTGGTTGTTCAATAGGGACTCGGCCAAAATTGAGCGTGCCGAATTACCGGTGCAAAGGAACAACACATTGAAAATGGGTCCAGCCATGGCAGCGCCTCCGTTATTCAGGCAACAGCAGCTTTCAGGCCGAGTTTGTCGCGCACTGCGGCAATAAGCCGGATGCGAATGTCGTCGCGCACGGCGAGGAAACTCTCCAGTGGCTCGCCGTGCGGGTCGTGGAATGGCAGGTGGATACTTGGAATCGAGCGCGGGAAGATTGGGCAGGCTTCCCTGGCGTTGTCGCAAACCGTCACCACCAAATCGATGTTCTCATTTACCACCGCGTCGATGTCCTTCGGGTAGAGGCCATCGGTTGGCAGCCCGGCCTGCTTCAGCGCCTCGATCGCGCCGTCGGCCACCTTAGGTTGTGGCCGGGTGCCGGCGGACAGCGCGCGCACTTGGCCGGCGAGGTCATGGTTCAGTAGCACTTCGGCCATTTGCGAGCGACAGGAATTACCAGTGCACAGCACCAGCACAATATATGTTTTTTCAGCCACGATGAATCCTTGATGATGTGGAGAATGAATCAGCAACAGCCGTCAGATGCTAGCTTGGCCTTGACCGGGATGCAGCCTGAAACTTTGTCCCCACTCGAGTCCGGCACGCAGCAGCCGCTCGCCTCCTGCCCGCCAAACACCGGGACGTTGTCCAGAGTGTGATAGGTCTCCCACGCGATGCCCTGCGGGTCGGTCGCCCAATACTTGTCCGATTTGGCGTAGCAGCAGGCCGCGTCCATCTCCTCCACTATCTCAGTATCGAGCTTTTGCAGACGTTCGCTCATATCGGCCAGCTCAGCGGCCGACTCGACCTGCACGCCCAGATGGTTGAGGCCGGGGGCTGCGCCTCGCGCCGAGATCGCAAAATTCACGCGCGGATCGTGGAGCATCCATTTCGCGTAGTCATCCTTGGCGACGGTGGGCTCGGCGGCAAACAACGTGGAATAAAAGCGTATGCTGGCGGCCAAGTTGTCGACCGCGATGTGTACATGTAGGCGTTTCATGAGGGTTCCTTTTAAGTGGCGTTGGACTTTTCGGGTTCACACACCGGGGTGACCGGCAAGCAGGGATTGCCGCCGCAGCAGTTTTCAGTGAGAAAGTCGAGCAGGGCCTCCATGGTCGAAAAATTTGGGCTGTAGATAACAAAACGTCCCGATTGTTGCGGCGACACTAGCCGTGCGTGCGTCAGTTCCTTGAGGTGAAACGACAGCGATGAGGGCGGAATGCCGGTAAATTCGCTGATTTTACCTGCCGCCAGACCCGCCGGGCCGGCTTGGATTAGTAAACGAAAGACCGTCAGACGGGATTCCTGGGCAAGGGCTGCGAGCGCGATGACAACGGCCTTAGTTTTCATGTTTCAATGATATTCGAAACAACAATCAAATAGCAAACGAAGCTTTGATAAATCTGGTAAGACTTTTTTAAAAGGCCGATAGCGTTTGTCACGAGGTTGTAACATGCGTCGGCTATCTTTGCGCTAGGCCAGAGACATAAAATTCTTTGAGTCAACAATATTTCAACTCTACTTTCATTTTTAGGAGTATCGAATGAACAACCCACTGCCAATTGCCGCACTGCTGCTTACTACGGCCGCATCTATCAACACTGTTTGGGCAGAGACCGTCCAGGTAGATGGATCTAGCACCGTCTTCCCGATCTCGGAAGCTTATGCCGAGGAATTTCAGAAACAGACACGCATCAAGGTGACAGTCGGCCTTTCCGGCACCGGGGGTGGCTTTAAGAAGTTCTGCCGCGGCGACATTGACGTGACCGGCGCCTCGCGGCCGATCCGCGATGTCGAAATGAAGCTTTGCACGGAGAACAAGGTTGAGTTCATCGAATTACCCGTCGCGGTCGATGGTCTGGCGAATGTCGTTCACCCGTCCAACACCTGGGCGAGCTGCATGACCGTTGAAGAACTCAAAAAGATCTGGGAACCGGCAGCACAAGGCAAGATCACCAACTGGAAGCAGGTCCGCTCCAGCTTCCCCGACGCACCGCTGAAGTTGTTCGGCGCCGGCACGGATTCAGGTACCTATGACTATTACACCTTCGCCATTAATGGTAAGGAACACGAATCGCGCGGCGATTACTCCGCCACTGAAGACGACAATGTGACCGTTCAAGGCGTTGCTAATGACAAAAACGCGTTGGGCTTTATGGGCCTCGCCTATGTGGAAGAAAATCGCGGCAAACTGAAGACCGTCGCAATCAAGCAAGCCGATGGAAAATGTGTACAGCCCACCATTGAGACGGCGCAGAACGCGACCTACCAGCCGCTCACGCGCCCATTGTTCATGTACGTGAATAAGAAGTCTCTCGATAAGCCGGAGGTGCAGAAATACGCTGATTTCATGATGACCGCCAAGAATGGCACGAAGTTGGTTCGCGAAGTGGGCTACGTGCCGCTGCCTGCCAAAGCATTTGAGCTCGGCAAGAAGAAGGTCGCGGCGCGCAAGACCGGCACCTACTTCGAGGGTGGTTCCAAGGTTGGCGTCAAGATTGAGGACTTGCTCAAAGCCAACTAACTGACGAACCATTGGGTGGCGTCGCGTGGACGGACGCTGTCCGTCCACGCTCCCGTTTGCCCCAGACATAAACGAAGGAATTACTGTGGAAATCCATGAGGCAGTGGGCCTAGGTCCCACCCGGCAAGCCTGGACGGTGGCGCCCGGCTACCTCGCCAAGCGTCGCGCGCTCGACCGTGTGATGCGCGTCGCGCTGTTTTTCCCGGCGGCGCTATCGGTGTTCGTAACGACCGCTATAGTCTTCATTTTGGTCAGCGAGTCGTGGGGCTTCTTTGCGAAGGTGCCGCTCATCGAGTTCCTGACCGACACGCAGTGGACCCCGGTATTCGCCCAGCCGCGCTTTGGCATCCTGCCGTTGCTGACGGCAACGTTCTGGACCACGGGAATTGCGCTTGCAGTCGCGCTTCCTCTGGGCGCGCTGCTTATGATTTATCTCAGCGAGTACGCGTCGAAGGCAGTGCGCGAGACGGTAAAACCCGTGCTTGAGCTATTGGCGGGCGTGCCCACCGTCGTTTATGGGTACTTTGCGCTGCTGTTCCTGACACCGCTGCTTCAAACCCTTATTCCCGAATTAGGGGGGCTCAACCTGCTGGTGCCGGGCATCGTGCTCGGCATCATGATTCTGCCCACCGTCGTATCCATCAGTGAGGACGCGATGCGCGCCGTGCCGGCATCGCTGAGAGAGGGCGGCTACGCGCTCGGGATGACGCGCTGGCAGGTTGCCCTGCGTGTGGTGGTGCCCGGGGCGCTCTCTGGCATCATCGCCGCCTACCTTTTGGGCATGTCGCGGGCCATCGGGGAAACCATGGTCCTCGCCATTGCTGCGGGACAGAACCCGAACCTCACGGCCAACCCGCTCGAAGGCGCCGCAACCATTACCGCCTACATTGTGCAGATGAGCCTAGGCGACCTGCCGCACGGCAGTCTCGAGTACCAGAGCATCTTCGCGGTCGGTCTGGCGCTGTTCGTGATCACGCTGTTGTTCAACGTCGCCGGCTTCTTTCTACAGCGTCGCTTCCGGGAGGCATACTGATGATGACCACAGCACCTGGTCTTGTTCCGTCCAACGCCGTTCCGTTCGTTAACGGCGATGTCCGGCGCGCCATCGGACGCAGCCAGCGGATCGACATCGTATTCGCCGCTGGTGGTTTGTTCGCCCTAATCATCGCTTTCGGCTTGCTGTTCACGCTGCTCGCCGATCTGGCAACGGACGGCCTCGGTCGCATCGACTACGATTTCCTCACGGATTTTCCGTCGCGCAGACCGGCGGGAGCCGGCATGCTTTCGGCCTGGGTCGGCACGTCGCTGGTCATGCTGGTGACCGCGGTGCTGGCGATGCCGCTCGGGGTTGCTGCCGGGCTGTATCTCGAGGAGTACGCACCGAAGAACTGGGTGACCGCCCTCATTGAAATCAACGTCAGTAACCTCGCTGGCGTCCCGTCGATCGTCTACGGGCTTCTGGCGCTCGGCTTTTTCGTCTACGGTCTCGGCCTCGGCCAGTCAATTCTGGTCGCCGGCATGGTGCTGGCTTTGCTGATCCTACCCGTGGTGATCGTAGCGACCCGCGAAGCGGTGCGCTCGATTCCCCGAGAGATGAAGGAAGGCGCCTATGCCCTCGGCGCCGAGGAATGGCAGGTGATGTGGCACTACATCCTGCCATTCGCCAGGCCCGGTATTTTGACCGGGGCCATCATCGGCTTGTCGCGCGCCATCGGCGAGGCCGCACCGCTTATCACGATCGGCGCCCTAGCCTTTATCGCTTTCCTGCCGCCCGTCCCCTTTACCGGCGACCCGCCGGCAGGCCTGTTTGACTGGCTGATGAGCGACTTCACCGTTATGCCGATCCAGATGTTCAACTGGATATCCCGTCCGCAGGCAGGTTTTCACATCAACGCGGCGGCGACCGGCGTCCTTCTCATGGCGATGACGCTAGCGATGAACGCGGTCGCCATCTTGATCCGGTTCCGGTTGCGGCGGCACAGCAGGACATAAATCAAAAACGGAGATGAATCATGCAAATGCAAAATACAGTCATGCAAAAACCAGTAGCAGTCGGGAGGGAAATGATGAATGACACGTCAATCAAGCCTGAGAATAGGCCTGTCGCCGGACCCGATACCGCACTGCGTGCCGAGGTCCGCGACCTGAGCTTCTGGTACGGTGGCACGCAAGCGCTTAAATCCGTGAACTTGCCGATCGCCGACAAAAAAATCACCGCCGTGATCGGGCCGTCCGGATGCGGCAAGAGCACGCTTTTACGCTGCTTTAACCGGATGCACGATCTCTATCCCGGCAACAGGTACGCAGGGGCGATCACCTTGTTTCCGGAGGGCGACAACATCGTCGGCGCACGCGTAGACCCGGTGCTCATGCGGCTGCGGGTCGGGATGGTGTTCCAGAAGCCTAATCCCTTTTCCAGGTCCATCTATGAAAACGTCGCGGCAGGATTATATGTGCGCGGTGTACGCAAGCGTGCCGTCGTCGACGAGGTGGTCGAGACCGCACTGCGCAAGGCCGCCCTGTGGGACGAGGTAAAAGACCGCTTGCACGGCTCCGCCTACGACCTCTCCGGCGGTCAGCAGCAGCGTCTTTGCATTGCGCGGGCGCTCGCGCCCAACCCGGAAATCCTCCTGCTGGACGAGCCCACCTCGGCGCTGGATCCCATCGCTACCGCCAAGATAGAGGAACTGCTCGCCCAGTTATGCGAAGGGGTTACGATAGTGATCGTGACCCATAACATGCAGCAGGCGACGCGTATCTCCGCTTTTACCGCTTACATGCTGATGGGCGAAATGGTGGAGTACGGTGACACCGATATTGTGTTCACTAGTCCATCAGATAAACGGACGGAAGACTACATCACCGGCCGTTTTGGCTGATCGCATCAAATTAACACATGACCGATAACACCATGACAGACAGGCACACACTTCATAGCTTCGATGAAGATATTAAAGCACTCAGTGATGAAATCATTAACCTCTCAGAGCAGGTGGCGAACGAGTTGCAGCAAGCGTTGAGCGCGTTGCGCGCGGGTGATCACGCGGCTGCAGAGAGGGTCGTCGAAAGCGACCATCTGGCCGACGCCCTGCAGGATAAGATCAACGCCCACACGACCCGCGCCCTGACGCGGCAACAGCCCCTGGCCAGGGATCTGCGCGCTATTCTAGCCGCCTCGCGCATCGCACCGCATCTGGAGCGCATCGGCGATTACGCCAAAAATACGGCGAAACGAACCCAACGGCTGTCACAACCCATTGATGCCGAACTCGCGGGGCGATTTCACTGGATGGGGACGCGCATCATCTCAATGCTGCACCGCGTCACCGATGCCTATGTGAAGCAGGATGCGCAATTGGCCAACGTCGCCTGGACGGACGACGCCGAACTGGATGCCGTCTATGCCGGGCTGTTCAAATATTTGCTGCAGGCGATGTGTGCAGACAGTCGGCGGGTGGCGGACGGGTCGCAGCTTCTTTTTATCGCCAAGGGACTTGAACGCGCCGGCGACCATGTCACTGATATTGCCGAGGAAGTCCACCTGATGGTCACGGGTTCACCTTTGTCCGGCCCGCGGCCAAAAGTGGATGAAATGGGAACGACGACATCGCCCCGAATCTAACTAGCCCTGCAATGGGCTGGCGTCAATGAAGCTTTTGCGAACGCGAAGGGAAAATATGGATTTGAATGAGCATCTCTATCTCGATTCTTGCCTATTCGTGACTCTTGGATATATTCCAATTTTAGTTGTATAATTGAATTATGAAACAGCAAACTGCTACTCAAATCTTCGAGTCTTTATCTTCCGGAATCCGACTAGACATCTACCGCCTACTGGTCAACCGGGGTCTGGAAGGGATGGTTTCAGGGCAGATTGCCTCGGCACTTGATCTTCCGCCGAACAACACCTCGTTTCACCTCAAAGCAATGACGCAGGTTGGCCTGCTATCAGTAGAGCAGGAAGGTCGCTTCCAACGCTATCGGGCAAACATCCCGCTAATGCTCGACCTTATTGCATATCTGACCGAAGAGTGTTGCGCGGGTCATCCTGAAGAGTGTGTGAGCCTTCGTGCTGCATCCCCTTATTCGGAAAGCGCGCTCCCCCTAACCGCACAAGAGGACTGAGACCATGAATATCCTTTTCGCGGACTGGTAAGCTCATGCCGATGACTTCAGAGGCTAGTGCGCCGGAGTATGGCCTTTTTTATTGAGTAATATTTCAACTTTATTAGGAGTATTGTAATGAGAAAGAACAAAATATTTGATCCAGCCATGTGTTGCGGCAGAACGGACCGCCTTGGTGGCACGAAAGCGGCTGGCCAGCAACGCGGTATCTTCAACACCGTGAGCAAGGATTGAACTAATGTTGACCGCTTTTCTAATTTTTATCGCCACCATCGTACTTGTCATCTGGCAACCGCGCGGACTTGGCATTGGCTGGAGTGCCACCGCCGGCGCTGTTGTGGCGTTGCTATTCGGCGTAGTGCATGTGGGCGACATCCCCGCCGTCTGGCACATCGTATGGAACGCGACGGCCACGTTCATCGCCGTCATCATCATCAGCCTGCTGCTTGATGAAGCCGGTTTTTTTGAGTGGGCGGCGCTACATGTGGCGCGCTGGGGTAACGGTAAGGGACGCAGGCTGTTCGCTTTTTTCGTGTTGCTAGGCGCGGCCGTAGCGGCACTGTTCGCCAACGACGGTGCGGCGCTGATCCTGACACCGATTGTCATGGCGATGCTGCTGGCGCTCAGGTTCAGTCCGGCGGCGACGCTAGCCTTCGTGATGGCAGCTGGCTTTATTGCCGATACCGCCAGCCTGCCCCTGGTCGTCTCCAACCTGGTCAATATCGTCTCAGCCGATTTCTTCAAGATCGGCTTCACCGAATATGCCGCCATCATGGTGCCGGTCAACATCGTCGCTGTCGCTGCCACCCTGGCGATGTTGATGTGGTACTTTCGCCGCGACATCCCGAAAGACTACGATGTTAGGCAACTAAAAAACCCGCGTGAGGCGATTCTTGACAGCGCAACATTCAAAGCTGGTTGGTGGGTATTGGCGCTGCTGCTGGTTGGCTTTTTCGGGCTGGAACATGTCGGCGTGCCTATCAGCGCTGTAGCGTCAGCCGGAGCGCTGATCCTGCTGCATGTTGCGGCGCGCGGCCATGTGATCTCCACCCGCAAGGTGCTTAAGGAAGCGCCTTGGCAGATTGTGATTTTTTCACTTGGCATGTACCTGGTGGTCTACGGCCTGCGCAACGAGGGGCTTACTGAACACATCGCTGGACTGCTCAATTACTTCGCACAAGGAGGCGTGTGGGGTGCAGCTTTCGGGACGGGCATTCTCACCGCGCTGCTATCCTCGGTCATGAACAACATGCCTACGGTGCTGGTGGGTGCACTCTCCATTGATGCCACGAGTGCAACCGGTGTGGTCAAGGACGCGATGATCTACGCCAATGTGATCGGCAGTGACCTCGGGCCGAAGATCACCCCCATCGGATCTCTGGCCACACTACTCTGGTTGCATGTGCTGGCGCGCAAGGGCATGAGAATCACTTGGGGCTATTACTTCAAGGTGGGTGTTGCACTGACTGTCCCAATACTGGCAGTAACACTAGCAGCGCTTGCACTACGCCTGAGTCTCGCGTGATGAGTACTGTGACCAGGCCAAAAATACGTTGTTTGAAGCCGCTTTGCCATCGGCAATGGGGTTCTCACGTCGGTGGTGCTGAGCAAAATGGACTGAAAATCCTTTTTGTTCATTAGCTTTTTCCGTTCTTGAGTGACCCTATAAGGGCAGCCCACTTAGTGAAGGAACAGCCATGAGTCGCAGTCCAACAATCCTAGAGTACGAGTGGGTATTGAGCGGTTACTCAATCGGGCACTTCCTCCACACCCCGAATTTCGCCGACGAAATGTATGGGTATGGTTCACGCCAGGTTATTTAAATATGGAACTGCGACACCTTCGCTATTTCATCGCCGTGGCCGAAGAACTACACTTCGCGCGCGCAGCCGAACGCCTGCATATCGAGCAGTCGCCTCTGTCCCGAGCGATCAAGGATCTCGAGTCTGACTTGGGCGTGCAGATGTTCGAGCGAACCACGCGCAGCACTCGTTTGACTTGGGCTGGGCAAGTATTTTTGGATGAAGCGCGCCGCGTGCTTTCCATGCTTGAACAGGCTAAGGCCAGCTCCAAATCAGCAGCCACTGGCTATCGCGGCACGCTCCGCATAGCGCTGTCCGATGGCGTTCCCCCGCCACGACTCGTAGCTCTGCTCGCGCAACATCGCGAGGAAGAGCCCGAGGTAGAAATCCGCTTGTTTGAAACAACACTCGCTCAGCAGTTGAAAGGGCTCTCCAGCGGCCTGTACGACGCCGGTTTCTCCCATGCCGCTACAGTCGGGGAAGGCCTAATCTCCGAACCGGTGTGGACCGATCCGCTGGTGATCGCCGTTCCCGCCCGCCATCCGCTACTGGTGCATAAGCGTATCCCCTTGGAGGAGTTGGTCCGCTATCCGCTGGTGCTATGTCACCCGGAAGCCTGTGAAGGTGGACACAGGCAATTCGAACGGATATTCCATACCGTGGATGTGCAGCCCATCGTGGCCGAGCACGTTACCACCTTCGATCTGATGATGACTTTGGTGGCTGCGGGTTACGGGCTGGGATTCGCTAACAAATCCCATATGACAGTTTGCCACTATCCCGAAGTCGTGATCCGCCCTTTGGCTGGACGACCACTCATGCTGACCACCTATCTACTGCGGCCCGAAACTGAACCTTCCGAGCCGCTGAGTCGTTTCATGGCACGCGCAATACCAGTGAAGAACATGGACTCTCACGACCCCGCATGAGATGCATATTTTTGTTCACACGTCAGAGGAAACGACATGAAAAAAACTAGCCTGCTACTGTTGGCCCTCGTTCTGACCGCCTGCGAAAAATCCGCACCGACGGACACCGTCGAATCATTGGCCGCCCATCCCGAACGGCTGAAAGAAGTGGAACGCCTGTGCAGGGAAGATCACGCGAAGATGGGCGACGCCCTTTGCAACACCGCGAGCGAGGCGCGCCGCCGACGATTCATGGGCGACGGCAAAAGCAAATACACACCGCAGCCCGCCCCGCAAAACTGATCGCCTCAACTTGGAGCACCACACATCGATCGGATGGTTTCGGTCGTATGTGCTGGAATGTGCCTGCTGATCCGCATTCATCAATAATTTTTCGGCGAATCGCGATGCACGCCGAAACGCGCTGTCGTTTGCAGCGATACGCTCCGTTTTTCTCCAGCTAGAAATTTTGTTTTTTTCGTCTTCGTTATCCCGATAACGGTCTTTGACCGGCCCTGAATCGCCCCCCACTCTCACGCCTGCGGCACTTCGTTGTTCGCGCGTTGTGCAGGAGTGCGATTCAGGAGGGCAAGATGCAGGGAACCAGTGTGCTGTTCGGTCAGATCCTGGCGGTGTTCGGGATCGTGATCGCGGGAACGTGGGGCGCCACCCAATGGACCGCGGCGCAACTGGGCTACCAGCTACGCCTGGGCACGCCGTGGTTTGACATGCTGGGTACGCCCGTCTATCACCCGTGGCGACTGTTCGAGTGGTGGTACTTCTTCGATGCCTATGCGCCCGATATCTTCCTGGGCGGCGGCGCCATCGCGGCGTGCAGCGGCTTCGCCGGTGCGATGGTGGCCATCGCTATGTCGGTATGGCGTGCTCGGCAGTCCAAGCTGGTCACGACCTACGGTTCGGCGCGCTGGGCGCTGCCCGCTGAAATCCATCGTTCCGGCCTGACCGGACCCGCCGGGGTCTTCCTTGGCCGCAAGGACGGCGACTACCTGCGCCACGAAGGTCCCGAGCATGTGATGGCCTTCGCGCCCACCCGATCCGGCAAGGGCGTTGGCCTGGTGGTGCCCACGCTACTTTCGTGGCCCGGCTCCGCCGTGATCCACGACATCAAGGGCGAGAACTGGACCTTGACCGCTGGTTGGCGCTCGCGCTTTTCGCATTGCCTGCTGTTCAACCCGACCGATGCACGGTCGGCCGCCTACAACCCGCTGCTCGAAGTGCGGCGCGGCATGCACGAAGTACGCGACGTGCAGAACATCGCCGACATCCTGGTCGATCCCGAAGGCGCGCTGGAGCGGCGCAACCACTGGGAGAAGACCTCGCATGCCCTGCTGGTCGGCGCGATTCTGCATGTCCTCTACGCGGGCGAAGACAAGACACTGCGTGGCGTCGCCAACTTTCTATCCGATCCGGCCTGCCCGTTCGAGGTGACGCTGCACCGGATGATGACCACGCGACACCTTGGCGAAACGCCCCATCCGGTTGTCGCATCGGCGGCGCGCGAGGTGCTCAACAAGAGCGACAACGAGCGCTCGGGGGTGCTGTCCACCGCGATGAGTTTCTTGGGCCTGTATCGCGATCCCACCGTGGCCGAAGTGACCTCGCGTTGCGACTGGCGCATCGCCGACTTGATCGACGCCGATCATCCGGTATCGCTTTACTTGGTGGTGCCGCCCTCGGATATCAGTCGCACCAAGCCGCTGATCCGCCTGATCCTCAACCAGATCGGGCGACGACTCACCGAATCACTCGATGGCAGCGACGGCATCGCGCGCCGCCACAAGCTGCTGCTAATGCTCGACGAGTTTCCGGCGCTCGGGCGATTGGATTTTTTCGAGAGTGCGCTCGCCTTCATGGCGGGCTACGGCCTACGCGCCTTCCTGATCGCTCAGTCCTTGAACCAGATCGACAAGGCCTACGGTCCCAACCACTCGATTCTGGACAACTGTCACGTGCGTATCGCTTTTGCCACCAATGACGAACGCACGGCCAAACGCATTTCGGAAGCGCTGGGTACCGCGACAGAACTGCGCGCGCAACGCAACTATGCGGGCCATCGACTGGCCCCGTGGCTCGGACACCTGATGGTTTCGCGCCAGGAAACTGCTCGGCCACTGCTCACACCCGGCGAGGTGATGCAGTTGCCGCCCGACGATGAAGTGGTGATGGTGTCCGGCCATCCACCCATCAAGGCCCAGAAGATTCGCTACTACCTGGATGCGAATTTCAAGACGCGCATTCAGGCACCACCGCAATTGCTGCACGGGCACTATGCCGATGTGCCGGCACCACGGCCCGACGACTGGACCAGACTGGCGATCCCCGCAGCGCCGATTCCTGGTCTGGTTCTCCCCGCACACGGTGAAGCCATCGACGACGGCGGTCACCAGCAGCAGCCGGAACTGGCCGAAGTCGCGTTCATGCCGGAACCCGAACACGCGGTGGACGACCTCGGCCTGCTCGATGACGACGACCTGCCGCTACCCCTGCCCGCCCAGCTCGACCCGCGCCTGCAACGCACTGCGCGGTTGGCCGCGCTCGACCCTGACGATGGAATTGCGCTATGAGCCGCACCCGTCTGAATCTCTTCATCGAACCCGAGCACGCCCGGCGGCTCGACGAGCTGGCGACCATGAAGGGCTTGTCCAAGTCGTCGATCATCGCCGCCGCGCTGGCATCGTTCCTTTCGCCCGATTCCGGCGACCAGCGTGAAGCGGCTATCGCCAAGCGGTTGGATCGCTTGTCGCGCCAACTCGACAAGCTGGAGCGGGATCAGAACATCCTGATCGAGACGCTAGCGCTCTACGTGCGCTACTTCCTGACCGTCAGCACGCCGGTTCCGGAAGCACATCAGGAAGCAGCACGCGCTCAGGGCCGCGCACGCTTCGAGCAGTTCATCGAACAGCTGGGACGGCACCTGCTGCGCGGACGCAGTCTGGTCAAGGATGTGGTTGAAGAAATTCAGCCCGATCAGAGCCAGTTCTTCGGCTTGCAGGAGAACGCCAACACCTCGTCGTCAACAGACGAACCGGGAGCACCGCCATGAGCGGCGCGGCGCACGATCAGGGCTTGTCGGCCTCGCTGGCGCTGGAGCGTCGCGTGCTCATGCTGCGCACGGCGATGGGGCCGGACATCGCCAAGGCTTTGAACGATCCCGACGTGGTGGAAGTCATGCTGAATCCCGACGGCTCACTCTGGGTGGATCGGCTGGGCAGCGGCCGAGAACCGCTAGGTGTCAGCCTCACGCCCGCCGATGGCGAACGCATCATTCGCTTGGTCGCCGCCCACGTGGGCGCCGAAGTGCATGCGGGCAAGCCGCTGTTGTCCGCCGAGCTGCCGGAGACGGGGGAACGGTTCGAGGGCGCGCTGCCACCCGTGACGCCGGGGCCGGTCTTCGCGCTGCGCAAGCGCGCGGTCGGCTTGATCCGGCTCGACGCCTACGTGGCCGACGGCATCCTGACCGAGGCTCAGGCGGACTTCCTGCGCGAGGCGGTGCGCGAGCGCCAGAACATCCTCATCGCGGGCGGCACCAGCACCGGCAAGACCACGCTGGCCAACGCCTTGCTCGACGAGGTCGGGGCCACCGGCGACCGCGTGATCGTACTCGAAGACACAGTGGAGCTGCAATGCACGGCACGCGACCACGTCCCGCTGCGCACCCGTGCGGGTGTCGTGACCATGGCCGAGCTGGTGCGCTCGACCCTGCGGCTACGACCGGACCGCATCGTCGTCGGTGAAGTGCGCGGCGCCGAAGCGCTGGACTTGCTCAAGGCCTGGGGCACCGGCCATCCGGGCGGCATCGCCACCGTCCATGCCGGTTCCGCTGCGGGCGCGCTGCTGCGGCTGGAACAACTGATCCTCGAAGTCGCCGTGACCCCGCCACGCGCCCTGATCGCGGAAGCGGTCAACGCCATCGTCTACATCGCCGGGCGCGGCCATGCGCGCCGCGTACAGGAAATCGCCCGTGTCACTGGCTTCGACAACCACGGCTACCAGCTCAGCGCCGAGCTGATGCCTTGCGTCCCTTTACTTTCATCAACTCCCGGAGAACCGTCATGACGACTTCACGCATTTCCGTAAAACCTGCCTTGCAATTCGTGGCTCTCGCCGCGCTGCTATTGGCCATCACCATTCCCGCGCACGCAGCAGGCTCGAACATGCCGTGGGAGGCACCGCTGCAATCGGTGCTGGATTCGATCCAGGGGCCGGTGGCCCGAATCATCGCGGTGATCATCATCATTGCCACCGGATTGACGCTGGCATTCGGCGACACCAGCGGCGGCTTCCGCAAGCTGGTGCAGATCGTGTTCGGTCTGTCGATCGCGTTTGCCGCCTCATCGTTCTTCCTGACCTTCTTCAGTTTCAGCGGCGGAGCGGTGCTGGCATGAACACGTCAAGTGCTGATACAGCCGGCTTCGAGGTGCCGCTGCACCGCTCGCTGACTGAACCCATTCTGCTGGGTGGCGCACCGCGCACCGTGGCGATTGCCAACGGGACGCTGGCCGCCGCCGTGGGGCTCGGACTGCAACTCTGGCTGCCCGGCATGGTGCTGTGGATTGTCGGGCACTCGCTGGCCGTGTGGGGCGCACGGCTGGACGCGCAGTTCATGCCCGTGTTCGCGCGGCACATCAAGCACCGCGCGCTATTGGACGTGTGAGGACGATCCCATGATGCACCTCGCCGAATACCGCAAGCGCCCCGCCCTCTTGGCAGACTGGCTGCCATGGGCCGGTCTGGTCGCGCCGGGCGTCGTACTCAACAAGGACGGCTCGTTCCAGCGCACGGCAAGCTTTCGCGGGCCTGACTTGGACAGCGCCACACAGGGCGAGTTGGTCGCGACCTCCGCGCGCTTGAATAACGCACTGCGTCGGCTTGGATCGGGTTGGGCTTTGTTCGTGGAAGCCGAGCGACGCGTAGCCGCCAACTATCCGGAATCGGTGTTCCCCGAGCCGCTGTCCTGGCTGGTCGATGAAGAGCGCCGGGCGTCTTTCGAGGAAGACGAAAGCCACTTCGAGAGCGCCTACCACTTGACGCTGCTGTACCTGCCGCCCGAGGAATCGACGGCCCGCGCCGCGAAGCTGCTGTATGAGAACAGCAAGATCGAAGGCGTGGACTGGCGCGAACGGCTGGAGAGCTTCGTGTCGGAGACCGAACGCTTCTTCGGCCTGCTTGAAGGGGTGATGCCGGAGATCGCGTGGCTCGACGATGGCCAGACGCTGGCCTATCTGCACGCTTGCGTATCCACCCGTCGGCATGCGGTGGCCGTGCCCGAGGTGCCGATGCACCTTGATGCGCTGCTGGCTGATGAGCCATTGACGGGTGGCCTTGCGCCGATGCTCGGGAGCCAGCATCTGCGCGTGGTGTCGGTGCGCGGCTTCCCGACTTCGACCTGGCCGGGTCTGCTTGACGACCTCAACCGCCTGGGCTTTGCCTACCGCTGGAGCACACGTTTCCTGTGCCTCGACAAGGCCGATGCCGAGAAGGAACTCAGCCGCTTGCGCCGCCAGTGGTTCGCCAAGCGCAAGAATATCGTCGCGCTGCTGCGCGAGACGGTCTTCCAGCAGGAAAGTCTGCTGGTCGACTCCGATGCGTCGAACAAGGCAGCGGACGCCGACGCCGCCTTGCAGGAACTTGGCAGTGACCAGGTGTCGTTCGGCTACGTCACGGCCACCGTGACGGTGATCGATGCCGACGCGACCGCCGCCGACGAGAAGCTGCGTGCCGTGGAGTGCACCATCCAGGGCCGGGGCTTCGTGACGATCCCCGAGACCTTGAACGCGGTCGATGCCTGGCTGTCGTCGATTCCGGGACACGCCTACGCCAACGTGCGTCAGCCCATCGTCTCGACGCTGAACCTCGCGCACATGATGCCGGTGTCGGCGGTGTGGGCCGGACAAGAGCGCAATACACATCTCGACGGCCCACCACTGATCGTGACGCGCACCGATGGCGCGACACCGTTCCGGCTGGTCACACACATCGGCGACGTGGGCAACACGCTGGTGGTCGGCCCCATCGGCATGGGCAAGTCGGTGCTGCTCGCCACCTTGGCATTGCAGTTCCGCCGCTATGCCGGATCGCGCATCTTCGCGTTCGACATGGGGCGCTCCATTCGCGCCACCGTGCTTGGGCTGGGTGGCGAGCATTACGACCTGGGCGCGGACGGTGCCATCGCCCTCCAACCGCTGGCCCGTATCGACCAGGACGGTTATCGCGCCTGGGCGGCGGATTGGGTCCAAGGCCTTTTAATTCACGAAGGCGTGGTTGTCGGGCCGGCCGAGAAGGAGTCTGTGTGGTCGGCGCTGAACAGTCTCGCCAACGCGCCACTCGGTCAGCGCACCCTGACCGGCTTGTCGGTACTGCTGCAATCGAACGCACTGCGCCAGGCGCTGCAACCCTATGTACTGGACGGCGCGCACGGCAAGCTGCTCGATGCCGACCATGACCGGCTCGGTTGCGCCGACATGCAGGCGTTCGAGATGGAAGAACTGATGCACAGCAAGGCGGCGGCGCTGGCCGTGCTGCGCTACCTGTTCGCGCGCTTCGAGGAACGACTCGACGGCGCCCCGACACTGCTGATCCTCGACGAGGCCTGGCTGTTCCTCGACGACCCGGTGTTTGCCGCGCGTATTCGGCAGTGGTTGAAGACGCTGCGCAAGAAGAACGTGTCGGTGATCTTCGCCACGCAATCGCTGGCGGACATCAAGGATTCCAGTATTGCGCCGGCCATCGTCGAGAGCTGCGCGAGCCGTATCTTCCTGCCCAACCCGCAGGCGACCGAGCCGCAGATTCGTGCCATCTATGAGAGCTTTGGCCTCAATGCGCGACAGATCGAGATCGTGGCGACCGCCCAGCCCAAGCGCGACTACTACTACCAGTCGCGGCTCGGCAACCGGATCTTCGACCTCGGACTCGGGCCGGTGACGCTGGCGTTTGCCGGCGCAGCCAAGCCCGAAGACCAGCGCGCCATCGACGCCGTATCCGCGTCGGTGCCGCCCGCGGATTTCGCAGCCGCCTGGCTGCGCCATCGCGGCCTCGACTGGGCCGCCGATCTGATCCCGTCGTTCCCCTTCACTCCCCAGGAGAAGCAGCCATGAAGAAAACCCTTCTTGCCGTCGCCGCCGTCGTACTCATGACCGTGATGCCCTCGGTACAGGCGACGGTGGTGGTCATCGATCCGGCCAACTTGATTCAGAACATCCTGACAGCTGCCCGTACTCTGCAGCAGATCAACAACCAGATCCAGCAACTGCAGAACGAAGCGCAGATGCTCACCAACCAGGCGAAGAATCTGACCAGTCTCCCCTTCAGCGCGCTCAATCAACTGCAATCCGCGCTGTCCGCGACGAACCAGCTGTTGCAGCAGGCGCAGGGGCTGTCATTGAATCTGACGCAAATGGAGACCCAGTTTGCGCAGCTCTATCCCGCTGCCTACACCGCCTCGACACCGGCAAACCAGATGGCGCTCGACGCCAGCCAGCGTTGGCAGAACGCACTTGAGGCGCTACGCACCGCGACCGAGGTGCAGTCGCAGTCGGTGCAGAACTTCGCTTCCGACGAGCAGACCTTGTCCGCCCTCGTGAACAGCAGTCAGTCGGCGGTCGGCGCGTTGCAAGCCACGCAGGCGACGAACCAGTTACTCGCCCTGCAGGCCCGGCAGGCGATCCAGGCGCAGCAGCTGCAGATCACGCAAGACCGCGCCATCGCCCTCGAACAGGCGCGTCAGGTCGCGGTGCATGCGCGTGCCGCCGAGGTGCGTAACCGCTTCCATGGCACCGGCACACCGTATACGCCATACAGCGTCAACTACTACGGCAATTGAGAAAACGCGATCATGAAAACCATTCTCATCGCCGCCGCCTGCACCCTGCTGCTGGCCGCATGCGGCAAACCGGAACCCGCCGAGTCCGTCGAATCGCTGCTGGCGAATCCGGATCGCCTGAAGGAGGTCCGCGCGCAGTGCAAGGCCGACCACGCCAAGGTGGGCGATGCCCTGTGCAACAAGGCTAGTGAGGCCACACGGCGGCGCTTCATGGGCAACGGCACGCCGTACACGCCGGCGCCACCGGCTGCACCGAAAGACTGAGCCATGAACGATCTGTCGGTCATCGACCACTTCCTCGATGTCTTCTCGCACTACATCGACTCGGGTTTCGGCCTGCTGCATGGCGAGGTGGCATTCCTCACCGCCACGCTGGTGGTGATCGACATGACGCTGGCCGGGCTCTTCTGGGCCATGGGTGGCGAGGACGTGATCGGCAGGCTGATCAAGAAGACGCTCTACGTCGGCGCGTTCGCGTTCATCATCGGCAACTTCAACTACCTGGCCGGCATCCTGTTCAATTCGTTTGCCGGACTCGGGCTGGTGGCGTCGGGTTCCACGCTGACGCAGGCGCAGTTCCTGCAGCCGGGCCATCTGGCCAAGGTCGGCGTCGATGCGGCACAACCGATCATGGCGCAGATCAGCGACCTGACGGGCTTCCCCGAGGTGTTCGCGAACCTCGATGTCATCGCCGTACTGTTTCTCGCCTGGCTGGTGGTGATCGTCAGCTTCTTCGTGCTCGCGGTGCAGCTCTTCGTCACGCTGATCGAATTCAAGCTGACCACGCTCGCAGGTTTCGTACTGGTGCCGTTTGCGTTGTGGAACAAGACGGCATTCCTGGCCGAGCGGGTGCTGGGCAACGTGGTGTCATCGGGCATCAAGGTGCTGGTGCTGGCGGTGATCGTCGGCATCGGCACGGGACTGTTTGCACAGTTCCAGACCCCGCCCAACACTGAGCCCTCCATCGACCTGGCGTTGACCATCATGCTCGCCTCACTGGCGATACTGGGACTGGGGATCTTCGGGCCGGGGATTGCCACCGGGCTGGTGTCCGGCGCACCGCAGCTCGGCGCGGGTGCAGCGGCCGGCACGGCGCTGGGTGCGGCTGGTTTGGCGGTGGCAGGTGGTGCCGCTATCGCGACAGGTGGCGCGGCGGTAGCGGCGGGTGCGCGCATGGCGCCAGGCGCTGCGCGCGCAGCCATCGGTGGCGCTGCATCGGCCGGGCGTGCGACCAGCTCAATGGCAAACGGCGCGAAGACCGCCTACCAGGCTGGCGCCGCCGCATCGGGTGGCGGTGGTGTTCGTGCTGCCGGTGCAGGCCTTGCCAATGTGGCCAAAAGCGGTGCCGGTGCTGTCGGCCAGCGCGTCGCAGCCGATGCCAAGGCGGTCAAGGATCGCGTCGCGAATTTCGTCGCTGACGCTGCTGCGCCTGCGGCGGCAGGCAATTCTATCGAATCAGCCGATGCAGCCGAAGCCAGACCCCCTGCGACAGAGCCCGCCTGGGCCAAACAAATGCGCCGCAAACAGCAGGTGAGCCATGCTGCCACGACGGCGGCTCACACCCTGCGCTCGGGCGATCACGGCGGCGGGGGTGCCAGCCCGAGCCTGCGCGACGACTCGAACCACTAAAGATTGAAATTACCGGAGATCAGTTCATGCGATTCAAACGACCCCAGGTGCGCTACGCGGACACACCGGAACCCGTCACCCCGTACCAAGCTGCCGCGCAGGTCTGGGACCAGCGCATCGGCAGTGCCCGCGTGCAGGCGAAGAACTGGCGGCTGATGGCCTTCGGCTGTCTGTCGCTCGCCTTGCTGATGGCGGGTGGCCTGGTGTGGCGTTCGGCGCAGTCCATCGTCACGCCTTATGTGGTCGAGGTGGCCACCGGCGGTCAGGTGCGTGCAGTCGGTGAAGCGGCCACGCCGTACAAGCCCAACGACGCGCAGATCGCCTACCACCTGGCGCGCTTTCTTACCGACGTGCGCTCGCTGTCGATCGACCCCATCGTCGTGCGGCAGAACTGGCTCGAAGCCTACGACTACACCACCGACACGGGCGCGGCAATGTTGAACGACTACGCGCGCACCAACGATCCATTCGCACGCGTCGGCCAGACCTCGACGGCCGTGGAGATCACCAGCGTGGTGCGCGCCAGCGACTCATCGTTCCAGGTGCGCTGGATCGAGCGCAGCTATGTGAACGGTTCGCCCTCGGGCACCGAACGCTGGACGGCCGTGCTGTCCATCGTGCTGCAACCGCCGCGCACCGAAGAGAGGCTGCGCAAGAACCCGCTAGGAATTTACGTGAACGGCATTTCCTGGAGCCGTGAACTCGACACGACCGAAGGAGCCAAGAAACCATGAAACCCCAAATCCGCATTTACGCTTTGCCGTTGATCCTGAGCGCCACCCTGGCAACCGTCAGTGGTTGCGCCACACACGGCAAGCCGCCACCGGACATCACGCTGGACGAACCCGTCGCGGCGCACGCGCTGCCGGAGTTGCCCAAGCCCATCGAGGTAGTCGAAATGCCAAAGCCACTGCCGCTGCCGGAACAGTTGAAGCCGCTGGCGAGCACGCCAGAGGACAAGCCCGTCGCCGAATTGCCCGACGAGAAGGCTCGCGTGGCGCGCGCCAATGCGGAGGCCCGCGTGGCCCCCAGCCGCGAGGGCTACATCAACGCGATCCAGGTCTGGCCCTACGCGGAGGGCGCGCTATATCAGGTCTACACCAGCCCTGGCCGCGTCACCGTGATTGCCTTGCAGGAAGGTGAAGAACTGGTGACGGTCTCAGCCGGCGACACGGTGCGCTGGATCGTGGGCGATACCGCGAGCGGCACGGGTGCCGGCCTGCGCGTGAACATCCTTGTGAAGCCCACGCGCGTCGGGCTGAAGACGAATCTCGTCATCACCACCAACCGCCGCACCTACCTGCTCGAACTCTCTTCGACACCGCAGGCGTGGATGGCATCGGCATCGTGGGACTACCCGAAGGACCGCATGCTGGCCTTGCAGAAGCAAGCGCAGCAGGCTCAGGCGGCAGCGCCGGTAGACACGGGCTTGTCGCTGGAGCAGATCAAGTTCCGCTACACGATCTCCGGTGACAGCCCACCGTGGAAACCCCTGCGCGCGTTCGATGACGGCGAGCGGGTCTATATCCAGTTCCCTGCTGGCATCGCGCAGGGCGAGCTGCCGCCGCTATTCGTGATCGGGCAGCAGGGTGATGGCCAGCTCGTGAACTACCGCTTCCGCTCCCCCTATTACGTGGTGGATCGGCTGTTCGGTGCCGCCGAGTTGCGGCTAGGTGTGGACAAGGCCGCCGTCGTTCGCATCGAACGCACCGATGGCATGGCCAGCACGGCGCGGAGGCATTGAGCATGAGCACGCCCGCCGCACCGCAGACACCGTCGACTGGGACAAATAAGGCCGACCCGGACACCTTGGCTCTGCGCGCTTCGCCGCGTCCGGTCACGCGGCTCAATCGGCGCATGCTGGCCGTGCTTGCAGGGGCGCTCGGCATCGTCATCCTGGGCGCCACACTCTGGTCCTTGCAGCCGCACAAGCGTGAGCGCAACCCGGCCACCGAGATGTACAACGTGGATCGCGTCTCACGGGCCGATAGCCTCGACCAGTTGCCCAAGGACTATACCAAAGTTGTGCCAATGGCTAAGCCTGTAGTACCGATGTTGGGTGAGCCATTGCCGGGCGACTTGGGGCCGGCCATCGTGCATGCGCAGAATCACGGGAACACGGGCGCGTTTCCTCCCGCGCAACCCGGCCGTATCGCACAGCCGGGCGATGCCGAGGATGCGGCGCGTTCGTCGGTGTTCTTCCGCAGCAGTAGTACAACAAATGCGGCACCGCCAAACACCGCAGCCGCAATCCAGCCCGAGCCGGCATCGGGCAATCAGGCCTTCAATCCGATGGCAACGGCATCGACACAGCCAGCCGATCCAACGGCTGCGCAGAATCGGCAGGAGCAGAAGCAGGCGTTTGTCGCCAATGGCGGCGATACGACCACCCGCAATCCGGCCAGCCTGCAACTGCCCGCCTCGCCCTACCAGGTGATGGCTGGCACCATCATTCCGGCGGCGCTGGTGACGGGCATCAACTCCGACCTGCCGGGGCAGGTCATCGCCAATGTCACCGAGGCGGTCTACGACACGGCCACGGGTCGCTTTCTGCTGATTCCGCAGGGGTCGCGGCTGATCGGCCGTTACGACAGCCAGGTTTCATTCGGGCAGCGACGGGTACTGCTGGTGTGGACGCGCTTGATCCTGCCCGATACTTCGTCGATTTCGCTCGACCGATTGCCTGGCATCGACCCGGCGGGCTATGCCGGGCTGGAGGATGGCGTCGATTGGCATTGGGATCGCATCCTTGCCGGTGCTGCGTTGTCCACGCTGCTCGGCGTCGGTGCGGAGCTGGCAGCACCCAACAACAGCAGCAGTACCGGTAGCGTCACCGTCGCCGTTCGCCAGAGCGCGCAGGACACCGTGAACCAGGTCGGTCAGGAGATCACCAAACGCAACGTGAGCATCCAGCCGACGCTCACTATCCGTCCCGGCTTCCCGATGCGGGTCATGGTGAACAAGGATCTGATTCTGCGACCGTACCAGCCGCTGTTCTTCCAAAGGGGATCGTCGCAATGAACACACCCACTGGCAAGCTGCGGCTGGGGCCGCTGCCGAAAACCGAGACCGTAAAACTCACTGTCGCACTAACGGTCACGCTCAAGGCCGATTTAGAGCGTTACGCCGCACTGCATGCGCAGACCTACGGCGAACCGGTCGATGCCGCCACATTGATCCCGCACATGCTGGAATCATTCATGGCACGGGACCGGGGATTCAGGAAGACCAAGGCGAAGTGATTCACAGCGACGCCGCATCAGCACAATCGCAATGCGCCCATATACGCCTGAGCGAGTTTTCGATAGATGCCGGAAAGATCACCATCATAGGGCCGCATTTATACCGGCCGTTGCGATTCAACCAGCAATTGCCCTGATGATGGAGCAGATCATGTACAAAGCAGATCGAAGTCTGGTGGCTGCGAGGCCAAACGACGACTCTGATACAAACGAACCGCACGACATGCAGCTACCACGACTGGTCGCGACAAATACCTTGCCGTTCAGACGCACGATCCGCCGTACCGAACTGCGACAGATCGTGCCGCTGGCCGATACCACGATCTACGACATGGAGCGCCGCGGAGAATTTCCGCGCCGGTTCAATCTGACCGCGCGCTGCGTGGTATGGGACTTGACGGAAGTAGAAGCCTGGCTCGACGCCCGTCGGCAAGCTTCCGACAGTGCGCAGTTGAAACGGGCGCCCTCACCGGACGTGCGCCAGCGAAAGCATCGTCCGGTCAAAGCAAAGCCTCTGTCGTGAGCACCTTCATAGACGGCGGCAGCAAGGTCGGCGTGTGCGACTTGCCCGCCGCCCAAGCGTCGATCATGTCGGCCCATTCCTGCAGCATGTGACGGCGCTGCTCAGCGTATTCGGCCTTGTTGTAAACGCCACGGGATGAGCGGCCGTCTTCGTGGGCCAGACACTTCTCGATCCAGTCGCTGTTGAAGCCAAGTTCGTTCAGGATAGTTGAGCCTGTGCGCCGCAGGTCATGCACGGTGAAGGGCTCCAGCGGGAGCTTGTTCGCCTTCGCGCGTTCGACGATCAGTTGCGTGACCCGATTGAGCGTGGCATTGGACATGCACTTGTCGGCGTCGTAGCGCGAGGGGATCAGGTAGCGCGATCCGCCGGCGCAAGTGCGCAGGGCGACCATGATGTCGAACGCCTGCTGCGAGAGATAGACGTTGTGAGCCTTGGACGCTTTCATGCGCTCCTTCGGGATGCTCCATAGCGCCTTCTCGAAGTTGATTTCATCCCAAGTCGCATGGATCAGCTCGCTCTTGCGCACCAGCGTGAGCAGGATGAGCCGCAGGCCAAGCTTGATCGTGGGATACGAGGCGACGTACTCCATCTGCGAGAGCGCGACGCGAATCTCACTCGGTGACAGCGCGCGGTCCTTCGGCACGAAGGTGGCGATCGACGATGGACCAACGTCGTCTGCAGGGTTGGCCACCTTCTCGCCGTGCAAAATGGCAAAGCCATAGACCTGTTTAACGATGTCGCGGACGTGGATGGCCGTGGCTGGCGCTCCCCTGCCCTTGACCTTGTTGCACAGGTCGCGCAGGTCGTCGGCTGTGATCTCGGTCAATAGCCGATTCTGGAAAACTGGCAGGATGTCGCGATCGAGGATGCTCTTGCGCATGGATCGCGTGCTGTCGGCCATACGCGCTTCTGCGGCCCACCTGACGGTAAATTCGCCGAAGGTCTTGGCCTCGGCCAGCCGGCGCTTCTGGCGCTGTTTCTCCTGGGAAGGCGACCGCCCGTCAGCCACCGCACGCCTGGCCTCCAGGCAACGCTCGCGCGCTTTGGCCAGCGACAAGCCATCTGGCCCATAGCGGCCGATGGTCAGCGTTTCGCGGCGCCCATTGAGGCGATAGTCGTAACGAAAGGTGACGGTGCCGGCTGGCGAGACGGTCACGTACATGCCGTCTCGGTCGGCCACCTTGTATTGAGCGCTCTTGGGCTTGAGGTTCTTCAGTGCGGTGTCGGTGAGCATCGGCGTTCTCCCAAGCTTGCAACGGCTTTACCGTCACAAAGATTCAGAATGACAATCCGCTTGGAACCCGCATGAAATCTAGCTTTTCACTAGATTTTTTACCGTCACGCGTCGAAACGGCTTGACGGTAGAAATTATAATCCTGTGAGACCGCACTTGGCTACCGTCAGATTAACCGACACTTCGATCTGGCTGCCAGCGATTGTTACCGATAGATTCAGTGCTATATTTATTTTCCAATCAATCAGTTATCTCTGATTTCCGATAGTCACCGAAAGCCCGCGAACAAGCCTGAATTATTCCCACTCGATGGTGGCCGGCGGTTTGCCCGAAACGTCGTAGACGACGCGGTTGAGGCCGCGCACTTCATTGATGATCCGGTTGGAGACTTTGCCGAGCAGGGTGTAGGGCAGTTCGGCCCAGTGCGCGGTCATGAAGTCGCTGGTGACGACGGCACGCAGGGCAACGACGTAATCGTAGGTGCGGCCGTCGCCCATGACGCCGACGCTCTTGACCGGCAGGAACACGGCAAAGGCCTGGGAGGTCTTCTCGTACCAGCCGGCGGTGCGCAGTTCGTCGATGAAGATGGCATCGGCCTGGCGCAGCAGATCGGCGTATTCGCGCTTCACTTCGCCGAGGATGCGCACGCCCAGGCCCGGGCCCGGGAAAGGATGGCGGTAGACCATGTCGTGCGGCAAACCGAGCGCGATGCCCAGCTCGCGCACTTCGTCTTTGAAGAGTTCGCGCAGCGGCTCCAGCAATTGGAGGTGCAGCGTGTCAGGCAGACCGCCGACGTTGTGATGGCTCTTGATGGTGTGCGCCTTCTTGGTCTTGGCGCTGGCCGACTCGATCACGTCGGGGTAGATGGTGCCCTGTGCCAGCCATTTGGCTTTGGGCAGCTTGGCGGCTTCTTCCTGGAAGACGTGGACGAATTCGCGGCCGATGATCTTGCGTTTCTGCTCGGGGTCGGTGACGCCGGCGAGCTCGCGCATGAAGCGTTCCGAGGCATCGACGTGGATGACCTTGACGCCGAGATTCTTCGCGAAGGTCGCCATCACCTGTTCGCCTTCGTTCAGGCGCAGCAGGCCGTTGTCGACGAAGACGCAGGTGAGCTGGTCGCCGATCGCACGGTGCAGGAGCGCCGCAACGACCGAGGAATCGACACCGCCCGACAAGCCCAGGATGACGTCATCGCTGCCGACTTCGGAACGCACCTTGCCGATGGCTTCGTCGACGTAGTCGGGCATGTTCCAGTCGTTGCCGCAGCCGCAGATGTCGTGCACGAAGCGCGCGAGCAGCGCCTTGCCCTGCACGGTATGGGTCACCTCGGGATGAAACTGCACGCCGTAGTATTTGCGCGCCTCGTCGGCCATGCCGGCGATCGGCGTGGCCGCGTTCGACGCCATGACCTTGAAGCCGTCGGGCAGCGCGGTAACTTTATCACCGTGGCTCATCCATACGTCGAGCAGACCGTGGCCCTCGTCGTTGGCGCGGTCCTGGATGTCGCGCAGCAGGGCGGTATGGCCGCGCGCCCGGATTTCGGCATAGCCGAATTCGCGCTTGCTAGCGGATTCCACCTGCCCGCCGAGTTGCGCCGCCATGGTCTGCATGCCGTAGCAGATGCCCAGTACCGGCACGCCGAGTTCGAACACAGCCTGCGGCGCGCGCGGCGTCTCGTCCTCATATACCGAGTTCGGACCGCCCGAGAGAATGATGCCGGCCGGCGCGAAATCGCGCACGAACTGTTCAGTCACGTCGTTGGGATGCAGTTCGCAATAGACGCCGGCCTCGCGCACACGGCGTGCGATGAGCTGGGTGGTCTGGGAGCCGAAATCGAGGATGAGGATTTTCTGGTGCATGGTGTCAGAAGTCTGGATTCAGGGATCAGGATTCAGGGGTGCAGGCCATGGGGTTCATAAAGAAAAAGCCGCGCATTGCGCGACTTCCCCTGATCCCCGAACCTGTTCCCTGACCACTATTCAACGCGATAATTTGGCGCTTCCTTGGTGATCTGCACGTCGTGCACGTGCGATTCGCGGATGCCGGCACCGGTGATTTCGACGAATTCGGCCCTGGCATGCATGTCCTCGATGGTAGCCACGCCAAGATAGCCCATCGAAGACCGCAGGCCGCCCATCATCTGATGGATCACGTTCAGCACACTGCCTTTGTAGGGCACACGCCCCTCGATGCCTTCGGGTACCAGTTTCTCCGCGCTTTTCTCGTTGTCCTGAAAATAGCGGTCCGAGGAACCCTGCTGCATTGCACCCAGAGAGCCCATGCCGCGATAGGATTTGTACGAACGCCCCTGGAACAGTTCGACCTCGCCCGGCGCCTCCTCGGTCCCTGCGAGCAGGCCACCGAGCATCACGCAGTCTGCGCCCGCCGCCAGTGCCTTGGCGATGTCGCCGGAATACCGGATACCGCCATCGGCAATGACCCCTGCGCCACTGCCATTGAGCGCGTCGGCCACATTCGCCACGGCCGTGATCTGCGGCACGCCGACGCCGGCAACCATGCGGGTCGTACATATCGACCCCGGCCCGATCCCGACCTTGACCGCATCGGCGCCATGCTCGACCAGCGCAGCCGCAGCCGCAGCCGTCGCGATGTTGCCACCGATGACCTGGAGTTCGGGATAGGTTTGCTTCACCCAGCGAACGCGTTCCAGCACGCCCTTGGAGTGGCCATGCGCGGTGTCGACGACGATCACGTCCACCCCGGCTTCCACCAGGGCGGCCACCCGGAGTTCCGTGCCTTCGCCCGTACCGACCGCCGCGCCCACGCGCAGGCGACCCATCGCATCCTTGCAGGCATTCGGATGGTCACTGGATTTCTGGATGTCCTTGACGGTGATGAGGCCACGCAATTCGAAGGCGTCGTTCACGACCAGCACGCGTTCCAGGCGATGCTTGTGCAACAGGGTCAGCGCTTCCTCGCGGCTGGCCCCCTCCTTCACCGTGACCAGCCGCTCCTTGGGCGTCATGATGTTGGCGACAGGCTGATCGAGCCGGGTTTCGAAACGCAGGTCACGGTTGGTCACAATGCCGACAACCTTGCCTTCCTCGATCACCGGCAGGCCGGAAATGCGCTTGGCCCGCGTGATCTCCAGCACCTGACGCACCGTCATCTGCGGAGAAATGGTGATGGGATCCTTGACCACGCCGGACTCAAAGCGCTTGACGGCCGCGACTTGGGCGGCCTGCATTTCGGCGTTCATGTTCTTGTGGACAATCCCCATCCCCCCCTCCTGCGCGAGGGCAATAGCCAGCCGCGCCTCGGTCACGGTGTCCATGGCGGCCGACAGCAGGGGCAGATTCAGGGTGATGGTGCGCGTCAACTGGGTGGACAGGCTGACTTCGCGTGGCAGGATGGCGGAATGGGCAGGGACCAGCAGAACGTCGTCGAACGTCAGCGCTTTTTGCAGAACACGCATGGGCTTTCCTTAACGCAAAGCCGGATTATACGCGCCGCCCCTCGACCGGCACAAACCGGGCGCCGAGCCGCGCCAGTGCGTGGTCTGAATCTACCAAACCGTTTTTCGGGACGGGCGGTTGACTCGCACGAACGATGCGGCTAACTTTGCGGGGCATGCACGTGCAGGGCTCGCCCAGACAGCCCGATCCAAACTAAATCCGAACGTCACCAGAGGAGATGACCCTATGTCCAAAGTTCTGCTTGTACTGACCTCCGCCGCGCTGCTGGGTCTGTCCGCCTGTGCCGATCTCAACGCCAACAAGGCAAGCAGCGAACCTGCCGCAGCCACGGCCACGATCAGCGCCGAAGCCCAGGCTGCGCTCGCCGCCGCCCAGAGCGCCGTCAAGGACGCCAAATCCAAGAATGCACTGTGGACTACCGCCGACAGCGCCCTGAAAGCGGCAGAGGCGGCCGCCGCCAAGGGTGACAGCGACACGGTGCTCAAGCAGGCCAAGCGCGCCAGCAGCGATGTACAGAAAGGGCTTGCCCAGCTTAACTACCCCGTGCTGAAAGTTGGCGATTAATACCTCCCGAACCCGCACGAAAGCCTTCCGGATAGCCGCCGGAAGGCTTTTTTTATGCTGCACGCTCGCGGTCGCCGTTTCTGCTCAGGCCAGCGGCCTGTACAAGTGGACCGACAGCAGCGGCAAAGTGCACTATTCCGACCAGCCGCCCACCGTCGAAGCCCAGCCCCTCAGAACCGGCTCGCCCGGACAAGCCGACTCCGCGCGCGAAGCTGCACAGGCCCTCGATGCACGTGACCAGGCATACCAAAAACGGCTGAAGGATGCCGAAGAGGCCCGTGCCAAAGCAGACAAGGAAGCTGCCGAAATGCGCCGCAAACGCGACAATTGCGACAAGGCGCGCAAGAATCTCGACGTTTTGCAAAACAGGCCGCGTGTTTACACAACCGACGCCGCAGGGCAGCGCACCTACATGAATGACGCCGCACGCGCGCAAGCTTTGGCCAATAGCCAGAAAGCTGTCGCCGAAAACTGCAACTGATTTGATTCCGCCGTCAGCCGGGCTCCGCGTCTCCGCCCTCCGGTCTGCCATCCATATCCCCTCCGCCCTTGCGGGTCGCCTTGCCGGCTTCCGCGCGCTTCCGGCGCACCTCCTTGGGATCCGCAATCAGCGGCCGGTAGATCTCGATCCGATCCCTGTCTCGGACCGGCTCATCGAGCTTCACCAATTTGCTGAAAATGCCCACCTTGTTCCTAGCAAGATCGATCTCGGGGAAGGCTTCCAGAACGCCGGAAGCCTGTATGGCAGCGTCGACGGTCGACCCTTCGGGCACATTCACTTTCAGCAACGATTGTCTGTCGGGCAGGGCATACACCACCTCGACGTGAATACGGTTTGCGCTCATGGCGTGGCATAGACGGCGTCGGCACGTCGCACGAAGGCATCGACGAAAGTATTAGTGATGTGACTGAATACCGGCGCCAGCACCGCTTCGAGCACGCGGCTCGAAAATACGTACTCGAGCCGGAATCCGATCTTGCACGCATCCGTTCCCAGAGGACTGAAAGTCCAGTCGCCTTCGAGCGCCGAAAATGGTCCGTCCCTGAGCTGGATGCGCATCTCGTTCGGGTGCGTCTTGGTGTTTTCGGTCGTGAAACTCTGATGTACGCCAAGATAGGCAATGTGAATGGTGGCGATCGTGCGCGACGCGTCGCGCAGCTTCAGTTCCGTACCCCCGCACCAGGGCAGGAAGGCAGGATAGTCCTCGACCCGATCCACCAGCTCGAACATGCGCTCCGGTGTGTGCGCCACCAGCACGCTCTTCTCCACACGCGCCATCTCGACCCAAAGGCTTGTAAAATCAAGAATTGTACGCAAGCCCGTTCGCCATGAGCATCGTCGACAACAAAAAAGCCTTCCACGATTACTTCATCGAGGAAAAATACGAGGCCGGTCTGGTGCTCGAGGGCTGGGAGGTCAAGTCGATCCGCGCCGGCCGCGTGCAGCTGAAAGAAGCCTACGTCGTCGTGAGGAATGGCGCGATCTGGCTCATCGGCTGCCATATCAGTCCGTTGCCCACCGCGTCTTCGCATGTGCATCCCGATCCCACGCGTTCGCGCAAGCTTCTGATGCACGCGGCCGAGATCAACAAGCTGATCGGCAAAACCGAACGCGCCGGTTACACGCTGGTCCCGCTGGACATGCACTACACCCGCGGACGCATCAAGCTCAGCGTGGGTCTCGCCAAAGGCAAGAAACAGCATGACAAGCGCGCCGCCGAGAAAGAGCGCGAATGGCAGCGCGAGAAACAGCGCCTGGTGCGTACCGCGCAACGTTGACACCCACGTCCGGCTCATCTATCCGACAAACGGCAGGATTTTTTCGACCGACCGGCAGTCTCTCGACTGTAAAATGTTGAAAAACCGACTAGAATCGTCAACATCTCAACGCGTTGGGATACACACTATGGCTGCCTTGCCCGTTTACCACGTTGAATTCATTCCCCTTGAACGCCGCCTGGGCGACCGGCGGGTTGCTCCGCGCGATGCGGCATTGCCCCCCGGCATCACGGCCGATCGCCGCAAAGCCACGGGGCGGCGCACAGAGGACCGCAAGGTGACGCCGCTCAAGGCCGTTTAAGCCAGCTTCACGCGCGGCGCACCTGTCTCGAGTGCGCCCACTTCAGCCGCTTCGGCAAAACCGAGGCGATGAAACGCTTCCAGCACCGGCCCCGCCATTGCGGCTTCGCACGCCACCAGCAGGCCTCCGCTGGTCTGGGGATCGCACAGGAATTTCCGCTGCCATTCCGCCATGCCTTCGCCAACGTCGATCTCGTGACCATAGCTTGCCCAGTTGCGGTCGGCCGCGCCGGTACTGACGCCAGCTTCGGCGAGCGACACCGCTTCGCTGATCTTGGGCACGCGCGCCCATTCGATCCGAGCCGCCAGTTGCGAACCCCGCGCAATCTCTAACAGGTGCCCCAGCAACGCAAAACCGGTCACGTCGGTCATTGCATGCACGCCTTCGAGCTGCCCCAGTTCGGTACCCACTGCATTCAGCTGTGTCGTCGTCTCGATCATGCGCCGGTAGCCGTCAGCACTGAGCGTTCCCTTCTTCAGCGCAGCGGACAGCACCCCCACACCAAGCGGCTTGCCCAGGATCAGCACATCCCCTGACCGGGCAGCATTGTTGCGTTTGACCCGCTCGGGATGCACGACCCCGATGCCGACCAGGCCATAGATCGGCTCAGGCGCATCGATGGAATGGCCGCCAGCGACCGGAATGCCGGCCGAACGGCATACCGCTTCCCCGCCAGCGAGAATCTGGCGTATGGTCTCGACCGGCAGTTTGCCCACCGGCATGCCCACGATGGCCAGCGCAAACAGCGGCTTGCCGCCCATGGCGTAGATGTCGGACAGCGCATTGGTCGCGGCGATACGGCCGAAATCGAACGCATCGTCGACGATAGGCATGAAAAAATCGGTGGTGGCCACAATGGCCTGCTGATCGTTCAGGCGATACACTGCCGCGTCGTCCGAGGACTCGGTCCCGACCAGCAGATCGGCAAACCCGGCCATCGGCGCAGCCTGCGCGAGAATATCCTTCAGAACGGCAGGCGCGATTTTGCAGCCGCATCCGCCGCCATGGGAAAATTGCGTGAGTTTGATTGTGTTCATGAGATGCGGGAAACCGAATTTTGCGCGCCGCCACCGTAACAGACTTGGCCCGCTTTGACGAGGTAATCGATGTGCGTTCGCCTGGCGAGTTCGCCGAGGATCGCGTGCCCGGTGCCGTCAATCTGCCCGTGCTCGACGACGCCGAACGGGCACGCATCGGCACTCTGTACAAACAGACATCCGCATTCGAAGCCAAGAAGACCGGGGCGGCGCTGGTGGCACGCAATATCGCCCATCACCTCGACACCTGGTTTGCCGACAAGCCCAAATCCTATCGGCCGCTGGTCTACTGCTGGCGCGGCGGCGGGCGCAGCGGCGCGATGACGCACATATTGCAGCGCATCGGCTTTGGCGCAATGCAGCTCGAAGGTGGCTACAAGGCCTATCGCCGACACGTCGTCGCCGAGTTGGCGCACCTGCCCGCGACCTTCGAGTACCGCGTGGTATGTGGCCCCACGGGCAGCGGCAAGAGTCGCCTGCTCGCCGCGCTGGCGGACGAGGGCACCCAGGTGCTCGACCTGGAATCACTCGCGGCACATCGCGGCTCACTGCTCGGTGCCCTGCCCGATGCGCCCCAGCCTTCGCAAAAGGCATTCGAAAGTGCGATCCGGGCAATGCTGACGCGTTTCGACCCGGCACGCCCGGTGTTCGTCGAATCGGAAAGCAAACGCATCGGCGCCCTGACCGTGCCCGAAGCATTGATCGCCGCCATGCGCGCCAGCCCCTGCGTGCGTATCGAAGCGCCTCTGGCGGCACGTGTTGCGCTGCTGACCGAGGATTACGCACACTATCTGGTCGACCCCGATGCGTTGAACGCCCGCCTCGCCCATCTCAGTGAATTGCGCGGCGGCCAGACCGTCTCCGCATGGCAGGCGATGGCGCGCGCCGGCGCCTGGCCGGAACTGGTCGCCGCACTGCTGAACCAGCATTACGACCCAGCCTACCGGAAATCGCTGTCGCACAACTATGCCCCGCGGGAAACCGACCTCGTGCTTGACCCCACGGACTTGGGCCTCGCGAGTCTTCGCGCCCTTGCGCGCGAACTGGCCGGCCGGTACTAGACAATCCGCCCGACCACGAACCCGATCACGATACCGATGATAAGCGCGACCGTGAGACCGCGATAGGTCAGCACGTCTTTCGAGTAGCCGCGCCGAATGGCGATGTAGGACACCAGATAGCCCAGTGCGTTGAGCAGCCAGATGAAGCCGATCGTCAGCACTTTCACGACGATCGGCCCGATCACCGGCACCAGCGCGATCAGGCCGAGCAGCCAGGCGAAGGCATTGGAAACGAGTCCGATGGCGACAACACTGCCGGCGATGACACTCCTGTCGACGTGATAATGCAGTCCGAGCCAGACCAGGCCGCCCATTGCGCCCCACAGTAGCAGCATGATTTTCCAGTTGCGCCACCACGGGCTATGCGCCGGCAGATCGTCACCGGCCTCCGGTGGCGCGGCACCTTCGGCCATGGTCAGCCCAGCGCCGACAGATCGACCCTGCCATGGGCGACCGGCGGGCACCAGTAATAGCCGCCGGTGAGCGGACGCGTGAATCGGAACAACGCGTCGCTGACGCCGTCGTCGTGTCCCGTCATGCGACGCAGTTGCGCCTCGTAGGCATCGAAGGACTTGCCGAAGGCCAGGAAGACCAGGCCGGCATCTTCGCCTGCGACCCAGGGCATGGAACGGCGCACCACGAAAGCCTCGGGCTCGAAATCTTCCTGTGCCGTACGCTTGACGTGCGCCGACACAGGCGCATCTTCGAGTTCCTCATTGCTGACCCGGTCACGGCCAAAGCAGTCATTCTGCGTCCGGGGCGGCATCCGGTCGAACGTGTCGAAATCGTGCAGCCACTGCTGGATGGCCGCATAACTCGATCCATCGATGCCGATACCCTGCCCCATGGCACTCACTGCATCGACCGCAGCCTCACCCTCGGGGTTTTCCGTACCGTCCTCGTAACCGGTGAGATCGCGGTAATCCTGGTGACGAAAACTGACGATCGATTGCCTGAGCAGAAAGGCCGGGGTGGCAAGTCTTTCCAGTGCATGCCCCTGCAGCAGTACGTTGCCCGGTTCGTCGCCGCGCAACCACAGCCACAAGGCATGCTGCGTGGCCGGGATGGGCGGCTGGGCGTGCGGCAGATGCGGAAAGGCACGCAGACCCGGCACCGCCACATTCAGGGCCTTCGCCGTCGGTGCGCCGATACCTAGCACAACCGACTGCCCGTCGCTCGCGGCGGCCAGGGCTGCCAGCACGGCCCGGACGTCGCCGCCCGGGACAAGATCGAAGAACAGGTGACGGGCATGCGGCGGGATGGGTTCGAAAATGGCGGTTTGAGTGGTCATGGCAACACAAATGGGTTGGAAATCCGGACATCAGGCGCGGTGCGCCTCGATCACGTTCTGTACATGTTGCAGGCGCGCGAGCAGACGCGAAAGCTGCTGGAGCTCACGCACCCGGACGGTCATTCGCATGTCGGCATATTCGCCGTGGCTTTCGGTGTTGACGCGCAGCACATCGAGCTTTTCCTTGGCGATGACGTCGGAAATGTCGCGCAGCAAACCCTGTCGATCAAACGCCTTGACGCGCAGATCGACCTCGAATGCGGCACCCGAATCGAGCGCCCATTGGGCAGACAGCCGGCGCGCGGGATTGGCCCGCTTGAGCGCGGCGCAGTCTGCGCGATGCACGGTCAACCCCCGGCCGACCGTGGTATAGGCGACGATGTCATCCGGCGGGGTAGGCCGGCAACAGCGTGCGAGCGTGAGCGGCACATCGCCCAGGCCCTCGATCCGTACCGGTGGCTCGCCGGCCCGCGAGCGGGTGCGGCGGGGCTTCGCCGTGGGTGCGAGTGCCGGCGGCACGGGCCTGCCCGGCTCCTGCAGGGCATTGACGAGATCGCGCTGGCCGACGTCACCGCGCCCCAGTGCCGCGAGGAATTCGTCCAGCTTGCCGAATTTCAGCCGCTGCGCGAGTTTTTCCAGATTGGGCTCCACGATGCCCAGGCGCTTCAGTTCCTTTTCCAGCAGGGTGCGGCCAAGCGCAACCTGCTCGCCGACGTCGCGCTGGCGAAACCAGGCACGCACTTTGGCGCGTGCACGATGCGTCGCCAGATAGCCGAGCGCGCTGTTGAGCCAGTCGCGGCTCGGTTCACCCTCCTTGGCCGTGATGATCTCCACGCGTTGGCCGTTTTCCAGCACGGTGTTGAGCGGCACCATCGCACCGTCTACCCGGGCGCCACGGCAGCGATGGCCCAGGTCAGTATGCACGGCGTAGGCGAAATCGACCGGCGTCGCCCCGCGATCGAGGGCGATCACGCGCCCCTGCGGCGTCAGTACGTAGACCTGGTCCTGGAACAGCTCGGTCTTGAACTGCTCGGTGAATTCGCTGCTGTCGGCGACGTCGTCCTTCCACTCCAGGATACGCCGCAGCCAGGCGATTTTTTCCTCGTATTGCGCATCGGCCCTGCCGCCTTCCTTGTACCGCCAGTGCGCGGCCACGCCCAGCTCGGCGTGACGATGCATGTCAAAGGTACGTATCTGCACTTCGAGCGCCCGGTCTTCGGGGCCGATGACCGCGGTATGCAGCGAACGGTAGTCGTTGCTCTTGGGCTTGGAGATGTAATCGTCGAACTCCCCGGGGATCGGCTGCCACAGGTTGTGCACGATGCCGAGCACGGTATAGCAGTCGATCTCGTTGCGCACCAGTACACGCACGGCCCGAACGTCGTAGATCTGATCGAACGACAGGCGCTTCCTGCGCATTTTGTTGACGATGCTGGCGATGTGTTTGGGACGGCCGCTGACTTCGCCCTCGATGCCATGCAGTGCGAGCTCCGCCTGCAGCCGTTCGATGATGCCGAGAATATAGGCCTGGCGGTCGGCACGTTTCTCGTCGAGCTGTTTCGCGATGCGCTTGTAGGTGTCCGGCTCGAGGTAACGGAACGCCCAGTCTTCCATTTCCCATTTGATCTGCCACACGCCAAGCCTGTTCGCCAGTGGCGCAAACAACTCGCGCGCCTGTTGGCCGAGTGCCGCGCGCGCAGCCTCGTCCTGTGTGGCCGCACACCGCAGCGCATGGGTACGCTCGGCCAGTTTCACCAGCACCACACGGATGTCTTCGACCATCGCCAACACCATCTGGCGCAGGGCTTCGAGCTGCGCATGCGGGTCGACGCGCCGATCGGTGGCACTCGCCGCCAGCGCCTCGATGCGGGCCATTGCCGCCACACCGCGCGCCAGCCTTGCCGCCAGGCCGAATCGTGTCCCGAACTCGGGGGTATCGTCCAGGCAGCCCTGCAACAGCGCCGCCGCCACGGCATCGGCTCCCACACGCAGCTCCGCGACGACAAGCGCGGTACCGAGCGCATGGCTGAATCCGGGTGTACTGCCCATACGTTCATAGGCCCAGGCCAGCGCCTGCCAGGGCAGATCGTTCTCTGCCACGGGCAAGGCGCGCGCCAGTGTCTGGCGCGCCGACTCGTAGTCGGTCACTTCGGTACAGCGGGGTCGGACAGCGTCATTCACGGGTAAAGGGCGTTTGCCAGTAGCGACGTTGGGTTGCACGGTATTGTGAGGCTTCGACCCCGGCTTCGCCAAACCGCAGACGAATCAGGCCGTCCCGGTCGCTGCGCAGCAGCACGCTGCCCTGCGAACGGAAGCGCGCCACCACCTCCGGGTGCGGATGGCCAAAGCGGTTGCGATAACCGACGGCGAATGCCGCATACGCGGGCCGTACCCGCTCGACGAATTCGGGCAATGACGAGGTGCGGCTGCCATGATGCCCCGCGACCAGTACCGTGGCAGCCAGCGGCAGGCCCGATTCCAGCAGCTCAAGCTCGCCGCGCCGTTCCGCGTCGCCGGTGATCAGCAGACTGCGCCCACCCCGGCTGACCCGCAGCACGCAACTGAAATCGTTGTCGCGCCGGCCCGTTTCACGCCAGGCGCGCGGCCGGGGATTGAGTATTTCGAATCGCACGCCATCCCAGTGCCAATGCTGCCCACGCATGCAACGGCGCGGTGCGGGGGCGTCGATCAGCAGCGGGCTGCCCGCAGGCAGGCCGTGCAGCAGCCATCCGGTCGGTACATCGCGCAGGACCGAACGCAGGCCGCCGCTGTGATCGTTGTCGTCGTGAGATACGATCACGCCGTCCAGCTTCGCCACTCCCGAGGCGCGCAGATAGGGGGCGACGATACGCGCGCCCGCGTCGCTTTCGGCAAAGGCCGCGCCGGTATCGTAAAGCAGCGTCCGCGAGGCAGTGCGGATCAGCACCGAGGTCCCCTGCCCCACATCGATCACTTCGGCCGTGAATTCGCCGGGGAGCAGTTTCACCGACGCCGGAAACGCCAGCGGCAGCCACAGCAGCCAGGCCAGCGGACGCAGCGGAAAGCCGCGCGGCATCAGGCCCCACACGATGCCACACAACGCCAGCGCGACGGCCCAGCCATCCGGCGCCGGCCTAGTCAGCGTCGCCCAGGACAAGCTGCCGGCCCATTCAAGCCCCTGGCCCAGGCCTGCCATCAGCCAGGCCGCGAGCTGCCACAGCCCGGGCACCAGCGTGCCCAGCAGCGCAAGCGGCGTGATCAGCCAGCTCACCACTGGAATGGCGACGGCGTTGGCCAGCGGCGACACCAGCGAAACCTGCTGGAACAACAGCAGGAGCGCGGGTGCCAGCGCGAGCGTCACCGCTCCCTGTACCGTGACCCAGCCGGATAGCGCGGAAGGCCGTTCGACGCGCCCGAATGTCACCCACAGGATCGCCGTCATGGCTCCGAACGACAGCCAGAAGCCCGCCGAAACGACCGCCCAGGGATCGATCAGCAGGACGACAAATGCTGCCCAGACGAGCGCACCGAACGGTCGCGGCTCGCGGCGGCCCCAGAAGGCGGCAGCCAGCGCGACCAGCATGTACAGCGTGCGCTGCGCAGGTACCTGATACCCCGCAAGCAACGTATAGGCAAATGCGGCCATCACGGCCGCAACCAGTCCGGCCTGGCGGGCCGGCCAGCGTGCGGCCGCGCGCGGCACGCGCCGCCATGCGAAGGCCACGGCCCATCCGGCCAGTGCGGCAATCATCGTGACGTGCAGGCCAGAAATGCTGAGCAGATGGTTCACACCTGTGCGGGTGAATGCGCGCCATTGCGCGTCCGGAATGCTGCGCTGGTCGCCGATAACCAGCGCAGCGATCACGCCGGCATAGGGCGCATCGCCCAGCGTGGCGAAGATACGGTCGCGGATGGTCTGGCGTGCCGCGTCGACCCAGGCATCCGGCGTATGCGCCCGTGCCGCGAGACGCTGCGACGCGGGCGTCTCGCGCACGTAGCCAACGGCACCGACACCGCGTTCCAGCATCCAGGCTTCGAGATCGAAACCATGGGGATTGTGGGTACCGTAGACGCGCTTCAGGCGCACGGTCAAGCGCCAGCGTTCACCCGCACGCACCGTGGGGATCCTTGTCCCTTCGCGCGGCCAGTAGCGTGTGAGCTGGATGCGCGCGAGGAGCGGCCCCCCGGGTGTCAGGATGCGCTCGACGTCGAATGCGAAACGTTCGCCGAGCGCATCGACGCGCGGCAATTCCGACACCACGCCGACCAGTTCGAGATCGGCACCTTCCCAACTGGCCGGCAGGCGCTCGGCCAGACGCAGTTCCGCGCGCCATGCGGCCCAGGCAAAACCGAGCGCCGCGCACAGCAGCAGAATGCCGGCCAGGCGGACGATGACGTATCCGCCGGCTTGCGCACGCGGCAGCAGCAGCACGGCGGACAGCAGGGGTAGCAGTCCGAGCAGCCGCACGGACGGCAAATCCGATTGCAGTTGCAGCAGCCCGATTCCGCAGCAGAACGCGACGAGGCCAGCGCGCACGCGGTCAGGCGGCTTGCAGGGCTCCGTCCACCAGCCGCATCTGGCGATCCATGCGCGCGGCCAATTCGGAGTCGTGCGTCACGACGACGAGACTGGTGCCTTGCCGGCGGTTGAGTTCGCGCATCAGATCGAACACAGTGTCGGCCGTGTGGCGGTCGAGATTGCCGGTCGGCTCGTCGGCCAGTATGCACGCCGGCTGCGTCACCAGGGCACGGGCGATCGCCACGCGCTGCCGCTCGCCGCCCGACAGCTCGCCGGGCCGGTGATCAAGCCGGCCCGCCAGCCCCACACGGGCCAGCGTTTCGGCCGCCTGCGCAAGCGCCGTCTCGCGCGCCGTCCGGCGCACGAACAACGGCATCGCCACATTCTCGACGGCGGTGAATTCCTGCAACAGGTGGTGAAACTGGTAGACGAAGCCGAGTGCGGTGTTGCGCAATTCGCAGCGTGCCGGTTCGGACAAAGCGAAAGGGTCTCGACCGAGCAGTTCGACGCTGCCCGCGGTCGGCGCATCGAGTCCCCCCAGCAGATGCAGCAGCGTGCTCTTGCCCGAGCCGGATGCACCGACGATGGCAAGCGACTCTCCCGCCCGCACAGCCAGATCGACGCCGCTCAGCACCGGGACGGCATTCCGTCCCTGCTGGAACATCTTGCCCAGACCGGTACAGCGCAGCACGGTTTCACCGGCCGCGAAGGCATCCGGCTCACTCATAGCGCAGGGCCTCCGCCGGCTGGATGCGCGACGCGCGCCAGCTCGGATAGAGCGTCGCCACGAAACTGATGAGCAGCGACACGCCGGTAATCACGGCTACGTCACCCCAGACCAGCTTGGAAGGCAGCTTGCTGATGTAGTACACGTCGGCCGGGAAAAGATCGACACCCGCGATACGCTCGATCACGGGCACGACGGTTTCGAGATTGAGTGCGAGCGCCACGCCGCTCGCCAGCCCGAGTAGGGTTCCGAATACGCCGATGAATGCCCCCTGCACGACGAAAATCTTCATGATCGAGCCCGGCCGTGCACCCAGCGTGCGCAGGATCGCGATATCGGCCTGTTTGTCGGTCACCGCCATGACCAGCGTGGAGACGATATTGAAAGCGGCAACCGCAACGATCAGCAACAGGATCAGGAACATCATGCGCTTTTCGATGGCGACGGCACGGAAGAAATTGGCATGGCTCTGCGTCCAGTCGGTGAGGTAGAAATCACCGACGAGTGAACGCGCGAGTTCGCGCGTGACGAAGGGCGCACGCAGCATGTCGTCGAGTTTCAGACGCACACCGGACACGTCGTCGCCCAATCGCAGCAGCTTCTGCGCGTCGCGCAGGTCGATCAGCGCCAGCCCTGAATCGTATTCGAACATGCCCGCCTCGAAGATACCCGCGACCGTGAACTGTTTGACACGCGGCATCACGCCGGCCGGCGTGATGTTTCCCTGGGGCGTGAGCAGCACGACCTTGTCGCCGGGATACACGCCGAGCGCACGTGCCAGCTCCGCACCGAGCAGGATGCCGAACCCGCCGGGTTTCAGGTCGTCGAGCCGGCCGGCCTTCATGTGCTGGGAAAAATCCGCCACCCGGTTTTCCAGTGCCGGCTCGATACCGCGAATGATCACGCCGCGCACCTTGTCACCGTTGGCCAGCATGCCTTGCGTGTTGACGTAGGGCGCACCGGCCTGCACCGATTTGTTCTGCCGGGTCTGCGCCAGCAGGGCTCGCCAATCGGCGAGCCGGTCGCCGGGACCGGTGACTTCGAGATGCGCTGCCACGCCGAGAATACGTGCGCGCAGTTCTTCCTGGAACCCGTTCATCACCGACAGTACGACGATGAGCGCCATCACGCCGAGCGCAATGCCCGCCATGGAGACGATGGAGATGAAGGAAATGAAATGATTGCGGCGTTTGGCGTGGGTATACCGCAGGCCAATCAGCAGTTCGTAGGAAAGCAAATCAGGGCTCGCTGAACGGTTTTGCCGAGTATGCCACAGCCCCTCATTCCCCCAGCAGATGCAGCGCGACACGACGCGTCTGCGCGGCGCGGCGGTGTTCGAAGACGTAAATGCCCTGCCAGGTGCCGAGTCGGGGCAACCCCTCGGCAACCGGAACGGCGAGATTCGTTTGCGTGAGTGCCGCACGCACATGGGCAGGCATGTCGTCGGGGCCTTCGAGCGTGTGTCCGTAGAGCGGATCGCCCTCCGGCACCAGCCGTGCGAAGAAGCGTTCGAGATCGGACTGCACGGTTGGGTCGGCGTTTTCCTGGATCAAAAGGCTGGCCGAAGTATGCCGAATGTACAGGGTCAGCAGCCCCTGCCGGATGCCACGGGTCCGGACCCAGTCGATCACCTGCGACGTACAGGCATACAGGCCCTTGCCGCGCGTGGCGACACTGATTTCGGTCGTGGACTGGCGCATGAGCCGCATTGTACGGCCTGTTAAACTCGCCGCATGCTGTGGCTCGTTCCTCACCTGTTCGTCGATGCGCGCCTGCTGGATGTCGCCACGCCGGGTTTGCGCCTGCCCGGCCTGCAAACCCTGCTGGCGCGCGGTATCGTGATGCCCCGGGAGCCGGCGATCGGTACGGAAGCCGCCGTCTGTCGGGCGCTGGGCATCGCACAACAGCGCGACTGGCCTCTCGCGCCAATGACATTGGAAATGGACGGCGGTACTGCAGGAGACGATTACTGGCTGCGCGCCGACCCTGTCCATCTGCATGTGATGCGCGACCGCATCGCACTCGTCGAACCCCGGCTCGACGATCTGGCGCATGAAGAGGCACTGGCACTGGCACATGCCGTCCGCACACATTTTGGCGAGGCATGCGACCCGATTGTCGCCGACGCCCGGCGCTGGTATCTGCGGCTGGCCCGGCCGCTGCGGCTGGACACCACGCCACCTTCACTCGCGGCCGGCCGGGCAATCGAGGCTACGCTGCCGCGCGGCGAGGACGCCGCCCACCTGAAAGCCCTGCTCAACGAACTCCAGATGCTGCTGCATACGCATCCCGTCAATCAGGCACGGGAAGCGCGCGGCGCTTTGCCGGTGAATTCCCTCTGGCCATGGGGGGGAGGCACCCGGCCCATCCGCCCCGAAGATGCACCGCCTATCTACGCGCACCAGACCGACTGCCGTGCCGCAGCAGCCTGGTGCGGCGCTCTGTGCGAGATACCGCCGAACCGGTTCGACACCGGTATGCCGGCATCGGGCGTCGTGCTGCTGGATGCGCTCGAAACGCCGGCGCGCACGGGCGACGCGCTAGGCTGGCGGGAAGCCCTGCGCCAGCTCGAATGCGATTGGTTCGCGCCGCTGGCGCGCGGACTGAATCGACTCGGCCCGGCGAACCTTCACCTGCTTGATCCCGTGCACGGGCGGTCGGTACTGTTACGGTCCGCCGATGCCTGGAAAGTGTGGCGGCGGCCACGTCCGCTTTCCGTATTGTCTGGCTGAACGCGCAGCGATTCAGCCCGGGATGGGAGCGGCCCAGAGATCGTGCTCGTCGGCGCTCTCCACCACCACCTTCAGGCGCGTACCTGGCGTCAGGCCGAACACCCCTTCCAGATACACAACCCCGTCAATCTCGGGCGCGTCGGCATGGCTGCGCGCGATCGCGCCGATTTCGTCTTCTTCGTCAACGATCACCTCGATTTCCCGGCCGATCTTGGCATCGAGGCGGGCCGCGGAAATGGCCGCCTGCGTTTCCATGAAACGTTCGAGGCGTTCTTCCTTGAGGTCTTCCGGTACCGGATTCGGCAACGCATTGGCCGCCGCACCTTCGACCGGGGAATACTTGAAGCACCCGACACGGTCGAGTTGCGCCGCCTCCAGGAACGCCAGCAATTCTTCGAACTCGGCCTCGGTCTCCCCCGGAAAACCGACAATGAAGGTGGACCGCAGCGTCAGATCTGGCGCGGCGGCTCGCCAGGCCGCGATGCGTTCCAGCGTCCGCTCCACGGCGCCGGGCCTTTTCATGGCTTTGAGAATGCGCGGACTCGCGTGCTGGAGCGGAATATCCAGGTACGGCAGGATGACTCCGTCCGCCATCAACGGAATCACGTCGTCGACGCTGGGATATGGATAGACATAGTGCAGGCGCACCCAGGCCCCGAGACTGCCCAGCGCCCCGGCCAGCTCGGTCATGCGCGTCTTCACGGGGCGTCCATTCCAGAATCCCGGACGATATTTCACGTCGACGCCGTACGCTGACGTATCCTGCGATACAACCAGCAATTCCCGAACGCCCGCGCCGACAAGCGCCTCCGCTTCGCGCATCACGTCGCCGATCGGGCGCGAAACCAGATCGCCGCGCATCGAGGGAATAATGCAGAAAGTACAGCGATGATTGCAGCCTTCTGAAATTTTCAGATACGCGTAATGACGCGGCGTGAGCTTGATGCCGCCCGGAGGGATCAGGTCTTCGAAAGGATCGTGCGGTTTGGGCAGCGCGGCATGAACGGCAGTCATCACTTCGTCCAGTGCGTGCGGTCCGGATACCGCCAGCACCTTGGGATGCGCCTCGCGCACGACATCCGCCTTGGCGCCGAGACAGCCGGTCACGATCACCTTGCCATTTTCTTCCAGAGCCTCGCCTATGGCCTCCAGCGACTCCTGTACAGCGGCATCGATGAAACCGCAGGTGTTGACGACGACGACATCGGCATCGTCGTAGCTGCCGACGATGCCGTAGCCTTCGGCGCGAAGCTGCGTGAGGATGCGTTCCGAATCGACAGTGGCCTTCGGGCAGCCGAGTGAAACGAATCCGACTGTCGGCGTGCGGCGGGCTTGAGCTTTGGTTACCATTGAAATCGCTTCAAACGGAGAAAGACATGTACATCGTTGCGATCGGCTGGGCTTACGTGATCCTGTTGATGGCAATCACGGCCGGCAGCATTGGCAAAGGGCTCGCCATTCTGATATTCCTCGGCATCCTGCCCATCGGCGTATTCGTCTATGCGTTTGGCAGACGCAAGCCGGCGAAGCGCTCAGTGCCCGTGTCCGACCAGATGTCCCACCCAGGCGACGCTTCCGATTCCGAGCGCGATTAAGCCGACCTGTTGCAGCGTGGCGCCGATTTCCGCTCGTTTATGCAACCCCGGAATCAGGTCGGACATCGCCACGTACAACATGCTGGCGCCAGCCAGTCCCAGCAGAACGGGCGTCCAGCCCGCCATTGCCTTCAGCGCGAAATACCCGACCAGCCCACCTATGACCATGGATACGCCCGTCAGAAAATTCAACAACAGGGCTTGCGTCCGCGTGTAGCCCGAATGCAGCAGTATCATGAAATCACCGATCTCCTGGGGAATCTCGTGCGCCACGATCGCGAGCGACGTCACGATCCCGAGACGGAAATCCGCCAGAAAAGCCCCCGCAATGATCACGCCATCCACAAAGTTATGGAAAGTATCGCCGACCGTGATCATCAAACCGGAGCGACCATGATCGTGCGCGTGATCGTGAGCCTGCACAGCCCCATGCGCTTCGCAAACTTCCTCGTGGCAGTGTCGCCACAACACCAGTTTTTCCAGTAGGAAGAAAAGCAGAATACCGACGAGTACGGACTGCGCAACCGTCACGACATCGCCGCCCATCTCAACTGCCTCGGGCAGCACCTCGAGCAATGAAGCGCCGAGCAACGCGCCGATGGCATAGCTGACCAAAACAGGCACCCAGCTGGGGCGCGCCGAGAAGGCGAGCAGAGCTGCCAGAACCAGACTGGCGATACTGCCAGCGGCCGTCGCGAACACGATGACTGCCAAGGTCGACATGGTATTGGGGAACACGCGAAATTTTTCGATTATACCGGTGCATACCGCTCACGTACGCGCTTTCGTGACCGGAAATCGGCATGGCACCTCCGCACAATGCCACGCCTGGAGCCAAACGGCCCCGTTTTGCTCTTTATTGTTTTATCTGGATTTGGACTTGGTTTCTTCCGGGCCCACGGTCAGGTCACCTTTCAATTTCTCGATCGAAGCCTTGCCGAGACCTTTCACGTTGTCCAGATCGTCCAGACTTTTGAAACTGCCATGGGCTTCTCGGTAAGTAATGATCGCTTTCGCCTTGGCCGGGCCCAGCCCTTTGACCGCCTCAAGTTCGGACTGTGTGGCCGTATTCACGTTGACAGCCGCCCAAACCGGGAAGACCATCAGGCCCCCTACTAACATACCAAGCCATTTATTCATGCTTTATTTCTCCTCATAGGTTCCTAGGTTGCGGATATGTGGCCGGATCGGCCACAAGGAACCATACTCAGAGACGAACCGAAGCACCATACAACTTTAGTTGTAGGAACCCCCTAACCTATTGATTTAATTTTGTTTAATTTTCAGCACCCTGACGGAAAGATCTTTATGAAGCCTGGTATTCACAGCGGCATTTTACATGCGGAGGATGGCTGCCCCTTTTCGTCATCTTCGATTGAGTCGTGAGTGCCCGACAAAGCAAAGGCCCCATCGCGGTGCGCGAAG